>Ga0193753_10000121_pt1 | contig 71570 bp, 55 predicted proteins | sample H1c2metaG_FD_144925 | JGI IMG/M metagenome (GOLD analysis project Ga0193753, IMG submission 144925) | Soil microbial communities from a riparian zone of the East river system, Colorado, United States - H1c2 | ecosystem: Environmental > Terrestrial > Soil > Riparian zone | place: USA: East...
TCCAATCTGCCGTGCTCATTGAGACCCTCAATGCCCTGGGCGCCCAGGTGCGCTGGGCCTCGTGCAATATTTATTCGACCCAGGACCATGCGGCGGCGGCGATCGCGGCCGGCGGCACGCCGGTGTTTGCGGTGAAGGGCGAATCCCTGGCCGAGTATTGGGATTACACCCACCGCATCTTCGAATGGCCGGACGGCGGGCACTCGAACATGATTTTGGACGACGGCGGCGATGCCACGCTGTTGCTGCACTTGGGCGCGAGGGCCGAGAAGGACGCCTCGGTGATTGCCAAGTTCGGCAGCGAAGAGGAAGAAGTGATGTTCGCCGCCATCAAGGCGAAGCTCAAAGTGGATCCGAAGTGGTATTCGACCCGCCTCACGAAAGTGAAGGGCGTGACGGAGGAGACCACCACCGGCGTCAAACGGCTGTATCAAATGGCGAAGGACGGGCAGCTGGCGTTCCCCGCCTTCAACGTGAATGACTCCGTCACCAAGTCGAAATTCGACAATTTATATGGCTGCCGTGAATCCTTGGTCGATGCCATCAAGCGCGCCACGGACGTCATGATCGCCGGCAAGGTCGCAGTGGTGTGCGGCTACGGCGATGTCGGCAAGGGATCGGCTCAGGCTTTGCGTGCCCTCTCAGCTCAAGTCTGGGTCACTGAAATCGATCCCATCTGCGCGCTGCAGGCATCGATGGAAGGCTATCGGGTCGTGACCATGGACTATGCCTGCGACAAGGCCGATATTTTCGTCTCGGCCACCGGCAATTTCCATGTGATCACGCATGATCACATGATGCGCATGAAGGACCAGGCCATCGTCTGCAACATCGGCCACTTCGACAATGAAATCGAAGTGGCGGCGTTGCGCCAGCATACCTGGGAGAACATCAAACCCCAGGTCGATCACATCATTTTCGCAGACGGCAAGCGAATCATCCTGTTGGCCGAAGGCCGCCTGGTGAATCTCGGTTGCGGCACGGGACACCCGTCCTATGTGATGAGTTCATCGTTCGCGAATCAAGTGTTGGCGCAAATCGAACTGTTCGGCAACACCAAGAAGTATCCTGTGGGCGTCTATGTGCTGCCGAAGCATCTTGACGAGAAAGTCGCGCGGCTGCAGCTGTCGAAGTTGGGCGCACAGCTCACCGAGTTGACCGAGGTGCAGGCGAAGTACATCGGCGTGAGCCGGCAGGGCCCATACAAGGTGGATCAGTACCGCTACTGAGGCCGGCGATAGCGCAGGAAGGGGAACAGTCTGCTGAAAGCCCGCAGCGCGCCGTGCTGCTCGATCCATTCGGCGTAGGCGACGTACTTGGGATCCCAGCTCAAGTGCCGTTCCTCGGTCCGCGCGCGTAGGAAATAAACGCCGTTCAGCAGCAGCAGCAAGCAGCAGTGGCGAAAACCCACCGCTGCGCCCTGTCCGGATATAAAGGGCACGGAAATGAGCCACCAGCTCAAATTCTTGGACAGGTACGCCGGGTGCTTGGTGAATCGATAGGGGCCGCCGGTGATGATGCCTCGATGGGTCAAATTCGAGAAGCGCACACCGAAGGCCACGGTCGACAGCGTGTAAATCGTCAGCAAGACGATGATGGCGGTTCCCCAGGCGTCGCGCAGCGCGGGCCAGGCCCCAAGCCAGCTGTCCCAGTAAAAATCACCCTCGTACTGCAAATAGAATTGTCCGATCACCGAGTAGAACGGTTGATAGCAGATCAGGGCCGCGACCCACCCGAGCAGGGTGGGTTCGACGCTGCGGATGTGCGCGTCGAACAATCGCAGCGTGCAGGTATAGCCCACCACGCAGAACAGCACGTCGACCGCGAAGGCCAGGTGATAGAGAAACGCATAGCTCAAGATGGCGTGGATGCCGCCGCTGCCGTAGGCGCGGTACGTGATGGCAATCTCGTTGACCAGATACACCGTCATCAAGGGTAGAAAGAATCCCTTCACGAGCCAGCCCATCAAATGCCGCCGGATCAAGCGTGAGTCGCCTTGTCGCATTCGGCCCAGAGTCAGTCTGCCGAAGGCCAGATATTCATCGTCATCTTCCGCAAGACGCGTATCGATCCAGGTGAAATAGAACGGCACCAACAAGAGCACCGGAGAGAGCGTTCGCAGGTAGTTCCAAAACGGCTGGTAGAAATTGCCCGCATATTCCGGCAGCAGCCAATAGGCAAAGGCGATCAAAACCAGCGTTGCCGCGAAGCCCAACGTGCGCACCACCACACGCCGCGCATCGACAGCGCGCGCGACTTCCCGCTCGAGGCCGCTGTCGCTCCATTGATGGCGGATGAAGCGGCGCCAGCTCCCCGCTGCAATGACCAGCGCGACCGCCAGACAGGGCAGGGCCGGCGCATAGGGAATCAATGGGTAGTGAGGGTCGGCACCCTGCGTTTGCAGAACGCCGAACAATACCGCGAGTCCGGCCGCGAGCGCCAACAAGTTCAGCGCGAAATTGGTCGCCGACTCCGGGATGCGCGTCGAGTCGGAAGACAGCGTGTCGGGACTTGCCACGGATTAGAGCTTACCATCTGCGTTTCCGGCATCTGCGCTGATACGCTGCACAGAACATGACCCGCCAATTCCGCGCATGGGGCGATCCGCACCGGATGAGGTGGCTATTCGGCGCCGTTTTGCTGCTGCGGCTGCTGTTCCCTTTCTTCAACTCGCCGCTGACCCATCTGTTTTCCGATCCTTTGCGCCATTGGAACAATGGGCTGCATTTCCTGCATCCGGATCTCATGGGCGGGGACGACCCCTTTCTGTACCAGGCGTGGCTGGCCGTGCTTCAATTTTTGAGTCAGGGGAGCGAAGCGTCGATCAACCTCGGCTGCGCGCTGCTGTGCGTGCTCATGCCGTACGGATGGTATCGGGCCCTGCGCGAGATCCTGCCCAAGACCTGGGCACTGGGCGGAGCCTCGCTGATCGGCCTGTGGCCGTCTGGTCTCGGTATGTACGCCTACTTCATGAACGAAACCCTGCTGCTGGCGCTGCTGGGGGCGGGGTTCTGGGCGACATTTCGCGCGCGCCGCAAGGGCACCGCCGGCGCTTTCGCGCTGGCGAGCTTCATTTGGACCTGCGCCGCGTTCACGCGAACTGTCGCCGTGCCCTTGGCGCTGCTGAACGTGCTGTATCTCGTGATGGCGCAGCCCGGCAAGCTGCGCAGCTTAAGCGTGGCGGCGGGCTGCCTCTTGGTGCTGCTGCTTCCGGCCGCGTGGCACTCGCGGGCCGGCGTGGGATTTGCGGCGCCGCTCGGTAATCTGTACTTGAATGAAATTTATGCCGCCAGCGGCAAACGCGATGTCAGCATCGACGCGGGTCCCGCGGGCAGCTATATATTCAGCTCGCCGAGTTTCTACAATCCGAGTTTCTATCCCTTTTCCGAGTGGATTTCCGATCGCAGCGGCGTGTTCGATATTCACGTCGATTTGAAAGCCGGCCGCCGCGATTGGCGCAATGAACTTGCGAGGGCCCGTGCGCAGCGCACCTTCCCGCGCTGGCAGCAGCGCTGGGATGATTTTCTGTTTCTGCTGTTTGCGCAGAGCTGGCCGGACAATGATCGCGGCACTTTGAGCGGTTGGCTGTCGGTGTGGAATCGCTGGCTCTGGCTGCCGCTCGTCCTGGCGGTGGCCTGGGGTGTTGCGCGAGGGAGGTTTCAGGGCAGGGAATGGCTGCTGCCGATCTGCGGGTTCGGGGTGTTCGCGCTATTGGCGGTGCAGAGCGAGGGGGCCATGGAAGGGCGCTTTCGCAAACCGCTGGAGCCGATTTTCCTCGCCGCCGTGATCGTCATCGCATACCGTTCGCGCCATCGCGAGCAGGCATTATACTATCGCTCATGAACTCGAATACCAAAGTGTTTCCCGATGCGGCCGCGGCGCTCCAAGGCGTCGTCAAGGACGGCATGACGCTCATGTGCGGCGGATTCGGCGTCTGCGGCATCCCGGAGACGCTGATTACCGCGTTACGCGATTCAGGAGTACGTGGCCTGACCGTGATTTCCAACAACGCCGGGATTGACGGCGCCGGGCTTGGACTGCTGCTGGAAACGCGCCAAATCCGCAAGATGATTTCTTCCTACGTCGGGGAGAACAAGGAATTCGAACGCCAGTACCTGGCCGGCGAGCTGGAGCTTGAATTCAATCCCCAGGGTACCTTGGCGGAGCGCATACGCGCCGGCGGCGCGGGCATTTACGCGTTCTTCACCAAGACCGGCGCCGGCACCATGGTCGCGGAAGGCAAGGAACAGCGCGTCGTGGACGGGGAGACCTACGTGCTGGAGACCGGACTTGTCGCCGATGTTTCCCTGGTCAAGGCCTGGAAGGGCGATACCGAAGGCAATCTGGTCTATCGCAAGACCGCGCGGAATTTTAATCCCAACATGGCGACCGCCGGACGCATCACCGTGGCGGAAGTCGAGCAATTGGTGCCCGTGGGCACGCTGGATCCGGACCAAGTCCACACGCCGGGTATTTTTGTGAACCGCATCATTCACGGCGCACGCTACGAAAAGAGAATCGAGAAGCGCACCGTGCGCCAACGTTTGGAGAGTGCGAATGCCGTGGTCGCGTGACGATCTGGCCGCACGTGCGGCGCGTGAGCTCAAGGACGGCTTCTACGTGAACTTGGGGATTGGCATTCCCACGCTGGTCGCGAATTACATTCCACCGGGCATGAAGGTGGTGCTGCAGTCCGAGAACGGCATGTTGGGGATTGGACCGTTTCCGTATGAAGGCGAGGAAGATGCTGATCTGGTGAATGCCGGCAAGCAGACGGTGACCTCGCTGCCGATGAGCTCGTATTTTTCCTCGGCCGACAGCTTTGCGATGATTCGCGGCGGCCATATCAACCTGGCCATTCTCGGTGCGATGGAAGTCGCGGAGAACGGCGATCTCGCCAATTGGATGGTGCCGGGAAAAGTAGTCAAGGGCATGGGCGGCGCCATGGACCTGGTGGCCGGGGTGAAGCGCGTGGTCGTGGTCATGGAACACACCTCCAAGGACGGCGAGTCCAAATTCAAGGCCCGCTGTGATCTACCGCTGACCGGGACCAATGTCGTCGACACGCTGATCACCGACCTGGCGGCTTTTTCTCGGCCGACACGTAACGATCCTTTCAGGCTGGTGGAACTCGCACCCGGTGTGACGGCGGAGGAAGTTCGCCGTAAAACGACGGCGAATTATCGGGAATAGCGCTTAGACGACTGCGGCTCGCAGCGCCGCCCGCCGCGACTGTTCTTCGCGAACTTCGGCATCGGTCAGGCCCGTATTGGCCGCGATGATCTCCACCAGTCGATGCGCGGAGTCGCGCGGCAGCGTGACTTCGTGAATGCGTTCCCAGATGCGAATTCGCTCTTCAGCGGTCTTCAAGCGCGACGATTGTTCCGCCAGATCCAGCCGACGCCGTTCCGCAGCCTCAGCCTGCTGGTGAACGAGCCGAGCCCTGAAGTCCATCATAGGATCCTCGGGTGAGGAGGCGGACGGTCGTCCTAGGGCGGGGCTTGGCTTGTATGGATTCACGATCTCTCCCTGGGGGCTGGCCCATCAAGGTATCACTGTATTGAGCACGATGAACCAGTTTCGATCTTGGCAGGGCCCTCGCTGGAAATGATGCGGTGCAATACTAACCGGCTCGGGTCCGTGGTTTAGGGCGGATGATATTGCGCGCCGCGGTGTATTCGTGTATCTAAGCGCCTTGCGTGGCGGCGGGATCGTTACGGGATGAATCACTTATTCGTTGACTGCAGCACAGTTTCCGTGCGGCGGTTGTTTATGCTACCCACTTAAGTTTTAATTTCGACGGCAATCAATCGAATGTCGCTTCCCTACGTACTAGATGATTATGACCTGGATGCCTTCGTATCCATTGCCCGTTCGTTCGTGCCGGATCGCTACGGCTATGTGGTTACGCCCAACGTAGATCACTTCATCCGCTATCACGACGATCCGGCGTTTCGTGCCCGGTATGCCGACGCGGATTTCATCCTGCTCGATAGTCGCTTTCTGTCGCACCTGTTTGGAGTGGTCAAGAGCCGACGCATCGGCGTTTGCACCGGCAGCGACTTGACGGCGCAACTATTCGAACGTGTTATCGAGCCGAACGATCAGATCGTTCTGATCGGCGGCAGCGACCACCAGGCGCGGATATTGGCGGAGCGATATCAGCTAAACAGCATCAAACATTACAATCCTCCGATGAATTTCGTCCGCAACCCGGCAGAGGTGGAAGCGTGTGTGGAGTTTGTCGAGGCGCACAGCCCGTTTCGTTACTGCTTTCTGGCCGTCGGTGCACCCCAACAAGAGCTGTTGGCTCAACTGCTGAAATCGCGAGGCAAGGCCAGGGGCATGGCGCTGTGCATCGGCGCCTCGATCGATTTTCTGACCGGCAAGGAAACGCGCGCCCCGGTATGGATGCAAAAAATCGGATTCGAATGGCTGTTTCGCCTGCTCAGTAATCCGAAGCGGCTGGGTAGGCGCTACCTGCTGCGAGGCCCTCGTGTCTTCTCGTTGCTGTGGGTGACGAAGTTGCGGGTCAGGCCGAGGCCGATTGTCCATGCCGCCCCCGCGCTGACGACAACCGTCTCACTGGAAGTCGGAGGATAAGCCCAGTCCACCGAGTGAGCGCCCGCGCCGAAGTCCTTACGCGGCCAAGGTGCCGCCGGCTTGATTGGCAATCACCACGAAATTTCGCGCTCGACGAATCACGTGCAGATTCTCGAGTCCGCTGAACACGCCGCCAACCTCCGTAACGTTTCGAACGTTGGTGTAAATCAAGAGGATTGGCCGATCCTGTTCCGAGGCTGCGCCCCGGTCCAACTTATTCAGCAGCTCTCGCATGATCTCCTTGGCGAGCGCATTGAAGACGAACAGGAGAAGCGGGCCGCCGGGCAATTCGTACTCCAATGCATCCGCATGCACCGTCTCGATGGCATTGCATTTTTGGGTTTTGGAGCGGTAGGCCGCAACATTTCTGACCGCCGTCTCGTGCAACCGACTTGCGTATTCAATTCCCACGATACGTTTGAAGGGATGGTCTGCGGCCAGGAATAGAACTTTGCCTTTCCCCGAGCCGATGTCGACAAATGTAAATTTCGCGGCATCGATCCCAATCGATGCGATTGCGGCGCGAAACAGTTTTTCGGTGAGCGGGCGATAGACTCCATTGCCTCGTGCGACGTCTGCCAGGGGCACGCCGGCGGTCTCCAAGGGAAGTTCTTCCGCCGTTTCGACGCCATGTTCACGATCGAACACGAAATTCAGCCGTGACTGCCTCTTATGCCGAAAGGTGAAATAGCGCCACTTGACCTGATCCAACATCCAGGAAGCCTTCCCCTCGGCCTGTTGGAACTCCGACAATTTCCGCTGCAGTTTTTTGATCATTGCAATAGTCAGTCCCTGGTGGCGGCAGTTTGCCGTATATGGTCTAACGGCGCATAGAGCCGGTCCGTTTAGCGCATATAATCAGCAATGTAGAGCCTATTATGTATCTAGTTTGACAGATAAATCGGGGGCCGGTGAACGGCGCTTGGCCAGCTAGACTTGCACCCGTATGCGCAGCGTTTTGCCATTGTGATGCAATTCACAGACCTGCCATTCGCTCGGCGGCGCCCTGCAATAAGTGGCTGCGCTGGTTGACCGCCGTGTCAGCGGTGGATATTGTCATTGCGGAGGTCGCATGCCGTACGATGCGGCAGGCTGGAGCGCGCTCATTTCCTTTCTATCCGACGTTGCAATTATCGGTGCCCGTGTAAGCGGCGTGTCGATCCCTGCTCCGCACGTCCCAATGTCGCCATGATGCAGAGGGTCCCGGTCGCAATATTCGACAACTTCTGGTCGACGACCCTCGCCTTTGCCAGGTCGTTGGGTCGGCAGGGAGTTCCGTTGCATTTCTTCGGCAACGGCGCCGGTCGTTGGTCACGTTATTGCACGCGACGATTCCGATGTCCGCCGGCCGAAAGTATCGAATTTCAACCCTGGCTACGCGACAAAATTCGCAGTGGGGAAATTTCGAGGGTCGCGCCCACGACGGATTTGATCGCCTATCACGTCTCGGTGTTACGTGGTGAATTCACCCCTGAGGTGCAACGCACAATTGCGCCTCTGGTGGAAATCGAAAATTGCCTGATCAAGACTCGATTCGCCGTGACCAGTGCGCTTGCAGGCTGTGCCACGCTCTCCACGCTCGCGCCTGACTCTCTGGAGAGGGCAATCGCCGCAGGCTCCGAGTTGGGATACCCCCTCGTGATGAAGCCCAAATCGCACTTGGCGGTGGGTGTGGACCGCGGGCGTTTGCTCGTCGATGAAGCCGATCTTGTCGCTCACTTTCGGCGCTACCGTATCGCGCCTGATCAGGAAGAGATTGCCGTAAAATACCCGGAGCTCTACTGGCCGCTGCTGCAGCGATACGTGCCGTCCGCCCGAACCCGGGTTTACAGCGTGAGCGGCATCAAAGATGCGGACGGCGGCGTGCTGACCGCCTGCGTGTCGTACAAAGCTGAACAATGGCCCCCCGATGTCGGTGTGAGCACCATCCAAGTCGCCCACAACGATAAGCTCATTCTCGAATTCGGACTCAATGTACTGAACCAAACCCTTTCTCGGGGTATCTTTGAAGTGGAGGTTTTGGTTGACGGCGAGGCGCTTTACGCCATCGATTTGAACCCACGGGCCTTTGGATTTCTTGAGCTCGACCTGGCACGGGGTTCGGATCTGCCCTTGTTATGGTACAAATCGACCCTGGAGGCTCAAGCCCCGGCCCCGCCGTCAGTTCCTGACGTGCCGATCCAGGCGCGACACTGGCTGCTGCATCTCTTGAAGTCCCTGGCGCGACGACTTGCCCCTGGCGCCGAGCAGCCGGAATCGGCAATGAGTCAAATGATCTCGGTCTCGATGCTTGGCCATCGCAGCGATCCGCTGCCGATGATCATCAGTAATTTACACTTGCTGCGCCATCCGCGCAGTCTGATCCGGGCACAGCTCGCGTCGGCGCGCGCCCCTCACGAAGACAAGGTATAGTCGTCACGAATTTGGGAGTGACGTCGTCGAGTCTGAAGACACGTCGACAATAGTGGGGAACCCACCGAAAGCCATGTTTATCGCGAATGATCATACTGGTCGCAACAGCCACTATTCCGTGGCCTACGGTTGGCTGTTGTTCGCTGCGCTCGGTCTGCCAATCGCGGCGCATGCGCAATTCTACGGCAAGGCGTCCGCAACCACGCAGTATGAGAGCAATTCGAACGTAGTTGCCTTGCAATCGGGATTCTCAAACACCGGCCCCGGCTTCAACGGTGGCCGGCGGTCGGACACTGATTATTCCTACGGCGGGGAATTGGACGGCACGTATCTGTGGGGCCGTCAGGAGTTGTATGCAATCGGGACCGCTCGCCAATACAACTATCAACACTTCACCGATCTGGACCACAACGAATACACCATCGATGTCGGCATGAATTGGAAGGCGGCCGAAATTTTCGATGGAAAGTTGGACGTGCTTCGAACGCGCACCATGGTACCGCTCTACGATCTTACCGGCTCTACGCTCGCGCTGGCGCTCAACACGACACAGCAAGAAACGGCTTCACTCGGCGTCAAGGTGGCTGGTGATTGGAAATTGCAGGGGTCAGTCAGCCATAGCAAGGGTGAAGAACCCCTTCCCGGCGCGCCGGAATTGCAGCTAACTCAAACCACGTATACGGGATGGGTCAACTACGGTGGTTTCGGCGATGTGTCTCTCGGTTTTGGAGAAACCTACGTGGTGGGTGACTATGGGGGTGGTTCCAGTGCCACAGGGAACCCGTCCTATCGTCAAGGCACCTTGGGATTTCAGGCAAGCTACAAGGCCAACCCGCGCACGACCTTTGATGGTTCAGTCGGCTATAGCCGCAGGGTGTCGGACGACGGAACGGACAATAGCGCCGGGATCACGGGAGCAGTCGACGTCACCCGGCAGCTGACGCCCAAAACGAGTGTCAGCCTCAAGATCGATCGGGCGATCAATAGCTACTATCTCAACACGGGTTCGGAAGTCGATACGGAGGTTGTGGGAGGCGTCAACTGGCAGGCGACCTACAAGCTAGCCGTATCGGCCGGCTACCAGTTCACCTACCGGGATTTTCCGAGCCAGAACAACGACCCAACGAGGTCCAATCGAATCGACCGACAGCAGTTCGCGACTCTCTCGCTCAGCTACCAGCCGCGGCGCTGGCTTACGATCAGGGGCTACGGCAACTATCAGACGCGCAGTTCGAATTTTGAGGGCGGCGACTACAATGCGTCGATAATTGGGATTTCCGTGACGGTCTCCAGTCCGGATCGCAGGCCGAAACGCTAATAGATATCGGCAGTGGTCACGCTCATCGCCGGCAGGGTCAACGTAACCGAGGATCCTGAGACCGGTTGAACTCCGGCGGCGACGGGTTGCACCGTAGATTGCTTCGCCGCTGTTGCGGCGCTCATCTGAAACAAGTGGGCTTGACCGGTGACTGGCTGGCCGTTGATGGCCGCCACTTGCTCCGACGTGGAGCGATTGATCGCCACCATGACGACCCGGCCGGCGCGGGCGCTGTCCGTGCTCACGTAAACGGCGACGTTGGCCACGTTGCTCGAGTTCGCCGCGACCGAGGTGTCGCCGAAATGGTGGTGCGCCCCGTCGAAATCCCGAAACGCGCGAAAGCCCGCGAAAGTGTACGGTGCCTTGCCCGAGAGCAGCCAGAGGTTTGCGGCAAACAAATTGTGCGCGCCGAATATCCCCAGATTATCAGCCTGCGCGAGCGTGCCGGCGATGTGCTGGCCGCCGCCGTTGTCGTATTCGGTAAGAGCGAGCTTCATACCGGGATTCTCAGCATCGATTTTGCTCTGCAGTCTGCCCAGCAGGTCGATGGGTTGACCGATCACATCCTTGGTAATCCAAGACTTCTCTTTATAGGTTTTGTCCCAAAGGCTTCTGGGGCTTTGCACGATCGCTTGCACCTGGTCGTCGTTCAAAGCGGCGCTCGCCAGAGTTGTGACGCGGGCACCGGCGCTGTCCGTTGCTTCCGGATACCAGTGGAAGTCATAGACATCAACGAGCGGCTTGCCGAAAGCGGCTGAAGCTGTTTTCAGTGCGGTCAGGTATTTGTCGGTAAACCAGTTGTTCCCGCCGGCCGAGGCGCCCAGTGCGTTATTCCAGCTGTAAATGCCCATGAAACCGTAGTGCGCAGGGCCAAAAATCACCAACTCCGGAAACTGTTTCTTCAGGGCCGTGGCCAGGCTCACCGTCCTGGCAATGTAGCTGTCGGGCGTGATGCCCGTCTTGCCTTCGATTTCCAGGTGAGTGGTCTTCCAGAGCTCCGGCTCGTTGTCCAACGAGACGAACACGTGTTGCGTCGAGGGCTTGGCGCCGAAAATGTTCTGACCCGAAAACTTGTGGTCGAGCGCCCAAACGAACTCATCCATATAGACATAGTCATCGGAGGCCGAAGGCTTGATGGTGAACGGCTCGTTGGTCACCGTTTTCTTCTCATAGAAGACTTTCTTGAAACGTTTCTTGTCGGGGGGGTCTGCGACGTTGACCGGACCGTCCTCATCGCCCGCCACCAAGCCCTGCAATTGCACGGTGACCATCGTCGCCATGCCTTTTTTCTGGTCTCCCGCGATCAGGGTCGTCAGCGCGGCAGCGGGTTCCTTGCTGGTGCTGAGTAAATTGTCGTTCTGGTACTGATAGTCGCTGCCGGCATTGGAGGCATTGGTTTCCCAGTTATAAGCGGTCCAACGATTGCCTCCGGAGCGGTGAAAAGTAAGGTCGCGCGGAACACCGTCGACGTCGTAACCGAAGTTGGTTCCGTAAATGTAAGGCGAGATGGGATGCGTGCTGGACGGATTCACGGTCACGGTGACCGTGGGCTGCGCCTTGGCGCTGTCGGCGGCTTCCGCGCCGATGCCGGCGCACAACAACATCCACGCACTATGACAAATCAGCGAAGGTCCATGAAACCGCATTGAAACCTCTTTTCGCCACGACTGTGCGAACAAACACAACACTATGATCCCGAATGAGAATACAGCCACGTCTGCCGAAGCGCCAGTGAGGGGCAATCCCAGGGCGGGGCCCGAATGCAGCGCTGCAACAGGGCGTGCACGCGCGTAGAATTCCGCGACCTTTCCGGAGCCACGGTATTGAATAGCGGTAGGACATATTGATGCGGGCGCTGCCATGAAGCTTCTCGCGAATCGTGGGGCATTCGCGCGGATGTTCGGAGGCGCGGTTGTCAGCCAGGGCCTGCTCTCGATCATCAATCTCTTGTCGGGACTCATTTTGATCCGGCGCGCGCCGCAAGCCCAATACGGCTACTACGTCCTCGTTGTCGCCGCTGCCCCATTGCTGGCTCAACTCGAGAATCAGCTCGTCACGCCGCTGCTGACATCTCGTATCAATATTGCAAGCGCGGACGACAGGACGAGCTACATCGGGGCGCTGATCCGCGAACAGCGTCACCTGCTTGCAATTGCTTCGATCATCGCCCTGACCGGCGCCTGCGTCGTCTGGGCCGGTGCGGGGTTGCCGCTCGCAACGGCCGCGATTCTCTTTGCCGGCGTTCTGGCGGCGCTCGCGACGTTGTTTCGCGAATTCCAACGCCTGGTGTTGATCTCCTACCGCCGGCCCTACGACATACTCCGGGCAGATGTGGTGTATGCCATCGTGCTGGTCGGCGGGATATGGCTCTCGACGCTGACAAGTGCTCCGGCGGCGCTGTCCGCCCTTTCATTGAGCGGTGCGGCAGTGATAGGAGGGTGGCTGCTGACGCGCGCCCTCTGGCGCCACGATCCCTGGAACAAGCAGGCGCCCTCGGGCGCCTTCGCCAAATCGATTCGGCTCGGTGCGTGGTCGGCGACCGGAGCAGTCATTCATTGGGCGTTCACCCAAGGCTACACCTACATTGTTGCGGGCGCGCTGGATGTCAGCGCAGTGGCCGCGATCGCCGCCACCCGGCTGCTGTTGAGTCCGCTCGGCGTGTTTTCCCTCGGGATCAGCAGCATCATGTTTGCGACGGCGACGGTGTGGTTGAAGCACCACGGTTCGCGGGGTTTGGTGCGCCGGCTGCTGTTGTTCACGCTCGGGATGGCAATCGCCACCATCGGCTATATCGCGGTCATGTGGACGGTGCGTGATTGGATCTTCGCCAATATTTTGAAGCGCGATTTCGCGCAGCGTGATCTAATCCTGGGCATGTGGTCGGCGGTGTTTTTTTGTACGGTCATCCGGGACCAGGTGATTTTCGTGCTTACCGCAAAGGGTCACTTCAAGCGCCTGGCGGGTCTCACGCTATTCTGCGCTGTGCTGGGAATTTCTGTGACCTTCGTCGCAATCCACCATTTCGGTGCGCCGGGAGGTTTGCTGGGTCTCCTGGTCGGTGAGATCGCGCACGTCATTGGGGTCATAATCATGACATTGCTGGATATGCGCAGCAGCGTCGAGAAGCCCTTGGATGCCGGAGTGGGAATGAATTGACCGTCACGAATCAACCGGCACCGGATAGCTTGTATATCCCGTCGTTGGACGGCATTCGGGCGATTTCATTTTTTCTGGTCTTTTTCTCGCATATCGGTCTGGGCGGTGTCGTTCCAGGCGGCTTCGGCGTCAGCATCTTTTTCCTGCTCAGCGGCTTCCTGATCACCACGCTGTTGCGTGCCGAATTCGCCCGCTATCAGCGCATCAGTCTGAGCAGTTTCTACCTGCGCCGGGTGCTTAGAATTCTGCCGCCGCTCTATGTGACCCTGGCGCTCGCCGCGCTGCTCTGGTATCCCGACATTCCGTTTGCAGGAACACTCGCGCAGGCATTGCAGGTCTCCAACTACTACGAGATTTTCGCCTCAGACCCCAGATCGATGAAAGGCAGCGCAGTGCTCTGGTCGCTTGCCGTCGAGGAGCACTTTTACCTCATATTTCCGCTCCTCTATGTCTGGATGTGCAGTCGTTTTTCATTCCGACGCCAGGCGCTGATATTGCTGGCCCTGTGCGGGGCTGCGCTGGCCTGGCGATGCGTGCTGCATTTCTACTTTCACGCGGCATTTGTGCATACCTACTATGCGAGCGATACGCGCTTCGATTCGATTTTATTCGGCTGTCTCTTCGCCGTCATCGCCAATCCGGTATTCAACGATCCAGCCCACGCCAGGCTTCTTCGTTGGATGGGCTGGCTCTTGCCGCTGTGCCTGGTCGTGCTGCTGGGGACATTCCTGGTGCGCGGCGAGAGCTTTCGAGAAACACTGCGCTACAGCCTGCAGGGGCTGGCACTGATCCCAATTTTTATCGCCGCCATCCACTACCAAAAATCATGGCCGGTGCGATTCCTAAATCTCCGACCTGTGCGCTTTCTCGGCGTCCTCTCCTATTCCCTGTATCTGTGTCACTACATTATTTTGGAAAAGCTCGCGAGCTTTTGGACCGGCAACGACTTGCTGAGATTCACGCTCGGGCTCGCATGCGCCTTATGCTTTGCCGCCCTCGTTCATTACTGGGTGGAGCGGCCGGCGGCGAAGCTGCGCAAGCGTCTGTCGAAGGCGCGGAAGGCGGTGCAGGTCGGCACGCCCTCCGCACGCACGGTTGGACCATAGATGACGGCGGCGGCGACGGCACCTGAGGGGCGGGTATTCCACACGCTCGACGCGTTGCGCGGCATTGCCGCCATCGGCGTCGTGGCCTATCACATGCGAGGTGCGTTCGTTCCGTTCGCCACGCCCGGCGGCTATCTTGCTGTGGATCTATTTTTCATGATGAGCGGCGTCGTACTCAGCCACGCCTACGAAGCCCGGTTTCGATCGGGTATGGGTGTCCTGGGCTTCATGCGGGTGCGGTTCATCCGGCTGTATCCTCTTTATCTCGTTGGCACGCTGCTCGGGATTGCAGTGACGGTGGCCAGCATGTTCGGCCGAAATAGTCAGAACTGGGATCGATCGGCCTTTCTGCAGGCAGCCGTGCTGGCGCTGTTCTTTCTTCCCAATTTTTCCGGCAGACCGGTAAACCAGATGTTTCCCCTGAACATCCCGTGCTGGTCGTTGTTTCTGGAGATCCTCGTCAATCTATTGTTCGTTATTTTCTGGCCGCTGCTCAGCACGCGCAGGCTCATCGCCGTCTGTCTTTTAACCGGGGGAGGGGTGCTTTTTGCGACCCTGCAACAGGGAAACATCGATCAGGGTTCAATGGGTTCGAGCCTGGTCGTAGGCTTGGCCCGCACCCTGTTCGGATTTGCGGTGGGCATCCTCATCGCACGACAGGTTGGTCGCAAGCCCCGCAACGAGAGCAATCTGAAAGTCATTGCCATCGTAGCTGGCTTCGGCATCGCGATCATCGGCTGGCCCGAAGGTCAGCTGCGTGCGATCTGGGACGCCATGTGTGTGCTGGTGGTGTTTCCTCTCCTTGTTTATTGCGGCACGCTCTTCGACCCGGGCTCGCGGTTGCAGAGAATCGCAACTTTCCTCGGCGTTACCTCCTATGCGGTATATGTGTTGCACAGTCCTCTGTCGTCCATCTTGGGTTCGGCAACGCGGCATTTTGCCCGCGGCGGCAATCCGGATGCCGGCGCCCCGTACCTCGGCATCGCGGTATTGACGGTGCTATTGACCGGATGCTGGCTCGTGGACAGATACTTTGACATGCCGATCCGCCGTTATCTCGGCCGCGTCGTGCCCAAAATGCCGAACATCAAAAGAGGTCATAACGTATGAATATGGGGACGTACACCGAACAGAGAAGGGACGCGATTTATCGCGCGATCATTGCCGCTGCCGCGATTGCCGCGTCGTTGGCGATGGTTTTTCTGGTATTTCGCAACCAAAGTCTCGTCGCGAATTCAGGTGACCCCTACACCTACGGGGAAATAGCGCGGGGCTTCGTCCAGCATGGCTTCACCACGTTGACCCGCCGGGCCGCGTCGCTCTATCCGGAACTGATTGCAGTCGTCTATCGGCTGGGCGGCGGAAACCTTGCCGTGGTGCTCTTGCAATGTTTGATGCACGCGGGAACCTGTTTGCTGGTGTTTTCGCTGGGGCGGCGATTGTTCAACGCTCGGACAGGTTTGCTTGCCGGACTATTCTGCGCACTGCATCCGATGCTTCTGCGGTATGTGCCGGATCTCCACATGGAGACGATGCTGACCTTGCTCTGCATGCTGACGCTTTGGTTATGCGTGCGCTTTCACGACCGGCCGACCTTGATCAATGGCGTCCTGCTCGGCGCCGTGGGTATGGTGACGGTCCTGACCAAGGGTGTGATTCTGCCGTTTCTGGTTCTGTTCGGCGCCATCAGCGGAGTTCTGGCGTTGCGCCGAAGGTCTGCGAAGGAGGTCGCCGCGGTAGCGGCCATGTTCGTCACCATGGCGCTTGTTCTGGCACCTTGGACCTACAGAAACTATCAGGTGACCCATGGCCGCTTTGTGCTCATCACCCCCGGAGCCAGCGACTCGTTTCTGCGCGGTTATGTGTTCACGCGCTGGGAATTTGCCACCCTGCAGAAACCGCCGTACACGGACGCGGAAAACGAAGTCAACGCGTGGTTTCGCAAGATAGCCCAGGATGCAGGGACAAAATGGGAAGCCGACGAGGTCGTCGACGAGGCGAACAACGCCCGGGTCGCCAAGCAGTTGATCGTCACCCATCCCCTCGACACGGTCCGCAAGGTGTTCGTCGGCCTGTTCACGTTCTGGTACGAAATGACCAGCTTGAGAAATTCTCTGATCCCCGCCGTGCTCGCCCTTGGGGGCCTTGCGTTCGCGATCGTCGGTCTGAAGAGGGCGCATCGGGAGCGGCGACCGGCCTGGCTAATATGGCTTCCAATCGTGGTGATGAACGTATTCGTGGCGACCTTGATTCCCTTGGGCCGGTATTCCGTGCCGATTCTCCCTTGCCTGATGATCTTGGCGGCGTTCGGCATCGACACACTGCTAAGCCGCCGCACGGCGCCGCCCGTCGCTAGCTGAAATAGCGCGCAAGCCTTGGGGATGCCACTTGCGCTCCGCTGACGAAGCGAAACAGGGGGCCAAAGCACATGAACGAAAGCGGGCCGACGAAATGGAGGCCGGGAACGGAAGACTCGAAATTAATGCTGAGTTCAGGAGCCGTCTCGATTCGACGGATGCGACGAACTATCTCCGGATCGAGAAATGCCAGGCGGGCAACGTCCACTGTGTAACCCGTACCAGAGATGACAAAATCGAACTCGACTTCCTTGACGCGACCTTCGCCGTCCCGGAACTTCAGAAGGGCGCCATCGCCCGATGCGCGTGCCTCGAGCAGCTCGTGCTGCATGTGAATGCGTACATGCTCGAGGCGGTCCTGAATCCACCACGGGGAGGCAGGGCCCAGATGAGTCTTCACGAAACGGGTGCGACGCTCCCGCGGCATCCGGTACACCGCCAGCGGTAGATGTTGCAGGACCCAGCCGCTGCGGCTTGTGCCGAGCCACGTGGTGGGTGCCTTGATCCTCTTCCAAAGAGGTCGTTCGCGCGGTTCGCGGCCATGGAACACCAGCTCTCCGCATCGGGCAAAGACCTCGCCGGTTCCGCCCGCCTCGTGCACCAAGGCGCCGGCCTCGATGGCCGAGGCGCCGGCTCCAATGACGGCAACTTTCTTATTCCGAAACCTGCTGTAGTCCGAAAGATGGAACGTATGACGCACGCGGTTCGGACCCAGGCCTTGCAGGACCTCGGGAACGTATTCCATGCCCGAGAGACCCGTACATACGACGACCCGACGCGACGCGAAGCGTTGCCCGGAGGCTAAAGTGACCTCGAACATCTTGTCGCGCATTTCCACCTTTGTGACCTGCACTTCCTCGAGGTCAGGCACAAACCGCTGCTGCATCTCGACGCCGTACGCGGCGAAGCTTTGCATCGTGCAGGGCTCGTAGTCTTCGAGGCCGTGGTCCAGACACCACTGTGGGTAGGTGTTACCGCGCTCAGGCAGGGCAATGTCGCTGGCAAATGCCAGGGATTTGAGGTTCACCCCGATGGGCATGTCGCGCCAGAAACGCATGGATTCACCGAAAATCCGATACTTCACGCCCCGTGCGCGCAGGTGTGCGGCGAGCCCCACGCCATAGGGGCCGGATCCTACAATCGTCACGTCAGTATCTTGCGCCATCGTTTCCTCAGTATTAAGGCATCAGAATTATTGCAACGCGGGGGCCGCCGTGTTCGCATCGATCTTTGCAAGGTCGCGAAGGGCGGCGTATTCCTCATCCCGCAGCGGAGGGGCCTGAACGAAACGCAGGTTGTCGCGCAGATGGTTTTCGACGCGCATACCCAGCAAAGTCACGCTGACGGCCGGCGTGCTGCGGCAGAATTGATAGGCATTCTCCAGCACACCTCGCCCGGCCTTGTTGCTGAGCGCGCGCAGGGCGAGGATGCGTTGCCATTTGGTCGTGATCGACTTCAATTCCGTTTCGTCAAGACCATCCTTCAATAGACCGCCGCCGAAGCATCCGCGCGCGATGATCGCGAGACCTCTGGCGCCGGCGGCTGCCAGCGTCCCTTGGTCCAGAGCATCTGGATCGAGCAGCCCAAAACCCAGCTGCACCGATGAAATGTTCGGAGCTGACAAACAAAAAGGCACATCCGCCGGTTCTTCGGTCGCGACTCCGTAAAAACGAAGCTTTCCCTGCGCCTTGAGCTTCTCGAGCGTGAGCAGCGCCTCGCCGAAAGCGTCGGTCTGCATGAATGACGCGCCCGGACTGTGCAGCTGATACAGGTCGACGTAGTCGGTTTGCAGGCGCCTAAGACTGCCCTCCAAGGCCTGCGTGAGGTATGGCGGCGAGAAGTCCTGGGACAGCGTGCCCGATGCTCCCGCCGGCAATCTGGCGCGCTTCAAGCGCAGTGCCCGGACGAAGGGACGCACAAATGGCTTGATCCGCGTGATGAGTTTGCGGCGCGCCGGCAGACAATAGCCGCCCTTGGTCGCGAGGATAACCTGATCGCGGCGTCGGCCAAACGCAGTTCCCATCAGGGACTCGCTTTCCCCTTGAGCGTACATGTCCGCGGTGTCATAGAAGGTGATTCCGGCATCGAGCGCCTTACTCAAGACATTCAACGCCTCTTTACTGCTGCTGTCTTTGCCGGCAAAAAATCCGCCGATACGCGAGCCGCCGAAGCCGATTTCTGAAACGCGCATCCCGGTCTTGCCGAACTGATTGAATTTCATGGGAGGCAATCAGCCGTGTTTGAGATCATGAGCCAGCCGCGCTGCAGCGCGCGCTGCAATCGCCATGACGGTCAGCGTCGGATTCTTCTCAGCGGCCGTGGTGAAACAGGCAGCATCGCAAACAAGCACGTTTGATGCGTCATGGATGCGATTCCAGGCATCAACCACCCCGAACTGCGGCTTCGTGTGCATGCGGGCGGTCCCTCCGTAGTGGGCCACCGTTCCAGGGTAGAGGCTGGGATAGATGTCTCCCATCGTTGCACGGCAACCGGTGTCCTCCATCAGATTCATCAGGTGCTGACGCGCACGAACGACGTTGTCGATCTCGGCGTCGCTGTAACGAATGCAAACATCAAGAACGGGAAATCCGAACTCATCTTTCTTGGTTGTAGATGGCTTTGCGACGCACTGCTCGGTAGGGACCATCGTTCCGATTATTTGTACGCCTACCGTCGTTCCTTTCAGGCCGAAGCGGCTCAAAATTCGATCCCGGGTGCTGGCTGTACCTAAAGTCCAGGAATTCGCCAGCAACGGGGGTGATGAATCGTAGGGTTGGCGCGTTAAATGTGCTGATGGCGACAGCAACGTTCTCGGCCGGTCCATTTCGAAGCTCCACCATTCGCGCGGGTGGTCGTGCAGGAATCGTCCGAGCAATCCTTGGGAGTTTCCCAAGCCATGGGGAAAGGTTGCGGAAACTGAATTGTGCAGCAGCTTGGCCGACCCGAGGGGACCGCATGCAACCACGACGGCACTTGCTGCAATTCGCTCAGTGCGGCCGGTTTGTCGACTGTGGTAGAGCACCGCGTCGATGTTTCCTTTGGTTGGCGACCACTCGAGCTGCAGCGCCTGCGCGCCGGTCTGCAATCGAAAGTTAGGCAGCCTGAGCAGTGGGCGCACGATAGCCGAATAGCTGTTGAAGGCCGTTCCGCGGCGCACGAGCATGTTCGGCGGCCCATCCACCAACGGATACAGCGTGAATCCCTGGCCGAGGTTGGTCGCGGCGCGCTCCACATCCTGCCAGTCGCTCGGGATGCGGTGGGGATAGGAAACCTGTCCGCCGGGCAACTGTGGGACATCGCGCGGGTCGGCGGTAATCTTCAGGCCACGCTCGATCTTTTCGTAATACGGCTTGAGGTCTGAGTACGAAATGGGCCAACGAAATCGCTCGTGCAGCCTTTCGCCTTCCGTAAAGTCTTCTGGGGCGAAGCGCGGCACCGCCCCGGTCCAGTTGTTGGAAAGGCCGCCGAGTGCAAGTTTGGCGTAGCACACCGTCCGCGGGTCGCCCGATATGGAGTGGCCGCCTTCCTCCTGCAGCGGCGGAGTTCGCCGATAAAGATTCTTCGCCCCGACGCGGACCAGGAGTCCCGGTTGGAAGCCGGATCCAGCCTCCAACATGGTCACGGCAATTCCACTTTCGGAGAGTTCGCGGGCGGCTGCCGCACCGGCAGGACCGCTGCCGATGATCACGACTTGGCGCTCATCCTGCATATCGAAATCAATACTCGCGGTCTAGGAGCGAACGGGCAAATCGCAGAGCGGAGTAGGTGAGGGGAACTTTCACAAACAAACGCTCGCGGAGCCGTCCGATGCGAGTCGGCTTGAACCAGTTCGGCAGGAACCGAATCTCGCCACCGCCGGCGGTAAACGGATCCGCCTCTTCGGAGCCGCCGTCCTCCCAGGTGAAAGCAAGCATCGGACGGGGAGCGTTCGTTCGATTTGTCATCCCGCGATGCCAAAGATTTGAGGATCGGATGAGCACGTCCCCTTGGTTCAAGGGAAGACGCATGGCATGGCGCTGACAGCGCTCCAGAACGAACTGTGTGTACTTGTAGAATCGTTTGTGAGAGCCGGGAATCACATCGATAGCACCGTTCTCAATGACGGTATCGACGACCGCGACGTTGGCGATCATGAAGTCACGCGTAAAAGGGCGGTCGATGTGATAGTGCTGCGTATGGCTGCCTGGCAGATTGAAATTGAGACCGAGGAAGGGCATGCGCAGCACCTTCGGATGCAGCTCCTTCATCAGATCGATGATGCCGCGTTCCTGCAGAGTGTCATATGCAAATCGCGCCCCGGTGCCCGGAAAACAATTGAGGTGGCCGCTCACAAGTCCTCCGCCGGAGAACAAGGCTCCCGAGCGTGAGGCCGCGTCGAATTTTTCCTTGAGCGCGTTGTGCAAAGCAGTCAGACCGTCGCGGGGGACAATGCTGCGCAGGACGACGTAGCCATTGATGCCAAATTCCTGCTTCGCGTTCTCGAGTTCCGTTCCAGTTAGCCTTTGCGTCGCTGACACAGCTTTTTCTCACTCATTCCTATCAACCTAGAACAAATTCGCGGCGCGCCGCGGGTCGGCAGAGCGCTTTAGACCCGACAGGAGCCAATGTTGCAGCGCATCATCAGCAGAGGGTCCACAGTTTAATGAACTGAGGTTGGGTCGGTCTTGGGCGCAATCTTACCCCAAGACGGCCGGACAGCAGGGTATCTAGCGCACGCCTTTCAACGTCGACCTCCATGCACCCGTTGAACCACAGGAAAAGGCTCGCCAATATTTGACATAGCCGCTACGGGATTGTGAATCAGGGCGCAGCGATCAAGCTGGTGTAGCGCCGCATTACGGCGGCGCTTTGTAGTTGAGGTGTAAAGCGAGAGCGAACCGTTTCCCGCGCCCGGTCACCCATTTGCCGGCACAGTTCAGCGTCATTCAGCAAGACCGTCAGTCCCGCGGCAACCGCGTCCACAGAACGCTCCTCGACCAGCCAGCCGTCCCTGCCGTGAGTGATGATCTCCGGAACGCCTCCCGTGTTGCAGGCGATGACCGGCCTTCGCATCGACATCGCCTCTGCAATCGCCAGGCCGAACGGTTCTCCATATGAGGGCAGGGCGAACAGATCAAATTCGTGGAGAAAGGGCCGCACATCCTTCTGGTAGCCGCCGAAATGAATCCGATCCGCGATGCCCCCCTCACGTGCCCTTCTCTCATATTCCGCCCGAAATTCGGGCACGTTGGCGCCGAGTATCATCACGTGCAGATCGGCAAACCTCTCGCGCAGCTGAGAGACCGCACCAATCAGTTCATACTGGCCTTTCCAAGGGTTCATTCGCGCTGCGATGCCGACGAGTCGCGCGCTCTTGGGGATGCCGAATGTTTCGCGAATCGAGGGTTGGATGTCCGCCTGCTTGTCGGGATCGAAGTGATCGGCGTCGACAGCGTTGTGTATTGTGAAAATCTTGTCCGCCTGCAGTCCCATGGCAATGAGACCGCGGCGTATGAATTCCGACACTGCGAATATCGCAGTGGCATTGCGCATGCCCCAAATCGTAGGGCGGGTCAGCTCGCTCGGCGGCGCATGCATGTGGACCACCGCGCAAGTTCCGGTCAAACGTCCGAGGAGGCTTGCGTAACTGGCGTCGCGCGGCCGGTCGGTGGCATGAATGAGTTGTATGCGATTCTTTCGCACAAATGCCGCAATCCGTGCCAACGATGCGAGGCTCGGTGCATACGCGATCGCTCTGCTCAACTTGTTCCGTCCTGCCAGCTTCGCGGCCGGCTGCCCGAGCGGCACAAATTTGGCGGTGACGTGGGGCAGTTCTGCCAGATGCGCCCGCATGATGTCGGCCTCGGTCGCCTCGCTATTTGACATCACGAACACCTCGACCCTCTCTGCTGCAAAGTGCTTCATGAGCGTGAGATGCACCGCGACATCCGCGCCACAGTCATCGCGGGTATTCAGGAAAAGCAACCGGATCGGCATATGAACGTAGTCCTCAAAATCCTCTCGCCACTTCTAACATGAATCGGTTTAAAGGTATGATCAATGCGGATGACGGCGGCGCAAACTTCTACTTGGGCGTCTGGGTGAATTGATTGAATGATGCTCGATGTTGGCTTCGACAAGAGGTGCGATCCTTCCGCGCCGTCACTTCCATCGCCTACCCATGGTCAGCTAAACGATTGATATTCCGAGAAAAGCTTGGGAATGCATAGAATTGCACTTGCGATCACGCGGGGCGCAAACGCAGGGATCAATTTTCCGCGCGATCCGAGTGGTGATTCAGCTCCGCGCTCCTTCGTCTTCGAGGAGGCATTCGCGCCCATTTGGGACGAATCAATCCTTGAAGGTACCGATTCCTGGGACGCCATCCCCAAGTGGTGGCGAATGGCGCGAGAACTGCAGTATCACGACGCCGAGTACGACGCGATCGTTTCATGGGGTGAAAAGCTCTCGCTGGCCATGATGATGCGGCATCGGCGTTCGAGTTCCGAGAGACCGCACATCGCGATGATGTATCAGTTTGAGAAGCCAAACATCCGGGTGCCACTAAACATCTGCAAGAAGAACCTTCACGCAGTGGTGACGTGGAGTTCGGTGCAACGGAATGCGCTGATCCAGCGGATACGATTCCCGCGTGAGCGCGTTTATCTGGTGCGGCACTACGTCGATCAACTCTTCTACCGGCCGCGGGGAGCGATTGAAGAGGACATGTTCTGTGCGGTTGGGGCGGAGATGCGTGACTACGCGACGCTTCTCGACGCCACTCGCGGCGCCGGCTATCGGTGCCACATTGCAACGGACCACGTGCGCATCCCGGGCCGGTTGCGGCTTCTGGCGGATCGACGTGTCCCAATAGAATCGCTGAATGCACAGGCAGACCCGCAGATCACGGCAGGCCGAATGTCCTTGGAGGAACTTCGCCATCTTTATGCTCGCTCAAAATTCGTCGTGGTGCCGCTTTTGCCGTCTGATACGGACAATGGCATCACTTGCATTCTCGAAGCAATGGCAATGGGCAAGCCCGTCATCTGCTCTCGTACCCGGGGGCAGGTTGACGCGGTTCAGGAAGGGGTGACCGGTCTGTACGTCCCTATCGGGGACGCGGCGGCGTTGCGGAGAGCAATTTCGTCGCTTTGGAACGAACCGGCACGGGCTCGTGAAATGGGAAAGAACGCGAGGGACTACATCGAGAAGCATCACTCATTGGAGGGGTTCACCTCCGCCGTAAGGTCGGCGGTAGAGGCGTCCCTGGATGGCCGCCCGGCTCCCGATACGTGGTGGGGACAATAGGCGCGGCATGACATATGGCCGGAGGATATGTGAAGGATTTGGCTGGCAACTGATGACGACTAGGGTTAAGGTTGCGGGGTTCCTGGCCAATCCGGTTTTGCGTCAGTGATATGACAACACATCGCCAGGAGAAGCAAATGGAAGCCGGCTCGACGAACGCCCTCGACCCAACACGCGAGAAGCCAACTGGCACTTTGCGCGATTATCTCGCGCTGGCGCGCTTCGATCACTCCACCAAACATATCTTCATTGTGCCGGGCATCGTGCTTGCTTACCTGCTGCGGGGCGGCCCGCCGCATTTCCCAATCGTGCAAGTCGTCCTCGGCCTGATCACCGCAATCTGCATCGCCTCAGCCAACTACGTCATCAACGAATATCTGGACCGTGATTTCGACAAGCACCACCCGACGAAATCAAAGCGTCGGGCTGTGGAGACGGCGCTTCGCGGCGGCTTCGTCAAGGCAGAATGGCTGACATTCATCATCATCGGTCTCGGTTGCGCATGGTTGGGAAGCACAACGTTATTCGTGACCGCGTGCATCTTTGCTTTGCAGGGCATTTTCTACAACGTTCAGCCGCTGCGTACCAAGGACAAACCCTATTTGGACGTCATTTCCGAATCCATCAACAATCCACTCCGGCTGACCATTGGGTGGGTGATGATCGATCCGACCACGTTGCCGCCCTCATCGATCATATTGGCGTATTGGTTTGGCGGCGCTTTCCTGATGGCCGCCAAGCGCTATTCGGAATACCGCGAAATCGTCGGCTCGCACGGCGCCGCGTTGCTGATCCGCTACCGCGCCAGTTTTGCAGGATATTCGGAGGTCTCGCTCAGCATTTCGTGTTTCGTGTACGGGCTGCTGTCGACGTTCTTTCTCGCTATTTTCCTCATCAAGTATCGGGTCGAGTATCTGCTGCTGGTTCCGGTAATTATTTGCCTGTTTGGCTACTACCTGGCGCTCGCCACACAGCCCGCTTCGTCGGCACAGAATCCCGAAAAGCTGTTCCGTGAACCCAAGTTGATTGCGCTGGTCGCCTCGCTCGCTGTCCTGTTCATCATCGCCACATATATCGACATGCCGGCGCTTTCTGTATTTACCGGGCAGCGATACATCACACTGCCGTAATTCGCGTGCATTCAAAGGCTCGCATTCACCTGCGCGCGGATTCACCTGCGACCAGCTCATCCAGGCTGCCCGTTCCAATGAATACATTCCACAAGCTGCTGCGATACTTCCTGACGGCAGGCACCGCCGCCATCGTCGATGTCGGCGGTTTTGCCTTGCTCTGCCTGACGCAGATCCCCGTCGCGATCTCAGCCGTTGCGAGCTTCAGCTTGGCGACGGTGGTCAACTACGTGCTGACGAGTCGTTTTGTGTTCAAAGACGCTCCCACCATTCGGGGGTATGGGTTGTTCTTCTTGGCCGCGGTGGGCGGCCTGATCGTAAACGTCTCGATGACCTTGGTCGGCAGCCTGTATCTGGACCTTGCGCCCGTACTGGCAAAGGTCATCGGTGTTGGGATCGCATTCCTCGTGAACTTCTGGCTCAATCTGCGGGTCGTTTTTCGCAAGCCCGCCCCGGACAGAAACTAAAGCTCAGGGCTCGACGTATCTCCAAACGCCCGCAGCCATCATGGCACCCAGCAAAATATTGCTCGTACCGTCATTCACGACGGCAACCTGCGTGACCTGCGTGATGGCGGCCGGGGTGCCGGGGAAGACCCAGGCGCCGGTACCGGGCTGAGAGGCGACTTCAAAGAGGGGGTTGTCGCCGCCAACACCCATGGAGTAGACATTCTTGGGCGATCCGAATACCAGGTTCTGAGTGCCCGTCGCGCCTTCATGTGTCCAAGTCTGACCGTAGTCGGCGCTTCTCAATACGCCAAAACCCAGATCCGAGTAGGCGCCCGCCATGTAAAGGACGCCGTTGTTATCGGGCTGGTAAATTTGGGCAGAGCCCAGCAGATGTTCGTTTTTCTCGACCTGCACCCAATTCGTGCCGCTGTTCGTCGTGCGCCAAGTGCCATTGGTTCCGCCGCTCTGTTCACCGAGCCATAGCCACGTCACGCGCGTGCTGGAGGCGGTGCCGGTATTGAGAAAGAAAATGAACCCGGTTCGGCCATTGGAGAGCATTCCGCCCTCAATGTGCACGGCGGTCCATGTCTGCCCGCCGTCAATGCTCTCAACGACCGAATCAAATTCGTGAGCCGTCATCAGCAGATGGTTTGAGTCATAGGGATCAACAGCGGGAGGGTAGTAGTCCTGGCGAAGTCCGCCGGGAGCGACGCTGTACTGATTCCAATTCACGCCGCCATCGACGGATTTCCAAAATCCAATCGCGCCGCCGCGAATACAAGACTGATACAGGATCGGGGTACCCGCCGTACCGCTCGGAGCGACCGAAATTCCGCCGGCGCAATCACTCACGGCCACACCGTTGGTTCCGGTATTGATGGGGCCCGTCCAGGTGACGCCGTAGTCCGTCGACTTCCAAATTCCCAGGCAACTGAACTGGACATAGACATTCGACGGATTGGAAGGCTCCGCACCGACCGTCGAGGTTCCCACGCAGGGATTGGTGAGATCAACGTTGGATGGCGTCACGTTCACCCAGGTCCCAAACGCGGTGGGAGGCGGATTTGCCACCGTGGGAACGGCCACGGCTTGGTTCGAATTCGGGCTTTCGCCGGCGGAATTGACCGCGGAGACGACGTAGTAATAGTTCAAGTTGTTCGTGAGCGAGCTGTCGACATAAGTAGTCGAAGCCTGTGTGGCGATCACCGTATACGGACCACCGTTGGTCGTCGCACGTTTCAAGTGATAACTGCTTGCGCCGGTGCTCGCCGACCAGGTCAGAGTCGCCTGCGCATTGCCGGCCGCCGCTGAGAGACCGGTTGGTGCTGCGGGAATGGTTGGAATCGCGGGAGTCGCCGAGGCTTCCGCGGAATTTGCACTCTCGCCCACAACGTTGACCGCCGACACGACGTAGTAGTACTTCACGCCATTGGTGACGGAGGTATCCGCGTAAGTGGTGACGTTCGCAGTGCCGATTTGTGTGTAAGGTCCACCGGCCGTCAGCGAGCGTTTTACGTTATAGGTCGAGGCCCCGCTGGCTCCGGTCCATGTCAGGGTCACCAGGACGTTGTCGGGAATCGCGACCAGAGCGGTTGGCACCGCGGGAAGCGCCGGCTGGGGCGTTGCCGCTACTTGCGCTGAGTTACCACTCTCGGCTGAACCCTTGAGCGAGGACACGACGTAGTAGTAGGTCGTGCCATTGGTCACTGCCGTATCCACATAGTTGGTCGTACCGAGCGAGGCGATGACCGTATACGGGCCCCCGCTGGCGGTCGCACGCCTCAGGTTGTAGCCGGTCGCACCGTTGCTGGCGTTCCAGCTCACGGCAATTGAGGCATCGCCTGCGGTTGCCGCGAGATTCGTCGGTATGGGTGCCGTTGCCGGAGTGCGGGCGCTGGGCAGGCAGCCGGCAAGCAGCACGAGGCACGCCGCCACCAAGAAGCCGCAAACCGCAGCCGATCGGGGATGGCGTTCGCCCATCCCCGTATTTTCATTAGATTGCCCAGGAGTGCGCATAACCAACATATTATGACGCGGAAATCCAGTCGAAATGCTAATCGTGTCGCTAAACGCTGAAATTTTGTCGATTTGGAGCGGCGAACGGATATCGGCCACACCACCGAGAGGCCCTGGTTGGCCCGACCGTGGCCAAAAAACGCTGCGGCGGTGATGCCCACCACCGCAGCGTTATTGTCCGTTTTACTTGATAACCATGCGCGCCACGCCGCCCGAGAACAACGATGCATAGAGGATGCCGTGTGCGTCGTCGTACGCCATGAACGGTATGCCGCCGTCGGTACCCTGGCTGATCTGCGGCGGGGCAGGAAGAGTGGTCCACACCTGATCGTTATCCAGGCTCGCCCACTTCAAGGTAGCGTGCCACTGGTCCGCGGCGAAGACCTTCTTCGAGCCCTGAGCGATCATTACCATCAGTCCGCTCGTTCCCGGAACGGTTTCCCATGACTGTCCGTCGGAGCTTCGCAGTACGCCGTTGCGGCTGCCCAGGTAGTACTTGCCGTTGCTTGCCGTGACGAAGTTGCGGATGGTGTACTCGGCTTCACAGGTACCGCCGCCGGCGAGCGCATTGCTCGACCAGGAGGCGCCGCTGTTCGTCGTCACCATCATCTTGGTGCCGCACCATACCCAGACGCCGCCCTTCACGATGATCAAGCCGCCGCCTTCGGTCCATGTTTCCGGAGCCGTCATCACTTTCCAGGTGCTGCCACCGTTTGTCGACTCTGCGATGCAGTTCGGTGCATACGGTGCGGCACAGGTTCCGTGCGTCGACACCACCACGTGCAGGTGATTGGTCGGATCGAGCGAAACGTTGTTCACGAATCGGTACGCTGCAACGCTGTTGTACACCGAGCCGGCGAGCACATCGGTCCAGCTCGTACCGCCGTCCGACGTCTTCCACAAGCTCTCGGCGCCGTAGCCGGAGGTTGCATAAATGACGCCGGCGGACACCGGATCGACCTGCATGCTCCACTGTGCGCCATCGCCGACGCCGCCGGTGGAGACGCCGTTGCCTGCGCCGCCCGCACCCGTGCTCGCTTTCGTCCAGGTCGACCCGCAATCATCGGATCGCCAGATGCCCTTGGAGTCGGTTCCCAACCACACCCGCGTCGAGTCGAAAGGATCGACAACGATGGCAGCGCCGGAGAGACCTGCGGCTGGCGTCACGTTCTCCCAGCTTCCCGCTGCAGGCAGATTGTCACAAGTCCCGACAACCGGAGGAGCAGCCGGGGGTGCGGGAGGTGCGGGAGGTGCGGGAGGTGCGGGAGGCGCGGGAGGTGCGGGAGGTGCGGGAGGCGCGGGAGGTGCGGGAGGCGCCGCAGGGGGAATCGGAACAGCACTTGCTTGGCCGGAATTGGCACTCTCGCCGGCGGAGTCGAGCGCCGAGACCACGTAGTAGTACTTGGTCCCGTTGGCAAGCCCGGAGTCTGCGTAGGCTGCCGAGGTCGGTGCGCCGATCTGAGCGTACGGACCCCCGCTGGTGGTGGCGCGTTTCACGTGATAACTGGTCGCGCCGGAGGGCGTTGACCACGTCAGAGACACCTGTGAGTTGCCGGCACTCGGCACGAGTGCTGTGGGCGCTGCGGGGATGGCGGGTTTGGAGGCGGCGAGCGAGGCGCTGCAGCTTGCCGTCGTACCACCGTTGCTGCCCGCGCATTGCCACGTCCAGGGACCACTGCCGCTCAGCGCAGAGGCTTTTCCAGCAGAGCACAGATTGATTGTCGGAGCACTGCTCTGCGCTTGGCCATTCGCTGATCCACAAAGACCGTTGGTTGCCGCTGTGGTGGCGGCAGACAACGAGAACGTGGCGGCAGAGTTATCCCAGAGGACAAGGGAAGACCACGCCGGGCTGAACACTCCGACTTTGAACGTGTATTTGCCGCTGGCCGCGGTCACGGGCAAAGCATAATTCCAGTTGTAGTGAGCGATCTGGCCGGCTCTGAAGGTCTGGTTGCCGGAAAAAAGTTGGCCGACTTTCGCGCCGGCCGCGTTGTACAGCTCAAGATCGACAATCATGTTCCATGCATAGGAGCTCGATTGCACCTGCGCCGAGAGCGAGACAACCTGACCCTTCGACACGGTTGACGGACTGGCCGTAGAAGCTGTGACTTTAAATCCCGCAAACGCCGGCACGGCAAACAGCACAAATGCCGACACCGAGAGTAGCTGCTTCCAATTCGTCCGTCCGTAAATCATAACGTCTCACTCCTGCGACATTTTTTCAGTCGCATGTAAATTGATGGTTGGAGTTTTTTTTGGCGTCCCGATTCGGGCGCGATGCTCTTGACGGTGAGTTAACCCGTCATCAAAAATCACTGCAACATGTCGCGGCTACCAGACGTCAGGTAATTTCCCCGTCGTTTCGCAGTCCGCTGCCGATAGTCACGTTGAGGTCCGTTGCTTGCCGCTGCATTAGGCTTGAAGCGAATCACGGCGTCGGTGCGCTGACGCATCTTGAGCCTGGTAAGCGATTCAGAATCTAAAGTGGCAACGCTCGCACGATTGCAAAAATTACCTGCATGTCGCGCACGGTGAAGCGATTGCTGCTCGATCCGATCGGCGCGGCTACGCGATGTGCTCGGCTGCCGCTCGTGAGACGATACTCAAGAGCGGCGAGCCTATGAAAAGCGTCCAGCGTTCCAGCACTAGGGTTCGTTATTCTCCGGTCCCCGGCTGGTGTGCACGAAGCAGGTGGCGGGATTGAAGTCGCTCGGGGCAGACACGTTCTCTTCGAAGCCCATGTTGTCCCATTCACGCTGATCGAGCCACGGAGAGTTGTAGCGGTAGTGGTAAGCCGCTCCCTGATCCGGGCTCAGGAAACGCTCTACGAACTCGGCATCCGAGTGATAGAGCACCTGATGGAAGCCGACCGCTGCGTCGGCGATGTTCAGCTTCGTGGTGGGCGTCGTGAAATCGTTACAAAGCGCCGGCTTGCCGTTCACGTACATGATCAGCCGGTTGTTACGGATGTACAGGTCATATTTGGTCCGCGGCGAGACCAACTGTTGGTCGTCCAGAATCGGGGAAACCGGGTTACCGTTGGCATCCACCTTGTAGAACCACGCCACTTCTCCCGCCGGGTTGTCGAGCTGCAGCGGTGAGACATTCACCGGGCTGGTCACGGCGGACTGCACCACCTGTTCGTTGTTACCGCCCACCTCCGGCAGATTGGCTGCAGGGATCGGCTTGTTGATCAATACGACCACGTCGCTCTCCGGATGAACCGTGTACGCGGCAACCTTCGAAGGATCCGTGATGCTCTGGACTGTGTTGTAGATGTAGTCTTTGACGTCGTACAGACCGTTGTTGGCTGGAACCGAAGGCCGGCTGCCATCGAGCTTGTGCATGTTCTCGAAGGTTGAGAAAGCGTACGAATTTCCGTACCTGTTCAAGACTTGCACGCAGTTCCAGCCCGCGGTGCTCGGGCTCATGCCGGTGCTGTCGTAGAAGAAGGTCGAGTGAACGATCTGCTCCTTGATCACCCCGTTGCTGTCCATGGTCTCGCCAGGTGTGCTGGAACCGCACAGTGAGAAGATCCAGTACCTGCGGTTGGTGGCAAACGAGTTCACCTCGTAGGTTACATGTAGATAGTTGGTGGAATTCAGGTGCGCGGCCTTGCGCGGAATCATGCTGACTTCCGAGAATACGCCCTGGGCCCAGTCGCCGAGTGTTGTACGGAGCGCACCATTGTCGATGAATGCATCGGCGAAGCCCGTGCCGATATTTCCGGTGGTCGCCGAACAGCAGGTGAAGCCATTGCCGTAGACGGTCCACTTGGAGTTTTGCAACACGAGCTGACCGGCATTGGTGTAGCGGGGGTACTTCCAATTTGGTATCGGCAGAGCCTTGAAGGTGTCATTCGCATTGGAGAAATCATCGAAGAACGCCGACGGCGTCGCAGGCGAGGACGAGAGCGGCGAAATGGTGATCGCGGCTCTCGCGAGCACCTTCGGCGGATTCGGTGCGGCCTGTTGGGCGAACGGCGGGTTCAAGGGAGGATTGGCCTGCACATTGGGGCCTCCTGCCCATCCCTGACCGTTGATGATCAGACTGCCGTACTTGGCGATCACCTCTTGTTTGGTGACCACGGGGAAGGTGGCGATGTAGGAGGCATCGATCCACGGATTGTCAGGATGCTGCACCCAGGGCCCCGGCGAAAGCTGAATGTCGGCGTGCTGTGAGGCGATGGGACCGGGAAACGGGCACAGCCGGTCGATGGCTTCGACCGTCACGGTCATTGATGCAGTGACGTTGGTGACCTCAATCTGTAGGTTCGGGGGCGTGTCCAGATCGAACCAACCCCAGGGAGTGGGTGGCGTTGAATAAAAGTTCGGCGGCTGCGCCTCGGCGGCAGGGCTCGAGCCGCCGGTGTTCGTGTAAAAGAAATACGGATACAGGCTGGCCTTGTCGGCAATGTAATGCGCGCGCGACTGATGCTGGCGTACGCCGGCACAGAATTGCGTTCCGCCGCTCACCGATTCGGTGCCGTTGGAGTTGCCTGCGACTGCCGTCGGCTGCACCAAGACGCGGAAATCCCGTGCATTCGCGACCGCGGGCACCTGTACGATGACGCTATCGCGGTTCTGAATCATCGTCACTCCGCTCAAGGTTGGCGCAGGGGTAAAATTTAGACCTTGAGGCGGAGGGCTGACCGGCGGCGCAGCAGGAGTGGCGCTTACCTGCGGGGAGTTTGCACTCTCACCGGCGGAGTTCAGCGCCGAAACCACGTAGTAGTACTTGGTCCCGTTGGCGAGCCCGGAGTCCGCGTAGGTTGCCGAGGTCGGTGAGCCGATCTGCGCGTACGGACCCCCGCTGGTGGCGGCGCGTTTCATGTGATAACTGGTGGCGCCGGAAGTCGTTGACCAGGTCAAAGACACCTGCGAGTTGCCGGCACTCGGCACGAGTCCCGCCGGCGCTGCGGGGATGGGGGGTTTGGGGGCGGCGAGCAAGGCGCTGCAGCTGGCTGTCGTGCCGCCGTTGCTACCCGCGCATTGCCAGGTCCAGGGACCGGTGCCGCTAAGTTTCGAGGCCGTTCCTGCCGAGCACAGATTGGTTGTCGGCGCAGCGCTCAGCGATTGGCCATTCGCTGACCCGCAAAGTCCGTTGGTTGGCGTTGCGGCGGGGGCGGACACTGAGAAAGTGGCGGCAGAGTTATTCCAAAGGACAAGGGACCACGTCGGGTTGAACACGCCGACCTTGAACGTATATTTACCGTTGGCCGCGGTCGCGGGCAAAGAGTAGTTCCAGTTGTAGTGAGCGATCTGGCCGGCTCTGAAGGTCTGCTTGTCGGAAAATAGTTGGCCGACCTTCGCGCCGGCCGCGTTGTACAGCTCGAGGTCGACAATCATGTTCCATGCATAGGACATCGATTGCACCTGCGCCGAGAATGCGACAGTCTGACCCTTCGACACGGTTGACGGACTGGCCGAAGCTGTGACTTTAAATCCCGCAAACGCCGGCACCGCAAATAGTGCAAAAGCGGATCCCCACAACAGCTGCTTCCCACGTCCGTAAATCATAACGTCTCACTCCTGCGACATTTTTTCAGTCGCATGTAAATTGATGGATGGAGTTTTTTTTGGCGTCCCGATTCGGGCGCGATGCTCTTGACGGTGAGTAAACCCGTCATCAAAAATCACCGCAAGATGTCGCGGCTACCAGACGTCCGTGGTTTTCCGCACATCGCCGTGCGAGCCGAAGAGGGACCTCAACTCAGTCGCGGCCTGCTTCTATTTGGGATCTGCAAGCCAACCGGGATCGATTTCATACAAGCCCAAGTCCGAGGCTGTCTGCAGAGTCCGGGCATGTTGCGTCAGCAGTATTCGCACCAGACGGAACTGATCTGCACGCGTGATTACCGAGGTCGCCGAGCCACCCAGATAAGGAGTTGGCCCGCCGGTGGCCAGCACGCTCGGTGCGATGAGGTGGGTGATTCCCAAGCGTCGCAGATCCGCGCTGAAATCCTCCCAGCTTGTGAAACGCAGCGAATCCTGGACCATCTCGGCGCAATACGTGGCTCGATCCATGTAAAAGCCACCACAATAGAGCGACAGCATGATACCGGCATTCAATGGCAGCTCTGCGTTGACGCGTTCGTAGAGTGCATACGGCGGCAGACGCTCTTTCAAAAAGGCAGTGCGCTGCTGAGCGCCCCCGAGGCTGCGCACCAAGCCGGGAAAGTTGCCGCCTACTTCCACATAGACGCGTCGAGCCTGCATGAGCGACAGGACCAAGGTGACGGCAATCCAAGACACCATCACTGGGCGGCGCGCCAGCCATCGGTCAAACGGCACCACGAGCGGCAACATGAGCGCCGCCGCGAGCGGTAGTGAGTATCGGAAGTACAGTCCGGCCGCCGACAGCTGCGCGATGGCGGTGATCGTGACAATCACCGCCGTGCCACGTGCCATTCGGGTGCGTAGCTTGAAGAAGGCGAATACACCGATCAGCAGCAACACCACGCCGATGGCCACCAGCAGGTGAGTGCGCTGTTCGAGACTCCACTCTCTGCCAAGGGCATTTCCCCAGGTCATGAAGCGGTTGTAGTTATCCACCTTGGTGGCAAGTTCAGCCGACAAGTCGCGCGACGGAATGCGGTTCGCGAGCACGGGGAAGAAGGGATTGCCCGTGAGCAGGAAGGCGCGAGTGAACCACGGGATCACCGGCGATGCCACGAACGGAATCAGTGACGCCATGGCGGTGGCAGCGCCCACGAACGGCCGCTTGAGACCTTGCTCTCGCAGCTGGTCGTACACGGCCAAGAAGCTCAGCGCGCCGAGGGCGATGGGAAACAGCGCCGCGCTGATCTTGAAAGTCACGGCGATGCCGGCCAGCAAGGCGGCCACCCGCAAATATCCTTGCTCCTTGCTCCGAAACCAGATCAACCAGGCGAGGGCGGCGCTTGCCGTCGCGAGCGCAGCCCCGCCTTCCACGTATGAGAAGCCCAGAACTGCAACAGCGCCCGCCGGCCCTACGAGGAAGATGGTCGCCGGCACGGCACCCACCATGGGCCCACGCAAGCGTTTGCCCGCCAGGTAAATCGCGGCAATCGCGAGACAGCCCAACAGCAGATGGATGCATTTGGATGCGGAGTCCCCCGCCAGTGCGAGCGCCCAACCGAAGAGCAGCTCCATGCCCATGGGTGCATTCGAATAGGGATAGGTCGGCAGGTACTCAAGGTGTCCCGCGTGCATCCAGCGCTTTGGAACGGTGAGGTGATAGGCCAGACCGTCCGGATCGAGCGAGGGGGCAAGCGCTATGAATGTGGCCATCAACACGGCAGGACTCAGCGCCAAGATCCAGCTCAATAACCAGCGGTCGGGCCAACGCCAGGACTGAGCGCTTGCAACAGCGCTCTTGGCCAGCGCGCGCAGGTCTGGCAACAGGAGCAGGCCAACCACCACCGCTGCTATGCGCAGCGCCGTGACGTTGAGTTGACCTGCGGTGCCCAGGGCAAATGGTACGAACTGCAGCCCGCCCGCGCCCAATGCGGCGTATATGACCGCGCGCTCGACGCTGGTGCCGTTGGTAGTGGCGCCGCACAGCCGCGACAACCGTCTCCCGAGGGCCACACTCAGCACGAAGAATGCTGCGATGAAGGCCAACGGAAGGAGGGCAGAACCTTCGGTGGTGAGACTCGGCGTGGGGTCCATGCTCAATTCGCCCTGACGGCGCGCGCCGCCGCGGCGGACTTATCGGAGGTCATTGTAAGTAACGAATCGGTTGGCCAGGTAGTTCCAGAACATCGCTGCTCCGACTGCCATCACTTGGCCCACATAAAGCCCCGGTACGGAGCCCCACAAGCGGGCGGCTACAGGTTGCACGACGCTGAAGACTGCCACATTGACGCCAAGTCCGCCAACGCTCACGGCAGCAAATTGAACCGCCTGTTTGGCCGCCGCCTTGGAGCGAGATCCCTGGAATGTCCAGAGGTGATTGCCCGCAAAGCTGGCCAAGACTGCGAGCGAAAATGAAAGGGCCTTCGCCAGTGTGCGGTCCATCGAAAACAGCAAAACGAAGACGCTCAGCGAGCCGGTGTCCACGACGAAAGCTGCCGCACCCACGACGAGGAATTTGAAGACGCGCTCGCGCTCTGCACCAGCACGTTGCTTAAGTCGCGTGCTCCAGCCCGGCTTCAATGGGATCTCGTCAAGTGCAGACGGCAGGGGCGGTGAAATGGTGGCAAAGCTCAGCGGTGAGCGGCTAGCGCGATCTTGGAAGGCCGATCGTCCGACGCCAGGGGTTCCGCTTGCAGCGACCGGGCGAGTGGGGCGGGAATCTGCAGGTAGGCCAAACGCTTCATTTCTCGGCGGCCTCGAGTGACCGTGTCCAGGATCAGCCCGCACACCACGCTGAGGAACGCCAGCAACATCACGGCCGCAGCCAAAATCGCGGTGGGAAATCGCGGCACCAAGCCCGTTTCCATGTAGGTCACGACGAGGGGAGCTGCCAAGACCAAAGAAATCAGTGCAAGAACCATCGCGCCGATGCCGAAGAACACGAAGGGGCGCTCGTTCTTGAAAAGTATCAGCATCACTCGGAGGATGCGAAAGCCGTCGCGATAGGTACTCAGCTTGCTGACCGAACCCTCCGGTCGAGCAAAGTATTTGATATCCACTTCCGAGATCGGCATGGCCAGTGTCAATGCATGGACGGTCAGTTCGGTCTCAGTCTCGAAGCCGGTGGCCAGCGCGGGAAAGGACTTTACATAGCGTCGCGAGAATACCCGGTAGCCGGAGAGGATGTCCGTAAAGCGCTGTCCGAACAGTTTGGCGACAAAGCCGGTCAACATCTGGTTGCCGAGAACATGTCCCGGCCGATAGGCGATCACCTGTTCGTGAATGCGCCTGCCGACCACCATGTCGAGATTTTGTGCGACGAGCAGATCGATCATGGCCGGTGCGGATGTCGGGTCGTAAGTCGCATCGCCATCTGTCATAACGTAGACATCTGCATCGATGTCGGAGAACATCCGCCGCACGACGTTCCCTTTGCCCTGAAGCGGCTCTGTCCGCACGATGGCGCCGGCAAGCTCGGCTTTCTCGCAGGTCCGGTCCTTCGAATTATTGTCATAAACGTAGATGTCCGCATACGGGAGCGCTTCGCGAAAGCCCTGGACTGTCGTGCCGATCGCAATTTCCTCATTGTAGGCGGGGATCAAAACAGCAACCCGCTGCGGTGCGACGTTCATGTGGCCCTCCGGACCCTAATGCAAATGCACGAAAAACCGCGCAACCCTAGCATATCCGGCAACTTTTGGGACACCGAGCGCTCTACAACTGCTCAATCTGGAAATCCCGCATTTATTCAAGGCCACGTCCCACATTTAGTGAGTCGCCGGCGGAGCGCCGCGCGCCGATGTCGGCGAAAGTAGACAGTTGTTCAGAGATCTTCATTGCGAGCAACACGCACGTCAGATCTTTCCAAGCAGCCGCTGCGCAGTGCAAAAGTTGCAAAACTGGACTTGATTCACATTGTCGTCACGACGATTTTGTTCGTATTTCGCGACATTTTTTTTGCTCGTACTTCGCGACTACTATCGTCGCGTGCGGGAAAGAATCACCCGCTTCTCCGGAGCAGCAAAGAATGTTCGAACAGAAGTCTAGACTCATCGTAATCCGCAGCAGCGCGCTGGCATTTTGTTTGGCCCTTGCGGCGTGTGATGGCTCCTCAATGAGTAAGACCGATGCGAATGGCACCGCCGATTCGGGGACCGCATCGCCTCCCGCGGCGGTCGAGGTTCCGGCGACACCGACTACTCTCAAAGCTACGCCCGGAAATTCTCAGGCGAGTCTGGTCTGGAGCACGAGCCAAGGCGCCACGAGCTATGAGGTAAGGCGCTCCCCCACGAGCGGTGGACCGTACGCTCCGGTTGCAACCGCGACGTCACCGTCGTACACGGACGATACGGTCAAGAATGGCACGACGTACCACTATGTCGTGGCTGCGGTTAACGAAGACGGCGAAAGCGGTGAGTCGCCTGAGGCCACGGTCACCCCGGACCCGACCATCACCACGCCCCCCATACCCATGGGTCTTGCAGCAACCTCCGCAAGTGCGCAGGTAACGTTGGCATGGTCGGCAAGCAGCGGCGCGACGAGCTATCACGTGAAACGCTCCACCGCCAGCGGCGGCCCCTACACTCAGATCGGCGCACCGACCTCAGCTTCGTATGCCGATAAATCCTTGACCAACGGAACGAAGTACTACTACGTGGTCTCGGCCCTGAATTCGGCGGGCGAGAGTGCAAACTCCGCGCAAGTCGCTGGTGCGCCGGTGGCTCCTGTTGCGATTGCGCCGGTCCCCACGGGCCTGTCCGCCAGCCCAGGAAACGCGCAGGTGACTTTGACCTGGTCTGCGAGCAGTGGTGCGGCCAGCTACCATGTGAAGCGTGCTGCCGCCAGCGGCGGACCGTTCACGCAGGTTGGCGCGCCGTCCGCGACCTCGTACACAGATTCCCAGGTGACCAATGGGACGACCTACTACTATGTCGTTTCGGCCGTGGATTCGGCGGGCGAGAGTGCAAACTCCGCGCAAGTCAGCGCCAAGCCCACCGCCCCCGCCGTCGCGATTCCGGCAGCGCCCGCGGGATTGGCGGCAAATGCCGGAAATGCCGCGGTGTCGTTGACGTGGTCAACGACTTCCGGCGCCACCAGTTATCACGTGAAACGCGCCACCACCAGCGGTGGTCCGTACACTCAGATCGGCGCACCGACCTCGGCAACCTACGCAGACTCCGGGCTCGCAAACGGGACCAAGTACTACTACGTGGTTTCGGCGCTCAACTCCACCGGCGAGAGTGCCAATTCCGGCCAGGCAAGTGCTACTCCGATTCCCCCTGCGGCGCCCACGCCGCCCGCGCCTCCGGCACCGCCCGCACCTCCGACACCACCGCCCGCGCCGCCCGCGCCGCCGGCTCCTCCGGCGCCTCCTCCGGTTGTCGGAACTTGTGACCACCTCCCGGCCGCGGGAAGCTGGGAGAACGTGACGCCAGCCGCCGGTCTCTCCGGCGCGGCCATCGTTGTCGATCCTTTCGATTCGAGGCGGATCTGGCTGGGAACTGACGGCAAGGGCATCTGGCGATCCGACGATTGCGGGTCGACCTGGACGAAAGCGAGCACGGGTGCGGGCGGCGCAGGCAACGGCACGTCCATCGGTGGCGTCGGCGATGGCGCACAGTGGAGCATGCAGGTCGATCCGGTGTCCGCCGGCGTCATTTATGCAACCTCCGGCTACGGCGCCGAGAGCTTGTGGAAGTCGACGAACGGCGGTACGAGCTGGACCGATGTGCTCGCCGGCTCGGTGTACAACTCCGTGGCGGCAAACCGATTCGTGAACAACGTTTCGCTCGATCCGACCAATCACCTGCACGTGGTGGTGTCAACGCACGGAACCTGTGCCGCGCCGTACTCGCCGAATTGCATCGCGGAGTCGACGGACGGCGGCAGCACCTGGAAGGTGATGACCGCACCGGAAGCATGGACTGAAGGCGGCGGCTTGATCATCGTGAAGGGCGGCGTGTGGGTATGGTGCGGCACCAATATGTTGGTGACGACGAATGGCGGTGGCTCGTGGTCGAGCAATGTGCTTGCCGGCGGCGGTACCTGTGAAGCCGAGTACACCATCCGCAACTTCGTCGCCGCTGACAATGGCAAGTACTACTTGGGTAGCCGCAACGGTGTACTGCGAAGCTCGGATGGGCAGTCGTGGCAAACCGTTCCGGGAACGAGCGGACTGATGGTGATGATCGCTCAGGGCTCGAAGAAGGTCTTCGCCGCGGACCAGTGGCACGCTACCTTGAAGTGGGCGAGCCTGGACAACGATCAGGTGTGGACCACTCTTCCTGCCCCGCCGCAGATCAGCCAGGGTACCGACGGCGGCATACCGTTCATGGCGTACGACGACGCCCACGGCATCCTGTATGCATCGTTGTTCTCGGGCGGCGTGGCGCGCATGGTCGTGCCGCAATGAGGGCTTGACCAACTGAACGCTGCTAGATTACTTCTCCTCTGGTAACCGAACCGATAGGCTCAGCGCCTGTCGGTGAAGTTCTGGTCGGGGAGTACTCTAATGCGTCGTCAACTGATCAACCTAAAGCCACTGCGCCGTGCAGCGGCGCTCTGCGCGCTCGCCGTGCCTTTACTGGCATGCCTCGAAGAGGCCTCTTTTTCCGCCCCATCGGCCCCTGAGCACCAACCGGCGCCGATCGCGGCACCGGGGACGCCTCCCGCCTCGCAAGGCTGTGACAATCTGCCAGAGCCCGGGACCTGGGAAAACGTGACCCCGGCCGGGAAGACTCCGCGCGCGGTGAAGGGCACGGTCGGGGCGGGCATCGTTGTCGATCCCTTTGATCCGCGGCGGGTATGGCTGGGCACGGGGTCGCAAGACGGCGCGATCTGGCGTTCCGAGAATTGCGGGTCGACGTGGACTAAGGCAAACAAAGGCCGGGGCAGCGTCAGCGACGGGGCACAGTGGAGCATGCAAGTTGACCCCGTGACATCCGGCGTCATGTACGCCACGTCCGGCTACGGGGCCCAGAGCTTGTGGAAGACTACCGACGCCGGACACAGCTGGAGCGACGTTCTCGCCGGGACGTTGTACTCGAGAGTGGCCTATCAACGATTCGTGAACAATGTCTCGCTCGATCCGACAAATCACCTGCACCTGGTCGTGTCAACGCACGGACCGTGCGATGCGCCGTACGCGCCGAGTTGCATCGCGGAGTCGGCGGACGGCGGCAGCACCTGGAAGGTGATGGTGGCTCCAGAGGCTTGGACCGAAGGCGGTGGCTTGATCATCGTCAAGGGGGGAGTCTGGGTATGGTGCGGCACCAAGCTGTTGGTGACGAAAGACTCAGGCCATACGTGGTCGAGCGACGCACTGAACGGCGACGGCAATTGCGAAGCGGAATATACGATCCGACCCTTTGTGCCGGCCAGCAACGGCAAGTACTACCTGGGTAGCCGCTATGGCGTGCTCCGGAGCTCCGACGGCGCGAAGTGGGAGCACATCCCGGGATCGACGGGTCTGATGGTCATGATCGCTCAGGGCTCGAAGAAAATCTTCGCCGCGGACCAGTGGCACCCGACCTTGAAGTGGGCGAGCCTGGACAACGATCAGGTGTGGCACGATCTTCCCGCTCCACCGCAGATTAGTCAGGGTACCGACGGCGGCATACCGTTCCTTGCCTACGATGACACCCACGGCATCCTTTACGCATCGTTGTTCACCGGGGGCGTGGCGCGAATGGTCGTCCGCTAAATGGCGGTGCACAAAGAGTCGATGGCCCGTCCGCGGGCGAGAGTCCGAATTTCCAAAGCGCGCGCAGCCGGCTTTTTGGCGCTGCTCGTCGCGCTCTTGCTCATCGGTGCCGCGCTTCTCGAGCAGTTTCTGGAGAAGCGCGATTTTGCCCGCTTGGCTGCGTCCGAAACTTTCGCGCAACTTGGCGAATCTCGGGTCCGATATCGGCTGCTCGGTGCGGACAAGCCGGGCCCGACGGTGGTTCTGCTGCACGGTATGCTGGCCTCGGCCGAGCAGTGGGAGGGATTCCAGCGCGAGCTGTCCGCGAAACACCCGGTCCTGGCCTATGACCGCGGCGGCTCGGGTTTCAGCGAATCGTCCTCGGCGCACAGCGGTGTCGATCAGGCGCGAGAACTCGCGCAACTGTTGGACGCCCTGAACATAAAGCGCCCCGTGATCGTCGTCGGCTATTCGATTTCCTCGATGGAGGCGCGGCTGTTTGCCGATCAGTTTCCGGAGAAGACCGCAGGGTTGGTCCTGTTCGATCCCTACCTTCCCGAGAGAGACTCGGTCCTGGGGGACGAGGTGCCCAGTATCCACCGCAGTTACGTGCGAACATTTTCGTCCGGCTGCCTCACGGCGCTGTTCGGCATCAGGCGGTTCATGGGCTCGTTGGAGTCGCAGAAGCCGAGCACCCTTCAGGAGCAACGCTCCTCGGCGCTCCTATGGAGTTTCCACTTCTGGTGGGCGGAAGCACGGGATTGGTGGGCCGCCCAAGACACGCAGCGCCTGGTGGTGGAATCTCGGGCGCCGTTGCCGCCTCTGCTATATCTGTCAAACCCGATCGCCGACACTGATCCGGTTCGCCCCCTCATTTTCCAATTCGTCGCTCGATCGCCCCATGGCGAGGTTCGTTTCTTCCCCCATGAAGTGGACCACAGTTCACTGTTGACCAGCGCCGAGACGCGCTTGATTCTTGCCACGGCGATCGACGATCTTTCAGGACAGGCTGTACAGACCGGCGCCTCGAGCGAATCGTCGTCTCAGCCGCCAGGCCAATAGTTCCATGGACGCTGCGGCGGCCGGCCGGTCAACGAGCGCAAGAACTCAACGATGTCGTGTTTGTCCTGCGCAGCGAGCGGTGCGTGCCCCGGCAGAGCTTGCCTGTGGGCGTCGATGACTTCCTCGAGGGTCTCGAATTGCCCGTCATGTCCATAGGGAGAAGTCGACGTGACATTTCGGAGCGTCGGTGTCCGAAAGCCCGCCAATTCGCCGCTGCTCGTGGTCAGGCTCGCAGTCGTGACCCCGGCCGGCTGCGTGTCGGCAAATTTGCTGCTTGAACTGAATTGCCAGTGACTCACAAACTTGACGCCGCCCGCACGCGCCAAATCCTTCGGCTCCCGAGGTTTGGTTGGATAGCCAAGATTGTGAAATGCCTCGTCAGTGAAGGTCGGACCGCTATGACAGGTATCGCAGGCATACTTCGTAAACGCCACCATGCCCCGTTGCGCGTCCGCGCTGAGTAGGCCGGTTGAGCCATTGATAAAGTCATCGAACGGAGCGCGGCCGGCTGCCAATTTGCGGATGTAGGCCTCGAGCGCTTTGCCGAGCTTCACGTAGACCTGATCGACTTGTGCCTTGTCTTCAGCCGACATGGAGTCGAACTCTGGAGTACCGGGTTTGCCGGAAGCAGGAAAGCGCTTCAGGTCGCTGAAGTCCGGCATGGGGCCAAAAATCTTCTCGTACCGCATCCTGTAGATTGACGCCAGGGTGTGCACGACGCTCAGCCGTGTCGATCCCATTTCATCGTCTTGCTCGAGCGTAAAAAGCGGCGCCGACCAAAGGTTGTCGACCTTGCCATCCCAGAAGTGCGACTGAGTGTACCAGGCGGCATTGATCAGATCGGGTGCGTTGCGGGCTACCTCCCTGATCGTGTGCGAGGTGGCCTTTCGCTCCGCAAACGCGTGTTCCGGGTCATGGCAGTTCACGCAGGCAACACCGCTGCCGCTTTGCGAAAATCGATTGTCGTAAAAGACCTTCATGCCCAGCGCGGCCGCGGGCTCATCGTCGGCGAACGCGTTGCCCCTGGCAGGGGGAATTGCCTTGGGAAGGACGTCGGACTGCCACTGAGCGCACTTCGATTTCAAGAACTGAAGGTGCTCGGGGCATTGCAACGCCGCCCCCGAGGCTGTGACCTCGAGGGCGGATAATGCCGCGAGAAGAGCCCAGCGCCGGCGCCAACGCATCAGGGCTCGTTATTCTCCGGGCCGAGGCTCTTATGCGCAAAGCAGGTGCTCGGATTGAAGTCGGCAGGTGCTGTCACATTTTCCTCGAAACCCATGTTGTCCCACGTGCGTTGATCGAGCCACGGAGAGTTGTACCGATAGTGGTAGGCGGCTCCTTGATCGGGACTCAAGAATCGCTCCTCGAATTCGGCATCCGAGTGATAGAGCACTTCGTGGAAGCCGACCGCGGCATCCGCCATGTTCAGCGTTGTGGTCGGCGTCGTGAAATCGTTGCACAGTGCCGGCTTGCCGTTGACGTACATGATCAGACGGTTGTTGCGGATGTACAGATCGTATTTCGTGCGCGGCGAGACCAACTGCTGATCGTCCAGGATCGGTGCAATCGGATTTCCGTTCGCGTCCACTTTATAGAACCAGGCCACCTCGCCGGCCGGATTGTCGAGTTGCAGGGGCGAAACATTGATGGGGCTGGTCGTCGCGGACTGAGTCACCTGCTCGTTGACGCCTCCCACCTCCGGCAGATTCGCGGCGGGTATCGGCTTGTTGACAAGCACGACCACATCGCTTTCCGGATGAACGGTGTAGGCGGCGACCTTCGAAGGGTTGCTGATGCTGGCGACCGTATTGTAAATATAGTCCTTCAGGTCATAGAGGCCGTTGTTGGCCGGACCAATCGGTCGGCTGCCATCGAGCTTGTGCATGTTTTCCCACGTTGAGAATGCATACGAATTCCCGTACCGGTTTAGGAGCTGTACGCAGTTCCATCCGGCGGTGCTCGGGCTCATGCCCGTGGGGTTGTAGAAGAAGGTCGAATGCACGATCTGCTCTTTAATCACCCCGTTGCTGTCCATGGTCTGGCCGGCCGTGCTGGACCCGCACAGCGTGAACACCCAGTACCTGCGGTTCGTCGCGAAGGAGTTCACTTCGTAAGTCACATGCAGGTAGTTCGTGGCGTTCAAATGGGCGGTTTTCCGCGGAATCATGGTGATTTCCGAGAAAACGCCTTGAGCCCAGTCGCCGAGCGTCGTGTGCAGGGCACCATCGTCAACATACGCGTCGGCATAGCCGGTGCCGTTATTCGGAGTGGTGGGAGTGCAGCAGGTAAAGCCATTGCCGTATACGGTCCACTTCGAGTTCTGCAGGACGAGCTGACCAGCCCCGGTATAGCGCGGGTACTTCCAGTTCGGTACCGGCAGGGCCTTGAACGTGTCGCTCGCGTTGGAGAAGTCGTCAAAGAACGCGGTGGGAGCCGCCGGAGGGGCGGACAGCGGCGAGATGGTGACTGCGGCTCGCGCCAGTACCTTCGGGGGATTGGGCGCCGCAGGCTGGGCAAACGGCGGCTTGAGCGGGGGATTCGCCTGCACGTTGGGGCCACCTGCCCAACCTTGCCCGTTGATGATCAGACTGCCGTACTTGGCAATCACTTCCGCCTTCGTGACCACGGGGAAGGTTGAGATGTATGAGGCATCGATCCAGGGATTGTCGGGGTGTTGCACCCAGGGGCCCGGCGACAGCTGGATGTCAGCGTGCTGCTGGCCGATGGGGCCAGGGAAGGGACAGAGCCGATCCAATGCTTCGACGGTCACCGTCATATTCGCCGTGACGCCGGTGACCTCGATCTGCAAGTTCGGAGGCGTGTCCAAATCGAACCAACTCCACGGCGTTGTCGGCGCGGAATAGAAATTCGGCGGGGCTGCCTCGGCGGCAGGGCTTGAGCCGCCCGTATTGGTGTAGAAAAAGTACGGATAGAGGCTCGCGTTATCCGCAATGTAGTGCGCGCGTGTTTGGTGCTGACGAACGCCGGCGCAAAACTGGGTTCCGCCGCTCACGGATTCAGTGCCATCCGAATTGCCCGCAACCGCGGTGGGCTGAACCAGCACGCGAAAATCCCGCGCGTTCGCGACGGCGGGGACTTGCACGATGACGCTGTCTCGATTCTGTACCATGGTCACGCCGCTCAAGGTCGGCGCTGAGGTGAAGTTGAGCCCTGGGGGTAGTGGGGTAGTGGGGGGCGGTGTCGGCGCAGGCGGTGTCGGCGCAGGCGGCGTTGGCGCAGGCGGCGTTGGCGCAGGCGGCGTCGGTGCAGGCGGCGTCGGCGCAGGCGGTGTTGGCGCAGGCGGTGTCGGCGCAGGCGGCGTGGGCGCAGCCGGTGCGGCCGGTGCAGCTTTGGCTTGAGCCGAATTTGCGCTCTCTCCGGCGGAGTCGAGGGCCGAGACAACGTAGTAGTAGGTCGTGCCGTTGGTGAGCGAGGAATCGGTATAAGACGCTGAGCTGGGTGCGCCGACCTGTGTAAAGGGTCCGCCGCTGGTCGTGGAGCGCTTCACGTGATAGCTGGTGGCACGACTGCTCGCGGTCCATTTGAGGCTTACTTGAGCATTGCCGGCGGTTGCCGTGAGGCCCATCGGAACCGCGGGTGTCGTGACGGCGGGGTCCGGAGTGACCGAGACTTGGTCCGAGTCAGCACTGGTGCCCATTGCATTAACGGCAGCGACAACGTAGTAGTAAACTGTTCCGTTTTTCACCGCGGCATCGGTGTACGAGGGTGAATCGACGGTCGCGAGGCTGGCATACGGACCGCCACCGGTCGTGGCGCGCTTGACAGCGTAGCTCTCTGCCCCGTTTACCGCCGACCACGTCAGGCTCGCCTGAGCATTGCCTGGCATTGCCTTCAGCGAAGCGGGCGTCGCCGGAGCCGCGGTAACCGGCGCCGGAGGAGTTGATGAGTCGCTCGTCGCTGTAGAACTGGTGCCCCCCGCACCGCAGCCGGCAAGCAGGGCGAGAACGGCTGCGAGCACGCAGCCGCGGAGGGCGATCGGGTTTTGATACTGTTCGAACATCTACTACTCCGAAAAGCAAATCGAGGAATTTCCGCGATGATAGGCGCGATAAGCGACCAGCAAAAATGTCGCGAAATCCGAACACTAGGGAGCCGATGCAGGAGCGAATCGCTCTGCCGGGCGGTGCATGAGCAGTTCCTCAAACCGTGAAATGAGTCGACCTTGCATTGCACATCAGCTGTTAAAATGGTGACGCCTGCAGCGGTGCCGACTGAATTCATGAAAAATATATTATTGGTCAGCGGCAATCGCATAGCGCCGGCCACTACCGGTGGCCAGATCCACACCCTGAGCATTGCCCGCGCCTTGGCGCGCATTGGACATTCGGTGCATATTTTCAGCACCGCTGGGCGGAGGGAGGACTACCGGAGTACGAATATCCGTCGCGGACTGACGATGGAAACAACCATCGAGCCACGACTGACGGAGTCGACCCATCTGGGTCTGACGTTCGGATTCATGCAGGCGCTTGGCCGCCGCCTCGACTATCCACGTGTGTGGCAGCACAAGATGCTCGCGAACGGTTTTGTTCCAAAGCGTCTCAAGAGAGCACTGCAAGCGGCGGATATTGTTGTATCAGATCTGCCGTATTGCCCGCCAATTCCCGGTCCGTGGAGTGACAAACCCTGGTATCTGATCAGCCACAACTTGGAGCATAAGCTGCTCGAGCAAGGTACTGCGCGGCAGCGCCGGTTCGCGGGTTGGATGCGCGATATTGAGGGCGCCGCGCCGCGCACCTACACGGACATATTAGTCTGTGCCGAAGAAGATCGGGCTTTCTTTAGAGCCCACGACGTTCGCTCCGAACGGCAGTTGCCTATGGTTCGCTGCGGTGTGGACCCGCAGCTTTACAAATTTGCGCCGGGCACGCGTGCGCACATGCGTTCACAACTCCACCTCAGCGAAGAGGATTGGGTGCTCGTTTTCAGCGGCAGCGGCTACGCTCCCAACGTCGAGGCGTTTCGAGAAATCCAAGCGTTCTGCCGGGAAGAAGCGCAGTTCCTGGCAGAGAGCCGCGTCTACATTCTCGTGGTGGGTTCGGTGTCACGAAAGGCTCATCGCGACGGCGCCCTGATCGTCACAGGGCCCGTGCCTGAGGTGGTCCCCTACTTTGCCGCCAGTGATGCAGGTCTTAATCTTGTGACGCGCGGATCCGGTTCCAATGTAAAAATGTTTGAATATTTGGCCGCGAGGTTGCCGGTGATCTCAACTGTCTTCGGAGTGCGAGGTACGGAACTGACGGCCATCCAGGACTATCTGCCTTGCAGTCGCGATGATTTGACGGCGGCCATTTCCCGCTTCATCGGCAACGACAGGGTGTTCTGGCGTAACATGGCGGAGGGCGTTTGGAACCGACACAAGCGAAATTGCGACATTCAAAATCTAGTCACTGATGCGATTTCTCAATTACCCGCCTTCGCAGATGAGGCGCCTGTAAAAGTCGCCGCATCCTTTAGGTAAGCAGCCATGCGCAGAGTTTCAGGGCCGTTGCGCGCCGGCGCACCCTCCAATCCGGGAGCCGCCACTCGCCGCGTGGCGCCCGGCGTGAGCCGCTTAAAAAGTGCCAGCGTCCGTGGCGGCGCGAGTCTCGTGCTGCTTTCCATCCTCTTCTGGCTGATTTTCTATCAGAACGCGCCACCCAATTTCGGCCTGAACTGGGAGTTGGCAGATCAACCGACCATGTTCCAAGCCACCACTGCCGCGGTTGACACGGCAAATACCGAAGACCGAATCATCAAGATCTGCACGCTGCTCATCAGCATCTACGTGGTCGTCAGCCGCTGGTCGACGATGCGCTTGCTCGTCAAGGAGAGCAACCTGGGTGCGATAGCCTGCTTGACGCTGGCTCCGCTGAGCGCGGTGTGGTCAATCGAGCCGAGCGCCACGCTGCTTCGCTCCGTCACTCTGCTGACCATCGCCTTCCTATGTCTTGCCATTTCTTTGGCTGGATGGAACCGCCGGCGACTCCAGCAGTTGGTACTGCCGCCACTCATGTTCATCCTCATCATGTCGCTTCTGCTGGGCTTGATGTTCCCCGATAGGATCACCGAGCTCGGACAGGATCTGTCGCAGAAAGGCGCCTGGCATGGCATGACCTTCACCAAGAACCAGTTCGGGATGATCTCGAGCGTTGCCGCCATCATATGCGTAAACCGGTTGATCGCCGGCGAGGGCCGTATCGCCTGGCCTTTGGCTGGAACGCTCGTCTCACTTACCTGCCTGACTCTCTCCAGAAGCAACACTTCCTTGTTTGCCACTCTGCTGGGCATTGGATTCATGGCGCTCGTCATGCGAGTACCCGTGGTCAAACAACGATTCTCAACCCATGTAGTCGTGGCTATTGCCGCCACCATTCTTCTCTATGAGTTGGTGATCCAAAACGTGATCCCTGGTGCGTACACTTTGCTGGCGCCCATCAGAAGTCTGACCGGCAAGGACGCGACCTTCTCCGCCCGCACCACCATCTGGGACATCGTCAAGCAACATATTCAATACGCTCCAATCCTCGGCTCGGGCTATGGCGCCTACTGGATCGGACCGGTCGCCCGATCGCCGTCCTATGTCTTCACCTATGTCATGTACTTCTATCCCACCGAGGCCCATAACGGCTATCTGGACATCGTCAATGACCTTGGGTGGTTTGGCATGGGCTGCTTGGTCCTGTTCCTCATCGCCTACATGCGTCAGGCGCTGCAATTGATGCGCTTTGATCGCAGTCAGGCAGCCTTGTATCTGGCGTTGCTGTTTCAGCAGATGGTCATGAACATGTCGGAAAGCGAGTGGTTTGCGCGGGACAGCGCCTTCACCATCATGCTGCTGGCAATCACCTGCTTGTCGCGCGCACTGCAAGAGGCTCGTGCTTCGGCCAGGCTGGCCGCCGCGCCCGCAAGCTAGGGCTTCATCTCTCGCGCTTGGTCCTGATCCAAGCGCCGGGCTTCGACTGGAAACGTACCACCACCAATTTCCAGACCAAAAACCCGGGTACCCGCATCAGATCCCACACCCCTGCGAGGCCAACGCCGCTGAGCAGCCACCCTCTGCACACGTAGAGCCCTACGGCCAAGGCGTCAATCAGGCCAATGGTCAACAGCACCGCGCGCAAGCCGCCGGGGTCGAAGGCGCCGATCACTCCGATTGCAAGTACGTTCAGAACCACATAAGACAGGGGCAAAACCAAAAGGTCCAATGCCAGGTCGAGGCAAACAGGACTTCGGCGGGCAAACGCCGCAGCCACCAGCGCAGGAACTTTCGCTCGGATTAGGGCGATGCGGCCGCTCTCCCAACGCTGCCGTTGACTGCGAGACGCGTGTTCGCTCGTGACCATTTCACCATTGACATCCGACTCGTCGCAATACGCGACTCGATGGCCCGCGAGGCCCAACTCGACGCCGAATTCAACGTCCTCGGTCAGCGAGTATGAACGGTACGGGACCTTGTCGAGCAGGGCGTGCGTGACGCACCAGCCATTGCCGCGAATACCGCAGGATAGCTGCATGCGTTCGCGCGCTCTCGAACGAACCTTGTGAATCGAGCCCAACGCGATGGCCATGAGCCGGGTCCGCCACGAGTCCATCGCGTTGCGCACGCCGTAATGTGCCTGCAATGCGCCGGCACCGGCTTCGATGCGTGCCGCAAAGGACTCGAGCAGATTCGCCGACACGACGGAATCGGCGTCGACCACGACGACTGCGTCGGCCATCTGCGCCGCGCGGCTCGATGCGAATGCGTAGGCCAAAGCATAGCCCTTGCCCCGCAGCGCCAAATCGCGGCGTTCGAGCACGGTTGCACCCGCCTCGCGCGAAATCGCGGCGGTCGCGTCGGTGCAATTGTCCGCAACCACCACGATCCGATATTTGGCGCCAGGCCAGTCGAGTCCTTGCAAGCTCGCAATGGTTTTGGCGATTCCAGCAGCTTCATCATGCGCGGGAACAATGACGTCGAAGAAAATCTGGCGGGAGGAGGCCGAAGGCGGAGTCGTGCGGGCCGACAGAATGGTCAGCACCAGCAGATACAGGCATGCGGCGGTCGCGGGCAGGACCACGACGGTCAGCGCGATGGCTACTGCGATGGAGGCGGCCACATGCATTGGCGTCAGCCGCGCTAGAAGCTGTTGATGACCGCTCCGACGATCCTCGCCTGCGTGCCGCCCATGCGACGCAGCATTTCCTTCATATTCTTGTGGGGCGTTGAATCTGACCGTCCGACGACAACCACTTGCTCTGCGAACGAGGCGATTGCCAAGCCGTCGGCGAATTCGGTGATCGGCGGCGTATCGATGATGATCATGCGGTATTTCTTCCGCCAGTCTGCCAGTTGCCGTTGAAAGTGGCCGTTTGTCAGCAGTTCGAGCGGATTCGGAACGCTGCGGCCCGCTGTCAGGACTGATAGATGAGCGAGTTTTTCCACGCCCATGAGCTGCGGGGCGCTGCCCGACGCCAACGCCTGTCCCAACCCCAAGCTGAAATTGTCCGACTCGAACAATGAGTGGATCCGTGGACGGCGCAAGTCGGCGTCCACCAGCAAAGTGCGCTGTCCCAGCTGTGAAAAAGCGATAGCCAGTTCGGCGCAGAGCTGAGTCCTTCCCTCGCCCTGGCAGGGGCTCAGAACCACGATTGAGTTGCCGCTGTGTGATCCACCGTTGAGCAGCATCAATTCCGTGCGCAAGGCTCGTATCTGCTCGCTGTAGCTGGTGTCGGGGTCGCGCGCCATGATGAGCGCCGGCCCGGCTTTAACCATGCCCACATACTTGACCGGCAGGCCGCGATTGAAAAACAGTTTATGGATCGCTCCCTCGACTATGCCCTCATCGGGTTTCGACGGCTGTCGGGCTTCCTCGACTGCTTCTGCAAGTTCTTCGCGCGAGATGATTCCAAGTTGAATGGCGGCATCACCGAATCCGAGGCCCAATTCTCGAGTGGCCTCCTCGATGCGAACTGCGCCTTCCGGTGTCAGTCTGCCTCTTGCAATCAAAGCGTCGCGCAGCCTGCTCACAAACCTGACGACTTCCCCTTCTGCTGCTTCAACGCTCATGTCGCGCGCGCCAATGACGGGACCGCTTCAAGCTTGGCCAAGACGCTGATCCCGAAGTCCCGCTCCATGTCATCGCGGCATCGCAAGCGCCGGGCAACGAACATTCCGTAGCCTAACGGCGCGCCAACGCCAATACCCAACGCGGCCACGAGGACTGCCAGCATCAATTTCTTCTTGTTCGGCTTGCTTGACCGCAACGGCGGGACCGCGCGGCTCACAACGCTCACGTTCGTGTGACTGGCGACGGCTTGGAACATGACCTGATCAAAGCCATCCAGTGCTTGCTTGTAAACCGCGTTTGCCGAATCCAGTTCCAACACCAGTTTGCTGCCCTCATCCTGCGCCTGCTTGAGTTTGGTGACCTTGGCTTGCTGTTCTGCAACTGCTTGCAGGTACTTGCGCTCCAACTCCCGGGTACGGGCCAGCTCCGTTTCAGTACTCACGGTCATCGCGTGGTTGCCATTCGCCAGCGACTGCCGCGTCATGGCGATCTGCGCATTGATTTCCCGTACCTTTGGATGCTGCGGGCCGTACGTGGCGCTCAACTGTGCAAGCTGTGCAAGCTGTGCATCGAGAGCAGCTGAACCGAGAACTTCATCGGCGGTCGGCTGGCCGCTCAATTTGGCCTCCAGTGTGCGTCTTTGGTTTTGAGCATCGAGCAAGCGCTGATGCAGACTGTCCAATGCCTGAGTCTCGATTGCGGGGGACTCGCCGATGCCGTGCTCCTTGCGAAAGGCCGTCACTTTGTCCTGCGCAACGGTGGCTTTCTGACGCAGCTCTGACAATTCTTCGGTGTAGCGTTGAGCGCGTTCACCGGCCGGATCGTTGAGTCGACGCCGGTCCTGGTCGATGTATACATCCGCCACCGTATTGGCGATTTCGGACGCCTTGACCGCGCTCTTGGAAGAAGCTGAAATGTAGAGCAGCTGCCCCCCGATACCTCTCTCGATCGACATCGATGCGGCTAGGTTCTTCAGTACGGTCTCTCGCACTGCTTCTTCGCTGCCGCTGGCACCGCCCGTAAAGTTCCTGTCCGTCATGAGATCGAGTTTGCTGATGACGGGTTGCAACACGATAGGACTGGTCATCAACTCGGTTTGTGTCGTGACGTAGTTGTTGATCATTTCCGCGGGAAAATCGCGTCCGGCCAGGGGATCCTTCAGGTCCGAATTCACGATGAGGGTGACTGTGGCGGTATACGTCTTCGGCAGAAACTTGATGGCAACCGCCCCAAGCGACGCGACCAGGATGGTAATCACAGCGGCCTGCTTCCAATAAGCGAGCAAGATCGCGGAAAACTGTGCCACCGACATACCCGGCGGCCCAAACGGCTCGGGAACGACGGCCAAATTCGGTTCCGGGAGGGCGAGAGTAATCGCGGTACCGGGGATTCGTTTGAATTTACTCAAAAAATGCTTTCCTTGACGCGGATCATGTCCTCGGCCAGGACTGGATCGGTGAGCTTTGGATGGAGGGTCTGGTATTGACCATTCTTGCCCAGACGCTTTATCTCGATGCGTCGCTCGCTGCCGCGCTCGTTCACACCGCCCGCACGCGCAATCGCCTTGATCACCGTCAGACCCGGCTCGATGCTGAACCGACCGGGTGAGGTGACCTCACCTGCGACGAAATAGTGCTCGGCACGGGGAACGAGCAGCGAATCTCCTCCCAGCAACACTCCATTGGGCAATACGTCTTTGAAGTCGGCCAGTCCGTCGAGTCTGATTGGGTAGCGGTTGACGTGACCATTTTCGTCGCTGCGAAGCACAAATCCCGTCTCTGACGCAGTCTCCTTCGCGCCGCCGGCTGATGCCAAGAGGTCCAAAATCGTCGTACGGGGCGTGACCGGATAGCGCCCAGTTGCTCCCACTTCACCGATGACGGTCACCAGGTTGCGCGATTGGGCGACTTGGATATTAACATGCGGGTCCACAAAGTACCCGCCGTCTTTGAGCGCCTTCGCGACACGGGTTGCCGCGTCGACCGGCGTCATTCCGCCGACCTGAACACTACCCAGCAGGGGCAGGCTGATCGTCCCATCCTCCTCCAGATAGGTGGTGGTGGCGTCGGGCTGGCCAAACACCTGAACGGTGACCGAATCACCCGGACCGAGCTTATTGACGTGCTGCGGCTCCGCCTTGGTCGGTTCTGCGATCGAGGATTGAGCGGCGCCGAAGATAGCCAGTGATGCGACAGCGAAAACCGCTGCTAAATGTCGAAATTTTGTCATGGAATCCCATATTTGACGCCGAAGCTTGTCTCATGACAGGGTCCCAAAAGCGGCGTCCAAAACCAGGCGGATATTACTGCAATGTGCCGTCGTTGAGGAACACTTTTCCCGGCGGAATTCAGGAATCGGGAAGCACATGAGTCAGTCCTCCCGAAAACTGTGTTTCAATTCACACAACACGGCTGCTGACATCATGAATTGCCGGCGTGTCGTTAGGGATATGCCTTGTAGGACTGGTAGAGGAACGCGGAATCCGAGCGTGGTCCTCAGCGAGGCGTGCGGGCGGGTTCCCGCGGCGTAGCAACTGATCGGCTATGCTAGTTTCTGTTTGTCCATCAGGTCAGGTCGCGCATGTCCACCCAGCCAACTGGGAAAATCGAAGAGCTTGAGAGTATCCGCGGGATCGCAGCGTTGCTGGTCGTGCTGTTCCACATGCCGGTTTGGAACGCGAGCCTTCACGAATTTCGATTCATACAGAACAGCTACTACATGGTTGACCTGTTCTTCGTTCTCTCCGGATTCGTGATGAATTTGAACTACGGCGACCGGTTGCACAACGGTCGCGACGTTCTCCGTTTCCAATTCCTAAGATTTGGCCGCCTCTATCCGGTGCATCTGTTGTTTCTGCTGCTCGCGGTACTCACCGCGACCTCCAGTTGGATTGCCGCGACAGTGTTTGGCTTGCAGCTTCCGAGCGGGTCCGCCTTCAAGGGGGCAACTGTCGCCTCCTTTACAGAACAGTTGCTGCTGATTCATTCGCTGGGATTTTTCAATATCCCGCATGCGTTTAATTTGCCGAGTTGGTCCATCAGCGTGGAGTTCTACACTTACCTGGTTTTCGGAATTGTGTGCCTCATGTCGTGGCGTGCGCTGCGCCTGTCTACATTCGTCGCCCTCTCAGGCGCCTCGCTTCTGCTGCTGTCATTCGGCGGCGGGTTCATCGGCGGCTTTTCGGAGATTCTGCAATGTCTCGCGGGTTATTTTCTCGGTTGCCTCGTTGCCACTCTTTCGGGCCGCTATCCGAACTTCCTGCCGCGCGGCAGTACATTTGCAGCACTGGCGGCGATGACGGTGTTTCTCTGCTTCAGGGTGAATCCTCAGTTCGATGTCCTGATATTTTTTCTATCGGCGCTGCTCATCCTGGCTGTGGTCTGCAGCGGCGAAGATTTTGCCAAAGCGATGTTGCGCCACAGATTTCTGAGGTTTCTCGGGCTCATTTCCTATTCGATTTACATGTCCCATATTTTCGTATTGTGGGTTTGCAACCAGTTTGTGCGCGTGGTGCTGCATAGGCCGGAGGCCATCGTCGAGGGGATCAGCACGCCGCAGATGTCACTCCTTGGCGCATTGCTCTGGCAGGGAATAGCCGTCGCCGGCACGATTCTCCTAAGTGCCGTGGTTTTCAAGTATGTCGAAGATCCTTTCCGGCTCAAGAGCAAGGAGTTCGCCCGACGCCGCATCAGTACGAGCCGAGCCTCAGCTGCCGCCGGCGTGCAATAAGGTCACCTGCGGCGCGTATTCTTTCGAAAGCTGCTTGATGCGCTCCACCATGGGATCGAACATCGGACTGGGCTGCATGAGTCGCTCATGGTTGACGTGCTCAAACTCAAACAGTCTGCCGCGGCTCGAGCGTGCGGCCAAATCGGAATATTCCTTCCTCACCGCATCATCAGCTTCCTTATCGGGATACCGCTGTTTGGTGAAGGCTATTTCGATCGGCAGATCTGGGGGAACCGGCGATGTCAGCGCCTGCCTTGCCGTCACATCCCTCTGAAACCATTCAGCCAGCAGCGCCCAATTATGGGGTCTTCCTACCACCACCGCCTCCATCCGTTGATCCACCAGTGACTGCTGATTCGGATTGCGCAAACCGTGGCTCAGGCGGTAGTAACCGACCACGCTTTGCAGAAAATTCTGTATGGAACTGAGCCCGTAGTAGCGGAGCGGAGCAAACCGCTTGGGCAGCGCAACCCCGAGTTCGGGCATCCAGGGGTCGATCAAATACAATGCCGCCACTTTCTCGGGGTAGCGGCCGACAAAAACTCTGGCCAGTTCAGCCGAGGACGAATAGGACACTATCAGAACGGGCTTCTCGAGCTTGAGCTCACGAAGCAGGCCCGCCAGTTCATCGGCCTGTTCCATCGCCGAGTGTGCTGACGAGCTTCGGCTGAGGCAGTAGTCGGCTCGGTCGTAGGCGAGCGAAGGAATTTCATCAGACAAGGCGCGCCGCAGTGGTTCGGTCTGTTCGACGCATCCGCCCAATCCGGAGAGGAATACCGCAGTGGCTCCCTGGCTTCCGACGCCGCGCAATTCATAGCGAACGCGTGCATTGCCGACCGCAACGAACTGTTGCCCACGCGAAAATCTAGCGTAGTCACGAACTTCAAGGGCGAACTCGACCAATGCGGTACTCGCCACCAAGGCAACAGCGAGGATCGCCAGGCGAAGCAGCAAACGTCGCCTCAACTTAATATCATCGCAAGACCACTGATCACGTACTGCGTCTACTTCCAGTTTTTCGCTAATCTTACCGCTCGGGCGACTGCGCATTGCGTCACACAAGGCATCGGCATCATAGCAGGATCAGCCCGCCAGGCCGCAGCACCGGATCGTTGGCTGCGATCTGATCGCTTGTTGTCAATCATGAGTCTGGATACCATGCCGTGCGGCAACCTCCAGGGGAATGTACAGTCTTGAGCAATCGTGATCCGGTGTCGCGATGACGATTCGTAAGGGAGTGCCGCGTCGTGGCGGCATGGCGAGAAATATCGTTCATCTCGGTATTGGCCAGGTGACGACGACGATCCTGACCATCGTGCTCAACGCGGTGATGGCTCGAACGCTCGGACCCTTGGACTTCGGCCGGCTCTATCTAGTCATGACCATCGCGACCTTTGCGTACGTCATCGTGGACTGGGGCTATGGGATGCTCATCACCCGCGAAACGGCTCGTCACCCGGATAGAGCCGGCGAGCTATTGGGTAGCGCGTTCGCAGCCCGCAGCGCCGGTGCCCTGGTGGCTTGCGTCGTCGCGGTCTCGATTACGTGGTTGCTTGACTATGACGTACGCACGCGCGTGCTCACGGGGGCATTGATTCTCGGTTGGCTCCCGCAGTACCTCGGACTGTCCTTTGGCTGGGTGTTCCGCGCTTGCGAGCGCATGGACTTGGATGCCGTTCTGAATGTCGTGCTGAAAGTGGCGACCGTGTTGGGCTCGCTCGCCGTGCTGGCTCTGAGTCGAAACCTGTTGGGACTGGTGACCGTGTGGAGCGTGGCCGGATGCCTGACTCTGGCGATTGGCATTGGCATGTACCGCCGACAACATCTACCCGCGCTCACGGCCAACAGGTCCACGGTGCACGAGCTGGTGCGCGACGGCACCGCCTTTCTCGCAGTCAACCTGGCTGTCGCGCTCGAACCCTATTTCAATGTCAACATCCTTTACAAGATGGCCTCCCCCGAAGTGGTGGGCTGGCTCGGAGCGGCATCCAATATTTTCGGCACGCTGATAGCGCCGGCGGGAATATTTGCCGGGACCATGTTCCCGCGCTTGTCCGTCGCCGCCTCTGACGAGGCGGAATTCAAACGGGTGTTCGATGTCTCGTTCCGTCCGCTACTGCTGGTGGCAGTGCTCGGCGCCGTGGGCACCTATTTATTTGCGGACGTGGCGGTCGGGCTCATCTACGGCATGGAAAAGTTCGGTCCGGCGGCTGACGACCTTCGCGCATTCGCACCGGCTCTACTGTTGATGTACCTCGGAATGTTTCTCGGTACCGCCGTGGTCGCCAAGGGTAACGCCGGTTGGTTGGCCATCGCCAAGGCAGCATCGGTTGCTCTCACGACCGGCCTGGTTTTTCTCCTGGTTCATGTCTGCCAGGACCGTTTCGGCAACGGCGGACTGAGCGTTCCATTCGCCATGACGATGGGCGAATCCTTGATGCTGGTGTCCGGCATTGTACTTGTTCGCGGCTCCATCGCCGGCGGCATGATCCTCGACCTGTGCCGAGGTTTGACAGCAGGGGCGGCCACCATCGTGGTCGTTCGGTTGCTGCCTGGTTTGACGCCATTCTTGGCCATCCCGATGTGTGTACTGGTATTCGGCGTGCTGTCGTGGCTGGTGGGGGCGGTGAAACGATCTGATTTCGAAATGCTGCTGCTGTCGTTTCGGAAGCAGACGCCGCTGACGAACTGATCGAGCTTGACGTCAGTTGATGTGTCGGTCCGGTTCGGGCTTGAGACTGTCGGTGAAGAACCGTACCAATCGCAAGTCGTACTCGCCGCCTGCATATTTTTCGTAGTCTCCGTGATGCGCGCCGGCGACGATCCACAGCGATTTCGGTTCGCCGGCCGCCTCAAAGAGCTCTCTCGCCATTGACACGGGCACCGTTCCATCCAAATCGCCCTGAATGACAAAGATGGGGCGCGGGGCAATGTCGTGTACGACATCGATCGGCCGCAGCTCATTGACTGGCATACCGGTATTCCGCAGCGCCAGAGTGGCAGGAAGCTCGCTGAGCAGGCCCCATTTTCTGTTTTGCCATAGAGTGAGTTTCAAGTAGTCCGTGGGCGTGGCCTGCAGCACCACGGCCTGCAACCTGGCGTCTCGGGCGGCCACACCCGCCATCACGTATGCGCCGATGGAGAAGCCTAATCCGCCGACTTTATGTGGGTCGACTTCAGGGCGCCCGACGAGCCAGTCTATCGCGGACGTGAGCGCCTGACGTTCGATGTAGTTCCACTGGATTTTGCCTTCACTGGAGCCGCTTCCCGGCCAGTCAAACGTCAAGACGCCGAATCCCGCTCCCGCCAGTATTCGCGTTTCCTCCAACATCGAGGAGCGATCCGCGTTCGTGCCGTGTGCGACGATGATGGCGGCGCGATCCCGGGAGGGAACATACCAACCGGACAGCCGCAGGCCGCCGGCGGTGCGGAAAGAAACCTCCTCAAGTCCTGCGATGCCGGCCTGCTCGGGATGCCGGGACAGCATCGTAGGCAGTTCTGCTTCGAAGTCAGCCATCACCTCGGCGTAGTGTCTATATGCAATTCTTCCAATGCCAAGCGAGGTCGCTAGAAGGACGATGCCAGTGATCCACAATGTTCGTTTTGGGAAGCGCGACATGGCGTGAATCTACGCGTGGCGCAAGGATGTGCGCTTTAACAATACTTCGCCAGGACTGCCGATTCGTGGCGATAGCCGAAATCCGGGCTTGACCGGATGACCTGTGGTCACGTCTACTTTCGAAGCTGTCGTCAATGCAGTGATCGGCTGATTCGCTTAAGGTTGCAACAATGAGCGCGGATGGTATCAGAAGGGAATTGGGCGGGGAGGCCCGCGCCGGTGCAGAGCGGGCGGCGCGTTCCGACGGCATGAACCTCACGGTGTCTTCCCTCGACGGTGTTGCCTCCTTGGTGCGTTTTGCGGCCGACATCGACCGTCTGAACCTGGCCTCCGCCCACCCCAATCCGTTCTTGTCGTCGGCATTCTTGCTGAGTTACGCGTTGCGTTCGGAATACTACGTGCCTGGTAAGGAAGAACGCCTCTATCTGATCCGGGAAGGCGATCGGTTAATCGGCTGTGCGCCGATGAGGATTGCCAAAAATCAGTTCGGCATCGCCGGGGTCCTGCCCCTGACCGCCAGCGCCAGCCTGCGATTCTTGGCCCCGTTGGACAGCGAACATCCGGGCATCCTGTCCGCGGCCGAGGACGGCGAGCGTGTCGCTGCCGCACTGATTAGGTGCATCTGCAATGAGCCAGGCTGCGGAATGCTCGAGTTCGCCGGCCAACAACCCGGTGCAGCGCTGTATCGCGTCGCGCATGCCGCCGCCGGGGCTAAATTCCGGGTTCGTGACATCAAGGTCGAGCCCTATAACGACATTCCCATCGCTTGGGAAAGCCTCGCGGCTTATTTTCAATCGTTGGTAAAGAAGATGCGATCGAACATAAGCCGACAGGCCCGCCGCCTTTTCTCAAACGGAGACGTGCAGCTGATTCTCGCGGAGGGTGGGGCGGCGGCGAGCGCCTGGTTTGACGTTTACTGTGATCTCGATGGCCGCAGCTGGAAACATAACACCGAATCGTCCATTCACCGCCATCCGCGGCGTGTGCGCTTTTATCGGGAAATTGCCGCCGGAAAGGCAGGTCTGTATCCTGAATTCATCGGCGTCGTCCTCGATGGCGTGCTGATAGCTGGACTTCTCATGGGATCGAACTCGACTTGGTCGCCGCACAGCCACGGCGCGTGGTGTCTCGAGATGGCCTACGATCAGTCGAGGGCGGACCTCGGTCCGGGTCAGCTGCTACTGCTGCTAGCCGTCGGACGCGCGATCGAAAAGAATCATAAGCACCTGAGCTTCATGCAAAACTTTGCTTACTACAAACACCGCTGGGGGGCGGAAGCTATCGAGGTCGTCAACGTTCAGCTAATCCGTCGAGCGAGTCTGCACAATGTCCGCGCATCGTTGGGTGATCTGAGGCAAAAGCTGCGTTCCAAGCCTAAGACGGGCGAGGCAGCCGCTGCGGAGGCGACTCAGCCGAGCGAAGAGAATACCGAAACAAATCCGTCGCCGACCGGTAACAATCGCGCGCGCGAGCTGACTTCGGTTGCTCTAGCATACGCTGGGGCGGGCATACGACGCCTCGATCGCGAATCGTGCAAAGCGCACCTACCCTTTGATATTGAGTAATGGCGATGTCATCCGTCCCGCACTCCACAGAGGTTCACGCAACCATGGCCGCCGCAAATCTGTTGTCGCTCGATGAGGATTTGTTCACTGCATACTTCGATCGGTACCCGTTCAAAATCACTCACAATCTCGTCGGGCATCCGCTGCTCGAATTGCCGCGTCTGGTGGAACTTGCGCGGTCTCTCAAAGGCGCCATTCTGTACTTCAGGGGTGAACAGTCCATCAATCAGGTCGCGGCGGGTGATGACAACTCGAGCCGAACCTTCGTTAGCCGCCAGTTGGCGCGCCCGGATCTGTCCGCGGTGGACACCATTGCGCAAATCGAGAGCAGTCGTGCGTGGATGCAACTTCGCGATGTGGGCGCTGACCCGGAATTTGCGAAACTGCTGAAAAGCCTGATCGAGGAATTTCGCCCTCCCTCTGAACGCGTCGCGTCGGGCCTTTCGGCACCAAGAGCCGACATCTTCGTGAGCTCACCGGGGTCTACCACACCGTTTCACTTGGATGAGGAGCACAACTTTCTGCTCCAAATCCGCGGCTCGAAGCGGCTGTCGATTGCCGATGGCTTCAATACCGAGGTGCTCGACCGTGACAGCCTGCGCGCCTACTTTCATGGCGCCGGCGAGCTCGCTCCTTATTCTGAGCGGTTGGAGCAGCATTCGGTGCATGTGGACCTGCATGCGGGTGAGGGCGTTCACATACCGCCGTGCCATCCGCACTGGGTGCAGAACGGCAACGAAGTCTCCATCTCCCTGGGAATTCTGTGGTACAGCGATGTGACCGCGCGTCGACGGCACTTGTATCGCGTCAATCGTTGGCTGGAGCGTACGGGGCTGAAACCTGCCACGCCGGGCGATAGCGTGGTGAGCGATGCCGTGAAAGCGTTTCCGTTGACCGTGAAGCGCCACCTGCGGCGCCTGTGGCACGCTCAAGCCTAGTCGAACGATCTGCGGAGCGCGCCGTAGGTCAAGGCGCGGAACTTGTCCAAAGTGTGATAGATCAAGCTGAATTTTTCGACGATCAGCCGGCGCGCGAGATCGCCACCGAAGCCGCTGAGGAACTTGAACGTCCCGAGGGATGTCACGCCGTCCAGGTCGAAATCCAAGCCGCGCCGGTGCGCTTCCATCATGGCCTCCCACAACAGCAAGCACACCGCTCCGCTGTCCGCTGATGCCTGGCGCGTCGACATGAGATAGTACATGCAACGGTCGTCCCAAACGACGAAGATCCCTGCGTTGGCGGCCCCGCTGTTTCGATCCTTCGATAGAAAAACCTTGCCCTGATCGCGTGCGCAGCACAGATCCAACAGCTTCTTCGTCTTCGGATCCAGGTATCGGTTGAGACGCTTGCCGGCGACACAGTTCAGGTCGTAAAAGCGCAGAAACTCCTCCGCATCCGCCGCGGCCACAATGTTCCGCTCTTGCGAGCGCCGTAATACATTGCGGGTTTTGTCCTTCATGCCTTGCCATCGTTCATCGATGTTCGTGCACTTGGCGATGAAGGTGTACTGAATCCTCACGTGACAACCGAATGCTTGAAATCCCAGAGCCTCTGAACTCGATGGGGTCAGGATTTGGCGAAAGTGCGCGAGCTTGGGCAACTTTTCCAGAAGCTCCAAGGTGATCTCGAACTCCCGTAGCAACTGAGCGTTGGGGCGGCCGGTGCCGGGGGTGATCACGGGTCCCAGAGTGTGGGTGAGGAGGGGCATGTCTGAGATGGGCAATAAGCCCCAGCGCTTTTGCACGGCATAAGGCAGCCAGCCGACTGTTTGGCCGCCTTTCTGGATCGTCACTTCCTTGAATTGTCCGCCGGTGGCGCAGTCCAGCCACCACTCCTGCTGGAATATTGTTCTCAATGCGCTTGCATTATCCGCTCTTGTCAGCAAGGGGTCTCACTCCATTCGCACGAGAAGCTTCGTTATAATAGTGATCGATCGGCGCAAATCTAGCGTAACAAACAACGGAAATCTCGGTTGGAGGGCACGTTTTTTGTGCTGCCCATGGGGATTATGGAATAACCGCTCGAGTTGTGCACTGCGTCTTCGCTCTGGCGACAACGTTAAGTACTTCATGGAGTTGCCCGCATCTTCTACAGCATGATTGCAGAGAATCGCCGGCGGGCAGATCGAGTGACGTAGATAAAAAACATACCCATGATTTCGATCGCTCTGTCTCCCGAGGTCATCGGATCTACGAGCGTGCGCGGAGAGTTTTGCGCGCTTGAATGCCTTGTGATCCGTCAGTGTCCGTCATCTGTCCAGGAGGGCAACCGCGACGGTAGCAAACTCGCTGGCCGCGGTTGGACTGAAAGTCGCGGCACGCAACCCCAAACTCGGGAAGTGTTGCCACTCCACAGTGCAGATCGGATTGCCCTGGTCGTACTGCAAAATTGAGTGCGAGTTTGTGAACTCGGTTCCCGGATTGGGCGCGTAAAGTGGCGGGAACGCCTTTTCGAAATTGATGCCCCCGTTGAAGCCGAAGCCGAACAAAATGCCAGGTGCGGCCGCCATGGCAATGACCTCCGAGGTGACGGTGTCGGTGCCGGCGCCGCCGGGCGAATCGTTGTTGCCGCTGAAGTAGAAAGTGGAGCCGTCGGTGCCCGAGACCTCCGCGAGGAATATGCCAGGGTAGTCTGTGAAGGAGTAAACCTGGCTCCGCGTCACGTTGACAAAGTCTTGTGTCGTCATGGCCTCAGAGGCAAAGGTGATCGAGCCGATATCCGCGCAAAGCTGGTAGGTAGAACCGGGTGCGCCCAAGCTGCCGCTGAGGAGCGAAACGACGACAACATCGCCGCCGGTCACTGTGGGTTTCGGTGTATGCGCGCTGGCAATGCGCTGACCCAGACGGAAAGGTCCCGTGCCCGAGCCGATCGCGAGTACGCCCCCGCTCGAGACGGCACCGGTTCCGGTCCAGGACGTGTTCAGGAGCGGCTGGGCGTTGAACTTGACGAACGCTTTTATATCGCAGTTGCAAGTCGAGACGTTGTTCAATTGGTCGCCGATCAACAGCCATTGACCGTTCACTGGGTCCTGACATTCATAGATACGGTTTCCCGTCGGATTACCGCTCCCAAAGTCATTGGCGCATACGGCGATACAGAGAAGCGTGCTGCCGCTCGTGGTGTTGGAGGCGAAATTGCCTGCTTGGGAATAGCCGAAGGTGGGATTGCCCGCCGTGCTCACTCCGTTCAAATAGGAATCTAAATTGCCGGGATTCGGATCCTTCTGCGCCCATTGCACGACAGCGGCGCCAGAAGTGCCAGACCCGGACGAACTGGATGAGCCGGAGGAACTCGATGAGCTACTCGAGCTGCTGGATGAACCCGACGAGCTGGAAGAATTCACAGCCAGGCCAGTGGTGCTGCCGCCGCCGCAGGCCGCAAGAGTCGACACCGCTCCGCCGATCAACACGATCGCCGAGCGCCGGGTCAGGACTGGCGGTTCGGAGGCTTGATCGACAAGGTCCTGCTCGATCGTGGTTGTCATCGAGAAATCACCCCAAGCAGGGCAAAACATGAGCCCTGCCAGTAAAATTAGATCAACGGATCATACGGCAGCGCGAGAAGAGCGTCGCCAGATTGGGTCGCATCGGCGCGTTCCCGGTAGGCGTTTTGACAAATTGAGACGCCGACTCGTCTGTTGCGGTCTGCCATTCCCGGTTTCTTGACGAAAGAGGGGCCGTCAGGTAACTTGCCGCGCCTCCATAGGGGCCATAGCTCAGCTGGGAGAGCGCTTGCATGGCATGCAAGAGGTCGGCGGTTCGATCCCGCCTGGCTCCACCAGAGTTTTAAATCGAGATTGCTCGTTTTTTCGGCCTGTCCCCATCGTCTAGAGGCCTAGGACACCACCCTTTCACGGTGAGAACCGGGGTTCGAATCCCCGTGGGGACGCCAATTTTAAACGGTCTGAAGCGCCGCGTCTTTGTCGCTCAGCCCTCAGGATCCAAGTGGGCGCCGGCGCGTGACCGCCCACATTCATGCCTGTCATCGCCCGGGTACTTTGCCCGCCGCCTTTGACCGGACCCATATTTATGGGTGATAATGAGATTGGACTGTGAACGATTGGGATCCTAATCCATGAGGACCACGAAAACGACCTTGGAAATGTCCGAGACTTTGTTTCGGAGGGCTAAGGCTACAGCTGCGGGCCGCGGCCAGACTCTCAAGCAATTTGTTACCGGCGCTCTTGAAAAGGAGTTGGGCTCGAGCGAGTCAGGTACTGTTGTCAGTGCTAGCACGGCTCTTCGCAAGGTTCGGGAACTTGCCAAAATAAACGCTGCCAGTTGGCAGACGGATCAAGACGCGGTCGCGGCGGTGCGCGAGCAACGGCGGGGATGATCGTCGATGCTTCCGTCTGGGTGGCAATCTTTCGTGAGAATGACGTTCATCATGGCGCCAGCGTCGCGTTCTTGGATTTGGCGGTCTCGAATCAGCGAGATTTAAACATACCCAATTTGGCTCTTGCCGAGATCGCGGGAGTGTTTGCACGCCAAACCGGGAAGACTAGGCTTGCGACCCGGACCGTACGGGCCGTGCTCGCATTACCGCGTGTGCAGCGTCACGGACTGAACGACGCACTTGGCGATCGGGCTGCTGCTTTGGCGGCGAGCTGTAGACTTCGCGGTGCTGATGCAGTTTTTGTCGCGCTCGCAGAAGCCCTCGATCAACCGCTAATCACCTTGGATCGGGAGATCCTCGAACGGTCATCTCGGATCATCGAAGCCGAAGCACCGGATGCTTGGGTGCTTCGTCAGTCAAGCGGGTAATCGTCGCCGGTTTCCAGCCGTATTTGCGGGGGTTAAGTTGGTGTACCCGAGCCGATTCTACAGGCGGAATTTCACTAGTTTGGTATAGCAGTATCCGACGGAGTCCGCGCCGCGAGAGTCGCCGCGCTCCAAATGAAGGAAAACGAAGTGTGAAGATAAAGGTTCTTGCGGATCTCGCCGACGGCTCACAGATGCGCTTCACGGGCGAACACTACTTGTCGAAATATAAATCGCTGGCCGCCCAAGGCTACGAAGGAAAGGCGCTCATTCATGCGCTGTTAACTGACGCTTGGGGGGCGCCCCCGTTGCGCGTGCAGATACTCGAGGACGGCAAGCAGGTGGCCGCAATCCCTTACCGATAGCTTCAGAACGCGGCTCGCCTCACAGTGTGGGGAATACGCTGACGGCGCCGGTGGATGATTCCACCGGTCGTGGTGCCTGCCCTTCACGAGCCTGGTTGCAAGTAGGTGTTGAACCAGTTGACGAGCCGGGACATCACATCGCCTTGGTCAGCGCGCTTGAAGAAGAAATGGCCCTCGTCGGGATAGACGACGAATTCAGTCTTCACACCGAGGCGCCGCAGCGCGTTCCAGTATTCGTAGGACTGCGTTATTGGCACCTCCGCGTCACGATCGCCGCCGACGATCAGAGTTGGCGCAGTCACGTGCTTGATGAACGTCATGGGAGAGCTGCGCTCGTAGACTTTCGGATCCTCGTACACCGAACTGCCGAAATAGGGCAGCATCCAAGTATCGATGTTGTTCGTGCCGTAATAGCTCAACCAATCCGACAGTCCTGCGCCCGCCACAGCCGCCTTGAAGCGATCGGTTTGGGTCAGTGCCCACATCGTCATGTAGCCGCCGTAGCTCCAGCCGGTGATGCCGACTCGTTGCGGGTCGATCGGGGCGGTCTTCAGCACGGTGTCGAGGCCGCTCAGGATATCGCGCAGGTCGCCGTAGCCGAAGTCCTTGATATTCGCTTCAGTGAATGCCGCGCCCTGGCCGTAGCTGCCGCGTGGATTGGGCATGAACACGAAGTAGCCCTGACTCGCAAGCGCCGCGTCGAACGACTGCGGGCTCGACGGAAAGAGCGGATAATGTGCGTACGCGGGGCCGCCGTGCGCAACGACGACGAGCGGGTACTTCTTCCCCGGCACGATCGACGGTGGTTCGATCAGCATGCCTTGCACGCTGAAACGGTCGCTCTTCCAGAACAGATTTTTCGCATTCCCCGTGATCGGATGCACGCCGGCGTTGATCTTCGTGATCGGCTTCCACTTGCCGGGGGCTCCCGTCTCAATTTCGGGGGGCGAGGTATAGGATTGCCGGATGACGGCCGAGAAGGCTGCGTCTTTCGACAACGAGATGCCTGCATCGCCCGGTCCAATGCCGAACAGGCTGTTAGCCCAGATCATCTGAGGAGCACGCCAGATCTCGTGCTGCGATTTCGAATCGATATCAATGGCCGCAAGCACTTCTTCTCCGGCGGCAAATTCGGTCACGATCAACTGTTTGCTCGAGCCATTCCAGGTGATGGTATTCACGGAGGCGGGCAGGTTCGGTGTCACGTTGACGGGCGTTCCGCCGCCGCCCGGTATCCAATAAACGTCGCCTCCCGTAATGCCTTCGTCGCTCATGATGCCGCTGATGTACGCGATGCGGGAGCCATCTCCAGCCCAGCGCGGCGAGGCGATCTGCAGGTGAGGTTTCAATAGAGTAGTGATGGATCCATTCTGAGCGTCCAACAGATCGAGTTCGGCGATCCACCAATTGTCATCGCCAGAGCCACGCGCCGCGGTCACGGCGAAGTGAGTGCCGTCGGGCGACCAATCGTACTCATAGATGTTCAGATCGGCAGGGCCCAGCAGAGTCGGTACGCCGCCATGGGCAGGCACCACCGCCAGCCGCTGCTCGTACACGGTCGATGACAGTACGCCCGCATCGCGAGTGAGGGGATTGAGAGGCCCCGGCGTTTTCGGCGCGCCTTCCGAGTATAGAAAAGCGATGCGTTTGCCGTCAGGTGACCAGCGCGCGGTGTCGAGCGGCCCGTGCGCGCTGGTGATGGTTTTCGCGTTACGACCGTCAATCGAGGCGATTGCGAGCTGAGTTTGCTCCTGCGCGTCAGTCGTGACAAACACGATCTGCTTCCCGTCAGGAGACCAAGCAGCGCCGTGCTCGTCGCACACGGAACCGGGGCAGGCGGTCAATCGAAGCGCGCCGGATCCATCTTTCGCATTGACGATCCAAAGGGCTGATACCTCGACCTCTGCATCGTCACGTTTGCCGCTCACCACGTTTCCGTAGACAAGGTGTTTCCCGTCGGGCGAAATGGCAACTTCGCCGACCGGATGCACTGAGTTCAGCGCCGTTAGCAACTGTGGTATGGACAATGATTGCGCCGAAGCGGGTTCAACGTGAGCGCAAAGAAGCAGTAGGCCCAGAACGCTGCATGCCTGTATCGATTGTTTTTTCATGGAATCCATATGGTATCGCCGCGTCGGCTTCATCCCCATTGTCGATGGTCGTAATCAAAATGCAAGACTTAGCCTCAGTATGCCGTTAGGCTCGCCGCTGCGCGAATCGCCATGAACCCTTATGAAAAGCTCGAAGGTCAATTTGAAGCGTAAGTCCGCCCGTACCTTGAAACGGGCACCTGCTAGGCAGGCGGCGACCACTCGGGTCGGCGTTGGCGATAGCGCTGCTCGAGAGCCAAAGCCGCGTGACCACCAGCAGGGTTTCAAATTCCGGACATGGCAAGCACACGATGGTGGGGTTTTTGACTTGTATGGCATTTACGGGGGTTAAGTTGGAGTACCGAGTCCATGCTCGCCGCAAGGTCCATCATCAGAATTTCAGCCACACCCTCTTCATGCACGACGACTCGCCGCCCCGACATCGCGCTGGTGAGGCGATCGGCCGACGGTGGGTCGGCTTGCCAAGCCGCTTCAGCAAGCACGTCATCAGGGCGTAGATGCAGCCGGAATTGGCGCTTCGATGCCGCGAAGACATCGAGAATTGCGCGCCCCCTGTCATTCCGTCGAAGCCGGCGGTGCCGTCGCGAGAAAGGCCGCCGCCTGCTGTTTGACCCCCGCGGCGATAGTCTCAATGACTCGAACCGGAAAGCTCGACGGCAACTGCGCTTGCACGGCCGCGACATGCGCGTCGGCCGATTCAACTAACTTTCTCATCCGATCCCACAGACCTGGTATTCCTGTTCGGAGAGCCAGTTCATGCCAGTGCTGAGGAAGGATTTCTCGCAGACGATAGTGCCGGCTTTTGCCGCGGATCGCCATTGCAAGCCTGGCATCTTGTATGGGTAATTGATTGGCACCGGGTCCGATGACCGGCCATGCCGATAGCACGTCGTACAGCGGTGTCATGGCGAACGCGCCCCCAACGTAGTGGAAAATGGAGAAATTCTTCGCATGTCCGTCGGTCGCTGCCAGCAACCAAAAAGCCAACTGAGCGAGCTCGAAGTGTGTACGGTCGGTATCCCGGGATTCGCTGCCCTCGAGAATCTCCAAAATTTCCTCGCTCGTCGGACCGCCGTCGGCCTCGTATTTCTCGGTGGGCGGTCTGCCCGTCGCTTGGCAGAAGTCTTCTTGCGGCAATCGCGCGATCCATTGGCCTACCTTAGGATCGAATTGCGGGCGCAAAACGTCCGCGGCGGCCGCACCAATCCAGCGCCTGTCGAAGCGCTTGACCGACAACACGGTCTGTTTGCCGAAAGTGAGTATGTCGGCGTCGGCGATGGGCAGTCCGAATTCGCGCATCAACTGCGTGCACAGCCACTCGTTTTCCACCGAATCTGAAAAGTCGCCGCGGAAGTTGCCGACGATCCCTAAGGGCAATTTCAGTATGTGTGTCGTTGGAGTGGCGCCATGAGGCCGGTACCACTCACCTCCCATCGAGAGAAGCGCGGTTTTTTCCTGCGCTCCGGCGATCGAGATTCGGAAATCATCATCATGATCATGATGGCCGATAGGTGGCGAGGACGGAACCGCCTGCAGTAATTGATCGATCGCAGCATCGTTGAGCCGAGTGGCCTCGACTCGGTTCCAACCGATGGGTTCCTGGTGGATGGGAAGTAACTGCACGGCACCAACGCAATCGCGACCGATGGCTTCCAATAGATCGAAAGCTTGAGTCGACCGAGTGCCGAAGCGCTCACGTATTCGCCGGCGGATTGCCGGGTTCTCGGGCAGTAAATTATCGAAGTAATTGTCCACGACTGTCCCGCGAACCTCGAGATCTGCAGTGATGGGCATGGACATCGACAGCGCGCGCGCGCGCGGCGACTGGGACCATGTGGTCGTATAGCGAAACAGGGGCGTGCCGGTGCGCAGTGTCGTCCACTCACCCACGAGTTCGCCGTTCATCCAAACATTCAGGGAACCCACAAGTTACCAGTCTGTAGCAGCTGGCGGCGCTTTAGATGCTGGGTCGCCTTCGTTGGACAGCAACTGCACTTGTACCCCGAGGGCACTTAAAATCTTGAATAACTGTCCAACGCTGACACGCCGCGGATCGGCCTCGATTTTTGCGATTCGAGTTTGGCCCAGGCCGACCAGCGTTCCAAGCTGCGCTTGGGTGAGATGACGCGCGTTTCGCAGGGATGGGAGGTGCTTCGCGAGTTGTGCTGGGGTCTGTAATAAGTATTTCATGGATGTAGTATATGCCATTAAAGGCATAAATACAATGTATGCTTTCTACGGCATAAATATCTAATATGCCATTAGTGGCATACCGGGTGTTCAACCCCACGAACACGGGCGCCTATCTAAGCGCCGTGTCGCTATCGCTCAGCCCCAAGATCCACCAGCCGAACGCACAGAACTCAAACCCATGTCGCAGCCGCGCCTATCGAGCGCCGTGTCGTTGTCGACATATCGGCGGACAAAAAACGCCACGTTCGTTGATGGATCCGCGCGACCTAAAATTTGGCCGTCAAGTTGACATACAAGAAGCGTCCCATCGGATCATAGAGCTGTACAAACGTGTTATTGCTGCAAAACAGAACCGGGCAGTTGGCGGATAGGACGATCGGCGGGTCCTTGTCGAGCACGTTGTTGGCGCCTACTCGGACACTGAAGTTCGAGTTCAATGCCACCGACGCCGACAGGTCGATGTAGCTGAAGCTCGGGATGTGGTCGTAGAAGGGGTAGACGGTCGAGGGCGAATTGAGCAGCGTACTCTGGCTCAACGCATCCACCTTGGTACCGCCGATGTAGCGCCAGCGGACGTTCAAGTCCAGACCCTGCCACGGCGTCGCCCAATCCGCACTGAACGTGCTGCGCCAGCGCGGCAGGGGATTGGTGCAGGTAGAGCCCGAGTACCCGGTGCAGTTGAACGACGGTCCCGGCGAGAGCGAGCCGTCCGGATTGACTACAGCGGCATTGGGTTGCGTCGTGTTTTCAATGTTGTCAGTACCGATCAGGTTGAACGTGAGCTTGCCGAATCCGTCCATCGGCAGCGAGTATCTCATCGTGATGTCGACACCCTTGTTCTCCAGCACACCGGTGTTCTGCGACGGCGTCGTCACGAATCCGTCCGTGGTCAGATACAAGGAACCGTTGTTGGGATTGCGGTGAATCGCAGCGCAGGCTTCCGCGTTGCCGGTCAAGGCGCAATTCAAAATGACCGACACGCCCGACTGCGCCTGGATGGCGCCGGTGATCCGGATGTCGTAGTAGTCGGCCGTCATGTAGAACTGGGGCAGGAAACTCGGCTGGAATACCAGACCGTAAGTCCAGGTGTGCGCAATTTCCGGGCTGAGATTCGGGTTGCCGCCGACCTGCGTATTGAACTGACTTGCCGGATTCACGCCCAAGTGGCCGTATTGCTGCGCGGTCACACCCGTGAGGGCGCACTGTGCCGCAGTCAACGCAGGCGTCGGGCCCCAGCACGGATCGATGGTACCACCCGGTCCAATCGTCGCCGCGGCGAAGAGCTCAGCGATGTTCGGCGCGCGCACCGCCTGGTTGAAGGTGCCGCGGAATTTCACGTCCTTGATGGGCGCCCATTCCACGCCCACCTTGTACGTGTTGGTGGTAAAGCCCAGGGTGTACTTCGAATACCGATAGCCGCCGCTGATGGCCAGCTCATCGGCGAAAGGCAGTCCCTCTGCGATCGGCAGTTGGAACTCGGCGAACCCTTCCGACGCGTGGAAGTTGCCGGCGATCGGCAGAATATTACCGGCGCCGCCGGCACCGAGGCCCTGCTGTTCGGCCAAATCGGGATCGAAACTGGTGCTCTCCGAGCGATATTCCGCGCCGATGTTCAATTGCAGACCGCTCCTCGCCCAAGGCAGCTGCACGCCGTATTTGCCGAGATCTCCAGTCACGTCTGTGTGGACCACGTACTCTCTGACGGTACCCTGATCCTGCAACGGAATAGTCAAATAATTCAAGGCGGCGGCGGTCACGCCGCCGGGCACCCAGGGGTTATAGGGAACGCAGTTCGCCGGCGCCGGCGGTGCACAAACCGGAGCGCCCGAGGGACCGGCGACTACGTTTTCCGCGAACGCCAAGTTGACGGTCGAAAAGAAATTTTGATTCTGCGTAGTCGCATCGGTGATGCCCACTTGAGCGTAGGCGTCATATTTCCACGCGTCCAGGAAATCACCCTTGACGCCGATGACGGTGCGCACATCATCATTGTTGAAAAGCGCCAAGCGCTGGCCACCTTCTACATTGATGATGTGCGCA
>Ga0193753_10000122_pt1 | contig 71435 bp, 83 predicted proteins | sample H1c2metaG_FD_144925 | JGI IMG/M metagenome (GOLD analysis project Ga0193753, IMG submission 144925) | Soil microbial communities from a riparian zone of the East river system, Colorado, United States - H1c2 | ecosystem: Environmental > Terrestrial > Soil > Riparian zone | place: USA: East...
CTCCTCCACCACCAATCAAAAAAGAGGTGATTTTGGCTACAACGACATTTAAGTTGTCTCCATTGGATATATTAAAACCAGCAATATGGTCTCCAGAGTAGTAAGTACACGTACCCGGAACTTGCCATTTACAGGCAGAAGTCATACAAGCCATAAATAATTGGGGATTGAAAAGGTAAATATAATAAATCTAGGGCATATCTTCCTATACTGCCCTATCTAGAAGCAAAATTCTGGCCTTAATATAGCATTAGTTCCTCCTAGCCTTGGTAGAAGTACTAAGCCCATATTCATTAGCTATCTCATTGGAAAACAGTCCCAAATAGGTAGTAATCTCCTTTGTAATAGGAAGAGCTTTAAAGAGGTATTTAGATGTTTTGGTTTTATTCTGACCGGCCTCATCTCCTATGATGGTATAGCCTAAATCTTTCATAGCATTAATAGCAAATTTTTCTAAGTCGATAATGGCTCCCAAGGCAGGGAATACACTACCATTAGCAATAGATGACATAGCCATAGGATTATAGAAGAAGGACAATTCATCTCTAGCCCTATCTGCTAAACGGAGGGCATATTTCCATGATCCCTTAGTAATAGCATCATCGTCATCAGGAGCAAATTGATGAAGTCCCCACATCATAGCCAATAAAGCCATAAATGTTAATACTTCCTGAATAGTTCCTGTGACAGCATCAACATACATATCCACAAATTGTGCCTCATTCATAAATTGATCAGGATTTTCCACACCAGCCTTCTTAACAATATACAGCTTTTTAGCTTTCTCAATAAGAGATTCCTTGCCACTCATAATACCTATAAGACTTCCAGTACCAGCAGCAATGTTGTGAAGCAAACCATGGCTCATCATTCTATATCTTCCATATTCCCAATCATCTTTACCCACCTCCCAACGAAGTTCACCAAATCTCTTATCAGCCATTCTAGGAATCCAGTTCTTAAACATCATAGCACTACTAGTGAGCACACTCATTCTATATTGGTATATATCCTGAGGGTCCATATTACCCAATGCATCCTTGGTAAATTGCTCTATTCTAGTCTTAAAATCATATACTGTAGGAGAGAGTCTATCAATTCCCGGAATAACTAGCCTATCATTAACAACTGTAGTTGTCTTGATAAGGCTTCTGGTTTCTTGTAGCTCCTTAATTTCATCTTCAATTTTCTTATCTAATGCCTTTCTGTCAGCTATAGAGAGCTGATATTTATTACCGTAGTCATTTTTCTTCCTGACAAACTCTCTTATATTAACAAGTTCTCCATTCTCCACCATTGTATTTCTGGTAAAGGCAATGAACACTGGAATCTGGACAAATCTTTCTGACTGTCTTTGGAACCAAAATAGGGCATCTGTACTTAGATTGGCTACTGCATTATTAACACTTAAATCCCTGCCCTTAAAGACCTTCTCATCCTCAGTTAAAGGAAGGAAGTAATCAAGAAGTCCTGCAATATGCTTTCCCTCCTTATCACTAAATTTACCACTCATCATTCTCAATTGTCCAAAGGCAATATCTCCAGCATCAATAAATTTTCCCGAGTTAATGAGAGTATTAGTAGTACCACCCAAAAAGTTAGTTAAAGCAGAAGGTAAGTTACCACCCAACACCTTCATCTGGAAGTAGCTACCAAATTTCTTAATAGTTTTAGAGGCACTAACATCTACAAAGTCTTCTTCAGGTTTAGGCAAAGGACGGAATCCTAATGTCTTTTCAAAAGCATCATTAATTTTTCCTACATATTTACCTACAGGAACCTTAGCACTGAAATCTCCCTTCTCTATATACTTATTATCATACAGAGAATAGTTCATAAAGTTCTCTAAATAAGGAGCATTACCACCACGCTCTCCAAGTTCCTCTTCTCCTCTTTTATTAATAGCCCTAATAACATCCTTACCTCTCTCTACTTCAAGAAGAAGCCTAGCTTCAGCCTCAATATCATTACGAAGCTTAAACTTAATCATTTCATCATTCCATAGATACATTACACTAAACAAGTCATCACTCTTATTAGTGAAGTCTACATATTTTTCATCCTTCTCATCCTTGCTATCCTTACCAAGACTATATACATACCTAGGTGTAATAGTACTAACAGGCTTACCAGTAATAGTATCAATAGAGTCACTATCTGGATGCATTGCAAAGGCAGCTAAGTATCCATAAGGAGTTTTATCTCCCTTATTTTTTGTATCTCCATAGAGCATTTTATCCAGCAAACTCCTTCTGATATTAGGTACAAAGGAAGAATACCCTTTAGCTTCAATCATACCAAGTCTGGTAGATTCTTTCATTGTATCTCTCCAATATTGATAGAATTCAATAAGAGCTGGTTCCTTAGAGATTTCTTGATATTCCTTAGACTGCCATTTTTCTAATGGATATTTATAGAACTGGTCATTAGCTCTACTAAACGCACTAGGATTAGATATATCATAAGTCCTTTTAAATCTATCTACTCTCTTTTTAATTTCAGCTTTATTGTTCTCAGGATCAAGAGAATCATATATTTGGTCAGCTTGCCATTTAATAGTTTTTGCTTCTTCTTCTTTATACCACTCTTCATAAGCAGCTATATCAATATTGTCTCTAATCCATTGAACATCATTATTCTTAGCAGCATCCTCTAATCCCTTATAGAATTTAGCATCATATCTACCAATAAGTTTACCCTTCCATCTTCCTTTAGAGTCTACAGCAAGTAATTTTTTAAGTACGTCCTTTGTACTTATATTAAGCTTTTTAGCTACTTTTTCTATGTTTTTCTTATGCTCTTCTAGAACAGCAGCTCTCTCACTTAGTTCAAGCTCAGACTGTTTAGATATTCTATTAACCATCTTATAAAACACCTGAGCAGGTTTAGTCATAGCCTGTGATAAGCTCCTGAAATTCCTTTGCAGAGACTTAACAAGCATCTCTGGCTTAAGCATATCTCTAATATTGTATCCATTACCTATAGCCTCAGCTGCCTCAGCAAGTAAACCATTCTTAACATCATCGGATACATCTCTAGCCTTTCTAGATACAGCCTCAATCTTAACCCTATCCTCATCAGAAACATCAAAGGCTTTGAACTTACTATCTAAGTTCTCAAATATACTAAGGAAGTCCTTGTTTTCTAAGATTTTACCTGATATATCATTCAACTTAGCATTGGGATCATTCTCTAATTGATCTTTAAGTGTGGCTATATCCTTCTCTACAGTATTAATAAGTTGTTCAGCAATAATAAGCAGTTCTCTAGTTTTACCCTGTACCTGAAGAGTTCTAATAGCTCTTTCTACAGAATTCAACTTATCAATCTTTACATCCCTTCTACCCTCCTGTACCTTCTCTTTCTTAAGTCTTTCATAAAGTTCATTGAGTTGCTTGATAAGTTTATCCACACCAGCATTACCTGTAGTCTGATCCTTAGTAGATACAGGAACAAGGGATAAGTCAGTCTCATCCTTAGGATTAGCTTTACCTACAATAATATTCTTCAGATGGAATCCTTCTTTGGTCTTATAATTCTTGAATGTATACTTAGTCCTAATAGGAATACCCATGGTTTTACCAAACTTAGTAACACCATAGTTCTGCTTTAGGATTCTTTTGTATTCTCCAATCTGAATATTAATAGATGTTTTCTTATACCATGGCACATCCTGATCAGGCTGTTCTCCATAGATTTCCATAAACTTGTAATCCCTAATATCTACAGTACCGTCTTCAGCTATGGCTACTAAATCCATAGTACCAGCTCTGTCCTTAGCTGCATCCCTCACTCTTACTTCAGAGAGGAATCTAGTTGAGGCCGGATAAGTATCTAATACATCCTTAAAATAAGCATCAAGCTTATTAATAAAGGCAGGATTATCAGGATTAAGCACACTTACCGGCATCTCTAAAGGAACAGGTCTTTTATTTCCCTCATCATCTATATACCTATGGAAGATGTTTTCTAAGTCCTTGTGCCCAGAAGTACCTTTTTCTTTCTTGGTTTCTTCTATAAGTTCATCTAATTCACTTTTAGTGATGTCATTATTCTTAAATGTCTTAGTACCCCATTCATGTGTTAAATCACTCACCCTACCCTTAATCTCCTTACCATCAATACTATACACATCTCTCTTCTGACTGGCAGAATATGCGAGGCTAATCTTCTGGCTAGTCTGCTGTATAGTCTTATATACTTCATCCTGTTTAGCAGAAGAAGGATTAGCAGCTTGTAAAGCCACACCCTCTGTAACCACACCAGCTGTATTTGTATCCTCTATAATACCAATAGCTTCCTGAAAAGGTTTGAATCCAGCTTTACCAAATATAGATTTAAGAAACTCAATGAATTGATCCAGCCAATCTGTAGCCTTAATATGTAGAGCTGGATCAGTATCCACTGCCTCTCCATTATTCATATACAGGGAGGCTAAAAGCTTACCAATAGCTTCCTTTTTCATCATTGGTACATCTACTCTCCCATCCTTCTGATATAATTGTCTATAGACAGGATTATATAGCACGGTGTCATATATCTCAAATCTGCCAATCTGGTTCATCATTGTCTTAAACAGAGTAGGATTAGTCTGTTCAATAATTTCTACAGCGAAGTGCATAGCCTCCTCAGTAATAGCTACATCCTCTTTACCCTCAACTATTTGTATAAGTTGTTCAGTAAAGTCTGCCATAGCATTGGCATCCATAACTTGACCACCAATACGAATTTCTCTAACTAATTGTAAATCAACTCCTATCCTCTTTAGAAATTCCTTCACTTTAGCTATTGTCTCTGGTGTAGCCTTAGGTCTTTCATCAGGAACAGTTTCCTCTCCAGTTTGGAGCATAACATCACTATCCTGCTCTTTAAGCATTTCATCTATTTCTTCAATAGAATCAAATTCCTTATTCTGAAACGATATACTACATCCAGTTTTAGCCATTAGTTACATTCTTTTTTAATAGGGTCTATATTGTATAGATACCTACTCTCTGTCTTATCTACAAATTTTGCTGAATATTTATTATTAGCCACAAAATCTTTCCAATTCTGAAATCCTTCTCTCTTGGCAAAAACATCAAATGTTATGAATTTACCACCACCAAGCTCTATACCCTTTTCTCCAACACGCACTTGAGATACAAGCTTAATCCCAACTTGGGTTTGGTCAGAGAGATTATACACGCCATTAGCCAGTTTCTCAGTTCTAATAGTTGTCTTAACAGTACCATTTTTAATCTTTTCAATATTATCAGGATGCATTGCTAATACTCTGGTTCCAACACTACCACCGCTATTAGTCCCACCGGGAAGATTTCCATTCATAGCTGCCATAATATCTTCAGTAGTAGACTCAGCACTAGGCTTATATGTACCATTATCATGTAAAGATTGTCTAGGTGTATTATAATACTCCTGAGCTGAGTATCCATCACCCCAAGCATTAATAGGAAAATACACTACCATATCATATTTAGGATTCTTATTCCTTAAAATATATGGAGTACCATCCTCATTATCAAGCCTTTTAACCAATACTCTCTCTAAGAAGGAAAAGTCCTTCTTTTTAGCCATAGCATTACGTTCCTTAAAACCTATGCTGGCCTTATTTCTTTGAACAGTTAAATATTTACGTTTAGCATTCATACCCCTAACACCTACTTTATAGGCATGATAACTCTCCTCCTTAGGAATTCCAGCTTTTTGATATATAGCATCCATTACTGACACAGCTCTAAACCTATTACTCTTAGTAACCCTACCATCTTCTTTAATATGCTTTTCCTTAATCATAGGAACAATATCAGTATCTCTCCAGTTATTCCTAATAAAACCGTCAATATCAGCAAAGCTACTATATTTAGTTGGATCAACCAAATTTGTCAGCAAACTGTTAATCATAAGACCATAATCATCAGCAGGTATCAGGTCTGTATAAGAAAATGGAGTCTTAGAAATACCACTCTGAAGGAAGGCAGCTCTCACTACATCTCCATAGAGCCCTATATCATATTCCTTAAGTTCAGCCAACCCCTCAGTAATAACACCACTAGTAAATGTATCCCCATTAACCCTGATAGATAAAGCCAAATTTTTAGTAGAATTCTGGTTATTACCAAACACACCTGCCACATTCTGTAGGAAAGCATTATTAGCCAAGTCAGAATTAGGATTCTTCTTAGCATCATTAATAGCTGCTGTAATCCTAGTAGCTATATTGGTATTAGGGTCAATTAACAGTCTATTAAGCTCAGCATTAAGTCCTCTCTTAGTCTGTATGAGGTAGGAAAGGAACCCTTCTTCTATTTTCCTAACAGTCTTAATATAGGACTTCTCAGTCATAAAGGCATTATCAAATATATCTACTACTCTACCAAGAACAGCTTTAACAGCAGGAGCCCTTAATTTAAACAGGGTAGTACCAATAGCATCATTAGCCTTTGCAGTAGCATTAGTAATACTCCCTACATGGGAATTACCCATATAAGTGTCTGGAGAAGAAAATATATTTTGTTCCCTTGCCCTAGCAGTTTTCTTTTCCTTCCTATCACGTAAATTAGGATCAGAGAAATTAGCTGTATCATAGTTAGTAGCCTGAGTGAATTCCAGCAAATGAGTACTCATCATGGAATATTTCAGGAACTCATCAAGTATAACTTGCTGCTCTGCATTCTTAGCATCAGAAAGCTTACCATTAGTATAAAACTCAGCAATATTACTCCTAAGTCCCTTAACATTAATCTCAGTTATTCCTGTGGCTGATGTAGCAAACATTCCTTTAACAAGGTCTATATTATCTGCTTTAAACAAATAATTGTAATCCCCCAGTACTCTCTGATATTCCCTTATAATAGGTTGATTCATGAAATATACTACAGTATCAATAGGCACACCAAGCTTAGCCAACATCAAGAATGTACCAGCCCTATTAGGATTAGCTCCAAGCTCAACAATAAAGGGGTCTTTGGCTATATCCACATATCCGTCAATAAACTGGGCAACAATATTAGATATAGTTTTTCCAGCTGTATTCTTTATTTTAGACAATGTAGCTACAGTTCTACCCTTAGCATCTACTGTAGTGTTGTGGGGAAGCTTAATAGATAAGTCACCAAGGAATTCTTGTTCTTCCTTAGGCAATTTCTCTAGTTTATCAGGATCAACCATAATCCTAGAGAGCTGATTTACAGCATGGTTAGTTTGAGCAATAGCTGCAATAGCTACACCACCCTTACCAATGATAAAGTTGTGCCTTGTCTGAGATACATAAAGACGATTAAGAATATTCTTATCCTTAGCTCCTTCATTAGGAATAATATCTAATATATCATCCCTTAAGTCCTTAAGCTCCTGAGCACTGTTAGGTGTAATCAGTCTTTCAAAGTTCTGTGGAAGAAGAATAAGCCTTTCTACACTGTTAAAATATTCATTCTCAAGGGCTTGTGCAAGTTTTCCCTCAGCAAACATCTCTCTAGCTATATCCTGTATTTCCTTATTGGTGAGCTTGGCAATAGTTTCTTGCCTCTTAAGAATTCTATCTTCAAGTTCTTTTATGAAATCCTCATTAGTAGCATACCCCTCCAATAACTCATCAAGATAATCAGCATTTTCCTCAATCTGCTCATCTGTTAAGAAATCAGAATCATAAGCCATGACTAAGGCCAAATTCTTACCTGTATTAGCAATTTTCTTTTTGTTAAAAGCAATAGCTTCTTCAATGGCCTTATCATAGAATTCTCTGTAATATTGCAGTGTGGATTCATCAGTTCCTTGATACTCAATTAAATGTAAATTCCCAGTCTTCTTAACATGGATATTCTTTAAATATGTATTTAATTTATCCACGTCAAAATCCGAACCAGCTTTGGTAGTAATCTCTTCAGGAACTATAATAGTAGAGCCATACTCTTCAGGCAAGAATCCCTTAATAATAAAGGCTTCCATAGAGTTAATCTCCTGAGTAGGAATACGGAATCCAACACCCCTCAGCATCTCTGGAGTCATTTTAGCAATAATCTCCTCATCTGTCATTCCAGTTCTTCTAAGTTTCTTACCTACCCAGTTAGGAAGCATTACTTCCATCCTACCTACAGCAGTTAATTTACCAGCACTATCATAAACAGGCTCATAGAACTTCAATCCTCTAGATACTACAGCAGTCTTCTTAACACCTTTTTCAGTATAATAAGTAACTTCTCTGGCTCCAGCCTTTTCCCACATAGCACCACTAACTTGTACCTTAGCTCCACCATTAACTTTAGGTTTGGAGATATACTTATCTACATAACTATAAAGAATACTCTTAATTTGTCCATAGTTTGGAAGTGCCTCTAGAGCAATAGCAAATTCTCCTGCTTCATTAAGCTTAAGAGCATTTCTTAAGTTGTCAGGCATCTCTCTTCTAAACATCTCATCTCTAAGAAGTGTAAACACCTTGGTCTTATCTGGCATACTAAAGCTAGTACCGTCATCAATAAGTCCAAATTTATCAAGAAGTTTCTGGTATCCTATGTTAGTAATCTTGTCAAGGAGTTGCTTGTTATAGGCTATTTCCTTACCAATTTTAGATTCCTGTCCTTCTACATGGTCAATAGGAATACCATCATCCATGAGATTCATAGTTACTTCCTTAGTAATCTGAGTACCTCTTGGTCCTTTATCCTTATTAGTATTAGTTTCCACTTGAATACCGTAGTATCTGAATGGCACTTCTATAATACCATCAAAGAAATCATCATTAGGCTTAGCCTTACCAGTCTCATCAAATACACTATCCTTATCAGTAGTACCTACCTTTTGACCTGAAGCTACAATAGAATAGGAAATACCGTTATCTACCATTCTAAGATAATGATTAGTCAAGTTAGTAGCCTGTCCATTCACTTTAGTACCTGTATACCAAAGGGGTACAAGAGAAGTTTTGTGTAGGAATGGTAAATTTTCTCCATCGAATCCAGAACCAATAGGCTTAAGTACAGGGAAGAATGCCACTCTAGGATTTCCTTTGGCTACTCTAGCCTTATCAACTTCTTGAAGCTCTTTTCTATAGGTAGAATTAGTTAATACACCATCCTTAAGCATCTCCTGCCTATCTCTAGCCATCATGTACTGAAACTGAGTTTCATGGGCATTAGTCCATCTATCACCACTTCTCTTCCAGATTTCTCTATAACCTGTCATAGTACCCCAACTCTGACCATCAGCTGAATTTGAAGATTGATAAGCCTCTCTAATATTTTCTGGCATTTTAGAGAAATCAGAACTGGTAGATGTAATAATATCATCTACAGTAGCTACAGCCATAACGTCATGGAATTGCCAATAACCATAATCTTTAGCCGTAAGCTTAATATCCCCTACTTTATTGGCCTCCTCATTAGTTATATTATTCCACTCAGGACTTCCATATAGAGAAGCTTCCCTTGGAGACAAGAAGGATTTAAATCTCTTAGTAGGGTCTTTATAAGCAGCGGGATCACCAAAGAATATCTTATGTATTTCAGTATTATTAATTACATAGTTAATTGTAGTAAAGAGTAAAGCCTCTCTAAGAGCGTCATCACTAACAGTAGTACCAAAATTATCAAGAACAAAGTCACTATTTAAGTGGGTAATATTCTTACCATTATTCAACAGAAATTTAAGCTGGTCATCTACTTGCTGTTCAATGTATTTTTTAATACCCTCAGAAATATCTGCACTCTTATAATTATTGGATGCGGCAGCAAGAAGTCTAGGTTTACCATCCGCTTTAAACAATGCCTTCTCTACTTGGTAATATTCGTTAAAAATTCTACCTACAGTCTTCCACATTACAGATTTGTTCTCCAGAGCAGAGAAATCTATTTTGTTATCCATACCTAACATCCACTCTGTTTTAGAGTCAGCAGGAACCAGAACATAGTAGTTACCTACTAAGTTTTGATTAATTTCCTGAATAAGCCTATCAGAAGGAGAAAGCTTCTCTGTAGGAATATTAGGTTTATAGGTTTTACTCTGATCAATAGTACCCTGAATATACTTCACTTTAAATGAAGTTCTCTTGTCTGGATCATTTATATCCTTAAGGTATTGACTACCAGCAGAATACCCGTGATATTTTAAATGGGGAACTCTTCTATACAAATCATCCAAATCTGTGGCATTATTAAAATCATTAACAATATTGGATACAAAATTTACCAATACATGTTTCTGTACCTTTTCTCCTTCAATGTTAATAAATGTAGATTCCCATTCTTCTCCCTTAGCTCTAAGGAAGGCTTCAGCAATTTGTGTAAGAGAACCAGATATGTCAAGAGTCTTAGCAGAACTAGCTATAAGCTTATCTTTCTTACCAAGAGCAGATTTAAGTCCAGCTACAGCTTTATTAAAGTCACTCCTCTGTTTAGTACTAAGCAAATTGTACATTGCCTCTGTAAAGGCAATACCCATATCATTGAGCATCTTCACTTTATCAGATAATTTAGATATATTATACTTATCTAAAGCATCCTTCTTAACTAAGTATTCCTTATTAGTGATACCAATAGTAATAAGACTGCCAGTTTTTCCAGCAGTAGCCTTAAAGGACTCTACCCACTTTCTCACTTGGCTCTGAGCAGCATTAGACAAATCAGCATCTCCTACAAACACCTCTCCCATTTCATTAACATAGTTAATAATGGGTGAAGGCTGTTGTTTTGAGAATACATTAAAAAATCTAACTCTAAGTCTCCAATCATCCACAGAAATATTATCCTTATCAAACTTCAGGTAGCTGTATAACTTACGGAGTGTAGGATATTTAACCATCAAATCACGAAGAATTTCTTTCTTCTCATCCATGGTATTACCTGTACTAACAGCAGTCATTACTTGGTTAAACACCTTGGTATACTGAGTTTGCTTTTCCAGAGAAGTAGCCTTATCCCTATCCAGTGTGTATTCTCCATTAATAGAGCCTACAGCTTCAGTTAAGTTGGCAAAAAGGAACTTAATAGATGCTGGAGCATTCTTCTTAATATCATATGCAAAATGGTCTCTTTCATATTCAGCACTACTCTTACCATCTGCCTTTTCTTCAGTAACGCCAATATTTTCAGTATCATCTATTTCATCTGTATCCAGCTCATTCATTTTGGCTATAATACCATAAGTCCTAAGAGACTCTAAGGCATTCTCCTTAACTGAATCCCAGTTATTCTTAACATTTTCCCATACTGTAAGGTATTTTGCAAATTCCTCTGGAGAGATGTTGGGATTACGGAGAGGAAGTTGGACTTCATACCAATCTTGCATCTCATCATACACCATTGAGAACAGCTTACTAAAACCAACACCACCCTTTTCATCAAGTTCTACTAAGTGAGCAGAGCTACCATCCTTATTAATTTGACGTAAAAGGCTGACAGTTACATGTTTAGTAACAGTTTGTGCAATAGCAGACCTCCAATTAGGATCAATTCTATACTGTGGATCACCAATATTCTCATGGTTAATAGGAACAGCAGTCTTGTAATATCCACCATTGATCCTTCTAAACATGGCTTGCATAGGACTTCCTGTTTGAAATAATCCCTTAATGAAGTTAAGCAAGTCAGTAAACATTCTCTGAAGGAACCCCTTCTGAGGTTTCTCTGCCTTAATAACAAAGTCTCTGAATTCCTCAGCTATTTGTTCCTTAGCTTGTTGATCTGTAGAATTAGAGAAGGAAAGTGTAGCTCCAGTTTCTCTGTCCTTATAACTACCTTTTCTGGCCCTGAATTCTCCAAGGATATTATTCTTTTCCTTTAGGTCAGTAAACATAGACCATACAGCCTCAAATGCTTCATGATATGTAGTACCAGTTTCAGCATTCTCCCATATATAAACAGCAGCATTCTGGAACTTACCAAAAGCTAATCCAGCACCACCAGCATTAATAATATTCTTCACCCTCTTGAAAGGAATAGAGAAGTTCTTTTCAAACCATGATTGTTCCTGATCTAGGTTGGCTTGAATATAATCTCCGGGCTCTATAAAAAGTCTATAATCAGCATCCTTTTTAGCTACAGCTCCAGAGGCTTTTGCTTTAGCAATAAGTTCCTGAGCCTTAGTAAGTGTAGCAGCCTCTTGAACAGGGGCAGTTACTACAGGTGTAGAAGGAGCTGGTGTAGATTCTTGTGCTGAAGGAGCTTGTTCTTGTTCAGACTTAATAATAGTAGCAGCAATATAATCTCTGAGAAAAGCTTCAACAGCTTCGTCATCTGCTAGTCCCTGCTCCATATATGCTCCCACATTAGGATTAGCTAATAGACTGGCCTTAACAGCAGGACTTACTTCAGTACCAATAATATATCCCTGTGGTCCAAGTACAGCAGTAAATGGAACATCACCACCCTTAGTAGGAAGAATGTTCTGTGTAATACCATCAGTAATATACTTAGTAGTAGCCTTCTTCTGTGTAGGAGTTTGAGTAGGTTCTTTCTTAACTGCTTCTTTCTTAGGAGCAGGAGGTGTTGATTCCTTTTTAGGCTCAAGCTTCTCTGGTTTAGGATAGAATTCTCCCACCAATGTAGCATATTTCTGCTCAAAGTTACTATCCAGAGGATCAACAGCAGTATTAATAGTTCTAATAGATGTAGAGAGAGGAGCTTTTTCCCTTGCCTTTCCTTTTAATGGACTATCATCATCTTCTATTAAGTCATAAGTAGGAGACAACAAAAAATGCTGATAAGACTTCCATGTAATCATTACAGGTTCGCCATCCTTTACATCAATGATTTCATTGTAGGGCTTGTTATCCTTGAGTTTAGTATTATTAACATTATTGAATGAGCCCTTAAGCCATGCTACTACTTCAGGCTTAGCTCTGTCAAATCCACCTTCATAGAATGGAAAGGAGAAGTTTTTACCCAAATGCATTCTACCCTCTTGAATCCATATCTGATTTCTGCCTGCTTTGGCTGGAGATTCAGGTTGGCTGAAATAGAATACACCCTGTAAGAATCTGGTAAATCTCTTGTCAAGTGTTCCCTGTTTACCACTAGATACAAGTCCTCTAAGAGCTTTGTATAATGTATCTACCTCTTTGTCAGTAAATTGCCTATTATTGGCAAATTCTAATGTATCACCATTCTGTATTACTACACTACCGGGAGGAAATGTAACACTGGTATCTTGATGATCAATTACACCAGTAGTAACTACCCTAACCAATCCCTGTTTGAATAAGTCAGATTGTTTGATTAATGCACCTACAATATTATTTTCTTCATAGACATTCTTCTTATCTACTTCCTTAATATTCTTCTTAGCAATACCTCTAGAGATATTAAATTCAAAGGCTTGGAATGTTCCATCTGTCCATGCAAGAATTTCAGCTCTCTTCTGTTTCCAAGCAGCCTGATGAGCAATAGCATCTTCAGGAGTTCCCTTACCATACCTAAGCTCTGTTGGCTTAGAGGGAATCATAAGAGAATCGGTAGGCATGGTGCTATAAGCAGCCTTATCAAGGATTGCCTGTGGATCAGTTTCAGTAATAGGATTACCCTCAGAGTCTATCCAAATAGGTTTACCATCTACTCCAGCTCTAGCATAAACAGTAGCAATAGTATTATCATCTCCACCCATTCTAGTTATAAGACCGGGGAGACCCATGGAAGCTTCAGTCTTTCTAGTTACAAGAACTACTCTAAGTTCTTCGGGATTCTTGAACCATTTAGCATTATTAAGCAGAAACTGCTCTCTAATATGATGAGGCTTATGATCCTTATCAGGAGAAGTATTGGAACGGAATAGTATTTCTATATCCTTAGCAGGAGGTCTAATATCTCTTACACCAGTTTCAGCAGCTGGATCACCAGACTCTGGTTCTAGTTCCTTTTGAGATTGAAAGAGTTTATCATGTATGGCCTTGTTAGCTTCAAATTCTGCCTGAGCCTTTTTGTCAGCTCTAGACTGTATAATAACTAATTCAAACTTATCATATACAGCACTCTTAGCTTTATACTCTACTTCCATATCCTTTAAAGACTTTTGTGCAGTATCCAAGTCAGCTCTGAGCTGAGCAAGTTTAGCCTCACTAGGTCTTATATCCTTATCTTCGGCCTCAGTTATAAAGTTCTCAAGAGTTTTTAACTCTTCCAAGAAATTAGGATTAAGCTTTAGGAAATTAGGATTAGCCCTGAAGAATGTAACCAATTCTGGAGACATGCTATCAGTAGGAGCTTTAGGATATGTAGCTGTAAATCCACCAATAAGGCTATGAATGAAATCTATAGAGCTATCAATAGCCTTTTCCAAATCGCCAATAAGCTTAGTAGCCTTGTTAATAGAATCACCTGTCTTAACAATTAAGTCTAATACATCTTCAGCCTGTTCCTTAATTTCTTCAAGGAATTCAGTACTATCTGTAGGTAGATTATCAATATCAGCAGCTACATCATCAAAGTAGGCTAAGTTCATTTCAAGCTGATCTCTCTCAGATTCAAGAGAAGTATTCTCTGTTACCCACTCATCTCTCATTCTAGAGAGTTTCATAGCAGTTCTTACAGCCTGTCTTGTAGTAGGTTTAAACTTCTGCTTTTCTTCATCTATTTCTCCCTTAGTAATCTTATCAGAAAGCTTAGCTAACTGGCCCTCAGACTCAAGGAGAGACTTATTATTCTCATCAATACGTTTATTAACAGTATCTATTCTAGCTCTATGGTCAGTAACAAGCTGCCCTATAAGAGCAAGTCTAGCTTCTCTCTTCTTATTCACTCTATCATCATCCTTGGCAGCAGCCATTTCTTCAAGAGCTGTTTGCTGTACAGGTGTTAGTGTACCAATTTTCTGAATAAGAGGCACGGAGAATCCTTTCTTTGGAAGAAACTGATCCCCAGTTACTTCAATCCTTTTAAGCTTTCCTTTCTTGTCTACATAGACAAATTCCATCTTATTCTTGGCAGCATTAAACTGAAGTCTTCCTCTTTGTTTACCGCCCTTTTTACCAAAATTGAATGTAAATATATCATTGATATGCTCAAGATAGAACTTAGCTTTCTTGTTTCTAGCTACATCACTAACTTTACCAAGCTTGTAACCTTTAAATTCATCAGCTGGAACATCTCTGATTTTACCATCAGCCTGTTTAATCTTAATACTTCCATCTGAATTAGTTCCAAGAATAGTAAGTCTAGGGAAACGATATACTTCCTTACCATTCTTATCATACTTAACCACACGGCCTAAATAGTATTCCTCACCAACTTGTACATTTTCTTCTCCATCAGCTGTAGTAATAGTAGCCGTAGTAGGAGGAACAATCCCATTTTCTGGAGGAACAGCACCAGCAGCTGTAGTTTCTTCAGGTTCTCTGAAGGATACAGGATTATTTTTAAGTTCTCCAAACTCGTCAAGGAAATATTTTCTCCTCATACCCATTTCAACAAAATCATTCAAATCCTGTTCAAGGGCTTCCTTAGTAGCATCAATCAATGGAAGTTTACCAATAGCTTCTCTTAAATCCTTATAGGCTTCCCCTGTATAGTCCTGAACATCAAATGAATTAAGAGCAAGAGTATTAATACCAGAGTTAGTCAAATAAGACATTACAGCAGGAATTCTTTGGTTATAATCTTCTACCTTAGAGGCAGCATATACCATCTTGTCAATAATATTATCAGAATAAACTCTTGACTTATCTGCATTGACTAATCCTTTGTAACGCAAATTAAAAGACTCATAGAAAGTCTTCATATTATCTGCATGTTTCTCAAAATTATCCAGCCTAGCAAGGAATGATCCTTTAGTATCAGTTTCAGCAGCTTTGCCCTCAGCCTGTAATTGAGCAAACCCCTTATCAGTACTAGCAAGAGTTTTCATTGTCTGAATATCATCCTTAACCAAGTCATATCTACCATACTTAATCCTAGGATTCAAGTAGTTATGAGCATAATCTCTCTCCAAATCCTTGGCCTCAACAATATCTCCCTGTCTAATAGCAGCTTCTTGCTGCTCTTGAAGGGTAATACCTCTATTAACACCATCCAAAGTCTCCTGCATAAAGCCAGAGAAGGATTTACCAATAGTATTATCATTAAGAGCTTGGATAGCCTGAGCTGTATTACTCTTAAGGGCCTTGTTCTTATTAAATGTTCCCTTAACTTGAGAAATGGCTCCAGAGACACCACCAATAATAAGGGATTCCCACCCCTCCTTAGTATTAAAAGCCTTGCTATAACCAGCACCAACTAAGTCACTCATGAAATCAGTATCTGATCCCCTGTATTTTTTATCATAATAGTTCTGAGTACCAAACTGAATAGCAGTCTGACTCACTTCTTCTATAGCTTCAGAAGGAGCAAAGGAATATTCTAGTGCTGTTTTAGCACCCTTGTAAAGTTTGGGGAATTTGATTTCTCTAATAAGACCACTCTCTGTATCCTTAACTAGTTGATTAGTAGTTACAGCAAAGTCATTAGCAATAGACTTAGAAGCCTTATAGCTAGTTCCAAGTATCTTTGGAAATTGAATATAATTGGTTACGGTGAGTAGTGCAGTATTAAGAAGGAAGGATGCCTTGCCTACATCAGCAGCTTTAGCATCAATAAGTCTCATTTCCTCACCTGTTGGAAGTCTACCAACTCTATCCCTAAAGGTTTGAATAGAAGCTTCTCTTGCTGTATTAGCATTAGTAAGAGATTCAAATGAAGCTTCACCTACAGTAGACAGTCCAGCACTAAGAACTCTTTGTCCTGTACTGAGAATATTATATTTCTGAATAGCATTAGCAGATATATCAGTAAGTGCTCCCTGTAATTGTGTAATTTTTTCAAGACTATTACCACTAGCAGCAAGAGCTTTCTCAGCAGCCGCAGCAGCTTCAAAGGATTTACCAATGGATGTTACCTTCGATAAAGAGCCTAAAGCACTAAGAGCCTTGCTATAAACTCCTCCAGAGAGATATGCTCCAGCAGCAAATCCTAAGTTTTTAACAACTTTATCAAACAGAAAATTAACTGTCATCCAGTTATCAGGACTATACCACTTAGCATCAGTCTCAGCCTGAGAGTAGTAGTTTGGTAAATAGTTCTTATCTAATACATCATTGAAGCCAGTTAAAGCTCTATTAAATCCATTATCATAGAATCCACTCATCTTTCCTGTAGCAATAGCTTTTCCTACACCGGCTACTAATCCTACAGTACCCTGTAAAAAGGTTGTTCCAGTAAGTACTAATCCTTTCAATACAGCGTTACTAGCTTTAGCTAAACCACTTTGTCCAGCAGCAGCTGCATCCTCATTATTAACACCAAGAGAGAAGAACTTAAATCTTCCACTTGTATCAATTTCAGTAACAGGAACATTAACAGAGGAGTTAATATCAAAAGCTCCCTTAGGAGTTTTACCTACTACAGCAGCCACACTAGCAAAGGGGTCATTAGATGTATTAGCAGATGCTTTTCCACCACCACTACCTACTGCTCCAGTATCTAATATCTTAGCTTCTAAAGTCTGATTAGGATCAGGAAATGTCGAAGCATCTAAATCAGGAATTGGTATCTGTTTTAGGAATGTATTAAAATCTGGTCTCTGTAAATTTATATCTGCTACCGGAGCTGCCATTATAATATTTTATTTTTGTTCTACAAACTTTGCGATATTATCTTCTGAGATATTATCCAAAGCCGACATTACTTCATCTTCAGTGAGAAGGTTTCTGTTAGAAAGACTCATTGGTTGTCCCTCAACTACCCATTTCTCTTTTGATTTGTCATAAACAAATAAGTTAATTTCATATGCTCCATCAACTTCTTTTAAGTGACACTTCACTTTAAAATTACTTGCGCCACCTGCTATCTGTACTCTAACTGGGAATGCATCCTCCTTAGTAGTACCAGTAACTTTCCTTCCAAGGAATCTATCCTTAAATGGCTGGAATGGATCACTGAGTTGTACACCGGGAATCTGAGCAAGTTCTTGATCTGTAAGCTTTATTTTAACCCTATCTTTACCTATACCAGTTCCTAGTGTTAAGAAAGATTCATTGCTATTCCTATCTCTTTCTAATTTATAGATAACATTTTTAGCCTTCTCATCATCATCAAGTAATTCTAAAACATCATCTGCATCTACACCACCTTCAAGACCGCCATTGTTCTGTGTCTTATTACTTAATACACTTCTAGCAAGGCTATTAATCCATCCTCTCTGTTCAGCTGTTTCAGCTTTAAATGTAGGAGAGAAACTTTGCTTGGCACTATTCATTTTATTGTAGTCAGACTCTCTAGCTTCAAATACACCTGCTAAGGCTGCATCTGGATTTAGTGCTTTTAACTTAGTATACATAGTTTTTATCTTACTATCTGGTGTACTAACTCCAGCTACTGATGATGTACCAGCTATAGGTGTAGAACCACTTATTTGTGATATGGCTCCTGCTAAGTCATTATATCCATCATCTCCAAGCCTCTTTTTCAGTCTAGCTTTAGCTGCATCTTTTTGTACATCATTGCTAGAAGTATCAACTATATTAAAATCAATTAAATCCACCTGTGAAAATGTAGCTTTATGACTACCCTTTGCATCAGGAACAGTAATTTCTATTGACTCTGGTATACCAAGAGATTTAGCCTTCTTAACAAATTGAGAAATCTGTGGAGCATACCTAGCTTCGATCTTATCTTTTTGTTCTCTTTCAGAGTTAAGCTGATTTACTTCATTATCCCATGTATCAAAGAATTGTCTTACTGAACCACTCTTAGCCTCACCCTTATCATATGCCATTTTTACTTGAACAAACTTTTCATGGGCAGCTTGTTTAGCAGCAGCTGCATTAGCATGAGCACTATCTGGAAAACCATTTGCTCTTGTTCTATAGGTTATATTTCCATTTTCAATAGTATAAGGTGCAGCTCTTTCATCCTGAAATAGATCATTAACAAATGTATTAAGATGGAGCATATAGTTTCTTTCTCTATCAGATAATGATTGATTAACAGCAGCACTACCCTGTTTAACAGCAGCAGTATTAATAGGATCAGGAAGCGCCGTATTGAAGAGGCTATTCTCAGTTCCGGGTTTGCCTGTTTTAGATTTAGCTTCAGCAGACATTCCAGCTTTTATAATTTCAGATTGTCTGTCATTAGCATCATTAAGCTGCCTATATTCAAATTCTTTAACCTTTAGGTTATAGTTAGCTATATCCATATTATGGTCAAGGTTCTTCATGAAAGATTCATAAAGTGGATTAGCCAATATCTTTTGTTGTTTATTAATATAGGAATAGGCATTTGCATACCTCTGCTGGAAGTTCCTTGTGTAGAACTGTATCTTATAGTTTTCAGGGTCTTTATCCAAAAGGTCTATATCCTGATTATAGGCTAAGAGCATTCCTTCAGATTCTGACTTTAGAGAAGCTAAATCGGATTGTGCTTTGTCTCTCTCAGATTTAGACCCATTATTAACAATAGTCTGTAGTTGGTCAATTTTAACTTGGTTCTCTCCAAGAGCATTCTGGTAGTTGGCCTTAGTTCTGTCAAACATTCCTGTCTTATCTACACCACGAAGTTCAGCCTTAGCATTAATAGCAATTTGAGAGGCAGCTCTAGGATCATTAAGAACAGTAGCTACAGCATCTCTAATCTTCTGAGGATCAACACCCTTGGCTTCTTCCTCAATCATAGCCTCATTAATAACATAAGTATTCTTCTCAGCATCCCATCTATAGGGATTCTGTGTAAGTGTGCCACTAGGAGTTCCTCTCACTGCATTAACAGCTTCTCTCATCACCTTATCTACATCGTAGAATTCCTGATAAGAACTATTAAACTGTGCATTAACATCCTGACTACCAGTGAACTTGGCTACCTCATCCTGAAATACTATTTCATTATAAGGAGAACTCTTTCCTTCAGTCTTGGCTTTTTCCATTTTAGCTGTCTCAGACTGCAATTTAGTAGCCGAAGCTACAGCATTTCTAACAATAGGGTCATTAGGAATTTTACCAGCTAGCCCTGAAATGGATTTAATAAGAGGAGTTTGACTAAAATCTGCACCAGCAACCTTGTTAATTTCTGTAGTAAGTTGTCCTAGTTTCTGGTTTAAATACTGTTTTTGGGTCTCATTAGCTACAGGAAGACCACCAATAGAATCTACTAGCCCTTGAACAGCCTGTACCCCTTGGTCATATTTTTGCTGTTTAAGCATACCCACTTGGGCATATGTCTCAACAGGAACCTGCTCAACATATGGGTTAAATTGTATAAGGGAATCTTGCCAGCTAGTTGCCATAATGTAAAATTAACTGATTCTGTGGATATTACAAAATCTTTTTAAGTGTTTCTGTGAGATTTATTAACAGACTTTGTTACCTAGAGAAGTTAGGAAGTAGTCTCCTGAGAAGAGGGGTTTTAGTCTGGAGATTCTGTATTTGAAGCTGTTCCTTCTGTGTTTGAGTAGCAGATGGAGTACTCACCCTACTTCTCTTAAGGTTACCAAATTGATCATAATCCTTTGTAGTTCTAGCATTAGGGTTGGATTGGTTAATAGTGTTACCAGCAGCATCCGTAAATACAGCTGCATCACCATAATAGTTAGCCTGTAATCCACCATCACTAGTAGAATCAAACCTGAAGTCATACAGATTCTCATAGGCTGCAAGCTTCTTATTATTGTTCTGGTTCTGCAACACTTTACTGGCAATAGACTGCATAATCATTTGATCCTTAGCAGCTACATTGGAGAGGGCTTTATCCTGTCTAACATATTGTTGGTCAGCAAACCCCAAGTTTTTTAGTTGGGCATCATTAAGAGTCTGTATATTCTGGTTAAGTACTTGATTACTAGTACCTTGGTTAATTCTAAATTCCTCAGCATTCACAGAATTATCTGCCTCATACTTCTGAGCAGCAAGGCTGGCTAGGGCTGTAGGGCTCTGTCCTAGTTGTCTTTGGACAGAGTTAAATGTTCCGGTGTTAGCATTCCTTCTATCCTGTAGGCTAATTTCATAGTCTTGTAAGAGGGTAGGAGTGTATTGCTGTAAAGGAACTGGAGAAGGTTTATTCCTCAATCCTGTCAACACTTCAGGCAAATACTGCAATGGACTCAGTTTTTCAGCATCAGTAGGTCTAACTCTCCTATCAGGAACATTAATAGTTCCCAATGGATCAATTGTACCCTTATTAACAATCTGCTCCTTAACAGGATCATTAACAACAGTTCTGTCAGAAAGACTAAACTTAGCAGCTGGTTGGGCTACAGGAGAAGTAGTTTTTGGTGCAGAGACAGGACTAACTGGGCTAGTTACAGATGTAGTCTTAGGCTGATTACCTACAATTTTCTTCAAGTATTCGTTAGGAGTTTCCTTATCAGAGCTTCCAGAGATAGATTTAGATATAGAAGCATCAAGTGCCTTAGGATCATTCTTTACTTTATTATACCCACCCTCACCAAGTCTGTGTACACTACTCCCCTAAACAGAGGAGGCTACATCATACCTACCAGAAGACTCAGCATCACCAATCTTTCTCTTAATACTACTAAGGAACATATCACTATCTTCACCATCTGTAGGTTCTTCAGTTGCAGGAGCAAATGTATCAGACCAACTAGTTAATCCCGGACCATCCTGTGGGATTGTTTTAGGAGTGTTCTGAGCTGCTTCAAGCCACTGCTTATTATTCTCTACCATCTGTTCAAGAGCAGAAAGCTTTTTCTTTTTAGGTCCGGGACCACCAGCAGCCATTATTTTAGCACCATTCTTAGCCTTTCTCTTACCACCTTCAGAATAACTAATAGGATCATAACCAGCCTCATCTGCTTCAGAAAGAATAGCATTCTGCATATCAGACAAATACTGTTTCTTAGCCGCAAGGTCTTTAAAACCTATATCAGCACCAGTCATCATAATTTTACCTGTAGCAGCCTTAAGTCTATCAAACTTATTATGTCCCTCAATTTCGACATTATAGTTTGCCTCACCCTTCTGCATAAGCTTGGTGTACTTATTCTCTTGTTTTGCTATATTCTTTGACACGGTTTTAAATTTAGTTTTAGTACCCGGAATAGACATGTTTCCCATAATATTGAAACTACCATCTGGTCCAGCAACACCTGTTTCAGCCCCTTCCACTTCTACATTAGTTCCATCATAGTTAATATCTATACCACCTTCTTCATGGCTATCACCTACAAACTCCTTAGTACCACCATCATATGGATTATGACTAAGTTGTTTAATTGATCCACCTGCATCCATTTGAGTAAGTAGTCCTCTACCCTGTTGTTTCTGTGATTCTACATCACTAGAGCCATTATATATATCTGTAGGGCCATAACCATACTTATTAACAGTATTCTTAATTTTAGAATTCTGTGGAAGAGAAAAGTATCTCTGTATCTTTTGGTCTGGAGACATGGATTTATTACCTGCATCCTGATTGAAAAGACTTATCTCACTAATAAGTTGCTGAGCATCTCCCTGTCCAAACTGGTCTGAAGCTCTTTGAAACAAACTCCTTCCATGCATATTCTCCAAAGGATTACCACCATTAACAAGATTGTAACTAATAAGCTCAGAGAGTTCTACATTATCCAAGTCCTTAGCTGTGGGATTGTATATACCCTCAGTCTTTCCTCTAGTAGGAACACCATTAACAGGCTTAGCAGGATCAGGACCCATAGAGAGTCCAGCATCTGCCTTACCAGCAGCTACTAATCCAAAAAATCCTCTTTGCTTCTTAGTAAGTTTCTTACCATGGGCAGTTCCATCTCTTAACATTTCCTTTGCTTTTTCTGGTTTCAAATCACCACCAGCCTCATGTTTCCACTTCTTTGCATTCTGTGCAAACTGCTTCTTTTTCTTAAGAGAAGGACTATCTCCTTCATGAATTGTAAGCTTAGAGGAAGGAATCTTCTTGTCTCTATCTACACCTACAGCATCATGGAGTGTTCCCCTCTTTGAAGCCTTAATATGTATACCAGCTTTACTAATAGCTTGACTACCAGTACCATATGGATTAGGATTATATCCCTGAGCTGGCTGCACTGTATTTCTTCTCTTAATAGGCTCACCGGGAATAATAGCATCAATAGCTGCTAACCCTGTAGCTATAGACATTGATGGATTAATATCAGGAAGCTGTCCTCTATTTCTATCCCACCATGGAGAATTTTGGTCTTCAGGTTGTGGATGTTGCTGATAATTACTAGCATAATCATAGTTCTCTACCAGCCCATTGGTTTCAAATCCACTATCTATAGCTGTAGCAGGAGACATTATAGGTATCCTAGGAAGAGCTGTTGTCTCCATATTAAAAGCCATAGGCTTATACTTATCCTTTTCCTTTGGAATAGCACTAAGCAATCCTAAATCTTCTTGGCTAGGTTGTTTAAACTTGAGAGTATCAGGTTTCTTTTTAGGCTTGGGATCACCAAACTTAGTAAAGGAGGCTCCAGCTACACACTTAAATGGGGATTCTTTCTTCTTCATTATTTAAAAGATGTTTGATTCTCTGAGAGAACAAATTGACTTATGAGCTTATAGTCTGAGGTATTATCAAGGATATGTCTGATTTTAACATCCTTTCCTCTAATGGGAGTTTTCCTTCCCTGTAGAGTGTAATTCATGTTTTCTTCATTCAAATCCTTATCTAATACAGAACAATTCTCAGTAAATATAGGGAGCGACTTATCCTTAACAACATCCCATATCATATTATAGGAGTATAAGTTATCACTCTTAGTGAAATAAATATTAATACCATCCTCTACAGCCTTGGGATATTGACGTAATAGCTGTAGATTCTTAATAGGTTTAGGATATAAATGCCTTAATCCTGAGCAATGCTCATCATTATAGATGATAGACTTGTTAAAGAATATGTCATCTATAGATATAGCAGAGGTTTCAGAAAGTTGTTTATACACCTTAGTATAACTCCTAACATCCTGTAAAATCATATCCTGAGCCTGATATACAAGAGGAGTTTCTAATATATATGGAGATATTATTCCATAGTAATTGTTATACAAAGAGACATTATTCTCATGTATCCACAAATCCTTATTACCAGAATAGAAGTTCTTTACACCGTCTATATAGTAGTTAGGAAGATAACTGTGAAAGCTAACCCATCTACCTGTATCAAAATTAAACGATATACTGAAACTATTAGGGCAGAAATATGTAGGGTCAAAGAGGGAAATCTTTTTAGTCCCCAAATAAAACTCTCCATTAACATATTTAATATCATCATTAGTTGGTTTATAATCTAGTTTAGTTAGAATGAATCTCCTGCCATTGAATACACCATGAAGACCGACATTCTTATAGTTATTATCTATGTCAAAGGTAGGGAATTTCTTTGATATTTCAAAGGGTAGATGCTGCCTAAAGAAACTAGATACACCACTTTGTTCATCAGTTATATCCTTAGCCTTGTTGCCAGAAAGAAGAAATACTCTTCCTCTCTTGGCATCTACACTAATATGACCAAACTCAGTCTTAAGGAAGAATACATGCTGTGATCCATTATAACCAATTTCAGTTTCAGCAAAATCCAAAGGAGGAGCACCCTTAAAGAGTTTCTCATTTCCAATATAAGCTGCCTTAGGAGTAGAAGTGTCAATAGTCACTAATGCATTGTAAATCATAGACCTATCAGCAAACCTAACTAGAATAGCCCTATCCTCTAATGCTTCTATAGATGTAAGAGGCCCAAATGTCTTTGGAAGATCAAAGGAGGAGGCTGGTCTATATATGAGCCAGTTGTTCCTAGGTTGAGTATCCTCTTGGTCTGAATATATAATCTTAAACCTATTACGCTGATTAAGATCATTCTTCTGCAAGTTGGTAAAATCCAGTGGTATCTTACTATAGAAATGTTCCTTATTCTGCTTAGAATAACTCTTATTATAGTTGTAGCTATTGTCATGCTGTATAGATACAAGGTATTCTTGTAACCACTCATCAGGAATAGTACTACCAACATGAGGATAGAAGTCTCCCTCCTTACTATTATATGCCTGTCTTAAGTCTATATTTACCTCACTCTCTACAAAGAAATAAGGAATACCGTAAGCAAATAAGAATATGAAGCCAAAATCATTAAAGAACCTGTTTCTAGGCCAGAAGAAATGTTTAGGTCTTATACCAAATATACTCTTAAGCACACTAGTACCCTTAGTAGCATCAGTTGAAAACCAATATTTTACACGTCCTACATTGGATAATTCATTATAGAATATATCTGATTCATCAGGGAATATATCTGTACCATCTGGATTAACTCTATTGTCAGTAAAGAATGGGAACTTGCTCTTATAAGCAAATCTGTTAATAAATACATCACCTCCAAAGACAGTTTCTGTAGGTGTCTCCTCATCCTCAAGATTAAAAAGCTTGGCATATCCTGTATCTATAGGCTCATAGGAATAGATTTGTCCCCACTGATTAGGAATATTTTTCTTAATAGAGGCATAATAAGAAGCCACAGTAGATTCATGATCATCCATATCTGCAAAAATGGTTTTGCTTCTATCCTGTGGAGCTGTAGTCTGTTCATGAGTATAGGGAAGTCCCACCTGAGTTCTTAGATAAACTGAAGACTCTCTCTGAAAGTTATTAATAGGTTTATCATCTCCTACATTAAACTTACCCGGAGCTAAATAGGTAGCTATATCCAGATTTCTTATCTTATTACCGCTATTTCCAACAGGTGAAAAATCATAATAATCACCTACAGCATTTATCTGATGAGCAAAATTTCTTCTAGGTGTGAGCTTAAAAATAATATCCAATAAGGTTCTATATGTAGTAAAGGCTGCTCCTCCATCAAATGGCTGATCAGCAACACCATACATACCAGATGCAAACCCTACAATAACACCACTAATAAGTGCTGTAAGGAATGTATTAGCATTGATCATTTGATACTTAGCATGTCTCTTAACTTCAGATATATGACTAGTACTCCTCCCCTTCTCTACAGATTCTATTTTAAGAATGTTTCCCAGTGTTGGTTGATAGAAGGATGTATCAGGAGAATGCATAGTATACCTAAACTTATTAGACTCATCATATATAAGACCAGCTCCCTGTTCATTCTTTAGAAGAATGAAGGGGTCTCTAACTCTTACGTCATTAAATAAGTAGTTAGGAAAATAAGATTCTCCATCCGTAGTAATATCTAATAAGCTACCAGCATCTTGATTCTCAGCTATAGAAGCTGCTAAATCAGCTGCGGCTTCTTGCATAGAGAGAGACACATCAAGCAAGGACTGTAACACTTGAACAATAGATTCTACATAACTCTTCTTATCATTAGTAGATAGTTCTTCATAATAGGCTTGGAAGGCATCAATACCAGTTTGAACCATTCCATTAAATTCATCAGTACCAATTTTATCCTTATTATCCTTAATAATATCCAGTTGCGGCTTAGCATGGTCATAGGCAGGTTGATTACCAGAAGCCACACCGGGACCAGCTCTTTTAAGTAATGCCTGAGCTTGTTCTATAGATGTTGTAACAATATCATCATTTCTACCTATTGTAATTTTAGTATCAATAAGCCTATTATTAGATGTATACTTCAGTACATTGTTAATCAACCCCTTAGCTACAACACTCTTATTATTAACTCTATTACCACGCAATAGCTTTATACCTACAATTCTTTTCTTTTGAGCTTCTGTAAGATCAGATGCATTAATAGCATCAATAAGCTGCTGTACATTAAACTTAATCCCAATAGGGTAAATATAACCTTCTTTGTCATGGTGATGGGTTATAAGATTATCTGGAAATTTATGGTGTCTTATAGGTTTCCCTGCCAATTCTCCCCAAATAGATTCATCACAGTCATAAGTATCTATAGATTCCCAATATGCCATTGATCCATATTCATAAGGACCAGTATAGCAATCATCCATACAAGGATATTGTACTACCTGAGCTACTGGAGGTTCTCCCTTAATAACAGATGGAGCACCAGTAGGTATATTATACATGTAAATAGGCTGGTTAGTCGTAAATACAATATTCTTATTAGCAGCATTATTAGCCTTTATGAATAGTGTATCAATAGGAATAAAACAACCATGGCATATCCATGTATTTGCAGCAGGATTAGTCCATGCTTTTTGTTTTATATCTTGAGTATGTGGTATAGTAATAGTTGCTGTATTAGCAGGAATCTCGATAACAAAAGGACTGCTTGGAATACTATAATAGTTATTTATTTCTACTCCGGGTGGAAGTTCATGTAATTCGAAACCCATACCTCTCCTAATATTACCAATTTGAGTGTATTTCTGTATCATACCAATCTCTAAATAGATAGGTGTAGAAACTGGTTGTTCTATATTAATAGTAATATTTGGCTTTCCTTGCTGAGTACAATTATCATCATCACATGTTATAAAAATAGTAGCATTAACAGTATTAGTGCTATCAGCAGTTCCACCACTCCATTGAATTTCTTCACAAGTTGGTATATAACTACCAAGTTTTTCTCCTGTATTGTAGGTTTGCCATTTTGGTTTTCCTTGCGTAGGAGTAGAACATGGACCTTCACCAGTTACAGAATCTTGATTATCAATCACTATCATATCTGATCCATAGGATTGTCTACCGGGAATATGATGCCTATCAGATTCAGCACCATCATCAAACATTAATACACCCTCAATAGGATATATCTCATCCCTCATATAACCACGTTTATTAGCAGCTACAAGAGGATTTTTATAACCATCTCCAAATTCTCTATGAGTTTCCCATTGAAGCTCTAGTTGATTAAATATTTTCTGATAGGAAATTCTATCCTTCTCTTTTAAATCAGCCCATCCTAATATTTCTTGTACAGCAAATACATCCTTAGCTGTATCATATATGGGAAATATTTCAAATAAATCATCAGCACTTAAATCTAATAATGACTGTCCAGTGTACACTAAATTGATTTGGTTCCTAATATCATAAGTACCTACTAATTGAAAAGAGCTTATGTTATTAATAGTCTTAATAACACATACATTTACGAAGTCATAAATTCCACTTTTATCTAAGTTGGTTACTTCAAGGGATATGGATTTACTTACAGGATAATCAAAATCCTGTGTGGTCTTTAAGGGATCATGAATTGGGATAGGGTTAGTCTTACTGAAATATTGAGTGTAAGGGTTAGAATTTGAGTCAGAATACTGCACTGCAAACTGGTATGTACCAGCTCTAAGTTCTGCATCTCCTTCAATGGCTACTGCCTTAATTTGTGGGATAGCGAAACTAGGTTGTACTTTGAGTTTATTACAATCTACTTCTGCTGTAATAAAATTCTCACAGTTAATATCATTATACACCTCAAGGAATGGGGGATTATCTAAATCAATATAACGTCTAGGATTGAAGTTATCTGTGAAGTAGATTTGTCCACCTCTTGGCACAGATTTCTTAATAGGATGATCTATAGAGAAGTTAAGACATTTGGCATTGATAAATGTGGTGTAGACACAATCCTTAACTGTAGCAATTTCACTATCACCATGTACAGTATCAACAAGAAATAATACAAGAATATCCCTGTCTGGAAGAGATTTTTTACCTATAACAGTATATCCACTCTTTACTTTACAGCAAAGTTCATTACCCTGTTCATTCTGATAGGTAATACTATTGCCATCAAATCCTTGTACTACAGCATTTAATGCATAGGTAGTCTCACCTTCTTTGACTTGTAGGGGAGTGTTATTAAGATTAAGACCAGCAACACTACTGTTATTCTTTATTTCGCTCATCTAATATTAAACTTGTTAAGACGGTTTGCTTCCCTCTTCATGCTTTTAACCTTCTGATCTAGAGTTTGTTTCTTGATTTCTATATCTGCCATTACCTGAGCTTCATACATATCAGCTTTATAGTCTTGCTTTTTCTTATCTAATTGGTTAAATGTCTCATCAGAGACACCATTCCAAAGGGTTTCAAATATCTTATATTTGATATAGGCTTCAACAAAGTTGCTGATTCTTAAATTGTCTGGTATTAATACATTACCATCACAATCTGATTCTTCTGCATAATAAGTTAAATATACATCTCCCTGTCTAAAATTTGTGACAAACTTACCCTCTCTAATATCAAATGTATCTGAGGAGCTTGATCCTCTATTACTACAAATATCACCACAATGATTAAAGGCAGAGATGTTTCCCGGCCTTAATAGGTGGCTAAGCTTATTAGTGTATGTGATTTCTTCATTGATTTTATAAACAAACTGAAGTTGTTCAGGAATACAAACCACTTTACACCTATCCTTATTAGGGTTAAGTAGGTTGGCAGCAAGCATATAATGACTTCCAGCATTTCTAATAGTAGTGGGAGCTGTATTAGTACAAGCCCAAGCTTCTCTTACATATTTAAATCCTACAGGCAAAACAGCTGTATAATCCTCTAGATAGAGAACAGTTTCTGCAATAGGAAGTGTAGCCCTTGACAGCCTGCCTAATGCTTTCTTAGTCCATAGGGGAAATAGCAAATCGTCAATAGCCCCTGTATCGAAATATGATTTAAGTTCTTCCTTAATCATAGCATACAGAGGCTCAGTAGAAACAAACTCATATTTGTAATAGCTCATTTTTTGGTCCAAGTTTTATATATTTGGAAATAGAAGGAGTTTGGTTTCTTTAAGTATTCCTTTAAAATCCTAGAAGTTTTTCTTGCGGTCTTAAAATTCCATATAGAGTATGCCCATCTAGCATCTTCTCTTATCCATAGCCATTTGTATCTACAGCCCTCAGTATGGGAATTCATGTGATAGATATACTTACCAGCTTTCTTAGTTTCATACCAATCTATAGGTAGGTTAATATGGGTTTTACCATCCTTAGTAGTTTTGGTCTTCTTTATTTTCTTTTTATTAATAGTAAATGAACCTAACCCAAAGGGAAGCTTCACTTTATCTCCAGTTTCTAGGATATAGTCCCTGAAGTTATATGCATACACTTCTAATATCTTCTTCCAATCCTTGAAACTAAGTTTAATATCAGGATATGTTTTGCAGAATTTCTCATAAACTTCTCTGCTTGCTGTCCTATAATCTACATGTACTCTCACTGATCCTCCTCTTTAAGCTCTATTTACAGTATCATCTTTATTATCCGAGGTGTGATCCATTGGTATTTTAAAATAAGTACCAAGCAATTTGTTTGACGCCATTTCTATGGCTGTGGAGATAAGATAGCCGGGGACTTTGAATTCTCTATCTAGCTTAGATTCACAGGGCTTCTTATTTGGATTACATCCACATTCAGGATGCAAAAGATAATCACTAGGGTCTGTATCAAAAATAGCTATAATTTTAGCTAATGCTACATTAGGTTTAGTTACAATTAATCTATTATCATGAATAAAATAATATACATCTCTTCCACATAGTCCAAGCTTCTGTAGATTAATATATCGGTTTAGGGGAGCATATTTAAGGTCTTGGCTAAATCCTATATCATATACACCCATAATAAGTGGATAGTTAGATTCTGCTATAGTAGGAAGCTCTAACTTACTACGAGAAACTAACTGAGTACTAGATATACCGCAACATTCCCCTAAAGGAACAGTCTCCATTTCAATACATGGTATTGGTGTAAAAGCACTAGGGCTGTTCCAAAGTTTCCTCTGGTCAGCCTTTTGCTTCATTAATATTAGAGCGTTACCCTTCACTTCAGCAAGGATAGCCCTATCTGTTATTCTAGAGTCACCTAAGAGCTTGTGAATGGTCCTTACCCTACTAACTGTCTCCCTATTTGTCATTTATTATTGTTGTTGTAAAGTTGCCAATTTCCCCTTTATCTAAATCATAGAGGAAGGCTTTAGCTTGTTTTAGTGCCAAATATCCTTTAGAGTAATGCCATTCATCAGTACCACTGAGAGAAGGCAGTATCTCCACTTGAAATCCATTATGTGTGTCCACAGAAATAAATTCTGTTTTTTTACTCTTATGCAAGTGACCTAGTTTAGCAAATCTAAACTTAGTATCTCCCCACAGCTTTGGCTGTTCTGTAGCAAAAATGATACCTAAATCGGACTGTTTCTCTTTGTCTCCATGAGTGAAAAGAAAGCTATTAAGACCAAACTGGTAATACTTCCTAAACTTAGGATCATTGTTAACATTAACATTATAATCATTGTGATACCATGCTTCTAGGATTTCTCCTAACATAAACATTGATGTAGAATCATGATTACCTCTGATGATGGTTACATCTACAGGAGCAATTAGTTTCAGTTCATCAATAACTTCAATAAACAATTTCTTAGCAGCTTTAACAATTTTAGGAAATCTACCATCAGTATCTTGAGGGGTTCCTGCTGTAGTAAGGTTTTCCGCGTTGTCTACATGGAGGCCGTCGTTGCCTAATGGTAGATGTATTCTTCCTATTTGTTCTAAGTTTACTCTGCTAAGGAGTTCTTTAATAGCATCCTTATAACGAGATATAGCTATATCAATATCGTAATCGTTTCCTGATTCTGGATTCCATGCTAATTTACCTATGTGAATATCTGGAATAGAGAGTTCATAGAGTAATCCCTTCTTCTTACCATGCCTTATATTCCAAGCCTTAGCTGGTTTCTGTTCCCTAATTTCTTTGAGGAGAAGTTCCTTCTGAAGGATAAAGCTATTATCTACTTTCTTTTTACTTAGAAATGCTTTTACTTGCCAGTGCGGATGATCTTCATTTCCCCAGTAATTTTGTACATATTTGTCTATATTCCAAACACTTATATCAATCTTAGTGTACTCAATTAGTTCTTCTAAATTATGTATTTCTCTTTTAACTTCTGCTGTCAACTCTGCTGTTCCCTTCTTTATATCTTCAGTGAAGGTTCTAGCTTGTACTGTAATTTGTGGTCCTTTTGTGACTGTTAGCTTACCAGTTTCCTTGGTAGTTTGACCCATGATTGAGTGAAAGTATTCGTTAAAAGCAACTGGGGACATTCCAAACTTTTCTGCTATATATCTTTTCCCTTTCTTCTGCTTCAAATACTTCTCAATCTCTTGTTTTGCTGTCATGTAAATGGTTTATAGATTTACTTAAAACTAGGATAAAGGTAGGTATTATATATCAATGTGCCAAATTGTTCATTAACTATTTTCGTTAATTTGAAAATAAATTAACAGAATCCGTTAACAAAAAAGCCTACAGGTTTCCCCATAGGCTAAACTTGGCTAAACCAATAAAAACCAAGTTTATTAAAGTGTTGTAGTACTTGTTGTTGTGCTTGATGTAGTACTAGTAGTTGTAGTAGTTGTAGTAGAAGGAATACAGCTATTAACCATGGCACAGAAGGAGGACTTAGCTGAAGGGTTGGCATTCAAGTAGTTAAGGAGTTGAGTCCAAACTATACCAAAATCCACAGCATTATTAATAGTCATCTTATTGTTACCATTGTTAGTACTTACTACAGTAGTAATACCTGTAGAATTAGTACCAGCTTCCATTTTATCTTGTAAATAAGATGCAACAGGATCAGCTGATCTAACTTTAACCAGACTATCATCCCCACCACCAGTACCTCCAGTACTATTAATAATAAACTTACCGGGGCTGCTAGATACATCAAAGCTAATTCCAGAGCCAGCTTCTAATTTTTCCTGAAGAGTTCCGGGATCAGCATCAGCACCATTAACAGCTACCCACTTATCTTGCTGAGAGGCAGGAGCAAGAGATACTGTTTTACCAGCACACACATCTCCTCCATCAGTTTGTCCAACAATAAAGTCAGCCGAGAAGGTTAAATTATTCTTAGTAAGAATATTCACCTTAGCTAACAAGGCTCCAAAGGCAGCTTGTAGGTTGTTGGCAACAGAGGAAGGTTTTGTTATACAATCCCATGTCAAATTGTTAATATCAAAAGCAGGAACTGCACAAGCCCTAGCCTTTAAGAGATTAACTGTTGTAACTAAGCTATCATTAGTAGTTCCTCCAGAGAGACAACTAGCAGCATTATTAAAGCTAGGTAGTCCTGAAGGATCAGTACCAAGACCAAGCTCATTTTTAAGTGTAAATATTTGAGCAATAACGTTATCAAATCCTTCTGCAATATTTGTTGGTGTACTAGACCCTGTATAAACAGCATCCCAATCTACAGTAGAAAGATTAATTTTACTATATAAATCAGAAAAGGTGACACAAAACTTATTAATAACTCCGGTAATACCATCATTAGGATTAATACCTGCTGAAGTACATGTAATACCTAAAGCATTAAGAGTATCCAGAGTAGCTTGTGTATTAGACCTGAAATTTTCAAATGTAGTATTAATAAATGTATCTAAAGTAGTAGTGAGATTACAAGCATACTCTGAAATACCCTCAACAAAATCTTGTTCAGTATTAATAACCAATCCTAGACAGGAAGTATCATATAAAGAATAGTTACCAGATATGCTACAAATCTTTTGATCCACCTTAATAAGAATATCTTCCAAGGAGTCGTTAGTCCTGATAGAAGAGCATGGGAGATTTGGACCAGTGTAGAAGGTACATCTAGCATCTATAGTAGTAGCACAATCCCCACATCCCTCACAGCAATCACAGTCAGAGAAGACTGAATTGAAAGACTGAAGTGTGACAGGATTAATATTACTTTGACAAGGAAGACAAGCCATTTATTATTTATTTTAATATTAGTTTACGGAATATACATCATCCAGAGAGCTGCTATAGAGGGCTGTCTTACACTAATAGGTACACCATTACCAGTGCTACCTAATGTTATGTTTGTTAGTGAGGGCCTAGTATTAAGCTCTCCTTCTGTATCATTATTACCTACTGAAGCCTTACCTCCACCATTAGCATCATCTTTAGATGTGTCTATCCCATGAAAGTGGCCCGGATCAACAACTGAGTGAGTATGTGAGGGGAGTTCTGGAACACTAAGTTTATGGAAGTTTTCTCCATTCTTATCACCTACACCATAATTTACATTAGCAGTACTATTAACAGCAGCATTTGGATTAACTACACCATCAAGGGCAGCACCGGGAACATTTCTAACAGCTCCTACAGTAACTCTACCTCTCTTATCTGGTGTACCATGTAACCCATTACAGAGAAATACTCTATCATAACCAACTGAAGCAAGTCCTGCTCCTGTAGAATCAAAATTAGCTAAAGAACCCCAATATTCATAGGCAACATTCTTAAGCATCTTTTCCTTTTCCTGAGGAATGTTATTACCACTACCATCTGGATTCTCTGGAGCAACATAGGTGATTTCCTTTACAAGTGTTGGTAAGTCATTCAGTTTAACATATGTAGTAGGAAGGGCATCAATAATTGACTTATGATAACAAAGTAGATTAACAGCAGAGGCTAATATCTGATTAGACGTTGGGTTAGCTGGTAGACCAGTTAAACAGGCCGTATTAAAACTTACAGCAGGAGGTTTAGCAGCATCAACTAGATTCTTAAGAGTTTGCTGAGTATCTATTAATAGTTGAACTAAATTGACCAAGTTCTTTTCCTTGGCCTTAAATATAGTAAGCAAGAATGGAGCATTATCTAATGTTACATCCTTAAGAACAATACCAGTGCCATTTAGAGCTGCAATTAAGTTATCTATAATAGCTTTATTAAGAAGAGAAAGTGGGTCACCCTTACATATATCAAAAAGAGGAATATCTTCTCCAGTATATTTTACACACTTATCTGGTAGAGGATCACCACAATTATTAAAACAGTCCTTACAGGCCATACTTTTTTATATTAATGTTTTGATTTTGGAAACGATTTGCTTATAGGAATAATTTCTGTAGAATTTCTTATTCTGTGCCAACCTCTTTAACATACTCTTATAGAATATGAGATCACTTAATAGTCTTTCATTGGCCTTGCATTTAAGCATATAGGTTTCTTGATTGTATACACAGTTAGTTAACTCGCTGATTTTCTTATCAATAAGAATCAGAGTTTCCTCTGCTGCACTACAATTAAGACATTTCTTAAGAGAAAAGGATATGAACATACTTAATTATTCTTTGTGCTATTCCCTGACATGCAGGGCAAAGCCCATTTATTGTTTGACAAAATTTAACTCTTGCACCACATCTGGTACAACTTACAAATCCACAGCCCATATTATTTGGTTTTTAAAAAGTTATCAAGCATAGACTGAGCTAGTCTAAGCTTGTTCATAGCAGCTATATCATTGCACAAATTGGCATCAGCTATAGCTCCATTAATTAAATGAATAATCCTATCCAGAGCATGTTTATCTTGATTTTTAATAGTTCCAGTACAGTTAGATATATCAGTAGCAAGGAAACCTTCCCCAAGCTGCCTTTCAATAGCCATGGTTCTGATAAAACTCTTCTCTACAAAATATTTGTCTGCTGGAGCTATAGTATATTTTACTTTCCATATACCATCTGGTAAATCTATCTGTCCACATTCAGGATCAGGCTCAGTACATGATATACCAAGAGTGGTGCTGTTATAAATAGTTAGGTTTTTAGAAGTAAATGGTAGAGTAATTTTAGGATAGCTTGGAGGAGTAATTTGAATTGTAGGAGTAATAATTTGAAAGTTATCAGGATACCAACTGGTATCCCCAATGCCAAGCAATTCTACTTCCTGAGTCTCCAGTATTAGTAAATTAAGGTTAACCTTATTGTTCATTATTAGATATTTTACCTGAGCTGTCTATAAAGATTCTCCTAACATTCTTAGGTTTTTCTATTTCATATAAATTTCTAGCAGCTACTAGTCTATTTTTAGCTATTTCTGTAAATCCATAAGCATCAGATTGGTTTCCACCAAGTACATGATATGTATTCTTGGATTCAGCAACATAGAGACCTACATGTCCTCCTTCTGGCCTCTTAAATACAAGAGTGTCACCAAGTTCTGGTGTTTCCACAGGGTTTCCCCATTCTGCATATTTAAGAGCCCTAATTATATCATAGTTTCTAAGTCCCAATGGCTTACCTGAACTAATAATAACATAAGCATGAGCTGTAGCACACCAAGCCATTTCATCATCCTTAACAATAGATTCTATTCCTAAGGCTTTAGCCCATTCTAGGATTATAGGATTATGTCTTGATCCTTTAACCTCTCTGATACCTACTAACTTAAGTGCCTCTAGAAGCATCCTAGGGGCTGGCTCATCTAGCAAATAACTGTATTTAGCTGGTACTGTACTCATGGTTTAAAATAAAAAAGGGATAGGGAGTTTTTCCCTACCCCTGTTAGGATAAAATATTGTTCTGTCTACTATTAAGGAATCAGCGGAGCTGTAGTCGAAGTAGTAGTTGTAGAAGTTGTAGATGTGGTAGATGTGGTAGAGACATCAACACCAGAAGCATTCTGAGGAGCAGAACCAAGAGCTGCTGTAAGAGCAGTTTCAAAGGTTGTACCTGTACCAGTGGGGAAAGCTACAATAACTGTAAAGTCTTGGGCCACCTTATCTGTCCAGCTGAAATCATCATCATACTCTCTAGCAACGATATAATAAGTATCATAATATGCACCATCAACTACATAGGAAGTGAAAGCACCATTCCAATCTGGATTTTTATGTAAATGTTTGAAGTGGCCTGTCTGATAGCTGTAATACCTCTGTTCAAGCAACTTAATCTCAGCAGATGTACCTGTGGGATATGTAGCCCTCTGGTTTACTGTGAAAGTACCAACTTGTTCACAAGAATCAGGAACATAAAAGTCAACACTCAAATCAGTACCAACTGTAACAAAACCCCTGAAGGTAATTCTGTCTTGCTGGAATTGATTAGCTGTAATGTCAGAAGCCAAAGGTGACTGAACTGGCTGAGCCTTAGCAGCAGCCCTGATAGCCGAAGTTGCACCACTACCTGTCCTAGAGAAGGAGAGGAAGGTAGACAACCTAACATCAGTACCATTAAACCTGTCTGGACCAGCTGCATTCAGTTTACCTACTGCCTGATCAACAATATCCTGAATTTGCTGTGCTGAAAGTGTAGCACAAGGACTGTCACCACAATTGCAACATGGAGCCTTAACAACTACGCTTCTTGTAAAGCCGTTGTAATATCCAATGTTTACAATGTTGGAATGAATCCTAAAAGTGAAGATGATATTGTCATCACACTGGAAACTAAAGCCACCTAGTGTACCAATTTCCAAAGAAGCTGTATCTTCAGCGACTACTTTATACCAAGAGCTAATCCTAGTGGCCGCAATCTTATCTGATTTCTTACTTCCAAGACCGGGAACTTGCTCTCTTCTACCCTGAGCAATCTGAAACCATTTGGCAGCAGCAAGGTTACCTGCATTACCAATACTATAATCTGGTCTATACAAACCTATTGCTCCGGGAGCTAGGTCAGCAGCTATACCAGATGAGGCAAGAGTGCCATTGGTAGCTACAAATACTGTTACAAGAGAAAATCCGTTACCCATTTTTATGAAATTTTTTGTTTGTTTTTTTATTCGTCATTTTGTTTCCTACTCTGACTTGATTGAGCAGCAGGAATATTATCTGTGGACATTGCTAAGTCCTCTACTACTAAATTAACCAGAGCTTCTTTTAGGTAGTACTCTAGTTCACAATCTTGTGTAACACTAATAGTACCATCTAGGTGTGTGTATCCCTCAATGTCAACCATCTGAGGGTACCTTATATAAGAGACGTATAGTTCTTCAGGTGTAAATGTACCATCTGTATATACTTCAATTTTATTACTTGTTAGAGTTGAGAATGTTTCCCTCCAGTCAAAATCTGGCCTCTCATTACTGTTGTTAAGGATTAACTGAACATCCTTGTGTTTAGCAAGGGAATTATTAACACTTAATCTGGCTCTACAGTCACCTTTCTTAGCTATAAGATAGGCATCTATATAGAACATATAAATGGGTACTAAATCTAATAAACTTGCCTCCCACTTATTTAAGTACTTATCAGCTAATTTTGGCTCTAGAGAATGGTTATCATAGGGTTCGATTAAGTTCTCTATGTCTTGGTATCTCTTTATGTTGCCCTCAAATCCTAACTGTAATATATTATTAGGGTTGAGTTTTGAAAGTACAAGTTTAATCTGATTACTGTTAATCGAAACTATCTTGTTTTCATCTGGAATAAACTGATGTTGTGAAGTGGCCTGTTTATTTAGTTTTAAGTCAATATCGTATAACAGGTCTTCAACTTTTATCATTACAATTTTGTTGGTAAATCTTTAACTGCAAGCTTTTGTTCAAGCTCTACAAGGTCCAGTTGGTTTTTCTTATCCATGAAGTGAGCAAGCAAACTGTCCTTTCCTTGGAATACTGTTTGTTCTCCTTCCATGATTTTACCAGCTTTTCCCACTCTATAGATTTGAGCACTTATGGCTTGGTTTACAATATCGTTAATCATAATCTTCTCATCATCCATACCAGCAAACTGGTTAAAAATAACAAGACTATCTGAGTTCATGTATGGTCCTGTTTTCACAATACCATCTTTGAGGAATTGGTCAAGCATGTTATATACAACCTCTTCTCTCTCATTCTCAGTTATGGGTAGACCAACAAGCCTAGCTATTCTCCTACGTTTTTCTAAACCCCATGAGTTAATCTTAATGATTGCATCATTAGCAAGTTTACGTTTATTGTAGTTAATTTGAGTTTCTACTTCATCATCCTTCACATAGAAGTGTGTGTCAGCAGGATATTCTCCTCTCAAATAAGCTTCATAACTTGAAGCAATAGCTGGATGTACTCTAAGCCAATAAAAATCAATGGCTTGTGCAGGTTCATCTAGGTTAAAAATGTTATCACCATCTTTAAGTTTAGCTGGATTAAGTGTATCCCAATATCTGGAATAAGGACCTAAATCTACATCTTCACCTAAGGCTAGTTTAATTTCCTTGAGTCTCTCCCTAATCTCTGCTTGTTTCTGCTCTCTAGTCTCTTTATCCTTAATGGAAAGAACTGATGGAGCTTCTGGATCAAGACCTGTTCTTCTTCTACCTGACCTATCCTTGTGGGGAAAAATCATTCTAAAGGTTCCGGGAAACATACTCATTCCTCTGTCCCTAAGGGATTTATCCATTGTGGCAAATTGAGCTTTGCTGTAGTCTTTAGGAATTACACTGATAACACCTGTTTTAGTACCCATAATATGTAGTTAATTGATTTTGTTAAGTTCCTCAGTATAGTAACGAGCTATAAACTGTTCTGCACAACTAAGGAAAAAAGTTTGAAGAAAGTCCCATAAGGTGGGAAACTAGGGACTCTCTTCGGTGGGGAATAGCTAGTGACAAGTTTAGACCCCTAGCTATTATTATTTAGAATGCTGGTTCTTCTTCAATCAGCACACATCTAGACAAATCTTCGACAAATACATCATACCTGTCATCCATAAAGATTGTGTATGCATCCAGCTTCTGTCCTGCACTATGCCCCTTAGAGGCTGCAAAACCAAGGTGATGTCTACGACCATCAATATAACCCCAAGTCATAGAAGGTCTTCCCTCCATTCTAACTTCTCTGATGTTACCCTTAAGGCTACCATCACCATCAGGAGATACATCAAACACCATATAAATAGGTGTAGATTTCAGGTTCTGACCATACTGTGTTGAGTTCTGTGGCAAATCAAGTTCTCTCAAGTGGGACAATGTAATCTCACCAGTTTCCCTTGTAACCATTCCAGAGAATGCATAGTCAAGAACCAAGTTCTGACCGGAGCCTCTGATGAACCTATTACCCTCTCCAACATTAAAGCTGAAGCTAGAGTTGTTGAAAGCTTCGGTTTTCACAGCTTCTGAGAACTGATCCCATCCGGCTTCATTTGTGAAAATCCTAACTCTACGTCTGGAAATATCTACTCTCCTGTAGAACAAGTCACCAAATACTGTCCTAAAGATAGTAGGTGTGAAGCTTCCTCTTGGATAAGAAAGATAGTTACCGTTATATTTCATCCTGTAGTATACACCAGCAGAAATCTTTTTAACTTCTTGTTTAGTTCCCCTTTCCTTTGCAGTACCGGGTTTTGCCCAAATCATCCTACCAACCTTCATGGAAAGCAACATAATTTTCAGCTGAGCTTCAACAAATGGTTCCCATTTCACCATCGACTTAGTGATTGGGGTTTCGTTAGTTCTCCTGTTAACATACATGATAAGGTCAAGAGGATTGCCTGTTTGAGCATCTCTCAAAGTCCTATCATCAGCCCAACCAGTAATGCTATGCTCAGCACCAAGACCTGATCCAAGTGATTCATACATAGTGTACTTATCACCAAAACCTGGGAGTCCCGGTAAATCCTGAGTAAACTCACCTGTTGTAATGTTGATCACTTCATATTCAACACCTACATTCAACCATCTCTTATCTACGAAATCTGTAGCAGGGTTAAGGGTGACAAGGGTGAGGGTATAAAGCCATCCACTATTATAAACTTCAGCTTCTTTGACAATTACAAATTGCTGACCATACATCTTATCAGCTGTGATAATCTGATTGATGGAGAAATCCTGCTTGTCAAAAACAAGTTGGAAAGTCTGTTCATCAATACCGATTCTAGCTTGATTATAAGTATCTGCTGGTACTGCAACAAGTTTAGGCTGTCTGTAAGGAGCCTGAATGTCATACTGGAAAGCATCAGTGTTCCCCTTAATAAGGAAAGGAGTACTGTCATTCAGCATGGTCAAGAAGTCATTGGCATACAATGAACTCTGTGTGTAGAGAGTAATAAGTTTCTTGTCGTAATCAGCAGGAGCTTCACTATGAAGTGATTCCAAGTGATTGGTGTCAGTGAACCTACCTATAGCTCTTTGATCTAGAGATGATACTCTGGCGTACTGAAATCCGGTAAATCCGGGAAGGGTGTTTAAAGCCATTTTCTTTTTTCTTTTTTAGAAACTATTAGTTCGTTTATTTAGTCCATGACCATGCAGAGGACTGTTGTTTATTTGGGTCTTCTTTTTTACTTGTTGTTTTCAGTCCAGCTTTTTTAACAGCTTGAAATGCTTCCTTGTTTTCAATAGAAACTGTTTTCTTCTTAAACTTAGAGAGAGTGGGATCAGTCTTTAACATCTTCAGTAACATAGCCAATTTCACTTTCATTGGGAAATTTTCCGGTCTCTGAAGTTCTAGTATTTCCTTATCGAACTCTGTAATTCTAGTTCCGTCATTTAACGCAAACCCTTCATTTGTCAGCATCTTATTCACTTCAGAAGCAAATGCCTGATCTACAGGTATACCATCAAATTCCTTAGTAGTGATCTTCTCATTCAGGATTTTAGCAACTTCAGATGTATAATGCTTCTTAGCCGCATCCTTCCTAGCTATATCCTGTTGTTTCTTAGCAGTTGTTTCAGCCAGAGCATCTTGTTCTCTTTTAACGAGGATAGCTTTTGCTTCTGTAGCTTCTTCTTCTAAGTCTGAGTAGTCTTTAAGTCTCTGAATTTTCTTATTAATATATTCAGTACTACGTTTTTCACTTCTTAATAGTTCCCTTACAATTTTCTCCTGATTGGTTTCTTCAGTTAAATCTATAGAACTAATGTCCTTTATAGCTGAATACCTCTGGAAGTAATCTTCAGGTTCTATGCCAGATACAAATACGTTTTCAAAGAATTCAACCTTATCAGGTCCAAACCTTGAAAGAAACTGTTGGAGGTAGTTTTCAGCGTGTTTATACACTTCGCTATCAAACCTTGCTACAAAATCCTCTGGAGTAGAAATCTTAATGTCTTCTTCTCCTTCATCCTTTGTAAACCTTCCTAGGTTAAACAAGTCCTCAGAAAATACTTCATAGAGATTTACATCTTCTTTGTTATCGTCAGGCTTACTGTCATCAGTTTTGTTGTCTTCATTTCCTTCTTCATCACCCTCTTTCTTTTCTTCTCCGTCATCTAGAAACTCATCAAGTTCATTCTTGTCAAGTTCTTGTTTAGGTTCAATAACAGTCTTAGGTTCTGTTTCTACAGTAACTTCTTTCTTAATAGCTGGCTCTTCCTTTTTAGGAGGAGTAGCAGGAGTAGAGGCAGGTTTAATCTCATTAGGGTCAGAGGATAAGAAGTTATCTAGTTCCTCACCACTAATAGTACTAGGAGACTCAATTCCCGATAAGGCGTTTCTGAAGTCAAATGGACTATCTGGCATATGTAGTTTTTTATCAGTTTGTTATGTAAAAATATACTAAGTTAAGTTAATGGCAAAGGATTAAGGGGTTAAAAGGGTCTTTTTCGTCCTTAATATAGCATTAGTCATCGTCATCCTCAGAATCTTTTCCATCATCTTCGTTAATTTCTCCCTCTTTAGACTCATCTAGGTCCAAAACAAGGTCTTCCTCATACTCATCTACCCATTTCTTATGGACACTGGCATAGGGCTCGTCTATTAACACCTTCTCAAAAACGGTTTCTATAATAGTCTTAGTAGATGTATATTTAATAATAGTAATAATATCTTCGGTCCTCATAGTAATCATCCTATACACCCACTTGGCATTCTGTGGGGGTATACCTAATTCCAGTCTCTCATTTTCCATATCTGACTCTGACATGAGAAACACTTTAGCCTTTAGTTGGATAAGTCCCATTATTTCTTTTTAGCTGGTTTTTTTGGTTTATTGCTGGCATTAATCCTAGCTACCTTCTCATCATTAGTCATTTGCTCCCTTTCTACTTTAATCTTTTCCCTCTCTAAGTCATTCTTACTTAATAGTTCCTGTTGCTTCATAGCCAGTTCTTGTTGTTTCAGTTGAGTGGCTGTTCTATGCTGATCCTGTTCCATACCAAGCCTAGAAGCTTCCAATACATCAGGTATAGAGTTAGAATTAGTATCCTCACTCTCAACCTGTCCAAAGCCAGTTGCAGTAATAATAGCCTTTCTCTCATTAGAAAGTCTATCCAGAGCTTTCTCCTGAGAAGACCAAACTCTTTCTTTTTCCTTTTCTTCAGCCTGAGCTTGGATTTGAGCAGCCACTCCCTGTTGCTGGCCCTCCATTTCCTGCTGTTGCATTTGTTGTTGCTGGGCAGCAAAGGCTTCTTGCTTCTCCTTAAGACTTTTAAATATATCCCTCATTTGTCTAATACTACTAGTAGCATACAATGTTGAAACATCATATACACTGGCTCCATTTTGAAGCATAGCTTGAGCCAATTGACGCAATTCTTGGAATTTCCTTTCATCCTCAGCTCTAGATGTAACATAAAGCTTAAGCTTCCTCATAGAAAGCTCATCAGTATTAATACGCATAAAGGATTGCTCTCCCTGAGTATTAACATATGATAGTGTGGAGTCAGGTTTCTTTAGAGCCATATACTGAGCAGCATCTATTATCCCCTGATATACCTGATTCATAAAATACTCTTGCTGAGCAAAATATGGTTCTGTTTGAGCATAACTTTGTGTAAGTTCAGTTTGAGTAGCTGTAGCAGTTTGGGTTGCAGCTATGGCGCTAGTTCTGGCTGGTGATATACCAACAAGAGCCCAAGCCTCCAGTTTCACTTGTAATGCAAGTTCCCATCTGGTTCTGATTTCCTCACTACGTCTCAAGTCCAACGCTTTATAGTTAAATAGACCTTGAGGACCACCCTTGAGGTTTTCAGGACTATCATCTGCATAAACAGTACCTCTAGCTCTCATCTCCTGCTCCATTATATCTACAGCATCAGAGCCATCACTATCCTTAGACATAGGGATAGTTCTAAGAGAACTTAAATACACCATACCATATTCCTTCTCTAACAGCTTGAATATCTGATTCATACAGATATTATAGATAGTCTGGAAGTATTTAAGCATATCAAGGAAGCTTTTCACTTCACTGGTATTCTTAGCCTCATGTACTACACCAAACAATGGGCAATAGTCTAGAAGCTTGAAGGGCTCCATGTGGTAGATTTCTGAGCCTATGCGGAGTAGCTTATACCACTGGTTTACATATTCCCATTCAACACTCACTTCATTGGGTATCTTCTGGTAGCTATCATCTACATATGTGGTTTGTTCCACACCTTCTTCGTCAATATATGTTAATAGTCCTATTTTGGTCTTACCCAAATAGTATCCTTGGAGAACAGTAAATTTGTTATCAAAGCTATTAGCATTAGCTGGATGTTTACCTAGGTAGGCATTGGCAAGTGTCTGGTTTCCCATAAACTGTCCATCAGTAATAAGCTTATCCTCTACTACTCCTTCGTGATATGTATCATATTTGAAACTGGCGTCCCCAGTTAAGTTAGTATGTAAGTTGGATTTTCTACCCACCATATTAGGATACTCGTTACTAAGCTTCCTTAAATGATCTATTTCTTCCTTAGGTAGTTCAAAGTTCTGGATGATTTCAGAGATTTCCATAACATCCAGTATACCAGCAGCCCAAGCTCCATCATTTCTTCCAGAGGGATCAGACAAGTATTTAGAGTCATCAGACATGAGTTTCCATATCTTAACTGGATTCACTTCCTCTACAGCAAAACCTATATCAGTCCTATTCTCTTTAATATGCATACCATTTCTGGCTACATATAAGAAGTCCCTCATAGTTTCCTCATTCTTCTCCTTCATGTTGAATTCTAGCTTAGACCACTCAAGGATTTTGCTAGACCATCTCTCAGCCATGGATGTGTAGTCAGTAATGTATTCTGCTACTTCCTCTAGGGTCATTCTATCCACTTCTTCATCTGAAGGTTGTTCCCCACCCTCTTGAGCTATAGACATAAGGATTTTATCCTTTGCTGTCTGGAGGATATATTTCTGCATTATCTGAGTCCTATACTGAAGTTCTTCATTCTTGGACTGCTCATCAATAGCTTTGATCTTAGTGAAGTCTGGTCTTTTACCCAGTTCACCTATCATAGTGGAAATAGGAGGATTAAGGATTGAGTAATGTTTAACATGTTCAGGCAAATCTACCTCTTTAAGTAACATATCAATAAAGTCCTTAGCATCATCATTAGCTGACATGAAGAAGTCCTCTTTACGTAAAATACCCTTAGCTAGGTTATAGTTATGGGCAAATGTATTAGTATTGTTATGTACTTGTGAGTGGGCTATATTACCATAGTAATCACATAGCTGCTTAATATAAGCTTTTCCAGTCTTCTCTTTCTCAGGAACAAATAAGTCTGGTACAAACCTACTATCAATATCAGGGTAATCCGTCTTAGTTATTATCATTTTATGTGAATAGTTTTATCCTACCCTTTCTTTTATTGGAAGGTATTATTAATGTTGCACCACCCCCTACTATACTGAGGGATACTCCTGATTTGTAATGTTTATATAATCCCGATATTCTAGGGTCTGTGGAAGAAGTAAGTTTCCCTATTTTTCCATCTAGTGCTTCTGCCATAGCAAATGCTAAGGAAGCAGCTATCACCCTATCAAAGTTATCTACGTCATTGAATTTGATGATTTCCTCTAGGAGCATAGGATCAAATATTCTATTAACACCCAATACTTCTCCTGTTACAGAGCCATTCTCATCCTTCATCTGTAGAATCACTTCTTCCATATACCTCTTAACACAACCATTAAGCCAATCTCTCACCTTCTCACTACTTCTATGGACACCAAAATCCTTACTAACAGTTGTAGTAGGGACTATTTCACGTAGCCATGCTGGTTGAGGCTCTAGATAGTGAGTATCATTCTTCTTCTTCATGTACTCTATGAATGAGATTTCATCATTCTCTACCAGAGTTCTGGCATTGTACATTTTTATTAATAGTCTAGCCTGTTCATTCCACTCATCCTTCTTCTTGGGTCTCCCAACATAAGAGGCTACAATCATGTTCTGATACTTCTCTCCTATAAGACTATGTTGCCTTTTGAGGATGTAGACAGCTCCCAAGGAGTCTGAACTCTTAGCATCTGCATCCCTGTAACTATCCACACCTGCTACATATAAGTTAGCTGGAGGATTTTCACTAGGCCACTCATATATCACTACTGGTGTATCTGTAGACTGATCCTTTACAGGAAATTGGGTAACAGGTAGCTTATCAGTAAACTCATGAGCAATTTTTTCTCCATCATGGAATAGTCTAACATAAGTACCAGTTTTACCTAGAGCTGTTAATTTCTTTAATTGCTGCTTAGCTAAGTCTGTATCAAAGATATTACCCTCAACCATTAAAAAGCTATCTGAAGGAACTAAAGGCCAATAGGCTTTAAACTTCAGAATAGTCTTACTGTTTCCAGAGGATTTAGCTTTAGCAAACTCAGGTTCCCACCATTCCTTAAGAGCCCTTTCCTCATTAGATACAAGGATGGTAATTTTCTCTAGGTCTGGATGATGTATGCCTAAGTAGTCTGCAAGGGTTTGTTTTTCCTTAAAAGCCATCTTAGCCATAGTAGCAGGAATAAACCTACCAATTTTTTTAGGAATCTCTTCCCATGTGTTATCAAAGGATAACATGTTATAACCATCTGGTGTGCAAAACACTTCAGCAGCTTCCTTACCCTTTTCCATGTCTCCACCAGTTCCAGTTACCATAACCAGACAGGAAGGCTTAGTACCTCCACCTGACCACCAGCAACCATCACTATCCTTAATACAACCAATGAGGTTAGGGATAGTCCCTTCCTCATCTATTAAGTGGAATCCCGGTCTAGTACCATTAGCAGCCATGGTATTAGTACCATCCTGATAATTACGCACTAGGATTCTAGAGTTAGAACTTTTAGGATGTGCTAGCCCTGAAGTTTTTTCCTTCCAGCCAGCCCTAATTTCCTTTTTCCAATCACTCATCAATCTCTTCTTCTGAAGCATTGGATGAATATTAGTAAGGCCATCCTCAATCTTATCAGTAGCCAGCTTAATATAAGTGGCAGCACCTCCAGATATGACAGACTCTGAGTTACTAAACAGAGTGTATTGCCAACCAGCTCTAGAGGCAGCAATGATAGATTTACCAAAGTCACGACTTCCCACTAGGTTGTAGAACTTGCCCTGATCATCACAGGCTACGAAGTCTCCTCCAATAGTCCATTCCAAGTCACGTAGAAAAGGAGTGGCTATTATTCTAGGTTTTCTCTTTGTCTTAGGGTCTTCTACATACATGGCAATTTTCCAATACACAGTATGCCAATAAAGCCATCCTGATATATGCACTCTGTCATCAGCTAGATAGAAGCCATTACGCATTCTATTTAGTTCTCGTTTCCAATAGTTATTAAACCTAACTACACCAGCCTCATCTGTAGGATCATAGACTGGTTCTTTTTGTTCTGGAAACCAGATGTTTACGGTTTGTTGGGTATAGTCGTTAGTTGATGCTATCATCTTCAAATGGTGTCAAGCCTTCATTTCCTCTGGCCTGCATCTTTTTCTTTTCCTCTCCTTCTCTGAGAGTGTTTACTGTAGCCAAAAGGCTTAAATAGTTTTTCATTGTTTCTTGTAAGAACTTACCCTGTACTTCAACAGTAGCAACCACAGAACTAAAAGAGCCTCCAGTTTTACTGCTCTTCATTTCTGTCCTGTCCACTAGAGTAGCTAATGGATGAGCATCTACATACTCTTTCCACTGTTCTAGTTGTGATTCGGCCCATTCAAGTTCATCAGTGATGAAGTTATTTGTCTTCCGTGCCATGTTAGAATTCGTCTTTTGGTATGGGTATTCCCATAAATAAATAATCTTTAAAGGTATCTAACCTATAATTAACAGATTTGAGTTCTTTAAATTTTCCCTTAAATTTCCTGATTAGATTTATAACCTCTAACTCAAGCTCATTGTCCTCTAATTCCTTTAGAGATAGATTTAAATAGCTGTTAGCTATAAGCTCTTGGGTAGGTCTACTGTCTAAAGTTACCATAATGTAGTTGTTTGTTAGTTACCTAACATTTAATAGTCATCCTCTTCATCACCAATCCTTAAATCTACTGCATCAGCTATAATAGCTTCAATAGAGGGTTCAGGTTGGGTGTCATATTGAAGAGTATCACTATATTTTTTAATTGCCTCATAAAGGCTTTTATCATTCATAGACCAAATGTTTCCATATTCATCTGTGGCTGTAGAAATGTGCTTACCCATATTATATGTAGGGTGTTGCTTATGCAATTCCGTCAGTAGCTTTAGGGTTTCGGTATAATAGTTTTTCTTTGCCATATCTTAAAGAATAAGTCCTGTCAATTCTGCTTTCACTTTCTGTGTCATTTCTCCAGCTTCTCTAGCTATATTTTCTATAATGCCATTTTCAATTTCTAAAAGAATTTTGATAAAGCCATTAATAGTTTTAATATTATCTTGATTTACATTAGTAGTAGAGATAAGCTGTCCATAGAATGTTAAAGCACTGTTTAACCTATCTAGTAATTTGTACTGATCCATATTTAGTTATTCTTTTGGTTTTTAAATTACATCATCCGGATTAACATCTGAATCAAGAATATTAATAATAGCAGGAGAGCCGTCTATAGGAGGATCATTCTCTCTGATATATACAGGTACTACAATAATACCACCTACTTCATCTAAAACTAGGTCCGCTAATCCGGTTCTTAAACCACAAGAAGACAAAGCCTGAATTAACTCTATTACTCTTACATTCTTAACTGTTACCATTTGATGCTTTATTTATTTCGTCTGATTCCTCTTTACTTACTACAGGCATCCATTTGTTAATAGGACACTGGCAGTGTAAACATCTTGTCTTTGTGTTAAGCATACAACCACAATGTCCACACTGAGGAGATGCTCCTATTTTTCTAAAGTACTCACAGTTAACACATATAGACATTCTTTCCTTATGTGTCTCATCTATGATTTGGGCTAAATGAGCTGGAGGAAACATTTGGTTTCTAAGTCCTTCAGCTAGTCCTTTCCAATCCACTTTCATTCTGTCTCTCTTTTAGTTCAATCAGGTAATCTTCAGCATACTTAAGTCTGCTTTGTAACCCGATTCTTTTAGTTTCTGATAATTCGGTGTCCTCTAATTTAAGAGTTAGCTTATTAATAAGGGATTCTATTTCTCCTATTTTATTAATAAGCTTTGTAGGGGAAAGCAAAAACTTACCAAACCAGCTAATTTCTACACTGTTATTAGTCTTAGTAGCTTCTAGTAAATCCTTAAACTGGAAATTAATTACTTTTTCCACAAGCTGTTCAGGCTTTAAAGTCTTAATAGCTGTTTTAGTTATTAATACTTTCCTAATTTTATCTGCCCTAACAAATTCACTCTCCATTAAGTAATTTTATTTGTAATACTATATCGTCACTAAAATCCAAGTCAAGGGTGGGGTCTAATCTATACATCCCATTTGTTTTTATTAATAATCCAATCTTAGCCAACTGACCCTTAAGATTCTCTATAGAGTCTAATGAGCTATTGAATATTTCTACGAATTCCTGCCTAGCTGGAAGAGGTGTTATAGTTCCTCTTAGAGCTGTAAAGGATAGAAGCTCAATCTGTCTTCGGGTAAGTTTCCATCCCATTAAAGCAGAGAGTATGGCAAAGTATCTCATGCCCTTTTCTATTCTATCCTTTATGTTCCTATTTAGTTTCTGTACAACCATTGCTAAGCAAAGATACGAGTTTTATACATTGTTCAAAATTTTTATACATAATTAATGCTATATTAAGCCAAAAAACCTCATTTTATAGAGGTTTTTCTACAAAATGAGGCTATAATTAAATTTTTGTATTCTTATCTATGAATTTATTTGGGGCATTATCAAAATCTACTCCTACTGTATTGTCTATCAGGTTTATAGTAGTAGATTTTATAGCATCTCCAATCAATGGCTTTAGCTCCTCACTTGTCCCATCTGTATAATGTATAAAAACAGAAATAACATAAGGCTTTCCTGTTCTTGATGTTGTTATATAATGTATTGTCTTATTCATATTAGACTTTTTAGTTGTTGTTGTGGTGGTGGTTGTATTAGGTTTCTTAGTAGTAGAAGTAGTCGTAGTTGTTGTGGCTGGAGGAGGACCATCAGTAGGAATAATTGGATGAAATCCATCAGCAGGATTAACTAGCCTAAATCCCGGAGCATTACTAAGTAGGAATTCACCCGGAGTTATAGTAGGTGTTGGAGTTGATCCTTCTACACCGGGAGAAAAGGCTGGTTTAGTAAATACAATAGGCAAAATAGAGTGTTGATTAGTTACTGGTGTTACACCATATATAGTAGTATAGGCTGTTCCTCCAGCATTATTAATCCATGTACTCCATTTTTTAGTTACATCATACAGATTACCACCTACTTGTGTGTCATACTTACTAGTAAGAAACCATGAAGGAATACCTAATTCAGCCATAAGAGCAGCTGCCAATCCATTATTACCATTACCCGGAGCTACAAATACTACACCAGAGAGTTGCCTGAGGATTTCCAAATCGGCATTGTTCCAGAACCCATATCCACCTAAGGAGTGAGCAATTACACTCACATAGTTAGCCTTTAGAATTTCCTTAGCATACTTAATAGCCCCAAGTATTTCTGTCTTAGTATATGTTAAATCAGGACCAAGAGCTACTACATTGTAATTCAATGTATTAGCCTCAGCATAAATATTAGACACCACTCTCCTATCAATAGCTTCAAGTTGTGCTCTGACAGTTGCCCACTGTTCTATCCTTCTACCAGCTATTATCTCAGCCTTAGCCTCACCAATTCCGGGCATAATTACAATAGCGTGTTGTCCCTCTCTATAGTGGTCGTTTTTGAGCACTACCAAGTTGGCTGCTATTGTACTATTCTTCTCAAATATTAATTTTTCCATTATCCTCTGTTTTAGTCATTGTTCTATCCATACCAAATCCCTTCTGCTCAGTCCATTTAGGCTGAGAAGCGTCAGTAGTTATATACTTAGGAAAGGGATCATCCCTATATATAGGCTGTGTTGGTTTAGGGTCTTCCTTTAATAGTGTTATAAGCTCATCTAATGTGATGTGTTTCTCATCTAATAGCCTCTTGACTATTAACATCTTCTGTTCATTATCTGTAATGGTCATATTATGTTTGTTTTTTATATGTGCAAATATACAATAACTATTCCAACTATCCAAATTTATTCTAATCTCCTATAAACCAAGTTATATTAGAACTATACTCATCCTCATGTCTATAGTGGGGAGCATCAGGATTCTGCCTCAGTTCTGCTATCCTAGGCTTATTAATACTGGAGGCATAGGCCAATGGGCTAGATTGATTTCCTATGAATAGCTTACAACTATTAATGGCATTGAATGTCTCCTGTAGGTGGTGTGTCACCAGAGGGGGTACAAGTGCCTTTAGAGGAAACTTCTCCCATTGGGCTATATCTGTACACAGAAACTTAATATTGCCTAAATGCTCCTCTAATAGGTCCCACCACCTACTATTAGTATACTCTCCCCATGGCCTAATGCTACGATTAACTATCACCCCCTCAAATTGCTCTATAGGATTAACTATCCATGCAAAATCTTTAGGTGGGTCTATGTCTGGTAGGAATGTACTGAAATACACATCAGTCCATGCTCTATTGAAGAGCTTAGGACTATTCCTAAATTCATAAAGCCTAACATCTATCCTCTCTCCGTGATATATCTGGAAGCTACTAACAAAGGGTTGAGCTAACACCATTGGAGCCAGCTCTAAGAATGTGTTATATATTCCCGTTGTAAATCCATCCCCATGGGTAGACAAATATAAGTCTGCCTTTTCTCCTGTTTGGGAATATATATAAGAGGGTATTACCAAACTGTGTATGGTATCCCCTAATTTCCCACCCAACAAATATGATTTATTCATAATACTATTATTGCCCATACCATTGTCACTATTATCATTGCTAATAATACAACCGTTACTACTATACCATCAATATTACGCTTGTTCTTCACAATACTTAATATAAGATGCTTCAATTTCTTTCTCAAACTTCTTCTTAGTCCATAGACACTCAAATACTCTTCCAGAGAATGTATTAACAATTGTAATATCAAAATGATCTGTTCTATCCTCAGGCTCAAATTCCTCGCCACCATCCTCAGTCCATCCTGATATGTCTGACATATGCACTCTAGCCTTTCCACTCACCCATGTAGGTTCTTCATCCACTATATCCTCTCCATCCTGTTTAGCCTTCCTAAGAGCTTCCTTAATAGCCTTCTGATCATGTACTTTAATCGGAAACTCAAAAAATCCTGATAAAAAACCCATCATTTAATATTTAATAATTTCTGTATTTGTCTAAACTCATTAATAGAAGGACACCTACCCACATAATGACTCTTAACACCATATATATCTAGTATTTCTCCATCCCAAGTGAAACTTCTTTCATCATCCTTACTGACAAATACCATAGGAGCACCATCTAATGATGTGGCAAACTCTCCCACTTGATGCCCACTAAACTTCCACCCCTCTCCTTCTATTTGCTCCTTAGTTAAATAAGGAGTTCTAACATATTTAGGATTAAATCTTAATAGTCTCTCTACATGCTCATAAGACAACAGACTGCTTCCTACTTCATTCTCCATCCACTTTCCCTGATCTACTGTTTCTACTGTATATCCCACTTTTATATCCTCTATAGAGGGTGTGAAATACTTATTATAGTCAGGGATGGGAACTTTATTCATTCCTCCACCCCAGTCTCCTGTTAAATATCCGTCTTCTACTACCATTCACAAAATGTTGACAACCAGACTCTTGCAGCCTTCTCGTTGTATTTGTTTAACGAAAATATTTGAGACCATTCAAAGAAATACTTAAATGACATGGCCTGTTCTATTTTCTTAACAATATCCTCCGCTGTATTCTCAGGGATTTTATTAATAACTGGGGCCCACTTAATAGCATCACTCACCACTATAGGAACATGCTGCAATGTAGAATCAGCTGCTATAATATTAAAGGACTCACTGAATGAGCACTGTAAATTTACATCCATTGATCCTAACAACTGTAGGAAATCAGTCCTGTTCATCCATGGCAATTCCACCAGCTTATGCTGAGGGAACTGTTTAAACAGGGAAATGATATTCTTATATACAGTTTCCCCACCCTGCTCCTGCCTTGTAGTATTCATAAAGAATGTCAACTCCTTATTATGCTTATTAGCATATGTAATGGCAGCAACAGCCTCTATTAACTGATTCTTTAGAGGACGAATAGCCCCAAAACATCCTACATTTACTCTCTTTAGGTGGGGTTTCTTAGGTGAGGAGAAAAAATAAGCCAGCCTCTCTCTAGTAAACTTCCTATTGTTATATTCATTAGTCCCTACAGAGTGGTATATGTTAGGCAAATATCCTATTCTCTTATCCTTTCCATACAAATTACGGAATTCATGGGTGGTTTCCTCAGAATTAAAGGCCACTCCTGTCTCCCCATCCTCAATATACTCCCCAATCCAACCCATAGCTATCCCCTCATTCTGTAGGAATGACAACTCAGAGTGAATTCTGACAATAAATTCGACATTAGAATGTAGTTTAGCCACTTCCCTTATTTTAGCTGGTGTCACCCATAAGGCTTCAATTACACACGCATCTGGCCTATAGTTATACACTTCCTTGTCTACACCATTACCATCTACACATTGAACCACCTTGGTTTCATAACCCAAATTGTAGAGTTCTTCGGAGAGGATAGTAGCTGAGTTGTACAGCCCACCCTTCTTAGAGTTGGAATAGTCTCCGTATTCCACACCCTTCTTCAATAAAAATAGTATTTTCATAGTGTTAAGTTTTATTATTGTGATATTGTTCCTAGTAATTTACCAATAGTCTCAAGAGTTTGTTTCCTTATATTCTCATCCAATACCTCGTATTTAAGTACTATTAACAACCTAGTTAATGTATCAATAGCCTGAGCTGCTTCCTGTTGTGTCATACTAATTTATTTATTGGTTTATATTGGGACAACTTTTATGCCATTTGTCTTCTTACTCTTAGACGGAATCCTTATTAATAAGTATTTAGACGTCATTTGCTCTGTCCATCCTCCATCCAGTTCTATAGCATGATCTATAATAATATGTGTAGAAATTTTGGCTAACCTACCATGCTGCTTTATAAAACTCATGATTTCATTATAGCCATGCTCATTGGTAAGTATTAATACTGTCTTAGCTTCCTTAAATGGGTGGGCCAGCTCCACTACTATATCCTCCACCTTACTAAATCTCTGTATCATATTATACTGTTAATAGTTTTACTTCCTTTACTTTACAACTATCCACCCCATCAAATAATACTCCCCAATAGTTATTATAAACATCATAAAACACCTTAGCTTCAGTAAACCTGACAGCCATAATTGTTCCCTCTAGGAATTCATCAGTGATTCCAAGGGAATTCTGGTGTCTCTTCATAGGACGAAATTCTACTGCCTCTCCTATTGCAAAGGAGGAAAAAAACTCATTAGTCATAATTGGTTGGTTTTAATTTAGATCAAAGGTAGTACTAATCAATTTTAATACCAAATTTTTTTTAAGTTTTTTTGTTATTTTTTTTTCTTTTTATATTTTATTCCTTTTTTAGAATTTTTGGGATATTTATAGGTGGTAGATTGACCCCACCCAAGCCACCCCCACTAAATGTTGTGGTCGGGGGGTATCCCCACACTTAAACAATTAAAACTTAAACAATTATGAAACGTTTCACTATCGTATCAGTAAACAAGACAGCTGCTGGCAATTACTCAGGTTATTCTAGCATGGGAGAGAGAGTCCACATCTATGGCAAACAGTATGAGAATGCTGGCAGTCCAACTGGCACATTCTACGTTACTGCTGAACCAGTAGAGTATGATGAAACCGATGACAAGGATCAGCCAACTGGTGTCAAGTTTGTCAGGCTCACAGCTCGTGGAGTGTTTGCAAATGCTGCTGCTTACGCTGATGCTGCTACTGCTGACATGGCTCTGGACATTGCAGTCCTTGCTGCTCGCAAGAAGATTGGCCTTGCCAATAAGCTTGATGATGCTGAGCTGTCTAGGCTTCTGGCACAGTCTATCTAATATTAAGGGGAGGCTAACGCCTCTCCCTTTTTCCATATATAGATAGTCAGCTTAAACACTATTAATACATAATATTGAATAGATTAAACAACTGATGTATTTCTTTAGAGGAATACTATATACAGTAGTCTAATATGGTTAACGCCCAATTAGGTGACTATTCTTTGTTATGTATTAATAGTTTTATACATTTTCACCGGTAAAATACCGCCATTCACCGAGATTGTCCAAAAACACCGAGAAAACACTCCATTATATATAGTATATACATAGACATACATATATTCACTCTATAGACACCATATTTATTAACACTATTAACACTATTTATCATGGATGAGAAAGAATTAGGCGATTTCCTTTGCATTTATACTGCAAATTGGGATAATAATGACTAAAAAGAGTGTAAATTGTTAATAGTGTACACATAACACACTATTCTCTTAATACTCTTTACGCTTAAAATAGTCCTAATACAACATTAATATAGCATTAATATACAATTCATTGGTTTATATCCTTCTAGAAGGTTATATTCTTAACCTATTGTCTCATAGAAGACAACTGAGAACAACTGGCTAAACAGTGGGGATGTATTGTATATTAATGTTCTTTGTTTTAGAGAGCCAATGACTATGGCTGTACACTATTTAGTGTAGATATAAGGATTTATTCCATAGTTCCTGATAATGCTAGCAAGAGGGTAAAGGCTAGATAGGTATCACTACTCTTTTTATTAATGTTCTTTTTATTCACTTATTAATACCAAAACTATGTTAAATACTGCAAACCCAGTTAGTTCTTTAGAAACTGTTACATATTCAAGTGGTTTAGATGAGAATGGTATAGTATATTATATTAATACTCCTGATGGGGAATTAACATTATATACTGAAGCATTTAGTCTATTCTGTTCTCTTATGGCTCAATTGGAGAAGAATTTAGTTCGTATTGATTATTAACTCATTATTATATGCCGGATTAGTTTTAATTGGTAGAACACCTAGTGCGCTAGGAGATGGGGGTTTGAATCCCCCATTTGGCTGCTTGAATAGTTATTAACGAGGCGTCAGTATACGCCTACAATGAGCTTAGTAGTTCAAGAGATTCAAGATACATATTATTAATACATTTAATTCAATTGTTATGATATATAACTCAGCTCCAATGACAATGGATAAGTTATTCTCTCTTGGTAAGTGTAATTTACGTGATATTATCTCTGCCGGAGAAGTGTGTTCTCTACTAGATGGAGATGATTACATGGCTCTTGGTTGGCTGAATGCGGGTATTAAGTTGCCTTCTTATCAGTTTGAAGAGTTGTATTCTAACCGGAGTGGCTCTTACTGTATTTATATCAATAAACAGTTCAGAGCCTACTATTGTGTAGATATGGGTGATTAACTCACTCTCTAGAGGATATAACATATAGATGTGTTATTTATAGGTTCGATTCCTATTATCCTCTCATTTATTAACTCACTAAACTGTTATTATATGACTCATTACTTAACATATGTATATACATGCTCTGTAAATGGTGTAATTCCATGTTCTATAGAGAGGTGGAGAATACAGTTTGGATAACTAGTAGATGTAAAATACTAAGCAATAATGTGGTGAGTTATCCCTCGTATTGCCCATGTTTTCTATTATTAAGCGTTAGTATACAATAGTTTGGATGTGTTAAGCATGTCATAACCTCTATCGGCAGATAAGAGTAGGTGTCAATCATGCCCATTCTAAATACTAGTTCTATTGTGTACTAATGCTTATTTATTACATTGATTATTAACCTTTTATACATATTATATGATACTCAAAGCTGGTCAATCATTTACCTTTTATACTAATGAGTTTGTTGAAAAACTCAATACTCTTGAGCCTATAGAGAGGGTTAAACTTCTGCTTACTGCTGCTGAAGAAGAAATTAGTGATTATAGAAGCGAAGTAGGTATAGGCTATTCAGCTGATATGATCTACAATAAAGCTCATGGTCTTATTTCTGAAGCTCTATCTACACTTGGAAGAGACTAATTATTAACCATTTAACTATATATTATGCTTAAAGTATATTGTATTCACCATAATGAATATGGATTTTGTACTCTTGATGACTATAATGATAGTAAATCAGGGGCTAATCCCTCTGGAATGCTTAGAGTAGAGTTTAATACATTCACTCAGGCTGTTCCACTTAATACTATTACTCTTGTTGATGATGAGGAGCCAACTGAAGCTGATTACTGGAGTGGTGAGGCTGAGTATCCACAATAGAATTAAGGGGGTGGAATTCCCCTATTATTCATTAATAAAACTAATACAAATGAAGAAAGTAATAATAAATAAGCCTAAAGCAGACTCTATATATTTAGAAGATGTTTCATTACTCAATCAGATTCTAACATTTAATAGTAATAGTGGCAGTTGGGGTATTATATTTGAAAAAGGCAATGGTTGCCCTAAATACCGGATTAAATGGACTGATGGTAGTGAATGTATGAGTGAATATGATAGTATTAAAGAATTAATGATTGATATGCCTTCTGTAGACTATTATGTACTATAAATTAATATGTTATGAACAACTTACTATTAACACTAAATGAGCCATTTTGGGTATATGGACATATTGTACCAACTAAATACAATGTATTCCCTGCTCCTATAATGAGAATTGATAATATTCCTTATAATCTAAACTAATTGTTATGTTTAAAGACAGCTCTTTAGAGCCCTTACTCAAGCCTGTTAATCCTATAGTATATTATTCTGTAGAATTTGAAGGACTTGAAACTCCTGTTTATACTATTCAGACACCGGGAAATCCATTAGAACTATTCTCTGGAGAAATGGTAGATTTAATATTCCTTCTACAGTCTCTTGGTATAAAAGTGGAGAGAAAACAAGATTAATCACTATTAATACTACTATTATGTTAACAACATTCATTGTTGGAGGTGTATTATTCATATACCTCAATGGTAAACTTATTGATAAACAGCTTATTAAACTATAAAAATGAGAAAAATCGTAATTAAAAATGAAATTACTATCTCTCTCCTAGAGGTAGATATTAAAAAACCTATTCTTGTTCAGACTTATCAAGGAAATTGGGGATATGTAATATATAATAAAGCTTCATGGAGAATATTCTGGTTGACAACTAATATATTCGGTTCTTTTAGTGTATCCTCATTACATGAGCTAATTGATTACTATTCCAAAGAAAGCTATACATTTTATAGTGATATAATCTAAATCATTCTATTCTCAGTATCTAGTTGTAATATGTCTACAAAGGCTCTTAGCGGAGTACTTGTATCGTGACCTGATTCGTACTCAGGATATTATAACTGGATACTGAGGATATTTATTAACTAATCTATTAAATATATTTAAAATGAAAGCAACAATAACAGAAAATCTATCTAAATTTAAGCCATTTACTCTCTCACTTACTGTAGAGGCAGAGGATGAAGAGAATGCATTGTATGCTATTGGTAATGTAAATTATAAAAGACTTATGGAGCTATTAATAGAATGTACTGCATTTGGAGTAAGACCTAGAAGTGAGGCTGCTTTAAGTGAAGTAACAGGTATTATATATAGAGCTATAAAGAATCGTTAACATATTAAAACTAATTACTATATTTTATCCAGAACATCCAACTAATGATCCAAATTTTACATTTGTCTCAGTAATAGGGCTTATGCTTATTACTGTTATTGGTGTATTATGGATTGGTTATGAATTACTTAAATCTTATTGTTTTAAACAAAATACCGATTAATATGCTACTAGAAATGATGATGTGTCCTCTCATTTTAGAAATGAAGGACCAAGAAGGTGATTTGACTGAAAAAGAGGCTGATAACCTTGCAACTGAAGTGGTTGCTAATGATCCTGCGGCTACAATAGATAATTTTAGGGATGCTGCTGCCATGATTAGAAGTAATGTAGAACAAGCTATTATATTTTTTGAATATAATGAGGAAGAAACTAAATTTATTAGGCAGTTCTTTAATAGAATGGCTGCATTAGTACTTCAAAAAGCAATGGATAGAAATAAAACACAACTAAACTAAATTTTATGACATACAACGAAGCTTATAATAGAATTATAACAGCTTATTTTAAGGATGAAGTGAAACCATTTGAACCATGTGCTTGCTTTATTGGCAATTTGCTTGGTGGTAAAGATATATGGGCAAATGCTAGAACAAAAGACCCTTTCTTAAATATGTTTGTACCGGCTAAATATGAAATAGGTTTCTATGGTTCTAAAGATTCAATTGATAAAGGTTTAAAATATATTAAAGACCTTTCTAATGATGTATTAACAATAGAAGATATATGTAGAATAGAAAATGTTTTTATGAAGATTATTTGGGGACATACTTCAAAATCTAATATAGGCTATTTTAATGATGGTTGTGATCAGGAAGAACAGTTATTTGAAGCTATGTCAGCTGGATTAGATATGCTTAAGACTATATATGAAGAGAAAGGATTACCTACAGAATCTATTGTATTTAATAAAAGAGAATTAGTTAACGCTTAAATTATTTTTATGCTTAAATATTCTGAACTCTATGATTATCTACTTTCTACTGCTAAAGTAGGAAAAGGTATAGCAGTAATTGGTGATTATGCATATATTACCGAATATTCTAGAGCCTATCTTATTGCTGTAGAAATAGGTAATCTAGGCTATGTATTTCGTATTAAATCACTAAAAACCAAATAGTTATGATACTTATTCATGATTTTATATGTATATTAGGAATAGTATGCTTTTTGACCTCAGGATTAACAGCTATTACTACTCCTTATAGACAGTATTCTAGTAGTTTTTATAAAACTGGACTAGGTATTGCTTGTTTTATTTACCTCTCTCAACAATTATAATATGGAAAGACTATATAATTTTATATTAGCTCTAATAGTAATATTATTTATATTCATTCTTATGCTTAATAATGAGATAGTTAATAATGAAAATAGGCTTAAAACTCTAGGGGAGGAGAAACGATTAATAATTGTCCCTCCCCTAGATACTTCTGTTAATGCTGTTAGATTTATTTATAAACCAAAACAATAATTCTATGGAAAAGGATAAATTTGATTATTTAATGGATATTATTGAGGAGAATATTAATTCTAAATCTGTGCTTGGTACTATTGAAGTAAGGCCAACTGGTTTACTCCTTTTGATGCTACAAGCTAAAATTGCTTATGAGAAGGATCATCCAGAGATATATTGTCAACACCTCTATCCTGTACATTCTTATTCTGAGGCCATAAGAGGTCTTGTAAAATGTACTAAATGCGAATTACCTTACACTGTTAAAGGATTATAATTATGGATAGTAAACAAATAGCTGATATAGTACATGCAAAACTTGGTACATTTCCTAATGTATGGATAGAAAGAAAGGTTGTTAAAGAAACCCTAACTGAAATATTCGACAATATTAACAGTGAAATGCCATTTTCAGAGGATTATTTCCATAAAGATACATATGAGAAGCATAAATATGCTTGGGATAAACAAATTACATTATTGAATAATATTATTAACTCTCTTTAAACTATTAACATGGAACTATATTTTATGGTAGATGTAAGTAAGGGATATGATTTAGAAAAAGCCATTGAATTCATTAGTGCTGAGGATGAGGTAGCATATTCCCATATAGTACATAAAGTGGAAGATGATTTTGTTACATATAAGCTATATACAGATGCTGATGAATTGGATATTCCCGGTGTTAGTGTAACTGTCATGGCTGGTCTAATAGGTTTTAGGCTAGGATGTGTATTTGCTGCACAATTAATTAAAAATCGTTAAACTATTAACAAAATGAAAGTAGTAATTGAACAAAAGCATACTGTTAATGCTAGATATATAGATAATCGAGATTGTCCTCTATTTAGAGCTATTAAAGAACAACATCCAGAATTTCCTCTTAAGTCTGTAGCTGGTACATGGATAAGAGATACAGAAAATAATCTCTATGCTTTTAATAATGCAAATTGGAACAGCGAGGTAATGAAAGATTTAAGGGAGGGCATTGTTAATCCTATAGAAATAGAGATTGAGAATGATCCATTTAAAACTCCAGTAGTAACCTTTTCTGAATTTTAATTAATTACAACTAAACTATTAACAAAATGGATAAGTATGATGAACAAATAGCTTATTTAACTAATAATCCTAACCAGATTAATAAATTATGGGATAAGGCAGAAGGACTATTTAAAATATTAGGCAAAAATTCAAATTTAAGAAGAGCAGGTTGTCTCACCATGATAAAACCTGATGAAAATAGGGCTGTTCCATATTATCCTTTAGATGAAAAGGGAAATATATTGGTAGAGCTTAATAAGGAAATTATAAACGATTCCGGTATTCCTAATGATCCTTTTCTTATTACTATTGAAAAATTGCCAAAATTTGCCTACTATCAACGTAAATATGATGCATTAGTAGCTGAAACTACCCATAATGCTATAGATGATAATGATTTTCATCCTGATAGAGATTGTTATAACTAAAAAAACTTAAAATTATGCCTATTTATCCCACTTTTAATGAAGGTCCAGCTACAGCTGCTTTTTATATTTCATTACTATTAATGATAGTATTTGGAATTTTAACGGGCTATTTTATGGTTAAATTAGAGGAGAAAACTAAGAATGGTTGGTATATAACAGGAGCTATATTATCTGGTATTCTTTTTGGAATTTCTACTATTTCTGGACTTTTAAACTCTTAAAAATTAAATATATGTATACAGTAGATTATTTTATTGATTTTTTCTCTTCAATTCCTGAGCAGAATTTTAGAGTTTGTCCATCAGATGGAGAATATAACCCTACATTAGGATGTGCTTTACAGCATTTAAATAGGAACGAAGACCCCTTAGAAATTTACTCATCTACTAAGAGTATGGCTTTAGCTAAATTATTAATGGTACTTCCTGCAAATAATTTTAATGGTGAACTTAGTGGTGTTTCTAGAGCATGGCTATTAAATGACGATGATAAGCCACAAGAAGCTGATACCTCTTATGGCAGAAAGAAATCTACTTGTAGAAGTAGAATGTTGGCTGCACTACAGGATGTGAAGAAAATGCAGCAGGAACAGAGAATTAATGAAGGAAACAATATTCTTAATTCATTTAACCCTCCTATAGGTCAGGAATTACCAGTTAAACAGCTGGTTTAATAATATTCTCTCTTCTATAGATAGTGTAATAGTGTAAACCAGTGACTAATATACCTGAGCTGCGTTACTTAATGGGACTGCTCCCTGCTATTATACTATCTATAGAGGATATTTAAGGGGAAGTGGTGGAACTGAGTATACACCTCTGGCATGACTTTCTGTAAGGCCAACAATTGCAGGTTTGAATCCTGTCTTCCCTACTATTTATTAACTAATTAAAACTATTAATATGTTCGGAAAAAAGAAAGAGCAGCCTAAAGAGGGTGTTTTATTTACTGTCTCTGGAGTAGATTTGTATATATCGGACCTTAAATCTAACAATTTAAATGGTAAAAGAGTTATATATCAAGGAGTTGAGTTTAAAATTGAGATGGAAACTACTACTCTTTATGCTCATTTTAGGGTTAATGGAGAGTTAACAAGTCATTCTGTTCGTTTTGAAGATAGATATGATCTAAAAACATTTGCTCCTACAGCTCTAAAGGCTATTAACTCTTACTTGAGCAAAAAAGCTATAGAAAAACAATTCAAAAATTGGGATGGTAAATTATAAAAACTACTAAAAATGAATGAATTAATAACAACATTAAAAGGTTTATCAGATGTTCAGGCTATATGTGCTACGGTTATTATTGTTGCTGCAATAGCTGGTATATCATGGGTATTAGTTAGATATTTTCATGAAATTACAAAAGATTAATATGGACAATAAACAATTAGTACAAAGAGCTATTGATATATTAGAACCTATAGAGAAGGAAAAATGGATTGTAGGTACTGATGGTTCTGCTGATAAATTTTGTGCAGTTTTACACTTAATTAGAAATAAACATGAAAGTGTATATGCTCTAAATTCCCTAGCCCTACAAAAAAAAGGAGTATTAATAACTTCTGTTAATGATGGAGAATGGCTAGATAAATATCCTCAATCCACTCCAAAGGCTAGAGTAATGGCATTATTAAATGATCTTCTGGCAAGTTGAAAAATCCTTATAGGCTGTTTTGCCTCCATAAGTAGGAGTCTTTCTATGACATTTTTGACATAATGTTTTTCCATTATCCAAATCCCATATTGGGTGGTTGCCGTAAACTTGTTTAACATCTGTTATATTATACATATAAAGAAGTTGTTTAAAAGGAATTATGTGGTCTGCATTTAGAGTTACTTGTATATTTTTACAAGACCTAGTTCCACAATTCTGGCAAGTGTAATTATCTTTTTCGTAAACATTTTTACGCCAATTTCTACATTCTTTAGAATTTCTTATTAAAGTAGCTAATTTAGAGCCTCCTTTCCAATTCCCATGATCAGTACCTCTTTTTTGACATGTTCGTGGTTTTCTCTTGTTTTTATCCTTAGTGCCTTTAGGCTTCCCTCTTTTTAGAGAAAATTGGCTTAATTTAACTGCATCTTTTAAAGATTTTAAAGGTATATTTCTATTTATAAGTATTTTCCTTATATTTAGATATACTGTTTTATATTCTCTTCCTAAAGAAGCTAGGGTATAGTTTCCTGAAAGATACTTTTCACAAATCTCATCTTTTTGAGATTTTGTCAATTTTACTGCCATAAGCAAATTTACTAAAAAATTACTAAAAATAACTAATTATGTCAATTAAACTTAATCATCCAGAGAAAGGAGAAATATCTCTAACATTCTTTGAAATAAGACTTGCAGATTTGAAAAATAAGAAGTTCTGGACAGATATAAGTGAAGGAGAACTTAAATGTCTTATTGATAAGATAAAAGAACAGGATGCTGAACTTAAAGACGGAGAAGAACAATTTAAAATTCAAAAATCTCTTGGTCTAGCAGTTATTGAAGAGAAAAATAAGGAAATAGAATCAATGAATGATGCTCTTAGTGCTTATATTAAACAAGGAGATACTAAAATAGCTCAACAGGAATTAATTATTAAATCTACTAACGCAACTATTAAGGCTAGTAATAGAGGATATGAATCTAAAATAGCTGAATTAAATGCTCAGAAGCTATCAGCCGAAATTGAACAAGATCATTTAAGAGAAACTTTAGCAAAAACACATGAAGAAGCTCTTGATAGAATGGCTGAATTACAAGCCACTATAGAGAAACTAAAACAGCAGGAATCTGAAGCTTATAATAATGGATGGACAGCAGGATTTAATGAAGGATTATATACAGGATAAAACTAAATAAAATGAAATATGTTAAACTATCTGAAGTGGCTACATGCTTAGCCTATGTCCCTAATGGCCCTCATGTTATTATGTGGATGAGTGGCTGTTATATATTTGAATTTGATTTCCATTTTCCACTTATTAATCCCAATTAAAATGTTAAGAACTCTAAATGTTGCCATACATATAACTCTTTGTATTATTGGGCTAATTGTTATTGGCTCAATTATGTCTGGTATTATATATGCTTTAATCTATTATTCAGATAAATTTAGTAATTTATGAAGTATGAATCTAAGAAATGGTGGGATGAGTTAACAGATTTGCAAAAGCAACAATATGTTACTACTCTACTACCCTCAAGAGAATGGTCTACCCTAACTAGTACAGAAATCGAACGTATTTATTATCGCACACAAGAACTTTAACAACAAAAACAATCAAAATGAAGAAAATTATTGTATTTGCAATACTGATGGTATTCACTGTTGTATCATCATGTAGAAAAGAGGACAAAACTGGTCCTCTCCCCGGTGCTAAAAAGTATATGACTTACACAGAATCAGATAATGCTGTTCTCCTTGGACAGTATGGAGCTGATTTGACAATGGTGACTAGTGATCCCTATTTTGGGGATAATGGCCCTATTGTTAACAACCCAAAGGGATATGCTGTACTCATTGGAGACTCTAAGGGTAGACTTTGGAAAGAACTTCATGGCTTCTATACTGCTATGAAGAGTAAGCCTATTGTTAATAGAGCCTTTGGAGGATCAATGTGGGAACATATTGATTATTACCTACCTTCTCTACTAAGAGCTACAACTGGTAAGAATTACAACCTTAAGCGTATTATATTTGGCCCAATAGGTGAAAATGAGTACCTAACTCATTATAAACCAACATGGTGGACAGGTAAAACAGCCCTATCTAATACATGGAAGGGATATATGTATGAAAAGGCTAAGAGTGTTATTCAGAGAGCACATGAATTGGCTCCTAATGCTGAAATTGTATTTATTTATATGGATGCTTGCCCTAGGTTCTTTAATTATGCTGAAGGTGGATCATTTGATATTGATGCTTATAATAACACTATTAAGTCTTATTTAACTCTATATGGTGGTCCTAAAACATCAATAATTGATTATAGCTGGAAATTACATACATGGCCTAGAAGAATTGCTAAACCAATTGATAAGTATTATACTAAACCTGATGGTGTACACTTTCCTCAAATCACTTATGATGAAATAGTTGTACCAGATGTATTAGCTAACATTAAAGAAACCTACTGATGAGTAAATATGAAATGTGGTTTAATTTCTCTCCTCTTATTCTAGTAGCTATACTGTTAATATGGACAGCAATTACAAGAAAAAAGACTGGAAAATGAACTTAATAGGATGTATTATAATGGGGGTGGTATTAAATATCATCCCCATTTTATGTTTAATGTTTTGTCCAGTACAATGGGACTGGTTTAAAGTGTATTGTCTAGGATGGGGAGTAAATCTAATATTAATAGGTATTTATACTCTCATTAGGCATTTTATTAATCGTTTTTAAATTAATTAGTATGGAAAAGTTACCAATTGAATTTAAACAGAAATGGACTGCTGCTCTAAGGAGTGGTGAATATAAACAGGGACATAGTTCACTATATCATTATTTCAACAATTCATATTGTTGTATTGGTGTGGCATGTGTAGTAGCTGGAATAGATTTAAGCACCGTTGGTAGTGCTGGTTATCCATATAAAAGCATGAATCAGATTGATTTACTACCTGAAGTGTTGGTTATGCATGAAACTGAACAATCAGCCTCAGAACATAACAGTCTAATATGGGAATTAATTAAATTAAATGACCAAAAAAAGGCTTCATTTGCTGAAATAGCAGACTATATTGACGAAAACTTATAGATTAGGGGTTTTTCTTCATTTTTTCCTCTAGTCCTCTGGAGTAGCAATTAGCCGCAGAAAATTAAAAGGGTTGCAGCCTTTCTCCAGAACTAAATTTAAACCAATGCTTAAAATATGGCAAGGAATTAGATCATTCCTATCGTTACTCTTTTTTATCCTTGTTATTACAGGATTCGGTCTATTAATAATATACATTTTACATTTTATTCTTCAACTGTTAAAAATTATCGACTAATGGGAAAGAAACTCAAAATTCCTCGAAATCCTAGTCCTAAATCAGTTTGGATTATGGCTCTTATTATTGGTCTAGTACTAGGATTAGCTATTGCAGCATGGTTTAGTATTAGATTTAATTAAATATTTAAAAAACACTCATTATGATAGCAATCTTGGTTGGTTGTGCCTTCATCCTTGTTTGCCTCATAGTGAGGAAAAACAAATAATATGGACACTGGACAAATGGTATTTACAATATTGATATTAACCTTTCTAGCCTTGGGAGGCTTAGATTGGTATGAAAATCATAAAACAAAAAACTAAAATAAAATGAAAAAATCAGAATTAAAAACAGGAATGCTTGTAAAACATAGATACGAGTGTGACTTAGGTATTATAATGCTTAATAGTGAAGACGGAGATGATCTGATAGTATACACAAATGGGCAAAATATTCTATCTGACTGGGAAGAAAACTTAAATATGGGTAGTAGTGGAGATAATGAATGGGACATAATTGAAGTCTGGAAGGCTAAAGGAGCACATAAACTAACTTCATATCTTCTTAAGGATAGAGAACTGATTTATAAAAATTCAGAAACTGTTATACTTACAGATGAGTATAGTGCTGTCTTTAATAAAGAAGATAAGACTATTACAGTAGGCTGTCAGACTATTCCCTTTTCTAAAGTGATAGAAGTAGCTAATAAGATACAAGAACTAGCTATTATTAAGAAACCAGCTCGTAAATCAGCTAAAAAACGATAAAATGTCAAAAAACATCGAACTTTACAAGAAAACAGAACAAATACTGTTTAATGCTTATTTTAATGGTACATTACAACATGCAAACTGTGCAGCATGTGCTGTAGGCAATATTATTGCTAATAATATGGGCATTAAAATTATACCAGATACTTCCTTTGGATTAAGCTGGGAAGGGTATAATCCAGATGAAATTTCAGCTTGGGCAAGACTTTTAACGTTTGATAAATGGAGTAATACAGCTGTTAAAATGATAGAATCTACCGGATATACACAAAATGAACTTACAAGAATTGAATATGCTTTTGAAGGTGTAAGATATAAAAATTGGTATAAACCTAATAATATTGAAGATAATATGTTTAATGGTCTAGTAGCTGTACTTGATGTACTAAAAGGGATACATGAACTAGATTCTGTAGAGCCAGAAAAAGAAAGGTTTAAAAACCATTATTTAACATTACAACCAGCTTAAAATGAGAACATTTAAGGGCCATATTACCAAACTAGAGCCACACCAATATGTAGTATTTGGTAGTAATACACAAGGAATACATATGGCTGGTAATGCTGGATGGGCATTAAAAAATGCTGGAGCTATTTTAGGCCAATCTAGGGGCTTTCAGGGTAGGGGATATGCTATTTGTACCACAGAGCTTGTTAAACAGACCGAACCTAAACATAGAATTGGTATTAGTAGGCAAGAGATTATAGATCAAATAGTTACACTTTATCAGGAAGCAACAGACTTACCACAAGAGGACTTTCTTGTAATGTATACAGCTGGAACTACTAACTTGAGTGGATTTACACCTGAAGCATTTGCTGATATGTTCTGGTTGGCTGCCCAAATAAATAAGGGACTTCCAGAGAATATTGTATTTGAGGAGTCATTCCTAGAACTTATTAACAATATTACTAAAGACTAAGTATATGGCTACATTTACAGTATCCATCATATGGATAATAGGGTGGATACTATCATTTTATGCATTTAAACATTATGAAAAGAGTTTTTATGGAAATTGGGACCCCATTACGGGGTTCTTTATTTTTCTAACAGCTTTTACCGTCCCCTATATAGCTGTAATATGGACTATATTAGCATGGATAAACAATTATTTATTATTTTTATCAGATTTAAAACAAAAACAAAATGATCCCGAATATAAAAAACTTATTGAGCATTATTATGGTAGGGTTAGTCTTATTGACCTCTTGCAAGAAAGAGACTAGCAATGAGGATAATCCTCCTACACAAAATGAAACACAAAATAAAGCCAAGGCTGATAGCTTTGCAGTATTTACACAGGGTAAAATTCTACAAATAGTAGACTTTTATGCTGAGAGTGGTGTTATTTATAATGATACTACGTTAGAGACTGAAACTCAGCTATTTGCTAGATATGTACCAAATTGGGTACAACAGGCTGAAATGACCCTCCATGATAGTAAAGTGGACATTAAACAGGGATATTATAAGTATCCTTATGATACTACTACCATCCTCCATAGATCATATGATGTAACATATGACGATAATGGTGTATATTTCATATATCTAACACATGATTATAAGCCTCTAAAGTATACAGTAGTAGAATGGGATGCTACACATATTAAAGTGTATGTTCTATTTAAGGGTACGAGATTATTTACAGTGTATAAAATTGTTTAGTCTGCTCTAGAGATTTATTTGGAAATTTAGAATATAAATAGTATTTTTGTTTTATGAAAGTATATATTTATATTCTAAAGGACCCTGATACTCAAGAAGTTAGGTATGTTGGTAAATCTGTTAGGCCAAAGAGGAGATATTCTGAGCATATTTATAAAAAGTATCAAGAAAACAAGAAAACTCATTTAGCTCACTGGCTTCTAAAGTTACTTAATCAAGATAAGAAACCTATTATGGAAATAATAGATCAAACTGAAGGAGACTGGGAGATTTTAGAGAAGAAGTGGATTGCTTTTTATTCTAATTTATGTAATCATACCTTAGGAGGTGGGGGCTGTCATGGAATTATTCAATCTAAAGAAATATTAGAGAAAAGAAGCAAGTCTATGCTTGGTAAGAATAAAGGAAAAACTATGCCTGAGGATTTTAAAAAGAAACTTTCGTCTACTTTAAAAGATACAGGATTACATAGGGGTACTAATAACCCGAATTCTAAATATTCTAAGGAGCAGATTGAAAACGTAAAAAAGTATTTAAAAGAGTTTTCTTATTTGTCTGGTGTAAATATAGCCAGAATATGCAAAGTACATCCTCAATTAGTGTATGAAATTAAAAACGGTACTAAACATAGGGACTAAATGCAATAAATGTTCTACCTTTCACTAATAAAAACTAAAAAATGAAACAAACTAAAACTTGGAGTGTATTCAACAATCAGTATTTCCTCCGTGATGTAACATCAAACAGAGAAGATATTCCTAAAGGGGTATATGAAGTACAAAGTACTCCTCAAGGAGAACTATTCCTATCTAGACTAATTGACAAATTTGAATTTGGGTTTAAAGTGTATGGTCTTAATACACCCTTTGTAGAAAAGGTAATTAAAACTTACAATAATACTACAGGAAATCTTGGTGTGCTACTTAATGGTATTAAGGGTACTGGTAAAAGTGTAACAGCAGAAATACTAGCCAATAAGCTGGAATTGCCAATAATTCTCGTTACTGTCCCTTTTGAGGGATTAAATAGCTTTTTGAACTCAATTCAGCAAGATATTGTTGTATTTATTGATGAATATGAGAAAATCTATCAGGGAACAGCCAAATATGACATGGATAATGAAGAGTCTGGTTCTAGTGGTAGTGGAGCATTACTGTCTCTAATGGATGGCGTATTGAAATCTAATCATAGAAAGGTGTTTCTTCTTACTACAAATCAGGTTTGGCTCAATGAGAATATGCTTAATAGACCCGGAAGGATTAGGTATTTAAAGCATTTTGGAGACCTTACTAAAGAACAGGTAAAGGAAATATTAGATGACTGTCTTGTTGAAAAGCAATGGGAATCAGACATTTATGATTTTATCAGACCTCTTAAGATTATCACGGTTGATATTATTAAGAGTATTGTTAGTGAAGTGAATATATTCAATGAATCTCCAGAAATTTGCTGCAAGGACTTCAATGTTGAATTCAGAGATGAGACATATAAGATTATCAAAGTGGATGGCAAAAAAGTTCCAACAGTAATTCAGGAGGAGGTAAATATCAAGCTTGTTGACAATTTCATTTCTAGAGTTAAGGCTAATCCTAAGGGAGCTTTCCTTGAATGCGCTTCAATCTATCTTAGATCATTAGAATCTAATGGAGATGGTACATATAAAGTGTATGACTATAATGTAGGAGATGAAAAGCAAGCATTTAAGATAAAATTTGAGAAAACTCAGGGGTATCATTCTGTTTTTGCTTATTAAATCACATAGGGAGGCCATTGATTTGGTCTCCCTTTAAACTATTAATAATGGAAAATTCATTTTCAGATTGGTGTATTAAGAAACATGCTGACACCAATCATATGTATGATAAATATTTACCATATGAGTTCCATTTAAGGATGGTAGTGAAGGCTGCTAGTGATTTTCAACATTTATGGCCTAAAGAGGAAATATTTAAAGGCGGTATTAATAATGATCCTAGAAAGCATTTCTTTGAAACTATTCTATGGAAGGATGTAATCCCTGATGCTTGTTGGGGTCATGACCTAATAGAGGATGCTAGAGTTAGTTATAACGATATTTGGGAGAAAGTAGGAACTGATATATCTGATATTATCTATGCCTGTACTAACTTAAGAGGTAAGAATAGAGCAGAAAGAGGGTCAGAAGAATATTATAAGCTAATTAGAGAGACCCCCGGAGCTGATTTTGTCAAATTATGTGATAGAATAGCTAATGTACAGTATTCTAAAATGTCTGGTAGTAGGATGTTTGATATGTATAAGAAAGAGAATTTTAAATTTATAGGGAGGATTGGTAAGAACTATCCTCCTATGATTGATTATTTAAATAAATTATTTTATGAATAAGGATAACGCATTTCATGGCCAAACACTTAAAACTCTATTGGCTCAAAAGGAATTGTTAAGGCATTTCTATTACGGCTCTGATTTACAATATAGAGAAATAAGGAAGTTTTATAAATCAGTATTAAAGAGTATTAAAAAAGAACTTAAACAAGCTATTAAAGCACAAAAAAAGAAATAATATGCTTCCATTTAAAGAATTCCCT
>Ga0193753_10000123_pt1 | contig 71263 bp, 123 predicted proteins | sample H1c2metaG_FD_144925 | JGI IMG/M metagenome (GOLD analysis project Ga0193753, IMG submission 144925) | Soil microbial communities from a riparian zone of the East river system, Colorado, United States - H1c2 | ecosystem: Environmental > Terrestrial > Soil > Riparian zone | place: USA: East...
AGCGCGCAACGATTGGGTACTCACTACCGAGCCCGAGCTTGTCTTCTGCACCGACATCGTTGCGCGCTGGGAAAGGCTGCACGAGGACCAGCCCAACGATGTGATCTCCACCGGCGGGGTTCACTTTGCACCTGAGGGTTGGGTGCCGTCGGATAATCCCGAGTTTCTTGGTCTAGATACTGAGTACCCCGACTCGTGGCAGGACGCGCGCGGCTGGGTTGCTCCGCACGCTGCCCTCTGGAATAAGGAGTGGCTGGGCGAGGTACGAGGCTGGGACGAGACCTTCCCTGGATCGTGGGGCTGGGATGACACTGACCTGCTGACCCGGCTTCGGATGATCGGGCACGGACAGTTCATCGACCTCGGGGCCGAGGCGATCCACCTGTTCCATCCATTGGGCGGGGACGAACATTCGTGCAACGAGGCTCACTTCCTCGCCAAGGATTTTCACACCGGCGGGGTTCGCGACATCGTTGCCAACCGTGAGCACGAATGGGGCATGCTTAAGGTGAAAGGACAGAACGAGTGAAACACAGCGACCAGCTCAAAGAGGAGGTCAAGACGTGGTGCATCGCTGACCCCGTTAAGCGCGAAGAGAAGATGCTCCGCGAGCGAATTCGCCACCCCCAGCTCATCAAGGACCTGCTGCTCGACAAGCTGCCGACGGCGGGCATGAAGATCATCGAGGTCGGCGGCGGACCCGAGCCGATCAGTGACCTGCTTCCATTCAAACTCCGCATCGTTGTCGATCCCTGCGCCGACGAGTACGCGAAGTACTTCCCGACCCCCCACCACATCAACGAGCCGGCCGAGGACATGGGCGACTCCGACTGGCACGGTGAGTTTGACCTGATCATCTGCACCAACGCTCTCGATCACGTCCGGGATACGTCGATGGTCCTGAGCCGCATCTATCGCTGCCTCAAGCCGGGCGGTTACTTCGCTGTGATGTGCGCGGAAAACAACGCGATCACCAATCCCCATCCTTGTCACGTCATCAACCTGACCCCGGCGGATCTGCATCGCTCCTGTGACCAATGGGCCGAGACCGTCTGGGAGCTGAACTACGAGAAGGACGACTATCGCTATGGATGGGCGGAACAGCCCGACGGTCGGTGTGGTCAGCCGGCCTTCGCGATCCTGTTCCGCAAGGCCGTCGGGTATGAGTGAGCTGGACATTAAGAAGGACGTGTGCATGGTGGGGCTCGACACGTCGGCGCCCTGCTACTACCGCGTGATGATGCCCGCAATGCGGTTGAAGTGTGACTGGGTGGGCATCCAGGGTTACCCGCCGAAGCTCCACTGGACCACCGGTGACGTAGGTGGTGACTCGAAACTCCCCGACTTCATCGACGACTACAAGATCGTGGTGCTTCAGCAGCCCGCCGGCGAGAGTTGGGAGAAGATGATCACGGCCTTGCAGGAGCACGGCAAGAAGGTCGTCTTCGAGATCGACGACTACCTGCACGACATCAAGAAGCGCGAGGACCACGGCTTCCAGCAGTCCTACGATGCCCGTGCCCTCGTTCTCTATGAGCGCTGCATGCGGATGTGCGATGCAGTGATCTGCTCGACCGACTTCATTGCACGGAAGTACAAGAAATTCAACGAGAACATATACGTGTGTCGCAACGGGATTGATCTGAACCGTTACAAACTTACGCGGCCAGCCAGGGACACCATCAACATCGGGTGGGCTGGCGCCACTGGTCACCAGAAGGCGATCATGCCGTGGCTCAACCAGATTTATGCCTTGATGAACAGCCATGAGGAGCTGTGCTTTATCTCGATTGGAGCCCCCATGGCGGAAGCCCTCTCGCCCACCTATGGTGAGGAGCGAGCGATCAAGATCCCGTGGACGGCGATCGAGCAGTACCCCGCGGCGATGACCATGTTCGACATCGCTCTTGCGCCGGCGGGCTCCGGTGGTTGGTACAGGGGCAAGTCGGACCTCCGCTGGCTGGAGGCTGCCGCACTCGGCATTCCGATCATCGCGAACCCGAAGGTCTACCCCGAAATCGAGCACGGGGTAACTGGCTTCCACGCCGTCGGACCGCACGAAATGGTCGAATCTCTCATGGGTCTGATCGGAGACAAAACGTTGCGGGAAACCGTGGGGCAGCAGGCGAAAGAGTACGTGGAAGAGCACCGCTCGATGGACTTGATGACGGAGCAGTGGGCAGATGCCTTCAGGGCCATCGCCGGCTGAAGTCACCGCAGAGATCGCGCGGGTGCTGAACCTCTACAGGTTCCACTACGGCGATGAGTATGCGCTCCAAGATGGTGTCGAGGAGGCGCTGAAGAACGCTGGCGTCGAGTACACGCGGGAGGCGCAGATCAGCTCCGGCCGGATCGACTTCTTGGTCCACGCTCTCTTCGAGATTGGGATCGAGATCAAGGTGGACGGGGCGCCCTCGAAGGTGAGGCGTCAGTTCTATCGCTACCTCGACGACGGCGCGATCGAGGGGCTAGTAGTGGTCACGAGCCGCCGCCGGCACCGTCAGTTCGCAGGCACGCACATGACCGGCAAGAGTATCGAGATCGTCTGGTTGGGCGACGGTGCCACCTAAGACGTTCGGAAAGGTCGAGCGGTACGGAGCGGACTGGCACGTAAGCGCCAGCCCCGACGTGATGATGAAGCTCAAGCGCTGGTTCCCGCGGGTCCAGGCGAACCGTAAGGGCGCGCTCGTGGTGCGGGCGACACCGGAAGTGAGCCGGGACATCGAATGGATTCTCGATCGCTACCCGATGGAGATGGAACCGACGGTCAAGACTCTGCTCCACAAGGAGTCGGAGGAGGACCGAACCCTTGAAGTTGACGCCCTCGACATCCTCAGCGGGGGTGAACTGAAGCGGGAGCTGAAATGGCAGGTACCCGAAGCCCGGGACTACCAGCTCACCGCGGCCGACCTCGCCCTGCGCACCGGCCGACTGCTGATCGCAGATGACCTCGGGCTCGGGAAGACGCTCACCTGCCTCCTGACCCTTAGGGACGCTGGGCTCCTTCCGGCGCTGATCGTCTGCCAGACCCACCTTACCCAGCAATGGGCAGACCAGATCGCTCAGTTCATGCCCTGGCTGACGACACACATCGCGAAAAAAGGTTCGCCCTACAAACTCGCGAAATACCACGATGGCAAGCGTCCGGACGTACTGATCATGAACTACGCGAAACTCGCTGGCTGGGCGCCGGCGCTTCGCGGCAAGGTGAAAGCTGTGATCTGCGACGAGGCCCAGGAATTGCGGCGCGAGGGCTCACAGAAGTACGAAGCGGCAGGAATGATCTGCGATGCCGCAGAAGTTGTCGTCTTCGCTACCGCCACGCCGATCTACAACTACGGCGATGAGGTCTTCAACGTCATGGACTGCCTGAAAGCTGGCTGCCTGGGAAGCCGCGAGGAGTTTATCCGCGAGTGGGGCAAGCACATGGGCAATGGCCACATCGGAGTCAAGGACCCCGTGGCCTTACGTGAACACCTGATCAACCAGCACCTGATGATCCAGCGGACCCGTAAAGAACTCGGCCGAGAGCTGCCCGAGACGACCGTGACGCACTACTCGATCGAGTCCGACGACTCGGAGTTCGAGCGACTGATGGAAGGTGAGGAGAGAAATGCTGACCTCCTCGTGTCGCGTGAAGCTTCCAAGGAAGAATTGTTCACGCTTAGTGGAGAGTTCGAATGGAAGCTCAGACGTGCGACCGGCGTGGCAAAGGCTCCCTTCGTGGCGGAGTTTGCAAAGACGGTACTCGAATCACAGAAGCAAGTCGTACTTTTTGGATGGCATCACGATGTGTATGACGTGTGGAGAGAGAAGCTGAAAGAGTTCAATCCGGTCTTCTACACAGGACAAGAGTCCCCTGCAAAGAAGCTGTTTGCGAAGCAGCAATTCCTCGACGGTGAGGCACGTGTCTTCTGTATGTCGCTTCGCGCCGGCGCCGGGCTCGATGGCCTCCAGGCGGTCAGCAACGTGGCGATCTTCGGCGAGCTGGACTGGTCGCCAACGATGCACGAACAGTGCGTAGGGCGCCTTCGACGGGACGGTATGCATGACCCGGTGCTCGCCTACTTCATGGTGTCGGAGAACGGATCGGACCCGATGATCGCGGACACGCTCAACCTAAAGCGCACCCAGTCGGAGCCGTTCATGGACCCGAACTCGAAGCTGCTCACGGTGAAGACGATCGAGGGCAGCAAAGGCCAGCGACTAGCGGAAGACTTCCTGAAGCGCAAATAAGCCGTCCGAGCGTGCGCTACTATGGCGGAGCTGAGTAACGGGCCTTCACCCGGAGCCGCCTCCAACAGGGCAGCTCGGGGCGAAGGCCCTTTGTCGTACATGGACGCGAAGAAACCACACCAGGACATTTACCACTACGAGGGACTAGTGCGCAAAACTGCGGCACGCCTCGTAAAGGATGTCGAGGATGACTTCGACGAGATATGTCAGTTCCTCCGAGAGAAGGTGTGGAAAGGACTGGCATCTTTCAACAGCAAAAAAGTCAAAACGACTTCGAAATACACGCCGGCAGAGCAATGCGAACGCTACGTATTCTCATGTGTCGCTAACGGTGTGAAGGATGTGGTAAAGAAGAAACGTCGCAACCTGCTGTTCATTGAGGACATCGCCCGCGCCGACGAAGGCGAGGTCCTCGTGGACAGCTTCTTCGATCGCTATCTCAGCGTCGAGGATGCCTACCCCTCCTTCACTGAGGTCCCGTTGATCCCCTCCACTCTCAGTAACGTCGAGCGCCGAGTGGTTCTGTTCTACTACTCCGGTTACACCACGGCAGAGATCGCCGCCGAGACGGCGCTGCCGACCAACGAAGTCCTCAGGGCCGCGGCCAAGGTTCGGGAAAAGATGGCCGACTGGAACCCGATCGACGCCGGCGTGCCGATGCCTCTCCCAGCCGCCGCTTAGGCTGGGATCTCGACGTTGACGTTGAGCGCCACCGGTTTCCGGCTGTCCTTCGCCAGGAGCGGCCCGCACTGCTGACCGGCCTTGCACATGGCCTCTTCCAGCGTGTCGGCCGACACGATCCTCCAGGTGGGGCCTGGGCGCGCGGTGAGGCCACCGTCGGCCTCGTAGAGCGGGACGACTTTGACCTTGAATTTGCTCATTGTTCCTCCTCGAACATCGCGTTGACGATTGGCTCCCAGCGACCGCCCTTGCGGAGCTGGACCTGGAGCACCGAGCCACGGTCCTCTCGAATCTGACGCCGGCGCACGCGGATCTCGCGCTCGCCTCCGGGCTTCGTTGGGTCCCTGACTACAAGCCCGCCAGGATGTCGATTGATGACGATCCCGACGTGCTCGATCCCGTTAGATGACAGTCGAAAACGCGCCTCCGAATGAGCCCTGGAGAAGTCGATGACCGCCCTTTCTTCGTTACTGCGTTCGAGAAGCTCGGAGACCATGGCTTCGAGGGCTGCCTTGCGGGTCTCGTAGGGGCCGTGGCCGTAGCGATCGAAGCCAAAGCCGGAGTCGAGCGAATAGCCGCTGCGTTTCGGTCCCTCTTCCATTCGCCAGCACTTCACGCTCTTGTGGTACTTGGCGATGCGAGAGCCACGATGGGTGGGAGGGCTGTAGGTATAAGTGGACTTATAGACCCGTCCTATTTGGGCGCCTCCCTCAGTACTGACCTCCCAGTTGTCCTCACCGTCGGGGCGAAGCTCCAGGGTCCAGTCCCTGCCTTGTGCGCGGATTCTCGTAATCACAGAAGTGTCTCCTGTTCATGGGTGAGCGTGTACAGCTTGCGCAAACCTTTGATCGTGATGCGATCTTTCTTAAAGTGCGGTTTATTCCCGTGAATGTAATAACGCTCGACGATCACGCGATCTTCCACGACCTTGATGACACGGATCTGCCCGTTGCTCTTTAGCCGTTCAGGGTCCTTGGCCACCCAGTGCTGGCCCGGCTTGATTACACCGTCGCTCATGGCCAGCGCCTCTTCACTCGGCCGACGCCTGTCACGGGGTTCTGAACCTCCAGCGTCCACTCGGTGGTGGGCGACTCTGAGCGCCCGTCGAACCAGTACATCGTGGTCCGTCTGATCTTCATTCCGAACATGCCAGCCGGCGGCGGAAAGTTGGGCTCGCCGCCGAGTGCTTCGATGATCACCTGCCCCGGACCTATATCTATCTCCTGTCCATCGACAGTGCGAATGACGGTCACTTGCCCTGCACCGGGACGTAGCTCAGGAACGCCTCTGCCTCGCGCGAATAGATCGCTCGACCGATGTGCGTCTTCGCCTGGTTGATGGTCTTCATGGTCACTCGACCCGGGAGGGAGCCGATGTCAGCGTAGAGACCAGACTCAGGCATGGCGCCTTCGAGTTCGTTCTCGCCGCTGCCGCCGTGAATGACGGTGAGGATGAACACGTACTTGTAATTCTTAAGCGGAGTCATGCAACCTGGGCCTCGAATTTCTCCTCGTATTTCTCTACCTGCCGCTGTATATCTGTGCGGACAAGTTGCGTGTAACGCTTGGTCTCTTCAAGCGATGCGTGTCCTAGAAGTTTCGACACGACCTCGATACTCATACCGGCGCGGAGCCATGTTGTCGCGCAGGTGTGGCGGAGACGGTGAAGTTGCCAGCTCCCCTTGAGATCGGTCATGTAAAGGGCGAAGCGTCGATCGCTCATCGGCCGCAGCCATACGCCCTCGGGGCCGATACGGGTAAGCGAGAGCCACGGCTGGTCGTGGTTGGGCTTCAGCTCGGAGCGGAACTCGATCCAGTTCCTGACCGCGCCTTTCGCGGCGGTGGTGAAGGGCACTTCCCGGAATTTGTCGCCCTTGCCTTCGCGCACCACGAGGTATGCATTGTCGTAGTGCATGTCGTCGAGGGCGATCTCGAAAATCTCATGCCGGCGGAGTCCACAGTCGAGGGCGATGCGGATGACTGCGGTGAGCTGAAGACGCTGGGCATGGTGTTCAACCCGCTTGTAGTGCGACGTGCCGCGGCGCCACCGTTCGAGGAAGCGCCCATCGTCCAACGGATAGGTCTCGGCCAGCACCGGCCACAGTTCCTTGATTTCCTTCTCGGAGTATGGCCGCGGCAGAGCCTCTTTCATCTTGGGGAACTTCGCTCGCTTGATCTTCATCAGGTCCTCAGCCGAGTAGAGCCCGTTCTCGAAGGCCCAGCCGAAGAAGGGTCGCACCAACATCCCGTACTTGCGCACCGTGGATGCCTCAAGCCCACCAGAGCGGAGGCTGCTCAGCCAGCGACGGTAGTGCTCGGGGGTGCAATCGACCGGGTTTCGCTCGCCGGCGAACTCGCACAGGGAGGTCAGCGCCCGCTCCTGGTCGCGGCGCCGAGCTTTAGTCAGGGTGTTGTAGCCCTGGTACTCATCGGCAAAGCGGTCGAGCACGTTACTCATCGTCGATCTCCTCGTCTTCCTCGTCGTCGCGCTCGGGCTCGGCGGTGGAAATGATGTAGTGGCTAATACTCTCGTCAACCGAGACGCCAGCGGCCTGGGCTGCGGCCCGGACCGTCATGCCCTCAAGGTCTACGTCCCTGTCGATGAGATCGGCCAGGAATTTGAGGCTCAGGTCTTCGGGCAGTTCGGGGTCCTTGAGCGTTTTGCGATGTCCCTCCCAGAGGGTCTCGTCGGCGTACTCCTCCATGAAGTCCCGGAACATCTGTTTCTCGGCGTCCTGAAGGATCTGGTCCTCCACACTGTTGCTTGCGAGGTAGAAGACATGGGATAACTCCTGTCCCGCTTCCTCCATCTCTTCCGCCCGTTCGTAGCGTTTCTCCTGCTTGGCGATGGCCTCGGGGTTGGTGTAGAGGACCTCTCGGCTCTCGCCATACCTCGACCGGCCCTCGGCTTCCCACGGGCGGTTGCCGATGTAGTGGTGGGTCCGTTCGAAGCCACTCCTCTCTTTGACGACCGGCTTGCCTTGTTCACGACTCCATCTGTGGTCAATGCATCCCCACCTACGTTCAACGCGATCATGGTCAACACTGGGATGGCGGGGTACCGTGATCGGGTCAATGCTCCAGACCTCGAAGAGTTCCTGGCGAGCGAAGTAGGTCACAGCGATGCAGTCCTCGGTAATGAGCGACTTGCCGATCTCTTCTTTCTCGGGGTCAGTCAGGTAGTCACTGAGCGAAGCACCACGCAGCCACGCCTTCCACCGAGCAGAGGAGTAGAAGATTCGCCAGCTCAGTACCGTCCGTGGTGGCATCTTCCAACGCTTGACTTCCTTCTCGACGCCACGTTTTGTGTACACGATGATGCGAACAAAAACGTTCTCGTCATTCTCCGGCGTCAGCACGACGTGATAGCCATCGGGCCGGCGCCCAATCACCAGTGCGTCCCGGTGGCGTTCTTGCAGTGTCTTGAGCAGCTCCGCCGGGGTTGCCGTCTTGTCGAGCTTCTTACGCACCACGTACTGGTCAACGATCTCGGTTAGCGCCTTGCGATCGTGCTCGTCGTCGCCAACCAGGGCGCGGTGTTCACGGTTCTTGAACTTCCACCACTCGACAAGGCCAGGCACGGTGCGTCGGGCGCTTTCGATCGTCTCGCCGTGTTCGGTAACAAGCTGCGCTGCGATCAGCTCGCGGAAGGGCGCCTCGGCTTGTGCCTCTTCGCGTTTGATTTTGATCGCTGCCTTCAAGAGCGGGAACATGTAGAGGTACTCCGACCTGTCGCTGCGTGCGCGGAGGTACTCTTCCATCGTCTCGATCTCGGCGAAGTCAATGGCGATGATGAACTTATCCTTCGGGCCAATAAGGACTGAGGCTTTCCGCTTGTAGGGTTCAGACCCGTAGTAGGAATACTTCGTGTCGGTACGTTTGTACTTGACCACGAGGTCCTTGCCTGCGCGTCCGTCGATGGTCAGCGGTTCCCATGATCCCTCGGGAGCGCTGGCTGAGGATGGCCTGAGTCGAGAGTGCCCATAGCGATAGCGCCCCTCTCGGCTGAACGTGTTGGCCTTGTGCCAGATCGGACCTTCGAAGGCGCCGACGATCCGCATGCCGGGCCGTAGCTCGCTGTTGATTCGCCGGAGCCACTGCTTGAATGGCTCGCGGCCGGTGCCCAGACCCTCCTCTGCGTCCAGGATGAATTTCACCTTGCCTTCACGGTGCATCTTGGAGTCGAGAAAGTTGACGCCGAACTCAGGAAGGGGATGGAAGATTGCCGTTCGATCTACGAGCCCCTGAAGGACAAGACCCATGCGCATGTAGTGGCGCTGTTTGCTCTCCACTTCCTCTTCCGCGCGATCGTGCCTGAAGTCGCCCGGTTCAAGGACCTTGGTCTCATACTCGCCGGTGTCGAAGTTGTAGCGGCGTTCCTCGAAGAGCTGAGTGAACTCATCCGCCGGCGGGACCATATGCTCACCCACTGAGAAGTTGGTCCAGATGCGATAGAGGCACTCGCCGTTGCGGATGAGGAAGTAGGTGTGCTCGTCGAACTTGCCGGCCTCGTCGTTGGCCCACGCATGACCGTAGTCCTTAGACTCGGCGTTGCGGGGTCGGATCGCGACGACGCCCTTCTCGTCGGGGATTACCTGTTCGATGTGTCGCTCGTCTTCCATGAGCCACTCGTCGAATCGCTCGACCTCCTGGAAGTCGATGCCGTTGTTCTCGGGGTCGATCGCGCTCTCTTCGTCCATCGCGAGCACGAGCTGACGTATGTGGATCGGGGTGTCAGCGGGCGCCGGCTCGCCCTTACGCAAGGTGAGGATCTCCTCGGAGCGGCCAAGGTACAGGTTCACCGTCCAGATTCCCTCTTCGAGTCGCTCGATCATTTCTTGCAACGGCCCAATGATCTCCAGCGCCTCACTCATGCGCCGGTCTAGCTCTTCCTGCATCTGTTCAGTCAGTGCCTTGACCTCTTGGCGCTTCTTCTCGATGAGCTGCTTGCGCCGTGCCATCTCTCGCTTGAGGACAGGTGCCGCCTTGCCCACGTGGACAAGCGCCTGCGTAGTCTCACCAGTGTCGTTCAGCAGCTCCTGTGCTTCGCCGGTGGCTTTCGCAATCTCATCCTGTATGCGGTCGATCTCGGTCACTTCAACCTCAGTGCGGCATCGACCGCATCCTTCCGCCTCTTGTAGTACCCCTCGCAGAAGTCCCACTGTGACCAGTCCTCAACGTCTGCGCCTGAGAACGCTGTCAGCGTTGAGCCTAGCCAGCGCCATATCTCCCAGTGGTCAACTTCGCGGTCACCGTGGCCATCGGGCGAGGGCGCCAGTTCAGTGCAAATACGGATGCGCCAAGCCGTCTTGCCGTCGTTCGATGGCAGCAGCCAATCGCCGGCGCCGATCCTGGTCATCGCGTATTTGCGCTCTACTGCCATGGTCTAGACAAACGGAGCGATGGACCCGATCTCGACAAGGTTGCGACCCTCGACCGTGCGCTTTTGCACAGCGAAGGTGGTCTCATTGTCGAGTCGCTCGGTTAGGTCGTGGTAGATCCCGTAGGGCTTGTCGTTGTAGTCCTCGTGGGGATCGACGATGCAAACTTCCGCCTCCGGTTCCTTGAGGCACTCCAGTGCCCAGATGAGTTCACGCACGTTCATACTGAATACTCCTTTCGGCCCCCGCGAGGGCCAATAGTGACGTGTCGAGTGGCCGACCGTCGGCTCTTGGGCATCCGGGTCACTGTGACCTCGAAATCGGGCTCACCGACCGTGGTTCTGATGCCAATGCGAATAGCCCTATCGCCCGCGCGTTTGACGTTGATGATCTCCCTGGTCAGAGCGTCGAGCTGCTTGCCCTTGATGACGTTGCGGTCGATTTTGCCCGTGGGCGTCATAGTACGTTGTCCCCTTGTGGAGTTCCGATGGGTTGCATTAGGTCCATAAAGTTCAGCTCACCGTCGCCCCCGTGGTGCTCCCAGAACTCTTCCTTGGTGGCAAACACGTTGTCCCTGTCGGCCGGCCCGCATGCAACCTCGGGGTCCCGGGGTTCCTTCAAGGTGTTGGCTCGGAACGTGGCGGCGCCTTGACATTGGCGAATGTCCGGGTGCTCCCACTTACCGACCGTGCTGCCCTCCTCACTAACGATGGTCTGGTGGCAGGCGATAGCTATGTCGCTGTCGGCCGCACGCAGCCAGTCGAGTGGACCCATCGGTCCGAGCCAGCCAGCGGCAGACTTACGTCGCCATGGACAGTCGTTGCAGGGCTTGGGGCAGGCGGGCGGAAGCGGCATTAGAGGGAGTGGTTTGCCTGTCCGAAATTACGCAGACTGTCGCGTACATCGCCGGCGCCGGGCACGCGTAGCTCGACCTCATCGAGTCCGCCAAGCTCCCTGATTGCAGCCTCGGCAACGAGGAAAACGTCGTCGTCGTCGCCAGTCATGGCATCGCGAAGCTCCTCGGCCTGTTCTGCGGGTACGGAGACCTCGACACTGAACGTGGCCATCCCACCCCGAATCGTTACATCACTCATCACACAGCTCCTTTGCTCGTTGAATGCCGGCGTCGGTCAGTACGCGACCTTGCCCGATCTGTACATACCCCTTCTCGATGAGATAGGGCTCGACTCGTAGAGCGATCGCCTTTGAGTCGCGGCTCTTTCCGATACCCGTGGCGATGGTGTTGACGCTCGCGCGGTAGCTGACGCCGCCGCTCTGCGTCTCCCGCCTGCTCTTGGTGTAGAGGAAGATCAACATGTTCTGCATGTCGAGCGTAAGCCCATCGTCGGTGACGCCGTTCAGCTCGTGGAGGACCTCGCGCGCGGTGTCGGCGTCAACAACGTCGTCGCAGAGCATCCCAGCGTTCTTCACGTAGTTGTTCACCTGCCGCGGCACACCACGAGCGGCGCCGGCGAACAGCTCGGCCGCGGTCGGGACGACGACGAGCCCCAGCTTGTCACCGTTCCAGCGCGCCATGCCGGCCAACGCCGCCTCATCGTAGGGCTCAAGCCTCGGGCGAAGCGGGAAGCGCGCCAAGAACGGATCAGGCAACAGCCCCTCATCCGTGGTGGTGCCGATGATCGTGATGTCCGGGAAGTCGAGCAAGCCGTTGCCAGCCGGCATCACCCGGTCCTCCATGATCGCGTAGAGAACCTCGGGTTGAGTCGAGCCGCTGATCCCGCGGCGTTCCATGACGCCCTGCTGGTGGATCTCCTCAATTCGGAGAATGTCACCGTCTCTCATTACCTGCCGCAGTTCAAGCAGTGTGTCGCGCGAGACGGGCGCCTCGACCTCGAATACCTCGGCATCGAGTTCATGGGCGATGACGTGAGAGAACGTACTCTTGCCGGTGCCGGCAGACCCGACCAGGAGCACGTGGTCTAGCGACCGGTGACGCCGCTTGCAGGTCTCGACTACGCGGGTCATCATCGCGACCGCTTTCTCCTGCCCGATGACCTCAGCGAAGGTTTCCGGGCGCAGCACATTCTTAGAGCGCTCATCGGTTGAGACGGCGCGCGGTGCGTCGATCAGCGCCTCGCCTCCACCGTGAGTAGAGGCAAGCTCGGCTATCTCGGCGCGTAGGTTGGCGTTGGTACTGAGCGTGCTCATTCGAAGCGGCGAAGGTAGTGGGGATGATTGAACAGGAAGAACAAATGTGCACGGCAGGTCTTAGGCATCGAGACGGCGTGATAGTCCCAATCGTTGTTGAGCAGCGCGAAGACGTTGAACATAAGTAGGCACGCTGCGCCAAACTCATGCGGTGCGGCAATGCGACGAGAGACGTTGATGTAACACGGTTCAGGTTCAGCGGGCGCCGACGATTCGCCGGTTCCGGCCAGTTCGGCTTCGCTGACGATCTCAACGTCGATCGATGTACACAGCGCCGGCGCTCCCCAATTCTGCTCGGCCAGCCGATAGGCATAGCTGACCGAAGGCGAAGGGGGAGCCGCCGCCGCGGTGCCGGTGTAAAGGGCGAGAGAGAAGACGATGGGCAGGAGGATCTTGCTAGCTCGCAACACTGCCGGCCTCCTGCTCGATCTCGGCGCGCACCTTCGCGAGCCGCTCGATGTCCTCGGCGCAGCACGCTCGGTTGCGCTCGCTGTTGTAGCGGCGCGCCTTGCGAATGAGCCCGGGGCAGTTCTTTTCGACGTAGACCTCAGAGAGCGGCGGCGTCTCTTCCATGAATCGGACGGTCAACGCTGACCGCTCGGAAGCCGAGAGTTTGTCGCGGATCGCCCGCGCCTCTTGCAGCGTGCGTTTCTCAGTCCACTGTGTCATTACTTGTCGCTCCGAAGGCGAACCTTTGTGTCACAGTCATAGTAGGCGTGTGTGCCCTCATCGTCTTCGACCTCTACCGATCCTTGGACCGGTCCGTAGCCGACGCAGGTGAAGAATCTCCCGCTTCGATCTTCGAATTCGCGACCGTGCTCGATTCGGTCGAGCCTCATTACGTCGTCGTGGAAGTTGCCGTCTGCGTCCCCGGTGAACTCCTCGATCTTGACTTCACCGAAGGGCTCGGGCTCGGGGTCGCCAGCCATGCCATTGGGCGAAGAGGGTGTGTCTTCGCTACGTGGAGCGTAGGACTGTGTGTCTTCTAGTTTCTGCTTCGCGACTTCGAGATTCCCAAACCGCCAGCCCTCTGGGTCATCGTTTTCTTTGGCCTCCCTAATGGCACCGTCAATCCACGCGAGAGTTGCGCTGCGTCCGTGGGAACGCAGGTGGGCGGCGGCGTCAGAGAGTCCATTCTCTTCGAACTCATCGGCAAGTGAACCGTAGGTCGGGATGCCCATCTGCTCGGCAACCCAATCGGCCGCGGGTCCGCCGAACTGGTCCCAGAGACGGTCGGCGTCGATCTTGGTGAGGTCGAAGTCTGACGGTATGTGCTCGCGATTCACGAGCACATCCAGTAGGACGTTCAGGAAGCACCGGTCGGTGTGTCCGTCGAGCGGCGTCCGCGGATCGATCTTGTTGCCGCAGTTCGGGCATTCGACGGGCTCGCGATGTTCCTCGCCGGCCTCCAGGAGCGCGGCGTAGAACTGCTGCTTGTATCCGCCGGCGCCCTCGATGCCTTGCTCGATCTCGAACGCGAAGGCAAGGAAGCGGTCACGCAGGTCCACGTCTTCCTCGCCCGGGTCAATCAGCTCGGAGCCGGGGATATTCTCGGTGCCGGCGACGGCAAGCCATCCGCCGGAGCGGCCGGCCTGATAGATCGTCTCGAAACCGTGATCCTTCGCGAGCTGCTCGGCCCAGTGCCAGAAGTCGTGTTGCACCTGCTCGTAGATACGCTGCGTCTCAGCGTCTCCGATCTTCTTGGCCGCAGCTTGTGACGCAAGCGGGTACTGATGGATCGTGTCGTGATCCTTTACGTCAATCGCGAGAAGTCCATCCTTCTCATTGATAATGACGCCAAGGGAGCGATCATCCCAGCGGACGCGGAGATCGTGTCCCTGAAAGTAAGCGTTTGCGGAAGTGCCGAAGGTGTACTGCGTGTCCATGATTTACCTCTGCGGTCTCGTTTGTCCTGCGTTCAGAGGATATACCGCGACCGGGGAACTGTAGCGCAAGGTGGCCGGTTTTAGTCGGCGGGCCAGAAACGCGCTGCAAGCTCGGAATATCCCAGCTCGGGGAATGAACGCATCAGGCCAGCTCGTGCCTGTTCAGCGTCACAGCCGGTCTGTTCGATGACCAGCTCCGCGGTGAGGAAGTCGGTGTCCGCTTGGCGAATGCGTAGGATCGCCGCGTCTATCTCCCGTTCAGCGGAGATCAGATCGCGCGCTAGTTCAGCTCTCAGAGCCTCGTGAAGACTCATCGCCGGCGACCGCCCAAGCGTGTTCGATTCGCCATGGAATTGCAGCGCTATAAGGATCGTGTCCATGTCGCCGGGAGATATCGTCCAATTCTCCCCGGCCGCTCTACCATGCGAATCTCGCGTGATTCTGCGCATCTGCGGTTCAGCGGCATTTGTGGGCTCTGAAACCGCCATTACAAGCCACGGTTCAGGGTTTTGCGAAAGGTCGAACTAAGGTGGTGGCGTGGCCGGCGCATCTCACGCAGGGAAACCGCGACCGCCAAGCCCGCCACGGGAAGCGTTAGTGCCAATGAAACAGCGGCACTGTTGCTAATCGTGTGGGCTTGGCTTTCTATCGCGGTCATGGACACAGCACTTAGGAAGTGCGAAACGGAAACCGTCTCGCGTTTGTCGCAGGGATAACCGCGACGGGGGAACGCTTGAGACGTGCGCCGCGTTAGTACATATGTCTACAGGACTTGATATCTGCGATTACCTGCCGATAATGCATACATGGACGCAAACGCATACAAAGGAAGTCACAATGTCAAACGCACTTATTAGAGACATGGCCGCGCAGGAAGCGGCCGACCACGGTAGCCACGGTTACCATGGGGACCACGCCGGCGCCGAGCTGCTGAAGCTTTGCGCGAAAGCCGTAAGGATCGGCGCGCGCAGAGAAGAGCGGGAATTCAGCTTGCCGGCCATCTCCGCCGATGAGCGGGAGGAATACACAAATGAGCTTGCCGCGCGCTTGATTGGCGAACATGGCGGCTTGCCTGACATCGAGAGCATTGGCGCTGGCTATCTCGCCAAGCGTGCTAGCGGGCTCGTGTTGAACGATAAGAGCCGGCGCGCGATCGACACGGGAGAACCGGGAGCGGCCGAGCCGGGAGCTGATACGCGGCTTGACGGTCCATTGTCCATACCTGCCGATGTTGAAGCGGTCGCGGAGCTGCTAGGGCTTGGGGAGACTGCAACTAAGGCTCTAGCCGCTGCCATGGTGCCGGCGACACGCTCCGAATGGGCGGCGCACTTTGGGTACGCCAGTGCGGACTCGTGGCGCGTCATGGCGCGCCGTGGGCGAGCTGAGCTCGTGTCGATAGGTCCGGATGCCATCCGCGCAGCTCTGGCGCGCGTGGAAGCGGAGAAGGCGAAGCGAATTGAAGCCGAGCAGGTAGACATTCGCGCACTGATTGAGGAGGCTCGATAATGCATTACGTCGATACAATAGGCGACATTGAACATCTCAATTCCGGCATCGGTCATCATTTCTTCGACACTGACACAATGCGTTTCTTCGCGTCACGTGTCCACGAGCCGGTTATCTCTCAACGTTTCTTTATCACGTCTGAGGAGCGCGGATTTGACGATAACAAACGTGAGTCACATATCCGCATGGTGCGGAATGATGGCAGGATCGAAACGTTGCACATTGATGATGAACGTGCGACGTATGACACGCCGGCCAAGGCACGCAAAGCCCTAGAACGGGCTCTAGAAGCTGGCACTAGCGTGCGTTTTGATCTCTATGAGATGGACGCCGCGACCCTATCCGGCAGGACTGAGAGAGAGATCCTGCGTAACTTCTATTGGCGCGCGTGGGTGGGACGGCTTGGCATCGGTAGCCGGACCGATAGGACCGATGCGCGGCGCATGGCCAAGGAAGCCGGCGAACCTTGCCCAATCGGATAAACGTTTAGACCGCTTGCAAACGCGACACGAGTAGCGGAAACTAATCCCATGGACACGTTGAGACTTATCGCCATAGGAATATGCATTCTGTTGCTCGTGTCGCTTATCCACGGCGCGGTAGATCCCGGCGCCGCGCATACGGCGCGACAGAACGCAATAGAACTTACGGAATAGAAAGGCAACAATGAGCGTTGACATGGACACAAAGCTTAGGGTTTGGCAGATTCGCGCGAAGGCACTAGGCGAAGACGCCGGACGCGCTGCGGGTAGCTGGGCAGCGGACGGGAACACAGATAAAGAGTCGGCCGCGAAGGTACTCTGGATGATGCGTGGCGGAGATCCCGCTGCGGTCGATTACCTGCCGCGTCATCCCGATCTGAGCGGAGAAGACGCCGACGGACCTACGCCGCGGTCTGTGCTCGAAGACGTGGCCGATGAGTCATGGACCGATATCGAATTGCTCGCAGAGGATGAGCAAATCGGGGAATGGATGGACGCGGTATCCGATGCGTGGGAGGAAGGCGTTTCGGAGACTTTCGAGCTGAGCTGCGAGCGGGAGCTGATCGCGGTCGCTGAGCCCGATAGAGCCGCTGAGGAAGCCGAATTCCTGCGCGGCTACATGGAATGCGCGTTGTGGTCTTCCAACGATGAGAACGGGAAGCCGCTCGACGACGAATATGTAACGTCGGATGTATCCGACGATCTGAAAGTGCGCATGTCGCAGGACTGCGCCGCATTTATCCGTACCGTGAGCTGGGAGACGCTAGATCGCTTTAGTGAGGTCACCGGCCGCGATTACGCGTCCCATGGCCATGATTTCTGGCTTACGCGTAATGGCCACGGCGCCGGCTTTTGGGACCGATACCTAGAGGTCTCGACCATGCCAGACCGCAAGCGCGCCGAGAATCTTGGCGAAGCCATCAGCGTAGATGCGCGCGCTGCGGGAGAATTCAACATAAACGCCTACGATGGCAGAATCGAGCAGATGTGATGCGCGTAACCGTAGAGATCGAGACCCAAGAGCCGGATACCATTGCGGACGGCGCCGGCATGCTCGCAGCTAAGCTGCTGCGGGATGTGGCCAACAGCGCGGAAATAGGCGGCATGGTGAGCGGACCGTTGCACCTGCCGCTTACCGGCGAGAGGATCGGCCGATATAGCGTGGATGTGAGCCGGGAGCGCATATAGGTAGGGCTCATACATATGTCTACTGAGGTAGACATGCGGCGCCATAGGTGCGAATGTATACCCATGGACACAACGACACATAGGCATAAGGAAGATCAGCAAACCTTCCGCGATTTCCTTGACAATGGCAGCGTCAAGGATGAGCGCACGTCGTACGACGATGGCAGCACGCGCGAGCCTGATTGGAAAGCCGAGCCCGCAAAGCGGCGCCCATTGGCGCCGTCACCATTCACTAGGGGGACCAAATGAGCGCAGACGCCCAAACCATCTACCATCCGACGCGCCGGGCTGCTGCTGAGATCCTGGTAGACCAGTACGCGCGCGAATTCGATAGAGAGCCGGCTGTTGACGCCGCCTATGACCATCTCCGGATCGCAGAGGAAAGCAGAGGCGACACCATCGAGCGCAACGGGATCGCGGTAAGGGTCTCGGCGGATGGCTACAGCGTCCGACGCGTGGCGCCGACGACGCAAATTTCCGCCGAGGGCTAGTCGCTGCGCGGCGCCCAAACGGATAGCAGCAGGTAGAGCCCGCTAGAACGCGGGCTTTCCTGTATCTCGGCGCGCGCATAATCACATCCTCACTTCCGCCTAGTCATCCGTAGCAGCATCGGGACATGGCAAATGGCCAGCCTGACGGCTTGGCTCGTGGCACTGGGAGCGGGATTGGAGCAGCTCTAGCCGCTTGATAGATGGGATGGGAAACGGCGCTGATTTTCGGGGAAACGTGGCGGAATTCGGAAATGCGATGGCACGATCCTGTCCTACCCAGCCATTCCCGCCACGAGCCCACGCCTACGCCTATCGTCAGTCCGTATGGGACTGTACGTAGACCCCCCCGGTTTTTTCGGCACAACGGCGCCGGCTCAGATTTACCTCATCGGACCCACACGGTCGCTACGCCCCCAAGCCAGAATTCGGGTGTGTCATGTCTCCAAAACGAACAAATGCAACACCCCCTGGGGATGGGTGCGGAACCCCCACACATCCCCCTAAAAGTGATGTAAAACGACGATTCAGTCGTTATTTAAGGGTGTACTTATGCGCGCCTCCCCCCTCTGAAGAAGTTGGCGCCTTGTGAAACTGCGGCTGGGTAAGGAAGAGGCTTTTGGGCGCCGGCCCGCGGCTGTAGGCTCGGGCTGTGAAGCGATCGACGTGGGTCCTGCTGGAGAGCGTGCTGGCCGAGCTGCTGGAGCGGCGCCGGCGGCTGGAGGCCGAGACGATCGAGGTTGGCGGCGAAGTGCTGCCCGCGGAAGGCTGGATCGCAGAGGAGTGGTTCGGCAAGATCCCGCCGGTGGAGTCTCCGGAGCTGGCGAAGGCGCTGGAGGACCTCCGCGACAGCGAGGTATTCGATTGATACCCTGGCCGGCGGAGCGGCGCCGTTGACGCCAGTGGGGCTGGACCGGGGTCGGCTTATCATGAGAGCGGCCCGGGGCCATGAGACAGAGCCTCCCGATAGAAGTCCGTCGAGCAACCCGGTCTGTGGCGGACCTCTCTTCTGCGGGGACCGGGGGCATCGCTCACCATTTGCTACTCTGCGCGCGTAAACGAGACCCAGGAGGTAGAAATGAAGCACTGGTTCGCCGCAATTCTCGCCGCGCTCATCGTCGTCGTCGCCGGTTCAGCTCTCGCATCCGTCCCCGGCGGGGGGACGAATTTCGTAGCTCAAGACCCTGCCGTGACGGCGATCGCCTCTGGTCAGACCCCGGCCACCGGCGGCGGCGCGGAAGCCTGCCACTGGAAAGCCGAAGAAATGGTCTACTGCCAGGGCGAAGGAATCACCTTTACGCCGGCGAGCGATGCGACCTGCCTGGTCGGCGCCAGCATCGGGTTGGTCGGCGAGCCGATGGGCGAAAAAGCCGGGCTGCTCGACGGCGTTGAGTACGGGATCGGGCTCCACTACGAAGGCGCCGATCATCAGGTTGACCAGAATGGGCTGGCGGCGACCCCCAGCTACCAGAGCTATGCGACCATGCCCCGGACCCGATTGGTCCCCGTCGAAGCCGGCAAGGAATACTCGCTGGAGGTCTGGATTCATTCGACTGCGGCCTCCCACGGGACGGCCTACTGGTACCTGAGCTACGTCTGCTTCGGTTGATCTCTCTGCTGATCACCACGCCCGGCCGGTCGGGGCTTCTCCAACGGAGCCTCGACCGCTTGGCGGAATTGACCCTCCCTACCCAGCTAGTCGTCATCGACGACGCTTCCGAGGAAGGCGAAACCCTGGTGTGGGTCGTCGAGCAGTTTGAGGATCGGACGGGGTGCCCCAGCGTCTATGCGCGCACGGAGACCTCCAACGGCAACTGCTGCGTGCCGCGGAACCTGGGGCTCGCGCTCTGTAGCGAGCCGATGGTGGCCTTCGCGTGCCCGGAGATGTACTTCCTCACCGATGTGGTCGCGCGACTCCAGCACGCGCCGCCGGATGAGCTGACACTGGCCGGTGCGATCTACTACGGCGTGAGTGATGACGATCGCCAGCGTCCCTTCGACCTGGAGCGCTCCGGCGACGGCAAAGCCAACGCCCCGTACATCGCGGCGACAGCCCGCGAGAACCTGATCAAGATCGGCGGCTGGGATGAGCGGTTCACCGGCTGGGGCACCGACGACCTGGACCTGATGGCGCGCCTCGACGAAATCGGCGTCCACCGGGCCTGGGACATGGAGGCGGTCGCCCTGCACCAGTTCCATGGCGACGGCGGCGGGCCGGAGGAGAAGGGCCGGCAGGCGAAGGCCAACTCGGTGATCCTCGATCGCAAACCGTTTACCCATGGCGCGGCGTTCCACGTTTGCAGCGAAGAGTGCCTCGTGGGCCGGGGTGTGAAGATAGTACGAGACCCTGAGTTCTTTACACCGCAAAATGCGGCATCTCTAGCTAAGGGATAAATCCACACACTTCGTAAGTGTGTATGTTGCGCAGGCAATCGAGACCGGAGGACCAGTGTGTGGCGCTCAATCGATACGAGGACCTTGGCGAAGCGACCCCGGGTGGCGCGGGTGAATAACCCGACGGATCTGCCCGTCGTCGCCATTCGCAACTACGACGGCCAGCAGGTCGAGGCCGAGATCGTGTATCAGAAGGGCTTCGTCGAGCTGACCTTCACCGAGGAGTTCGAGGGCGAAGTGGCCCTCGCGCTGCCGGCATGACCGACATCTGGCGCGCAGTTCAGACCGACACCGGCATCGCGCAGGTGCAGAACCCGACCGACCTGCCGATCGTCGCCATTCGTGACTCGCAGGGCAAGTCAGTCGAGGCCGACATCGCCTACCACGAGGACTACGTGATCATCAACTTCGGCGGTCGGTTCGTCGGCGAGGTCGCTTTCGGGGTGGCAGCGTGAGTCAGATTCTCGTCAAGAGGCACCTGGGCAAGGTCGGTGACACGGTGAGCGTCGGCGGCGCCGTGATCCTGCCGATCGACGACTTGGAGCTGATCGGCTTCGCCGCGACCGCGACGATCGTAACTGTGGACGTTGGCAAGCAGGATGAGCTAGTCGCCAAGCTGCGGGCCGAGGGTCACGAGGTAAGGGTGGTTCCGTGAGCTTCCCAGAGGAGGCGTGGTTCGTCTCGGTCAAGGAGGATGGCTCACTAGACCGCAACTGGGGCGGCGACTGCGAGGAAGCGGGCGAAACGCCCCAGGAGCTTCTGATGGGCGACGGGACGCGGATCGTCAAGGTAATGCCGGTATCCGAGGCGCGGCAGCCCCTCGACCGTATTGCCGATGCGATTACGGCTTGCCGGGAGATCGAGAACGATCGCCACGATGAAACCGTACTCGTCGGGGACCCAACCACAAGCCAGGCTGCACAAGTGGCGGTTTCGACTGCCGAATCGATTCGACATGTACTGGAGGCTTTGTGAGCGGAATGGAGACACAGGCGCACGTCAAGTATCACGCCGCAGAAGCTCGGAGATGGGCAGAAGCGGCCGATAACGAGGCTGTGGGCTCTGGCGGTGACGCTGGTCTTGCCGGTGACACTGCCAACGGTGAGTTCTCCTGGAAGCGTGCTGGTGTGTTCGCCGGGGTCTCTCAGGCTCATGGAACCGCGGCGCTGGCGACCGTCCTGGGCGAGGGGTACATCTCGGGAGAGATGGAGATGGTCAAATTCGCCGGTCAGCAGGAGCCAGTGCCGATCGGCGCCGCGGCCGAGACGCTCGCCAAGAAGTTCTGGCAGCTCCGGATCACCGACGGGGAAAACCTGGAGCCGTGGGACGAGCTGAGCGACGAGGAACAGAAGAAAAAGCTCACCATGGCTGCCACGATGATCCAGGACACTCTTCTCCCGCTCATAAAGCCCTCTTCTACCCAGCCGGCTGTTCCGGTGGTGCCAGCGCCCGGGGTGCCCGCCCGAGGCGTGTTGACGGCCGGTCAGCGGGTCTTGGCGGTGCCGACGGGAGGCCATGTGTGGCCAGCGGTTTTGAAGACCGGCGTTGGGGCTCCCTATGAAGGTGTGGCAGGCGTGGTTGAGAGAATTGACCCCGAGAGCGACTTGATCAAGGTCCTGGTTGATCCGCAGGCTGGTGGGCAGGTTGGTCCGACCGTTCAGTTACATCGGGAGCAGCTTCGTATTCCCGCGCCGCCGCCGCCGGAACCTCCGGGCGAGCCGAGGATGTCGGGATGAGCGAGCTGAGCCTGGGCAGCAAAATCGTTATCGGCGACGACTTCGAGGCCGACCTCCGGTTGGACTTCTTCTTCTGTCCGGATCACGGCATCTTCATACCCAGCCGCTTTTCCATGGATTGGACCACCGACGAGGGGTGCCCGGCGTTGATGTCCGACGAGGAACAGTGTGGGAAGACCATGCGCTCGGTCAACTTGGCCGACTGGCAAAAAGCGACCGTGCGGATCGAGGTCAACCGGAAGACCTACGAGATTCCCACGAAAGCTGTCTCGGGGAAGGCCCTGCGCGAGCTGGCGGAGATCCCCGAGGATGAGGATCTGCTCGGTAAAGGTGAGCCCCATGAGGGCGAGCTGGGCGATGACGGGTGCTACCTGCTGCCGCCAGGCCAGCTAATCCATCCACAGGAAGGCATGGAGTTCTTCAGCGTGGCCAAAGACCGGACCCTGGTCTTCGCTGGCATCCCGATCGAGGTCGATCCGAGCTTGGCGCCGAACCGCATCCGGCTGGTGACGGGTGTGGCCGAGAAGGTCTTCAGAATCGAGGGCGAAGAGATGATCGAGGAGACACAGTGAGCGACCCAGTTCTGATCGCGCGCCTGCGTTTTCTCGCGGACGTAATGGAAGGCCCGTGCAAGGAGCACGTTGCCACCATGCCCAACGACGAGATCGACTCGACGCTGAAAATGTGTCAGGACTTCCGCGAGTCGGCCGACCAGCTCGAAGCTCAAGGCGAACTGCTGGCCCTGGTCCTCGACGAGATGGCCGCGGCGACCAACCGGGATCTTGCAGCCGACGGTGCCGTTGGTGACGAGGAGGGTGTGGTCTGGGCGAAAATTGAGAAGGCCGCTGGCGAGCTGCGCCTGCGGGTGATCGGTTCCGATGCTATGCCGGCGGGTATGACCTTTGCCTGGATAAAAGACCGAGAGAAGGAACAGGCGCGCGATGGATCAGAGTGACATCCGCATCGGGGCGATATTCGCTTCCGCAGGGGGGTGGAACAAATTCGTCAAGGTGAAAACGGTCGATCTGGAGCGCAAGCGGTTGGAATTCGCGTGGCTGGGTCGTGGTGGAGAGCGCGGTACTTACGTCGGTATGGGCTTCATCGAATTCTGCGACGGGCGCTTCGTGCAGCAGTCGGAGCGAACCGCCGAGGACTTTCGCGAGCACCTAGAGCTGAAGATGCAGGAAGCGGGCGGCTGGACTGAACCGATCGGGTTCGTTGCGCTCGCCGGACTCCACATCGCCGAGGCAATCGATGGGCTCGCAAACGCTGTTCGAGGCACCAACAAGGAGGCTCGCAAGAGTCGGGAAGGCGGTCCTGGATATGGCTCGTGATCTGAAGCCGGCTGAAGACCAAGACCGTTACGGTCACTACTCACCCCCGCGCGAGGAGGTTCGCCCCGACGGCAAGGGGTTCGGCGCCAGCTTCGCGTGGATCTACGGTGACGCGATCGGCAAAGCGCCCGACGGCCTGATCGAGAGCGCCCTCGGGAAACTCGCTGACCGAGAGAAGCTGCTGGGTGATCTGCTGGGCCGGGTCGAGCGCAAGCACGAGGCAAAGATCAAGGAGTTGAGCAAGCCGCTCGAAGAAGCGCGTCACGAGCTTCAGGCTGCGCAGATCCTGATCAACAACATGCGCGCCCCACTCGCGCCCGTCGAGTACCCGGAGAAGGCGTATGGATCGCCTCGCTGAAGAGCTTCTTGAGTCCGCGGAGCTAGTCGATCGCTGTATCTGTTGTGGCAGTGAGCGAACTCCCCGGATGCGCCGCACGATCAGTCGCGAGCTGGGCGGCGTAGCGGCGAGCGCGAAGTTCACCGTGGAGTACTGCGCCGACAGCGTGGCCTGCGGCGAGTGGCGCGCGATGGAGATAATGGACACCATGGCGGCGACCTTCCTCCAACTGGAGCTTCGCCGGCGAGGCACGAGCATCATGGATCTCGGCGTTCCCGACTCTGAATAAACCAAAAGGAAGAGGACAAAGTGCATATCAACGTGAGGCAGGAAGTGGGCGACGATGGGTCGCACACCACCTGCGTCTGGGTTGTCGGTGACGACGGCGAGACGCAGAAGACCAGTTACCTCAAGGACGGCGAACAGGTCTCGGTCGAGGTCGGCTTCACTCAGGCCAGTCAGTCGGCGTCCGTCGGCGAGGTCGAACCGTTCGGCAACGACCCGGCGCAGCCCTCCCCGCCGCCGACGGAGCCCCCGCCTGCCTAATGCAGTTCGACATGCTGTACACCCCGCTTGATCTGAGCCTCCAGATCGCATTGACGACCTGGACCGGCACCCCTGGCCACGCCAGTCACTGGCGCGTGGACAGTAAGGGTCAGGACGGGGCTGTGCGGTTGTTGCTCGGCCGGGGGGACTCCGACGTTCTCCCCGGCTTCAATCTCTTCCTGGTCCCCGGTTCGGCCGAGGACCTTACGTCCTGGGTTGCGCGTTGGCTTGGGCAGGCGAAGATGCCGGAGGTAAGATTCGAAGGCGACGGCGAAAACAAACCTTCGCATCGGATCTATAGCGATGCCCGTAACGGCGTCGGCACACACGAGGACGCGCTTGCGAGCCCGAACGTGCTCTGCGCGATCGAACCGGTCTGGGAGTACATCGGAAAGTGACGCTCCGATGGCTGTACTTAGCGGCTGGTGCCCCGACGGCCACAAGATCGAGGTCTCGATTATGAGCTGCGACGTTCGCCGCGAAGGCGAGGATGGCGTCGTGGCTGTCACCGGGATCGAGGACGTAACCTGTCAGTGCGGTAAGCTGATGACAGACCTGGAGGTTGAAGAGTGATACTCAGGCCCGGCATGGTCGTCTTGGTTCCTTCCAGCGGAGGCTACGCGCCTGACGCGACCGAACCCGAGTTGCTGCGGGTGGTGTCGATCGGCGGCGTACAGGGTTGTTTCGTGGAGTCCCTTACCTATGGCGACAGCAGGGAATTTCCCCTGGACTGGGACTGGGTGGTGAATGCAGGTAATCTCAGCCGAGTGCTCGATGCGGCGACAGGCAGGGGCGGTGCGTTCCGAGAGGACTCCAAGAAGATCGGCGGCGGCGATCTGTTCGTATTCCCCCCGGAGATCCCCGAGCGTGCCTCTCCGCCTGAGGAGGGCTTCGACCTGGAAGACGGACACCTGCCATGGCTCCTCAGTTCGAAAATCAGCCTCGGCCTCGGTCTCACGGCTCTGGTGGTGTCGCTGGCTGCGATCGTGATCGCTACGGTGCCGAAGTGAAATTCCGCGCCACGAGCTACTCGATGGGAGTTGTGATCGGGCAGGCCACCTTCGAGGCCGAGAGTTATGGCGCCGCCCGCCGGCACCCGAAGGTTCGGGCTCTGCCCGCGGGCGCTCAGGGGGAGCGCGGCAAGGTGCAGGCGATCGGGATCAAACTCCTTCGATGAGTGACGGTTCGAGAAGCCATACCGCTCAGCGAGCAGGCTGGGACTGTTCTCCTCTTGCTCGCGGAAGGACACCGAGCCGACGTGAAGGTAGGATCGAGCTGGTATCCAACCAGGGTCTTCCGAGACGCAGATGGGAACCTGAGCATCAACGTGCAGGGCGCATCAGTGGCAGCTCTTCGCCGGCGCGGCCTAGCGATCAAGGCGAAGGGCGCCTGGGGATTGACGCAGGAGGGCTGGGCTGTGGTCGAAGGCCAACTGGAGACGCCGCCTAAATGAAAGAGTGGATCATCATCAACGACGAGGGCGAGACCTTCTCCGGCGTTGCCGACAGTAAGCCTGTGTTCGGTGCCAAGGCCGCGGTCTTCGATTTGAAGTCGAAAGCTGACGAGCGCGCAGGGGCGCTCACCAAGAAGGGGCTGAAGGTCGAAGTCGGCTGGCGCGAGACCAACGTTCGTCCGGTGGGACCGTAAGTGCCCGAGATGGAAAAATGCCCCGAGTGCGATGTGGAGCTGCCGACGGATGATCTTTGGGCACAGGTGGCTCACATGGAGGCAACTCACCCTGGAGTCATCAAGCAGCGACTCAAGGACGCGGGGTTCGAGGAGCAGCCTGACGGTAGCTGGGACGATTTGCTGGCGGTTCCCGAATGAGCGAAATCATCGCCGGCGAAGGAACGATCGTCCCCAACGACGTGAGCTGTCACTGTGACCTGCACATCGAGAAGTACTGCTCGATCGCGTCGGGTCTACGGATCGTCTCTGGCCAGCACCCCGCGGTCGCCTATCCCGACTGCATTTCGAACTTCCCCTTCAAGGAGCACGGCTGGGCCGAGTGGTATCCGCCGAGCAAGCACGGTGGGCTCGTGGACATCGGCTCAGACGTGTGGATTGGCGAGGCCGTGGCGATTATGGACGGGGTGGTCGTCGGGCATGGCGCTGTGCTCGCGGCTGGCGCCATGGTCGTCAAGGACGTGCCTCGTTATTGCGTTGTGGCCGGGAACCCGGCGAAGGTCGTCAAGCAGCGGTTCACCGATGACCAGTGTGACCGCCTCTGTGAAATCGCCTGGTGGGACTGGCCTCGGGAACGGATTGAAGCCTGGCTGCCGTCCATGACTAACGTCGAGGAGTTCTGCCGAGATGCTCCTGTTGCCGAGGGGCTGAGGTAGCGATGCTGCCCAAACTCATCCTCGCCTTCGCCGGCGTCGTTCTATGCGCTGTCATCGTCTATTGCTCAGGGTGCAATCTCCACGAGCAACACGAAAGGGAACGTTGCGAACGAGGCCAGATCGCCAGTTGCCCTGTTACCCCCGGGCGGTGATAACAGCATGATCGAGACCGTCGAAGAACTCCACGAGTACGTGAACCGTTACCACGTCACAGCACGCATCGACGACATCGAGGGGCGCCTGTCGATCCGCGGGGGCAAGGCGGTCGGCATCAGCTACAAAACCGAGCGAGGGAGCTGGCTGATGCTCGGGGTTGACGAGGCTGACATCGGCCGTCTGGAGATTGGTACTAGTGACAGTTGGGTCAGCCTAGAAGACTTCGACGAGAAGGCCACTGCACAGCGGATTGAACGATTCGAGAAGCTGAGCAATTTGGAAATGGCGACCGATAACTACCTTCGCGCTGCGACTGCCCTGGTCGAGGCTCACGAAGCCCTGGGCGCCGAAGACCAGGACGCCTTGCAACTCCCAGAGTTCCCGATTGTTCCAGCGCCGCCGGTGAGGATCTCCGCGCATCGAGAGGCGATCAAGTGAGCTGATGGGCGACTTCGAGAAGCGCACCTACTACGTAGTTCGCGACCGCACCGGTGCAACCTATAGCGCTCTGCGGGCGCCGGAGCCGTCTTACTCCCGGGGAGATATCGAGCCGCCGGGGCAGAAGATCGAGGCATATACGTCGGAGGAAGCAATCGCCCTCGTTGCGCGGGGAATGGTCACCCAGACAGAGATTCTCGTGCCGCTGAGTCGGGAAGCGATGGTCGGCTTCCTGGGGCTCGGCCACCCCCATAGCGCGACGTGGTTCGCCGAGCTAAAACACACCTTCGAAGAAATGACCGGCGAAAAGATGTCGGACAAGTTCTCCGACGAGCCCCGGGTCTTTACTGCCAAAGAAATGACCGCACTAGTAATGGCGATGGCGCGCGCTTACGGTCACGGCACGACGATCATGGCCCACGTCAACTCGAATAAAGAACTGACGCCCGATAGTGCTAAAGCAATCGAGATGATCGTTCGAGCGGCCTATAACGAGATGCTGATCGGAGAGTAATGTCTTACACAAAGAAACAGATGGAGAATGCCGTCACAGCCGTGATGCATTGGAAGTTCCCTCACGGCATGGTTGACGAAAGCCTCGTTCGTAACTACGAAGACGTGGTGCGCAAACACCTGGAGATCGCGGCGCCGATCCTGACTGGCGTGGATGATCATGACTTTCGTTTGGGGGAGGCGTTTCGCGAGATCGGCCTGCCGGAGGACACGATTCGTCGTGCTCAGAAGGGGCACTGGTCTGATTTCAAGTCACCCCTTGACGGACCGAAGTTGGAGCTTGTCGAGATGCTGCGGAGGAAGGGCGGGGAAGGCGTCGATGGGGCAGGGGCGCTCGCGCAGAGGGTTATGACGGGTGAGTTCGATGGCTGAGGAGGTCATTACTCGTTATATCTGCAAAGACTGCGGTCGTGACTGCTCCGCGGAGACGATCGATCTTGACGAAGGTCGGAAGAAATGCACCAAACGTATCCACAGGTCGATGCCGGTCAAGCGGATCTACTTCAACATCAAAGGCGTGGCAGCAGCGCTTAGGCTCGGCGAATCAGCCCGCACCCCGGAAGACGGCTTCTGGGAAGGTGGCGCCGAGGAGGAGTCGGAGCGCGTGCTGGCTTACCGTCAGGGTGTGCGCGAGGGGATCGCTATCGCTCGGGCGGACCTGAAGAGGATGGTCGATGCCTGACTCCAAGGCGGTGCTGACCATCGCGCGCGAGATGTGGGAGCAGGTCCACGATCGCCAGTGGAAAACGGCCTCGATCGAAGAACAGCGCCGGTGGTGCAACTGGGCTCGGTCGGCTCTGGTCAAGGCCCATGTCGAGTAAGCCGCTCCCGGACATGTCGCACATGTTCGACCGCTGGGATCGGCGCCGGCGACCAAAGCTGAACCCTCGGAAGTGCAAACATCCGACGGCTGCGCTGAGCGTTCATGGGCTTGCCCTCCTGCGGGTGGGCAAGACCGTCCACTGTCCCGGCTGCAATGGCGCCCTGCGGCTCAGGTGAGCGAGCGCGCCAACATCCGGGCTGTGCGCACCTACCTCGACGAGGCCAAGTCCGACCGACTGGCGATCGATCTGATGGTGGCCGCTGCCGCTGGCGACGACCTGCCGACCGCGGTCAAGCGCCTTGAAGAATCACTGGCCAATCTGCCGCCGACCAAAAAGGCGATCAAGGCCAACTACGTGTGGAATGATCTCGTTGAACGGACCCGCGAAATGATGGAACTCTGCGTGCGCGACTTCAAGCTGCTGATCAAACGCGAGGCTGCGGGGTGAGCTACGACTATCGCGACATCGAAGCTGCCTTCAGGTGCGCCGGGGACTCACAGGACCGGCCGACGCTGCAAGAGGCGAAGGGAAAGGTGTTCGCGCACCTGGAGGGTCGCTGTGACTGCCTCGTCGGCCGATGCCCGGCCTGCGGCGAGCGTGAATCCGGCGGCATGCAGATCCACCTTTTTCAATGCCCGTTGTTGTTACTCGCTCCGTTAGAAATGCCGTAAAGAGCACGATATTCGGACAGTCCCCTGCACATCTCACTCGGATGTGTATATGTTCCCGCGACATGCACGAACCACTCACCACAGCAGAGGCCAAGGCCCTCCTCGATCACATCGCCGGCGCCCATGACGCGGTGATCGACTCGGCCATCTCGAAGCTCACGCACATGCTGGAGCGCGAAGCGCCACGAGAGCTGCCTGCGAACCCGATCGAGCGGATCTGGACCTGCAAGATCGGCGCGCAGCTCAACGGCCGTCTCAGGGTCGCAGATCGCCCGATGATGCTCGCGGTGCAGGAGGCATTTGGCGAGATGCTGATGGCGCCGGAGGAATTCATGTTCAGCGGCTGGGGCGGGTCGCTCACGGAGATCGAGCGCGCGTCGGTCGAGGATCGGATGCCTGATCCACTGAGAGTCGAAGTGTTCCCGTCCGACGCTGCCTCGGTGCTCCAGCTCCTGAACGAGATGGATCTCACCTGCGATCTGCCCGAGGACACCCGGGGCCGGCTTCGCAATCTTCAGAGGTCGGATCTGTGACGATCGACGACGAGAAGGTCAGGAAGCTCGCCGACGGGCATGGGCTCAACCTGGACGAAGGCAACAGGATCATGCTTGCCCTTGGCCGTGGGCAGGGTGACGAGGGCTTCAACGAGGGGCAGCTCGCTCAGGCCCTGCATGCCGTCTACAGGATGCGCACGATGGGGGTCGTCGCGCATATGATCCTGAAAGGCGAAATGGACATAATGATCAAGGACGGTGAAGTTCGCTATACCACCAACCCGTCCTTCGCCCCCGAAGAGAAACCCGATGAGTGACGAGGCACCGAAATACGACATCCTCCGAGTCCAGGCGGGAGTCACAATCGCTGTGGTCAAGGACGCAACACACGTCCAGACTGTCGGGATCGTCAAGTTGGTCTGGGGCAATATCCCCGACGATCTTGTCGGCGATCGACAGGAGCCCACCGACAAGGGGGAGTGGAAGTTTCACCTTGGTGGTACTGACTGGATGTTGGTGAAACGTCATGGCTGACACCATCGTCTTCGAAGACATTCTGATCCTCCTGCCCGAGGGCGCGCTGCTCAGCCTCAAAAACCACGCCAGCGGCGAATCGGTGAGGGCACACACCGAGCTGGACGAGGATCGAGAGAGCTACTGGGCGACGATCGCCAATGCCTTCGAGAATGCGATCAAGGGGCAGCAGCAAGTGAGGGCCGGCGCCATTGGACCGCAGGAGACCGGCCTGCGCCTCGGCGATGTGTGGGGGCTGTACGAATCCTTCCGTAAGGAAATGGAGTCCGAGGGCGAGGGGCGCCTAGAGGGCATCGACGAAATCACCAGCAACTTCTTCACCAAACTCGACCACATCTTGCGCGGCGACTCTGGTCACCAGGAGCCCGACGAGATGAACGCGCGCCGCGTGCAGTACTTCAAAGAATTCCTCGCCCAGAACGGATGGGGATGAAGGTCGAAGTCGAGATACGCAACGGTCGGACGGCCTTCAGGTTCGCTAAACGAGGACTGTTGCTCAAGGCAATTGAAAGAAAACCCGCCGATAGGCAACAGGCCAGCATCCCCTGCGAGATCCGGCACAACGTGGACGACGGGTTCATTCCTGGACGTGTGCGATTCCTTAGCGCCAATTCGATCTCATACGTCCTGGAGCTACCCGAGGAGGAGTCATGAACGGACCAGTCCTTACCGTGAAGTGTGTCGGCTGCGGCGAGAAGAAAGACCTCAAACCGGGAGACGTGCCCGCCGGCGAGATGCCGATGTGCGACAAATGCTTCAACCCGATGGTTGCCCAGAGCGCGAAGGTTGGCTGATGGCGCAGGACAACACTCGCGAGTGCCCGATCGACGGTTGCAGTAACCGTCACAGTCGCTCGAAACTGATGTGCAAAGAACACTGGTACAAAGTTCCGAAAGAACTGCGCGACCGAGTGTGGTCCACCTACCGCAGCGAGGGCGTTTTCTCCGAGGAGTACATGGACGCCCGGGACGCGGCGATCGGCGCCGTGGAAGAACGGTTGGCTGCATAAATGTCTAGCTCTGCGGAAAATGCGGCAACTTCGTATAATCTTCCGACCGGCGGGGCTACGGTCTCGTGCCCCGTCGGTATATTCACTCCGGCTCCAGTGGCGCACCGGGGCAGGATAATGCGACCTGGAGCCTAAACTTATGGACGACGAGACCAAAGAGAAGCTGGCAAAGGTAATGGACAAGGTGGTCGAGCTGGACGCCGACCTGTCCCTGACCTCGAAGGGGTACGGCAAGGTCGAATGGTCGATCGGCATCCACTTCGGCGAGGAGACGCCCGGCAGCTCGATGGTCGCCGGCGCCAGCTACGGCATCGGCGACACGCTCAGTGAAGCCCTGGACGGGCCGATCAGCGACTTCAAGCTGTGACCCGCGAAGAACAGATCCGGCGCATCGAAGAGGCCATTCACTACGCCGCCGCGGATGACATGCTCAGCATCAACGAGCTGTCGGAGCATGCCCAGCGCCAGCTACACGATAAGGCCGTGGCTGCGCTGGCGTCACTGGAGCACCCGCCGATCCACATCTACACCCCCCGGGAAGCGCTGCTGATGATCCGCGGCCTCGTCCACACCGTCAGGGCCGGCGGCATGTCCCGCGATCTCAAGAGGCAGTTCGACGAGATGACGCTGGCCGGGCTCACCGGTCGCGAGGATTTCCTGATCACCGATCGTCTCAGCGACAAGCTCGCAGAGGCGCACGCGATCCTGGGTGAGCTTGCGGAAACGGCTCCCGGCACGCCCGAGTTCTTTGCCCTACTTGCCCGAGCCCGAGAGGCCCGCGTATTGGGACCCGATCTTGAGGCCATGATTGAGCATCGAATGACCAGGGTCTAGTGGACCTTGGTGGACCAGTAATCGAGACCAACGCCGGGAGGCAAAGATGGACACCAAGGTGACTCCGACGCAATCGAAGATCCTTGCCGAATGCGTCAAGAAGGCTTATGACAACGGCTGGGATGGCAGCCTTCAGAAGACCACTCTTCGGCCGAAGCTTGGCAGGGAGGGAACCGAACCGACGCGTCTCGCCATGGAGGCCAAGGGCCTACTGGAGTGGGGCAAGTCGTCAACCAACTCCGGCCAGTTCTATCTCACGGCTGCGGGTGTTGCCGCCGGCAATGACTTCTACCTCAAACGACACGGTGGGACTGCTGAGGCGGACGCCAAGATCAAGCGCACCAAAGAACAGGAAGAGGCGCAGGCCGAGCAGGACAAGGTTGATCACGCCGCCCATCTTTTCCGCGGCCTGAATTCAGCGACCAGGGCTCGCGGCGGCACCAAGGCCATGTCGAGCAGGATCAAGAAGCGACAGTGGGGCGAAGTCCGTCTCTCGATCGACGATCTGATCGCGCTCGGCGAAGGCATTGAGAAGCTTCGCTGAGCTGGTGAGGGATCTCTACAAGAAGCTGGAATTTGATCGCTATCCGCCACCGTGGGCGTCGATCATCATCCTCTGCCAGGCGCTGACGATCATCGGATTGCGAGGTATCGGGTGAGCGTCCCTGTCCGGCCTCCGGGCCTGGTGACAGTACGCTGGTTCGGGATGTCCGACACCACAAAGGAGTTCAGCGGGATTCGGCTTGACGACGCCCTTTGTCAGGCAGTCAGAACGTGGTTCCCGTCGAACGAGGCACCTGATCGATTCGTCCTTCCAGTCGTGATCGAGAGGGATGGAAAACGTATGACTGACGAGGAGGCCGAAGCCTACGTCAGGAAGGAGTTCGCAGTGAAACGCGCCACCCGAACCTGACGGTGTTCCCCTCCGTCGGTGTTAGATGCAACAATGCGTTTTTCCGCAAACTGGAAGGAGTTCGATGAACGCACTGGATGAGGCACGCGGGTTGGTACAGAACCGACTTGCAGACCTCAACGATGAGAAGGCTCGCTTGGAGCGGGCCTTGAAGGAGCTGGACGGCGGCGTGAAACGTGGGCGTCCCCGCAAAGCTGCTTCAAGCACAGGCAAATCGCGGCGGAAACGCCGTGGCGGGACGCGGGCGAACGAGGCGGTCAAACTGATCGCCAAGCACCCCGGCATCACCGCGTCCGAGATCGCGAAGGCGATGAAGATCAAGCCCAACTACCTGTACCGGGTCCTCGCGGATCTGGAGAAGCAGAAGTTGGTCAAGAAGGACGGACGGAAGTACACCGCCGTCAAGAAGTAGCGGTGGCGGTGTACCGGGCGCCCTGGTGAAGACGGCCAGGGCGCCCGTACGTTTCTCTTTTCTCGGTGTTTGCGGAATCGTTTGACACCTTCGTCAAAACCTCTGATAGCTTCCCGCGCCGTGGCCGCATCCGACAAGATCATCCGTCTGCGGGTTCCGAGTCAGACGTTGAATAGGCGCCGGCTCGCCGAAGCCGAGGTCGTCATCGACAAAGACGGCATGGTGATCAAGAACCGGTTTGGTCCCGAGGGTCGGCAGGCGACCCAGGACGAGCTGGATCGCGCGGTCGAGGTCTATGGGTGAACACGACTTGCGGCGTTTGCGGCCAGATGTTGACTCCGGCGGATGTCGAGCACCGGATCGAGATCGAGCAGGAAACCTACATCGGCGACATGGGCTGTCAGATGACCCTCGAAGTCTGGTATTGCAACAAGGGCGCGATCTGTAGTGCGGTCGCCGCAGCTAACAAGCTGGACGAGGTTGCCGAGACCTTCTTCTCCGTCGTGGGGACCCGAGAGTGAGTGACAAACAGGCCAGAGGCCCCGAGTGGGTCCGCGGGACCCCTCAGTACGTCGCGGTCGCCGACCAGGCTGGCAAAGCCCAGGAGGCCGCGAGGACGGCCACTGCGGTCACTGACGAAGCGAGCTGTGCCTCCGCGGCCGAGCTGCTCTCCAAGGTCGCGAAGGTCGTCAAGTACATCGAAAAGCAGCGACTCGACACCACTGAGCCCTACCGGAAGTCCACGGACGCGATCAACGCGGAGTTCAAAGAGCTGGCGGCTCCCCTTGTCGGTGTTGAAACCCGTCTCCGCGAGGAGGTCGAGGACTTCGAAGCGAAACGGCGCGCGGCGGAGGCTGAGGCACGGCGCAAACACGAGGCTGAAGTCGCCGAGCATGAGCGCAAAGTTCGCGAGGCCGAGGAAGCCCGACTCAAAGCCGAGGAGGACGCCCGGATCGCGGCTGAGCAGGCTGCCGCCGCCGCCAAAGCCGCGGCCGAACCCCCGCCGCCTCCACCCCCGCCGCCGGAGCCCGCCCCGGCTCCCCCTCCTCCGCCACCACCCCCGCCACCGCCGGCGGCGAGCGGCAAACGATCGACCACTACTGGCTCGGTCAGCACCAGGACCGAATGGAAGTACGAAGTCATCAACTTCGCTGAGCTGCCCGATGACCTGAAGATCCTCAATCAGGCCGAGGCGACTCGACGTGTCAGGGGCGGCGATCGAAACATTCCTGGCCTGCGGATCTATCCGGTCGAGAAATCACACGTTCGATGACCGCATATTCCCCGGCCGACCTGGACCAAGCCTTCGAGTGCGCGGCGCGGTTAAAGCTCTCCGAGAGCGTGGATTCGGTGAGGGTCAGGGTGCAGGCCCATCTCAACGGAGAATGTAAGTGTCAGCTCCAGCGGTGCGAGAGCTGCGGCAAACGGGTACTAAATGGAATCCCGCGACACACGGACGAATGTCCACGTAGGAGGGGCAAGTGATCTCCTTCAAAAATCGCGAAGAGCTGGTCAAGTTCGTGCAGGCGTGCTCTGACTCGGAGTACTCCCCGGAAGAAGTGGTCGATGACCTGATCAAGGATATGCACGAGGCTGGCGAGATCACCGTCTACGCGCTGGAGGCAGAGCGGTTCTTGAAAGACGGGGTAAGGGCCTTCAATGCTCTCGGTGACACCCAGGAGAACGCCCAGCTCTCTGCCCTGCTGGGGATCGGCTTCGCTCTAATGCACGGCGCCGAGAACGCCGAGATGTTTTATGCCGGCTTTCTCGATCGCACGCGGGCGGAAGAGCGATGAAGATCAAAAGTCGCATCGGCCTTCGCCGGGCGGCACCCACCACCGTCGAGTCGTCCACAGTGCTGGTCGTGCTCAGTAAAGGTGACACCGAGGTTTACAGGGTCGAGCTGCCGACGGAGGTTGCTCGCGACGAGGATGGGCTCTACGTCGCCCTGTCTCCGCACGAGCGTAGTCTTGGCGAGGACGTTACCTGGGACGGCATCTCAATTCAGGCCCGATATAGACGGCGCGATGTGTGACGAAGAGGATGAGGACTTCGACGATCGTGACGCCCGGGAAGTCCGAGAGGACGAAGAATATGAGGACGCCGATCGCAAAATCGACGCTGCAAAACTTGGGGACATCGATCTTGATGTGGACTGGTTCCCCCCGAAGGGTAGATCAGGCATGAGGAAACGTGGCGCCTGAACAAGTCACCAAGAACTTGGCCCGCGGGCGCATCGACCGGATCGGGGCGATCTTCTGGGGCATCCATGATGTCGAGGAGATCGTAGTGCGGGTTTTGGCTGACTACGCGCTCGTTGGAGGCGCCCCGATCGATGTGTTGAAGCAGCGTGCGAAAAAACGAGTGGAGGAAATGCATGCGAATCAAAGTTGAGATGGGCGAAGGTAGGGATAAGTCTCAGAAGGTCACCACCGAGGACGGGGAGATCATCGAGGGGGTCAAGGAGTGCCGCTGGGTGGCGGGCACGCAGGGACCCCCGATGCTCCAGCTCGATCTCTATGCGGAGAAAGTCGAGTTCGATCTCGGCAGCAACGAGCCGGCCGAAGGCCCCTCGGAGGCAGAGGCCCCGGCTTGAACTTCGAGCTTCGAGAGTACGTTTGGGATCGGGTGTGGAAGAGCCCGGCGATGGTCGTCGCCTTCAAAGAGGAGAACGAGCGATACACCGTCGTGGAGATCGTCTCTTCCCAGCAGAAGTACGGTCGCGTTGCCAAGCGGATGGAGTCCGATCTCTGCCGCTTCGTGAAGCTGATCGTGCCCGAGGACGAGGCCGAGCTGGCTGAGCGATTGGTCGGCTTTGGCGTCGGAGAGCACATGACGAAGGTGGAGCGCGAGCTTGCTGATGACTTCGCGAACCGAGTGCTCGGAGCCCGGCAGCGCCGCGGGATCGTTCAGAAAGCCTGATGAACATCGAGAAGAACGAGCTGGTTTCGATGACGACGATTCGGCGTGAGCTGACCGATCGCGTTGACGACCTCCAGGAGGGCCGACTGGAGAAGATCGTTATCACTCGCAACGGCAACTTCGAGGCGGTGCTGCTCAGCGTCCCTGAGTACGAGGGGTTGATCGAGTGAACCAGGACAGCGGCGGCAAACCACACGTAACGGTTGGCGAGCTTCCCGACAAAAGCGATCGTGTCGAGGAGCTGTGGATCTTGGTGGCGATCATGCCCGACGGCGGCGAGGGGATCTACGGCCAGACAGTCGAGGGGATGATGCTCAACTTCATCGCTCAGGACCCTGCGACCAAGGACGCGATGGAGAGCTTCCTGCGCGAGTCCGGCTCCGTGGAGGTTTGCCGCCGGCAGGATCGGACGCTGGAGTGGCGGCACGTCTATCTCCACCCCGATGTCAAGGAAATCCTGACTTAGCTCGGTGAAGAAGAAGCGCCCGAAGATCCCTCCGAAAGAGCTGCGCGAGCTGTGGGCGCAGATCCCTGACATGAAGAACTGCCTGGGGGCTTGCGAGCGCTCCTGCGGTCCGATCGGCTGCTCCTCGATGGAGAAGAAGTTGATGGAGGACCGCGCCGGCCGTAAGCTCGGCACCACGGGCAAGGACGCCGCGGAGCGATGCAACATGCTCGTGAATGGGCTATGCAGCGTGTACTCGATCCGGCCGTCGATCTGCCGACTCTGGGGCGTGGTTCCTTCCCTGCGTTGTCCGTATGGCTGTATCCCGGAGCGCGAACTCACTGACCGGGAGGGTTACGGCATCATGGCCGAAGCGATGGCGCTCGCGGGTGATGCCGATGGTCACGATATGCAGGAGTTAATCCGAGCTGCGACCCCCGAGTTCTGGCAGAAGTTGAAGGAACACGCAGGCGGCGCGCCGGACCTCGGCGGGTCGATCGTTGCTTCCAGGCGTCCGGCGGCAAAGGCACTGTACGAGGCCGCAGCCGAGATTCGCAACCGAGTCGTAGATTAGAGAGGACGCCATGAAGAAGAAGTTGACCGCCCGTCTCAAGGAAGCTGTCCACAAGCGGTCCCTCTTCGGGAAGGCGATGGAGATCGCCGATCGCCGGCGGCACGCCTTCAATAAACGGCTGACCGAGCAGAAGGAGAGGTTCGTCTCGCAGGAGGCGATCCTCCGCACCCTGAAGCAGCACGACTCGGCCGACGAGGAGCGCATTCAGGACGAGGAACAGGTTCTTTACCTCATCTATGGGAAACTGGAACGCCTGAGGAAGAAGCGCAACTTCTGGCGGGCTCGATATGTGGCCGCGCGGGAGCGTCACATGCACTGGGGCACGGTCCTTCGTCACCGTAAGGATCGAATCCGGGCGTGGGCTCAGAAGCACGAATCTTTCCAGCCCTATATGGCCAACGGCAAGCCATACGAGAAGCTCACCGACGAGGCGAAACACGGGATCTACCTGGACTTCAAGGAAGGTCTCTATGTCACTTCCACCTATGAGGGGTTCTCTGGCGACGGCGTGCATACGCCAACGTCCTACCACTACATCACTAATCAGCCCGAAGAAAAGGGGCGGTGCTGGGACGCCGGCAGCACCAAGCTCTCGGTGATGGAAGGCTGCCAGCGGCGACAGACGAGTCAGTTCCCCTCTTACTTGACCGAGCAGTTCGGGCCGATCAACGACTTGGCCTACAAGAACGGCATTCGCGAGACTCTTCCCGAGGGGTCGGCGCTTGAGACCCTTCACGACAACCATGTCCACACCGACATCCGGGATGGTGCTTTTGCATGAAGATCGGCAAGCTCACATCGAAGCTGAAGGTGCGCAAGTCGCGGCGCGATCACCAGGCTGAGCTGTACAAGAAAACCGGCGAGCGCGGCCACGCGAAGGCTGCCAAGCGCCAGGCCAAGGCGGTGCGCTTCCTCAAGGGCCTGCTCCGCAAGGAGCGCCGGCGCCGCAAGCAGGTACCGCGGGTGATGTTCGATGACGTGACGGTCGATCTGATCCCGTCGAAGGCCGAGGCTGTCGCCGGCTACGTGGGCGGCAACTTCACCACCTGGCCGACGATTGTCCAGCGCTTCCCGCACGCCCACAAGCTCTCGATCGCGGTCAACACGAGCGAGTCCGCGCGCTGCCTCGACGTTGAGCCCGGCGATGCCACCCCGGCCGACGCTCCGGCCTGGCTCCGCCGCCAACAGCATCGCAACCCCCACTCGATCCCGGTCATCTACGCCTCGATCTCGGCAATGCCCGAGGTCGTCGCAGCGATGGGTCGGGCGGGGATCAAGAGGAGCGAATACCTCCTCTGGTCAGCTCACTACACCTTCCACGAGCACATCTGCGGGCCGAAGACCTGCGGATTTGCCACGAAGGTCGATGCAACGCAGTGGACTGACTCGGCCCTGGGTCGCAGCTTGGACCAGAGCCTGCTGTCGCCGGACTTCTTCGCCGACGGTCAGTCCTAACCCAACCCAACGAAAGGAATCATGAATCTCAACGCCCTCCTGGCGAAGATTCCTCTGGCAAGCAGTGTGTTCTTGGTCTACGCAGTCGTGGGCCTGATCATGCTCTTGGCAGGGACGTTGGAGTACGGGTCCTACAGTGACAACCTGCTCGCCATTGGCCTTGCCTGCGGCGCGCTCGGGGTCCCTCGGGCCATCTCCAAGGTCGCCAACAACGTCCAGTCCATCAACCTCCTCGGGTTCATCGAGTCGATCCAGGTCCCTTCGATCGTCTTCGTGATCTTCTTAGGGGCCAGCTCGGTCAGCCTGATCCTCACCACCATCACGTTTGGACAGTTCTCAGAAAACGTGTTGAAGGTCGGGGTCGCCTGCGGCGTCCTACAAGCAACACGCGCCGTCGAGCACGTTTTCGCATCAACTGACGTAGCACCGGCAGCACCGTTAGTGGGAGAGCCGGTTTCTCCCGCACCGAGCGGGAATTAGCGCGGCACCCGGCGGGGCCTACGGGCTCCGCCGGGGTATCGTCGTCTCGTGGCCCCAACGCCGCAGACCTACGTCAAGCGCTCTCGGTTCTGGCCTCCGCGCGACCGCGAGGACACTCCGATCCCGCACAAGATCGAGACGATCGGATTTCTTCGAGCGGTTCCCCACCTGCTGTCGTTTTTCGACAAAGTGGTGCCGGAAGAGTTCTGGACCGAAGAAACCGATGTGGCCGGCACGAGGATCGTAATCGCCTGCCCTTGCGGCGAGGAGCCGGTCCTGGAGTATCGGCTCCGCAGCTACTCGATCGCCGAGTGCGGCTGCGAACGCTTCTTCATGCACGACGGCACGCAGGTCCGGGTCGGCAAGTCCGACGACCCAGCCTCGTAGATTACAAGGGGCACCCCCTCGCGGGAGCAGGGCGGTCCCAACGAGACCAACGTGACTGTGGAGCCAACCGATCGAGACGAGCTGAAGGCAGCCATCGAGCTTGCTGAATGGCGAGGGAAGATGGACGAGCGGATGCGGAGCGGAGACGGCCGCTTCAAGAAGATCGACGAGACCCTTGAACGAATCGAGACCAAACAGGATGAACAGGGCGAGGATCTCGCCACGATGAAGGCGAAGGTGGCCTTCTACGGTGGGATCGGGGGCATGGCGGGCTCTGTCGTTGTCGGGGTCATCGTGGCATTCGGGACTAAGGCGCTCGGATGACCACCAAGCTCAAGCTCCAGCTCATTTTCGGCTTCGCCGGCCTGGTAATTGTCGCCGGCGCCCTCGGTTTCTTCCTGCGGCTCAACGTCGAATCGAACGAACGCACAGAAGCTGACACGGCCTACCAGAACCAGCTCACCGCGTGTCGTTCCCGCGGCAACGAAATGCGTGAATACGTCTTCTCCCTCGCCGAGGCAGACGCCGAAGATCCCGACCCGGGCAAGCGGGCCGCGGGGCGCGCTGTGATCTACGGCATGAAGCACGCCGAATACTCCAATGCCAACGGCACGATTCACTGCCAGGAAGCGGTCAAACAGCCATGAGCCACCTGTCTCGCAAGAACAAACTCCAGCTCCTGGCGATGGGGCTCAGCGTCTTGATCGGCGCGGTTTTGCTGGGCCTTCTCGTCCGCGGCGGCAAAGAACACGAACGGGCAAAGACACAGAAGGCGCAGAGTGCCGCCAGCAAAGCGGAAGGCACCGCCAAACAGGCTCAGAAAACGGCTACGAAGGCCCACGTCGAATCGAAACAGATCATCCGCTACCTCCGCGGCGAACGGGGTGTGCCGGGCCTCACTGGCGCCGAAGGGCATCCGGGGGAACTTGGCCCGGCCGGGCTCACCGGCCCTGAAGGAAAGCTCGGGCTCGTCGGGCCTGAAGGTCCCCGCGGTCCCGCTGGCGCAGAGGGACCGCAGGGCGAAATCGGTCCGCCGGGTCCACAGGGCTCGCGCGGCAACGATGGGTCCAGCGGCTCCAATGGCTCGAACGGTGAAAAGGGCGATCGAGGCGAATCTGGACCACAGGGTGCTGAAGGAATCGCCGGTAGCCCTGGTTCTCCTGGCGCCGGCGGCGCGGAAGGTCCGCCCGGACCTCCGGGGCCAGAAGGCCCTCCGGGACCACCCGGGCCGGAAGGACCGCCGGGTCCAGCCGGGGAAGCAACCGTGCTCCACTGCACGGAAATTGCGCCCGGCGAATTCACCTGTGAACCAGCTTAACCTTGCGCTCGCCGCCGGGCTGATGTATACCTGCCCCTTGGCTAGTAGCGAACAATGGCTGTAAGAACCAACTGGCACGAGGACGCAGATAGGACCGGCTCATCGGTAGTCGATCCGTTTGACCTGCCATCCTCCGCGCCAGTGGCGGTGACGGCCCCCTTATCCCTTGATCTCCCCTTCGATGAGCTGGAGCGGCGCATCAAGATGCTCCTCCACCGCGAGGCTTTCCTCTGCAAGGAGGGACTCACCTGCGCGATCAAGGACAACCCCGAGGGGACCTGCCTGGGCTGCCCACTAAACGAGGTCGGCAGCGATAGCGCCAAAGGCGCACTGTGCAAAATCGGCTGCGAACAAGAGCGTGTGCAGACGATGATGCTCGCCAAACATGCCCAGCCAGCCCAGCCGAAGTGGTAGGGGCGCCGGTCCTCGGCCCTACAAGCAGCGCCGAGCCCGGACGATCTTCCTGCGTGTTCCCTACTCGGAGTGGGGCGCGGTCAAGGCGGGTCGCAAGCGCGAGTTCAGAGCCTCTCCGAAAGCGACACCGCAGCTCTGGGACGTTGATCCTCCCCTGCCGGTAGTTGCATACGCGATCTCGAAGGCACTTGGCTACCGATCGCAGCTCATGATCCTGGAGGAGACGTGGCGCGAGCCCCTCGGCGCGATCTCGGCCGAGTCGCTGAAGCAGGAGGGCCAGCCCGACATCGCCCACTTCCGGCGCTACTGGATGGGCCGCGAGCACACAGCCTTCAAACCCACCCGGTTGGTCTCGGTCTTTCGAGTCCGGCCCTGGCAGCCCTCTGACTTCGCCACCATGGGCGAGCGTCTCCTAGAGCGGCTCTACGGCGAATTCCTTGGCGACGTTAGAGCAGGTTGAATTCGCCGAGGAGGCCCGGTCGCAGCGGATCTGTGCCGCCGAGGGGTGCCGTAGGAATTGGCCATGGCACCCACACCACGTAGTCAAACGCCAGGACCTCGAAAGGGCGCTCGGGCTCAGCAAATACAACGAGGCCGACCACGCGATCCTCTGGGACCCGCGGAACTGCCTGCGGCTCTGTCCCGACTGCCACATGAACCACCACGGGCTCTACAAGCTGAAGCTGAAGGTCCTGCGTCCCGCAAGTTACGAGTTTGCCTTCGAGCATTTGCGTGCCGGCGCCGGCGAGTACCTTCGACACCATTACGATGGCGACGATCCGAGGCTAGAGGAATATGAACGGACCTATCACGATCTGCAAAGTTGAGGCGCCCGGCGGCGGCGAGGTCCTGCTCCGCTCCGAGGCCGAGGTCCAGCTCTATGAGGAGATGTCCGCGGCCTACCAGAATGACTATCGCCTGGTGCGCCAGAGCGAGAAAGTCCTGCTCGGCTCGATCCTGAGCCAGGCGCTGATCCTCTTTCGCGCCCAGACCGAAATGACCGGCGTCAAGGCGACGACCGACAACAACGGTGTGCCCAACGGCTATGAGGAGGTCAAGCTCAGCAGCACGGAGCGCACAGCCCTCCAGAAGACGATCTCCGAAGCCACCAAGGAGATCCGCGAGATCGAGAAGGCGCTCGGCATCGACAAGAAGTCGCGCGACTCCGGCGGACAAGAAAACGTCGCTACGTACCTGACGACACTGAAGCGTGCAGCGCACAGGATGGGTGTACATATCCATCGCCGAGTGAAACTCTACGAGGAATTCGCGATGGAGCTTCGCTGGCGGTTGCGTTTGCTCCGCAACGGTGACGACGAGGATAAAAAATACCACGACATCTCGCCCGAGAAAATATGCGCATGGTCTGAGAATAAACTCGCGGAAATAGAAGAGTTCGACAAACTGTTCGCAAAATCACAATCAAAACTATTCGGAGGCAAACTGTGACATGTGAGGAGAGGTTGGCACAGGCGGCGACGATCGGTGATGCCATGGCCGACATGCTGAGCGACGTGTATCCCGAAGGCACGGAGCAGATCCGCGAGAACTGGAGCACGCTGATGGCCGACTGCCAGCGCGCCGGCGCCGTGCCAGCACCCTCCGAGCCCGGTGATTACATGGAGGAGTGGGCAGGCACCGACTGATGATCAAGCGAACGATCCAATGTCTCCGTCGGCGCGAATTCAAGGCGCTGCTAGAGGACTTCGTGGAGCCGGAGTACATCGGGCACGAAGACTGCCCGCTGATGGTGCGCTACACCCTGTTCTATCGGCTCGGGGTCAAGGTCACCATCCACTACTTCCCCCCGGAAGTCACGGACAAGGACCCGCACGATCATCCCAGCGCATTCGTCAGCCTGATCCTGAAGGGCGGCTACTTCAACACCGAGTGGGTCAAGGTTGATCTCCCCGGCCAGGAGTACATGCAAGAGTTGGAGTGGATCGAGCGCGGCCGGTTCATCTACCGACCTGCGAAGCACATGCACATCGTCGAGACCAACCATCTCGGCGCCTGGACCTTCGTCGTCATGGGGCCGAAGTCTCGGCCGTGGGGATTTCTGCGGCTGGTTGATCAGAGCTGGTGGCCCTTCGAAAGGTACGTCGAGAAATTTGGCGGGACGGCTCGTTGCGAGACCGATGATGGATCTCGAACGTAATGGTCGCCCTGAAGGAACTGCCGGAGTTCCTTGAGAAGGGCGTCTACCCGGACACCGAGGACGACAAGATCCTTGGTGAGATCGCCGAACTCGCAGGTAGTCAGTTTCTGCCCGAAGGTGACTATGACCTTGACCTCGACGATTTCCTGCTGTACTCGATGCTCACCGACTCGATCTACGCGGCCGAGCTGCTGTGGGACGACCCGACCAACCACGAATTCGGCGGGCTCTACCGTGTCAAGGACTACCAGTACCCGCTCTGGCGCCACGAAGGTACCTACGCCGGTTTCGCCTGTGCTCGCGCGGTAGGCAAGACCGAGAGCATCAAGGGGGACGCCTTCTCTCACGCCTTCAAACGGCTCGGGGAGAACATGCTGGTGACGGCGCCGGAGCTGATCCACCTTCAACCTCTGACCAACTCGATCGAGGAACGGATTCGCGACACCAGGCTGACCCGCGACTTCCTTGATCTCCGCGGCGGCAAGACCGGCTTCACACACAAACCGTTCGGGGTCGAGTTTGCCGACGGGACCAAGATCGTCGGCCGTATCCCCAGACTCACCGGTACTGGTGTCAAGGGGCAGCATCAGCCCGACCTCCGCATCGAGGAGGCCCAGGACTACCCGAAGCGTGGGTGGGATGAGGTTCACGAGACAGTCAACAAGGGTGGTGTCGATTGGAAAGGTGATCCCGACTTCACCTACTGGTTCTACGGGGTGCATTCGGGCGCGCGCGACTCGGGGTTCTACTCTCGTGCCGGCAACTCCTCCTTCAAACTGAAGACGATCACCAAGCTTCAGACGGTCGAGTGGAACAAAGCCGAGAAGGACGCTGCACTCGCGGCCTACGGTGGCTCCAACTCGCCGGACTATCGCCGCAACATCCTCGGCGAGGCTGGGTCGCCGGCAAGCCCCTACTTCGTGATGTCGAGGCTGATGGCGACGATCGACCAAGACGAAGAGAGCGACTACAACCAGAACCAGTACGTCTCCCAGCAGATCCACGCAGAGGAGATCGAGGATCTCGACATGTCGATGACCGACGTGCTCGACCTGCCGGTCAACTACGGGCCGATTCATGGGGGGATGGATGTAGGGCTCACCGAGTCGCCGACGGTGATCGTGTTGTTCTCGAAGGAGAAGGTCGCTGGCCGTGATCGACTGAAACTGTTGCGGATGTATCACCTGTGGCGCCTGCGGCCAAAGCAGATCAGGGAAACGCTCTATGCCCTCGACTATCACTTCGGCAAGAAGCTGCTCAGCTTCGGCATGGATGTCACCGGGCTCGGCTTCCCGATGTTCCAGGAGATGGAAGACGACGAGACCGCTCCAAAGCACCTACTAGAAATCAGTCGGGGCTACTTCTTCAATGCCTCTGTTCCAGTGGGTATCAACAAAGACTTCGTGCGCGAGGACACCGACGGTCAGCTTCGCGACCAGTATGGATCGGCGGTGAAGAAAGAGATCGATCCGCTCTCCGGCGAGGAACGTTACATCTCCCTGATGCCGATGATCGAGGCCAGCACCCGCTACGTCCGCGACTGGGTGGATACCGGGACGCTAATGCTGCCCTTCGATCGCGAAGTGGTCGGTGACATGCAGGGCGAGACCCACCAGCGAGTGAAAGCCGTCGGGGAACGGCGAGGCAAGAAGCCGAACTCGATGCACATCCTGGACGCGATCCGCGGCGCCGGCATGGCTGAGCGAGCCGAAGAAATTGAGGCCGAGATCGGCAACGAGCCCCAGGAAGAAGTACTGGACTTGGTGGGATGAAGATCAGCGTAGAGCGTCATCTTTGGCCAATCCCTCGGCCCTATATCGAGCGGGGGTGGGAAGTTCACAGCATGTGGATCGCCTTTGTGATCGGCAATAAATTCACGGACGATGTATTCAGCCTCACCTTGGAGTACAGGCTCTCGGAACGCCAGTATCAATTTCTGCTGAAGGTCTTCGGATGACCTACGAGGAAGTCAAAGACCGGATCATCGAAGTTGCGGCCGTTCATCTGCCAGAGACGCCCGAGGACATGGCCAGCAGGATCAAGATTGAAGTGCTCGAAGCCCACCTGCTCTACACGGCTCGCGCGCGCGGCATCCTCGAAGAAGCCCGGTTGGCCATGGAGGATCGCTACGAAGAAATAGACGATACCTGGCGGAAACTTACGGGCTACGAGATGTATCTCAACGGGAAACCGAAATCTCAAACTGACATCGACGAAGCCAAGCGCCAGGTAGATCCGAACCTATTCGGTGAGAGGCGTCTCATTATGAAACTTCTGCGACAGGTCGGTAATCAAATCCGCCGCCTTGAGAAAGACGACGCCGTGGCGTCACGTTCCTACACGATGCTGACGGGTTCGTAGATTACGTAGATGGAAACGTTCCTGATCGCCCCGTCCGAGCGCGCGCGGCTTTCACTGCGCCGCTACCAACGCAACGACGAGCCCTGTCCCCACGGCTATCACAATGCCTCGGCTCCGATCGGGTTTGTGCCCATGACGATCGGCGGCGAGGAAAACTATGAGTTCGACTCGCCGGAGAAGCCCGCAAAGGACGATCCGCGGTGGCCGGTCAAATGCGAGCACTGCACCTACCACTTCGCCCCGGACGATTGCTGGCAGCTCTCTATCCAGCCGCTGTACGTGGCCGCAGATGGCCGTGAGACCAGCCTGCACGACGCTCCTACCGGCGCGATGTGGGATGCCTTCTGGTTGCCCGACAACTACAAGATCAACGGCTCAGGGCCTTGCTGGATCGTCAGGCTGCCCAATGGCGATGATTGGACCATGGGCTCGAACGCGACCAACTGCCCCCGCGAGGGCGAGGACCACGACTGCTGGTGCGTACATGGGGAGGCGCCGAAGCTGACTGTGGACAAGAATCCCGAGCCCGGCCGAACTACCTGCAACGCCGGCGGCGGTTCGATCTGGGCTGGCCAGGGAACCGAGCGTGATTGGCACGGTTTCCTGCGGGATGGGCAGCTCGTTCAGGCTTAACTCTCGGAAAAAGGGCCTTAGCCGGGTCCGTGGACAGGCTTAGTCCGAGGGCGCTCGTACATTACTAGCGATGGAGGTATGGGAAGAGGACGGTCTGATTCTCCCTCCCGGGGCGACCCCGGGCGTTCTCGATGGGGAGCCGGCGCCGGGCTCGCGCCGAGAGCAGCAGGCGGTAATCGACAACCGCACCGACTTGCCCGACGAGCTGATCATGGGCGCCGCCCAGACGTACTTGGAGGAGAACAGCGCCTACAACCTGCGCAACAACATGCCGATGTCGGTCTACAACGACGGCGGCGGCTCGATGATGTCGCGGGCCGAATTTCGATCGCCCTCCTCGATCCCCGACGAAATCCGCCTCGCGCGCATGTTGGCCGAGAAAGACGACGATATCGCCGCGGTCATCGGCGAGATGATCGGCCTGGCCTTCTCCGACGGCGTGCAGGTCCAGCACCAGGACGAGCGTACCCAGGCCCTCTTCGAAGGGATCAACGAAGAGATGGATATCGAGGGCGTGCTCGCCAACATGTACCGCGAGTGGCTGATCGCGGGGCAGGTGAGCACCACGATGCTCTTCACTCGCGAAGAACTCGACTACGAACTCAGCGACAAAGAACGGATGCAGTCGGCCAACGTCGCGGTTCCACGGGTCGGCGTCCTGGCCTCGGAGCAGATCCGCGTCCTTGGCAACGACATCTTCGGCACGGCTCAACTTGCCTACGAGCCCGAGAGCGAAAAACTCAAGCGCTGGCTGGAAGAGTACTTCAACCCACGTACGTCGCCGGCGCGCAAAGCCGAACTGGGTAGGAAAGATCGCGTTGCGGCGAACATGTTCATCGGCAAAGTCGCAGTTAACCCCTTCATCACAGATAACCCGCAGACGACGACGGGTGTGCTCTACCTGCTCAATCCGTTGGTAGTGCAGCGCACGACGATGCCGAAGGGTGCGTGGACACAGCCGCGGCCGACGATGACGAGGAACTTCCCGCTCCTGGAGGCGAAGCGGCTGCTGAACGTGATGGACTTCGCGCTTCTCCAGGGTGGCAGCAACTTCATCGTGGTCGCGAAGAAGGGCACCGACCAGCGGCCGGCGAGAGGCAACGAGGTCGCGAACCTCCGCGAAGTCGTCAAACGCGCTTCCAAAGTCGGCCTGATCGTCGGGGACCATCGCCTCAGTTTCGAAATCATCACTCCGAAACTGGACGAATTGCTCAACGCGGAGAAGCGCAAACTGCTCGGCCGCAAGATGGCGATGGGCTTGATGCGAGTCGGGGAGCACGGCAGTGAAGACTCCGGCGCCGAGGGGCAGGTTGCCGAGATCGAAATGTTCTCGCGGGTGATCTCCTGGGACCGTGACCGTTTGATCAAGCACCTGGAACGCAACATCTACAAATCCACGGTCAAACGCAATCCGAAAGTGTTGAAAGGCGCGGCGAATATCTGGGTGATGAAACTCATCCTCCAGGGGACGCAGTACTTCAACGACATGGTGTTGAAAATGCGCGACCGCGGTGACATTTCCCGTCGCTCTACTGTCCAGGCTGCCGGGTTCGACTACGAGGCTGAGCTGGGGGAGCGCGAGCGCGAGCTTGCTGCCGGCCACGACGAAATCCTCGTTCCGGGCGTTGTGCCCCACACGTCTCCCGATCAGCCGGGGCAGACGCCCCAGATCAACGACAACGGCGGCGGGCGCCCGGCCGGTGTCAAAAACGGAGACGAACCCGGTCCGCGGCCGAAAAAAACGCTCAACAAAGTCGCCGGCGAGACGATCAAAGCCTGGTTCGACGAGGACGCCGATGTCGATCAGGTTGTCCGCATGGGCGAAGAGACCTACAAAGTCCTCGACGCCTTCCCCGATCGCGTCATCGGCCGGCTCACGGCCAACGACATCGAAGCCCTCAGGCTCAGCGAGGCCGGGCGCATCGGGCCGACGGTATACGTTCCCGTCAACCCCGGCTACGAGGTCGCGGAAGCTCGCGCGGTGCGCCTCGAAGATGGGCTCTCCCTGTTGGTCGGCCAGATCCCGGGCGGCGCGATCGTCGCCAAAGCGATCGGCTTCCGCGAGCCCAGGTGGACCGCGGAGCAGGCCGAGGAGACTGCGATCAAATGGGGCTTCCTCACCGAGGCACTGCCCGACCTCGACCCACTCGATCCCGACGAGGAGACCGCAGCGGCCGACGGTCGAGAGCTGACCTTGAAGATCGAGTTGAACGGCGGTAACGAAGGCGGAGCCCGGATGCTGATCAAAGACAAAGACGGTCAGATCATCGGTTCCCAGCTCGCCGTAGATCCGCCGAAAGACGACTGATGCTGACCCCCGAGGGGCAGAAACAGCTCGCGCGCCTAATCGCCGAATGGGTCCGGGGCGGAGCGATCGTCGTGGGCAATGGAACTGAGTCCGCCGAGGCACCGATCGAGAGCATCGAGGTCGTCCAGGTCGAGGGTGATGGCGTCAGCTATGGCGTTCAGGTCGAAGCGACCTTCGGCGCGACCGCCGCCAACTTCGAGTGGGCGCGTAACGGGGTCAAGCTCGCCGACGGCACCGAAATCGATGCCGACCAGAAGGACGGAGGCCGCAAGGTCGCCGGCGCCGCTTGGAAGTTGGCGGTTCTGGTCAAGGTGGCCTAGTGGCTGTCGAAGTCAACATCGACTCGGTTGAAACTGAGGACTCGGTTCCCGCGTCGGCCCCATTCAGAATCAGTGACAAGCCTGGGAAATCGAAACTGACCTACAGCTTCACGGTGACGGCCGATGGTGTGATCAGGGCTTGGCGCAGCCGCTTCCAGCCGACCGATCGCAACCACGGCAGACTCCTCGCCAGCCGAGGGATGGTGTGTGGATCGGGGGATCGCTGCGGGTCTCCGGTCGCTCGATCCTTGGTGGCAACTTCTCCTCTCCCAAATAGCGAGGAAATCAACGAGGCCGATATCCATGGCTTCTCGGACGGGGATTACCCTGTCGAGGTCTTTGCAATGGAAGAAGGCGCCTGGAACTAAATGCCGTGGGAAGAAGAGACATGGATTGATGACGATGGAACCCTGACGGTCGGTACGCCTTTTGATGCCGACCGGATGAACAACATCGAAGTCGGCATTCGTGAAGCTCTGGAAGGAACCGGCGGCGGCGGCTCCGATGTGAACCTAGTGTTCACCCAGGGAGTTGCCGCAGAAGTATGGGTCATCAAACACGAACTAGGCAAGATTCCATCTGTGATCACCTTCGACAGCGAAGATAATGAGATAGAGGGTCAAGTAGTGCCTCTGTCCAATGACGAAATCGAAATCCGCTTCAACGCTGAGGTTTCGGGGAAGGCAGTACTGAACTAATGGCCGTTAAAGACATCCTCACTCATTTCGATTTCAAGAAGTCCAACGAGCTTCGCAACGCGCTGGTCCACAAGCTCGCCGCCGCACCGTCGGAACCTGTCGAGGGACAGATTTATTACGACACCGTTCTTCACAAGTTCTTCTACTACAACGGCACCGAATTCGTAGCGAGCGATCTCTCCGCCCTCGAAGCCGGTGACGCGCTCACCAAGACCGGCAACAAACTCGATGTCGCCCCTGGAACCAACCTGGAGATCAGCTCCGACACGATCCGCATTGCCGCGACCGCGGCCGGCTCCGGGCTCGGAGGGGGCGCGGCCGAAGCCCTGAAAGTCAACGTCGGCACCGGCATCGAGATCAGCTCTGATGCAGTTCGTATCGCGGCGACAGCGGCGGGCGCCGGCATCGGGGGAGGCGGCGGCTCAGCACTGTCGATCGCTGCCGGGACCGGGATCACGATCGAAACCGACGGGGTGGCTGTTGACACCACGGTCATTGCGACCAGGGAATTCGCAGAAGCCCTGATCAACGGGACCGACAACAAGGCGTCGGTGCGCGCGGCGACCACGGCCAATATCACGATCGCTACTGCCCTGAACAATGCTGACGTGCTGGACGGGGTGACCCTGGCCACCGGCGATCGGGTCCTGGTCAAGAACCAGACCACCAAAAAAGAAAACGGGATCTACATCGTCGGTGCTTCCCCAGCCCGGGCCACTGACGCCGATATCAGCGCTGAGGTTACGTCTGGTCTCTACGTCTTCGTTTCGGAGGGGACGGTCAACGCGAGCAGCGGCTGGCAGCTCTTTACCAAAGACCCGATCACCCTTGGCACTACCGAACTCGTCTTCGAACAGGTCTCGGGAGCAGGGCAGATCACCGCTGGAGCTGGGCTCACGAAGACGGGGAACGTCCTCGATGTTGGTGAAGGCGCGGGCATCAAAGTCGAAGCCGACAAAATCGTGCTGGACACCGCGGTCGCTGTCAGGAAGTTCGCAGGGCTGATCGGCACCGGTGCCGCAACCGAAATCGAAGTCGAACACAAACTCGGGACCGAAGACGTGACGGTTCAGGTCTGGCAGGCCGGCGGCGAAAAGCTCCAAGTGGACTGTGGCGTACAGAAAATCTCCACCGAAAAAATCAAACTGCTGTTCAACGTTGCCCCGACCTCAAACCAGTACCGGGTCGTCGTTCACGGCTAATGGAGCAACTCGGTAAGTTCATATCGCCTCACTCGGAAGGCAAACCGAGCAGCCCGGTCGAAGGCCAGCAGCACTTCGACGTTCTTAGGAACGAACTCTACTTATGGGATGGAACCGAATGGGTCGCGCTTGGCGATAAGAATGCTGTGCTCGACTCGTCTGCCTTTTCGACGGAAAGCAAAAGCAGCTTCGGATGGACCCACACGTTCAACGATTACGTTACGGGGCTACTAGTTCTGATCGTCCAGACGGGCTCCACTTCTAACTTAATTAGTTCGGTCAAATACAGCGGGGTCGAACTATCGCTGATCGGCGAAGTCAAAGACACGACTGAGGGCGGCGCTGTGTGGGCGTATTGGACCTCGACGCTCACGGGGGGGTTCACTGGGAGCGGCAATAAAGTCTCCGTAGTCGTCGCGGACGCAACCGCGAAGATTGGTGCCTCCTATGGGTTTAGCGGCGCAGAGGATCTAGTCGCCCAGATCCAGACTGCTACAAGCGCGAGTAGTAAAGAAATCGAATTCGAAACTCCGGCCAGGACGGGAATCGAAGTGGCTATGGTTGGGGCTGCCCATACTGGACTGGAAACTCCCACCGTCACCCCTAACGAACGAACTACCACTGACAAAACACAGGACTTCGGAACGGCAGGTGCGATCTTCGGGCACCTGACGCATTCCAGGCGGTGGACTGGCGGTGTCGGTGTTGGGTGGACCGCTTCAATCGCCGATGACTTCGGGCTCATGAACGTCGTGGTGCGCCGTCGTCTGATCTCCGGGCCGGGCACGGCCTTCCCCTCGACCCCTGCGATCGGCGACAGTTTCACCTTCATCGCGAGTTCCTCCAAGAATGTCTACTGGCAGTTCGTCTACGACGGGCTCGGCACAAATCCCTGGAAGAAGGTCGGTGGGCCACCGCTCAAATCCTGCGACGTTGGCGGGGAACGCTCGTCGGGGACCGCCGGCTCCATCCTCACCACCGGGTCGCCGGTCATCGAAGTCCCGGTGTCGGGTGAATACACCGGGCGCTATGGGTGCTCGTGGACGCAGCTCGCGACCGCGGGGGCGACCCAGGCCGACTCTCGCCTCTTCATCAACGCCTCCCAGAAAGAGATTTACTCGCTCGTCGGCACTCAACAGTTCGAGGGTGACCCGATGGACCACGGTTGGAACCAGCCCTACGCGATCACCAAAGGCCAGGCGGTGCAGACCCGCTACTCCTCCAACAACGCGCGGGCCTACACCTTCCACGATCTCTTTATCGAGGTCGATCCGATCTGCGTTGCAGGGTAATGCCCTCCGGCTTCGTAGTCACCCTCGACCGGACGGCGCCACCATTCGCCGTCGAGATCATCTCCGTCGGCCCTGACCCGACCCTGATCACGCTGAAGCTGGTCTCCGACGCCGAAGCCTTCGAGTTCCGGCTCTGGGGCGCGATCGACACCGGCGACCCGGCCAACGCCGGCTATGGCATCGACGAATCGGCCGAATGGCTGCCCTTCGACGAAGAAATCCAGGTCCGCATCCCAGACCCGGACTCGGCCGAAACCCGGCTCAGCCTCCAGGTGCGCGACGACGTATGGAACGCCTCGCCCATCGAAGTCGTCGTCTTCGGGGAACCGGAAGCCCCGACACCGCAACCGACTCCAGCCCGGCCGGGTGGAGCTGGCCACGTCGAGCCCCCTCGCCGGACGCCGGCGCCGCGGGGCAGGAAGCTCTCACGGGAAGAGACGATCGTCGTGTCGAGTACAGCCACGGTCGAAGTCGTCGTCGAGCGGGAGACGGAGATCAGTTTGGCGTTGTCGGCTGCCATCGAAGCTCGCGGGACCTCTTCTTCACTGCTGCGGTTGTCCTCTGTGTCTCGAAGCGCAGCCGAGATCAGCATCGTTTCCGATTTGGAAACAGTCAGCCTTTACGACACCACCCGTGGGCTTGACCCCGTGGAGGAAGAAGCTCTCGTAGCCGTCCTGCTGTGAGATCGCGTCTTCCCTGACTCGTAGATTAAGGAGCAGCGAAATGCCTGAGATGACCAAGAAGACCGTCTTCGAGCGCGGGGACAAGGTGTACATCGTTTCCCCGGTGGCTCCGTTCACTCCCGACGCCGCCGGCATCGAGGAGTTCGCCTTCGCCAAGGAGCTGATGGCCCAGGCGCCGAACCAGGCGATCAAGTGGCTGAAAGGCGAGTACGTCGAGGCCGACAAGCCCAACAAAAACGGGCAGATATGGACCGAAGGCGAGGTCGCGATCAAGTCGATCACCGCCCAGTTCATGCCGGTGACAGTCATGCACGATCGCCGTACCGCGGTCGGGCTCATCGCCGACACCCGCCTTCTGGTCCCTGACAAGGATGGCGTCCCGCGGGCGAAGGTGGACAACACCCTCGCGATCTGGGAGCACCGCTTCCCGGAGATCGCAGAGGAGATCGACCACAACTACCAGGCCGGCACTCTCATGCAGTCGATGGAGTGCCACAGCCCCTCGTACTCATGTGCAGAGTGCGGTCAAATGTTCCACAAGCTGCCGGATGCGGCCGAGCGTAAGAACTGGTGTCACCACCTGCAAGAGGGAGCAGGTCATGGCGCTCGTATATTAAACGGTGTCGTCTTCACGGGAACCGGATTGATATTCGGAACTCGGGGCACAGAGGGGGCCAATCCCAACGGCCATCTCGATGTCTTTCAGGATGAGGTAGCCGAGTTTCACGAGCAGGCCCACAAGAACGCGGGCCGTACACCTAAGAAGAGCCGACAAAAAACACGAAGGAGAAAGACTTCAATGGGCGAGATCGACATCAGTGGTGAGGAGTACGCGGAGCTGAAGGGCCGTCCGAGTAAGGACGAGCTGGCTGCCGCGGAGAAACGCGCCACTGAGGCCGAGTCCACGGTCAACGACCTGAAGCCCAAGGTCGAGGCCGCTGAGACCGCCCAGAAAAAGGCGGAGGACGAGAAAGCCGAGTCCGACAAAAAGCTGAAAGAGCTGGAGGAGGAGAAGGCCCAGGTGACCCTCCGCGACGAGCGCTTCGGCAAGCTCGGCACCGGCTTCGTCGCCAAGCTCGGCGACACGACCAAGGAGAACCTGCGCAACGACGCCGGCAAGATGGAGGACGCCGACTGGGACAAGCGCCTCTCCGAAGTCGAGGAGATGGCGGGCGTCAAGCGCGATGTCAAGCTGGACGCCAAAAAAGGCGGCAAGAAACCGGCCGAGAAGGACGAGTCGGCCGGGGCGACCGAGGAGGAGGCCGAGTTCACCATCGAGGAGCTGGCCGCGTCTTCGGCAGGCGGAGGCGACGAGGAGAACGCCGCGCCGACCGTCAACCAGCGCCAAAGCGTTGCAAGGGGCCTTCTGGGCTCGAAAAAAACGGAGAAGTCCGAGTAGAGCCGGCTTCCGCTCAACCAAGGAGAACCCACTGCAATGAACGCCTTCTTCGACGAAACCGACGGCTCGCACGTCCTCTCGGGGGTTAAAAACCTCCCGAACGCCCAGGTCGTGCATCCCGGTGAGCGCTGGACCGACCGCAAAGCGTCGGGCGCGATCACTCCGGGGGAACCCGTCGTGCCACTCGCCTCCGGCACTTCGCCGACCGGCACTCTGGTCATGCGTCCCGTCAAAAACGGTGACCTGACCCAGCAGCTCGCGCTCGCGACTCGGGTGATCGACATCCCCGATCCGAACACGGGTCCGACCTCGCTCGGCCCCAACGAAGTGCGCAACCAGGACATTCCGCACATGGAATGGCTGATGGCTCACTACAGCGGGGTCTTCGTCCTGACTCTGGTCACGCCGGACACCTACGCCCCCGGCGAACTGATCGGGTGGGACCTGAACGGCGCCCGGCCTGCCGGCAAGGCGACCACGCACGAAGGGGCCTGGTCCAAGAACGCCAACGCGGACATCAAAGCCGTGTTCGAAGTTCAGGACTGGGAGGAGATCAACTCCTCAACCCACGAGGGCATCCTCACCGTCAAGTTCGTCGGCCGGAGCCAGTTCTAAACCCACTACGGAATCGGGAGCAGCCACACCATGGATAACGGAATTTTCAAAGTTCTGGCCCGAATCCAGGGCGAGGAGGACGCGGCGGCAAAAGCGGACCTGATGGAGCAGAGCAATCAGCTTCTGGGCGAGCACTTCAAACGCAACCCGTTCGACCTTCAGGAGCTGGCCTACGACATCGTGGGGCTCCTCTGGCAGGACGTGATGAAAGAAGACATCACGTCGAAAATCATCGAGGTCAAGAACATCGGCCTCGGCGAGATCGATTACGTCGAAGAGGACCTCCGCGGGGGCCGTGCCTACTGGCAGGGCAAAGGCGGTCAGATCCTCAGCTCGATCATCCGCCAGGAGCGCAGCTTCATGCCCCGCGAGGAGATGGTTGCGGCGATCGACCTCCACCAGGACGAGATCACCACCAACTTCTGGGGCACGTTCGAGAAGCTCCGGGCTCAGTACGAAGAGAAGCTGCGTCAGCTCCCGCCGACCCAGCTCGTCGAGCTGATCAAAGCCGCCATCACCGGCGGGTCCTTCTTCGGCGAATTCGCCGTCTCGTCGCTGACCGCGGCGCAGATCGATTCCGTCGTCGATCCGGTGGCCGCTCGCTCCAAGGGGGGTGTCACGATCATCGGTACGGAAATCGCGACCCGCCTCCTGGCGCCGATCGGACTCCAGTTCGGCCCGAACCTCCAGGAACAGATTTTCAACACCGGTCAGATCGGGGTCTACAAAGGCCGCGCGGTCGTCCAGGTCGAGAACTTCGAAGACTTCAACGGGCGGTTCGTGCTCCCGAACGACGAGTTGTGGATCGTCGGGAACAACGCCGGCCGTCTGACCTACTACGGAGATCAGAAGACCCAGATCCTCCCGCGCGAGGCTTTCTACCAGCGCTGGGAATCGGCCCGGGACGCCGGCATGCTCCTCTACGGAGCGGCCAAAGGCCGGATCGGTCGGATCAGCTTCAAATAGGGCTAGGCGCGCCAGGGCATATCGGCCCTGGCGCCTCGGTGTAAGCACGAGCGAAGGAGATGCGCGATGGGTGAGTCAGGTCAGAAGAGCAAGTTCCAGAACACGTCGCCGGGTGTCGCCGGCGCCGTCATCCTCGACCACGAAGGCAAAGCGAAGGGCATCCCCGTCGCGCCTCGGGCCGAGATATGGCTGTCGCTCAAGGAGCAGGGTCTCACCGCCATGGCTCCCCGCCACGAGCACGACAACCCCTTCACGGACGGGACCTTCACGCTGATCGCCAAGGGCGAGGATCTTCAGCATCAGCGTCCGATCGGCGACGATCAGGTGCCCCAGCAGCCTCAGTCCGACCCGGAGCCCGGTGACGACCGCGACCCGGAGAACATCGACATCCGGGAGGAGACCCTGGAGCCCGCCGCGGATCAGCCGCCGGCGCCGCCCGAGCCCGCCCCGGAGCCGGAGCCCGAGAAGGCTCCCGAGGTCCCGGTGCCGCCGACGGCGACCGAACCCGTTCCCGCTGAGAAGCCGGTCGGTGTCAACCCGGTCGAGGCCGAGGACGGGACCGTGCAGCCGACTCCTCCGCCGGCGCCACCGGTGGTCGATGGTGGCTCGACGGGGCCGGCGCCCCAACCGGCGCCGAAAGCTCCTCCGAAACGGCCGTAACCCCGATCGGGGCCTATGGAACCGGTCACCGATCTCCTTCAGCAGCATCTGGAGACGCGCTTCTGGCCCTTCGTTGAGCCGGAAGATGTCGAGGATACCTGCTGGCTGTGGACGGGGCGGCTGACCAGCAAGGGCTACTCGGCCGTTCGTCTGTTCGGCGGCGCGGTGCTCGGCCATATCGTCTCCTATGAGATCCTCAACGGGCCGGTGCCCGACGGGCTCGTGCTCGATCATCTCTGCCGGCAGCGAGCCTGCGTAAATCCTCTCCACCTGGAGGCAGTCACTGCGGAGGAGAACACCCGCCGCGGCCACGAAGCGAAGACGGCGTGCGCTCACGGTCACGCTTTCGACTTCCGGCGGGGAGATGGCGCCCGCGGGTGCCGCGCCTGCGCCCGGGATCGGTGCAAGGCGTATCGAGCCCGGCACCACGTTCCCCTACTTGCCCGTCCCTGCCTGGAGTGCGGTGACAGCTTCACCCCGCGGTCCCGGCCGGACGCCTTCCTGTGCTCAGGCAAGTGTCGTCAGCGCCGCCGGCGCCGCCGGTTGAGAGAGGAGACTCTCGCCTGATGGAACCGGTTACTGACCTTCGGGACACCCGTGTGCTCATCCCGCGTCTGCGGCGCGCCCTGGACGGCCCAACGGCCATGTCCTCGGGCGCGCTGTCTTCGACGCTCTTAGATGAACAGCTCAACGCGATCGGCGCCGATGCGATCGGCACGGTCATCTTCTACTCGGGGAGCCTCTTCGGGGCCAAACTCGAAGTCTCCGCGCGCGACGACACCTATATGTCGCCGACGGCCTGGCTGACCGATCCTGCGCTCACTGAGTCGCAGGTGACGGTCGTCGTCTCCCAGGCTGCCCTCGACTACTTCTTCAACCGCCTGACGACCTCTGAGAGCGGCAAAACCGCAGAGACGATCAAGGACGAGGCGACCGAATGGTCATGGGAGGTCAGCGCGCAGACGGTGGTCGAGCGGCTTCGGCAGCTCCGGGCCGACCGGGACCGCGCGCTCGAACAGCTCCAGGAAGACGACTCCGAAACCGATGCCTCGTGGGTCTCCTTCATCCAGACCCGGGATGCCGTGACCTCGCGCCTGATCGAGCCCTGGCTCACTCCCGGCGGCGCTGGCGGGTTGAACCCGGCAGAATGGGCGGTATGACCGAAGATGCGACGATCACCGGTTACGCCGACGCCCAGGCCCGCCTCAGGGCCAAGACGGGGCGCGAGCTGTGCTTCTACACGCCGATCGCCGAAACCTGGCCACCGGGCACTCCGCTAGACGTTCACGGCAAGCCGATCGATCCATCGGTCGAGCCCGAACAGTCGGGCTTCGAAGGCGCACCGATCCTCTGCAACGTCGCTTCCCGGCCGGTCCGCGGTGCTCTCAGTGCCGGCGCCACGGATTCACCGGTGGGCCTGATCGGTTCCAGCTCACTCGTGCTGATCACGGACCCGGAGTTGTATGCGACGGTTGAAGATGCGACAGAGTGTGTCGTCTTCGGTCACAGGTACAAAATCGAGGACGCGAAACCTGATCAAATCGGCGGCGATAAAGTGCAGCGCATGTTGATATTCGTGGAGAAGAAGTAGATGGCTGTCACGCGCGAGGACTATGTAACACAGTCCGTAGACATCTACCTGCGACGGATCATGGAAGAAAAGGGGTACGGGGAAGACGTGATCGAACTCCTCGACTCCTTCCCGCACACTCGCTTCGATAGCGAGGAGCTGACCAAGACGTACATCGCCGAGGGCTTCGGCTTCGACGATGGTGGCAAGCAGGCGGAGCTGGGCTCGAACCTCAAGGAACGGCTCTACACCATCGAGTTCTTCGTCATCGGTCGCACTCCCACATGGGCGGAGAATGTCGCCAGCGCTGTGAAATTCTCACTGGAGAACGATCAGACTGTCCCGCTGGTGGACATTCTCCAGCCCGACAAGCCGGTGATCGACGCTCTCGTACTTGCTTCAGTTTCCTCTGAGCACCAACCGATCTCCCAGCCCAAACCGTGGCAGGAGAACATCTGGACGGTGCATGCCCGGGTCGAAGACTGTTACGACCCACGCGCCGTCGGCGTGACCTGAGAAGTAAACGCGACCCGCGGCTTACCGGTGATCAAAGGGGGTGGCGCCGCTGTCCCCCTAGCCGTGCGTTGGTCGCCGGCGCATCCTACAGGGGATTCACCCGGCGCCGCTTGAGGACCAGTCAAGAGGGCGGCGCCGGGCTCAGCCTGACGACAGCTCATGAGGGCTGCCCGACACGAATTCCCCGCGGCCAGAATACATGTAATTTCGACACCGTTTGTCGAAAACCCCGCAGTTTGCGGCATGGATGCACCCGATCGACCTTCCCGCTGATCATGGCAGGCGTCCAACCGGGTGCAGAGCCGAGCATCCGCTTGTCCTCGCCCTTCTGAGACGGTGCCCCGCTGTTCTAGGGCGGTTCGGCTCCACCTGCCGAGCACGGCTGATGGGAGGACCACAGCTTCAGACTCGGCGCCAACCTACCAAATGTTGCGGCAAAGACATCATGGTGGACACCACAATCGCCGAAATTGCGGAAAACCAGTTCCCATGCGGCTTTCAGAACGTTTCACGTGGAACATTAATTCGGTGACTCACCGTAATGCCGGCGGCGGGACTCGAACCCGCGACATCCTGCTTAAAAGGCAGGCGCTCTACCAACTAAGCTACGCCGGCGGGGTCAGCCCGGGAAGGTGTGGGCAGTGAAGGGGGCGCCGCCGAAGTCGAGCCAGAAGTTGTGCCAGCCCAGCACGGCGATGCGGAGTTTGGTCTCGGTCGTCATCGACGTGGATACTATTCCCCTATGGCTGAACTTGGCGCCGGGTTCGAGGATCGGGATAGCGGTTACTTCGCGACCTTGCCGACGCCGCCGGGGCTGCTGGGAGGGCTCGTCTTGCTGGAGGAGGCCATGGCCTTCGCGCGCGTGAACCCGCTGGGGGCGGAGATCCTCTCGGGGATCGAGAGCCTGATCGGCACCGTCGATCGCCAGGTCACGAGGATCACGATCGAGACCGTCAAGGTGGCCGACGAAGCGATCAGGGACAAGATTGAGCGCACGCGGGTTCGGCCGCGGATCAGCTCATTTGGCTTCATGGTGCCGAAAAAATCGCTCTCAGAAGGCGTGCGCTCAGAGGTCCTCGGTCCCGGAGCCGTCGGCATCGGCAGTCTCGGGGAGATGGACACCGTGGTCGGCACCGACGGTCGGCCCTATTGGCGCACCCAGGAGTACGGCTCCGACCACAACGTCGGCCGGATCATCTACGGGCTCTTCCAGCCCGGTGGCGCCGCTCCGAGCCAAGAGGACTTCCGCAAGCACCCAGTCTTCCAGCCCGGGGCCGAAGGGGGCGGAGCCATGATCATCCGCCGGCCGATCCCAGCTCGACACTTCATGCGCGACGGCGCCGCGGTCGCCGAGAGCTTCAGGGCTCGCGAACTAGGGCAGCTTGAGGACCAAGCGATCGGCGAGATTCGTGTCCTACGTGCTGCTTTGCCTGCTGCCGCGTAGAGCAGACCCACAGTCACAGCCGAGGCCGCTCGTATATTAAGCAGTGGCAATGGCAGAGACGGGCGACGGTAGCCGAAGGGCGTACATCCATCGGCGTAAGGGTCGTTATATGGCGCAGTTGCTGGAGGAGTTCGAGCTAAAAGTCGAACCCCTAGTTTCAGCACAGGTGGCCGATGACTTCAAATCTTACGTTCGGCGGAAAATGAACGCTCTCGCGGCTGATGCTGTGGAGCTGTTGGAGCTTGAGGATAAGGCGATGAACGAGCTGGCGACTGACCTGAAGGATCGACTTTTTCCTGATGGCCCGCCGGGAAGGACTTAGAATATGAGCATTCTCGCGGGTGACATTCTTCACGTTGGCGGTCAGAACATCATGGACCGCATCCAGCAGGCCGGACTCGGGAATGCGCAGATCCCGATCGAAACGATCCGCGAGGTAGGAAACCGCGAGGTCGTGGACAAGGTGCCGGGCGAGCCCGACTTCACCTTCACTCTTCAGAGCTTCAACGTCGGCACGGAACTGATCGCGTTCCTGACCGGCAAATCCGGTGGCAAAGCCTCCGCCTCCTTCCCCGGTTCGGGCGATCCCGACGGGACCGAGTACAACTGGCTCGACTGCGGCTTCGTGAACATCACGTCGCCCTGGAAGAAAGGCTCGACGGGCTCCGCCGGCGTCGTCGAGGCGGGCTTCCTGGTCCCCGGCTACTACCCGACCCGCTATACCCTCAACTTCGGCGTCACCGACAACGCTCAGCAACAGGCCGAGCTGTCCGGTGGCTCCTACTACTACGCGGAGGCCGCTCCCGAAGAGAACAAATTCGCCGGTGACGGCGTAACGGTCGCCTTCGAATCGGCCGACACGACCGTCCACTACCGCAAGGGCGGGGGCGAAGGCGAAACCTTCCGCGACGTGTTCGGCGTCATCGTCGATGGTCAGATCCAGACCGAGGAAATCGACTACAAAGTGAGCGGCGGCAACGGCTCGAAAGCCGTCGTCACCTTCGACGAAGCGCCCGAAGGCGGCGCCGACATCCGCTTCTGCTACTTCACCAAAGCGGCCAAGAGCTACCCGCAGCCGCTCCACGCGTCCTCCCAGGTCCTCCCGGGCGCCGTCCGCGGCCGGAACATCGTCATCGAGATCGACGAAGAGCGCGCCGGCGGCGGTCAGACCTTTACCCTGGAGGCGACGGTCGAAGGCGAAGTCGAGCGCGAGCTTGGCACCGAAGACGTGATCGCCTACAACGTGAAAGGCACCGACACGAACGGGACCTTCACGGTGCGGCCGAAGGACAAAGACGCCTTCTTCGACCTCCTCAGCCGGATCACCGGCGTCAGCCGCTCCGAGGTCTTCGGCTTCTTCAACGATCACACGGTCCAGCTCGACGTGAAAATCCAGAACCCGAAGAACCCGTCGAAAATCCTCAAGACCGTCCGGGTCGCCGATGCCAAGTTCCAGCCTCCGGGCCAGCAGGCCCAGGTCAACGCGGCGACCGACTTCGCGATCAGCTACGCATCGGTCAACGGCACCTTCTCGGAGTTCAAGGGCGAAGCGCCCTAACCCTCCGGCTTCACCACATAGTGGCTTCGCGGCCACGCACTACGGACTCGGCGCGCGAAAGCGCAGGCAGATGTAAAGCGGGGCATTACGCCCCCCACAGACAAGGAGCAGCATGAACGATCAGCCCGAGACCCACACAGCAGAGATGCCCCCCGTGGCGGTTGCCGCGGAGGATGTCGCCGTTGGAGGCATGCCGCCGGCAGACGCCGCCCCGGAGCCGCCCGCGGCCGAGCCAGCCCCTGAGCCGGTCGTCGAAACGAGCCCTGCCGAAGAAGCGACCCCGAAGAGGATGCACAACTACTCGGAGTACCTCCACGTCGGCGCCGGCGCCGAGGACTGCGAGCACGGCGCTGACGGCGCCTGCGAGGACCCTCAGCACTCCCACATCTGGGTCCGCCTGCCCAACCAGTTCGAGCGGGCGAACATCTCCGAAAAGGCCGCTGCCGCCGCGGCCCGCCGGCTGCGCCTCCTGCGTGACCCGGAGTCCGACCAGCGGGTGATCCTCGACGGCGAGCTTGAACAGCTCCAGGTCGCCAACGATCGCCCGGCTCTGATCGAGCAGATCGTGGGGAAAGACTTCCTCGAAGACCACCTGGCGGCGCTGAAGGAGGTCCTGGAGGAAGACGAAGACGAGTGGGCGACGATCGACGAGGATCGCGAGCGCCTGCGGGTGCTGGAGCCCATGCCCGAAGAGGAGCGGCCGAAAGAGGAATTCGAAGAGCTGTCGGCCCATCTCAAAGAGCACACGCGCCTGGTGAACGAGCGCCGGGATGCGATCCAGAAACCGAAGAGGGACGAGCTGGAGGCGAAGGGCACCGAGGATCTGGTGGACATCCTTCGCGAACAGCAGATCGAGGCGATCGGCACCGCGGCCCGGCGTGAAGAGTCGGCCAAATGGGAGTGGTACATCTGTTCCTTCAAGCCGAAGTCGCCGGACAAGCCCGGCTTCCCCAGCGATCGGTTCTTCTCGTCGATCGACACGTTCACTTCTGCCTCCACAGAGGAGATCGAGGCAATCTCCGAGGCAGTCACTCGGTTGGAGACGGAGGCGAGCGAAAAGCTAAAAGGCTAGTCCTCGATGACTCATGGCTAGAAACGGTTCGACTCGCGCGGGAGATGGGAACGGCAGACTTGCTGTTCCCGCCCGGCGTGGAGCGCATAGACGAACTGCCGGCACAATTGTTCGAGGCGATCAGGGTGTCGATGATCTACCTGAGCTTCGAGGAGCTTCCCGAGGAGGACCGTCCACCCAAAAAGATTTGGGACGACAGTGCGAAACTCAAACTGCACTTCCAACAGGTGAAAGAAAAGCGTAAGCGACAGAGCGACCCCGACGCAGCGGCCCCGATCGAGGAGCCGGTGCAGAATGACCTGACGAAACACATCACAAGATGACACCGTTCGACTTCGGAGCCTTTGAGAGGGAAGCTGGTCAGCTTCTCGCGCAGATGCGCAAAAGCGCCGCGGTCGCAGCGGAGTATGAGTCGCAGGCCAAATCGGGTCGGCTCTCGACCAGCGAGGCGTCACGCGCTGCGGAGCCCGCCGGCGCTGCCGCTGGCGGTTCGAAGTCGGCCGAGGCAGAGATCAGGTCGCGTGGGCTGGCGACGGATCAGCTCGTGACCCGCCAGAAGGCCCTCACTTCGGCCGAGCAGGACGCCTCGCGCGCGGAGAGTCAGCTCGCCCAGAACATGGCACAGAGCCGCGGCTCCCTGCGGACCACCGGTGCCCTGACTAACGAGTTCGTGGATGAGGCGAAACGCGGTGCAGTGACGATTCGCGAGATCGGCCAGGAGGTCAGCGGCACGATCTCCAAGTTCGGCGGCTGGATCGTCGCCGGCGGCGCCGTCTACTTCGCCTTCGACGCCCTGAGTGATGTGAAACGAGGCGCGATCGACGCGGCCTCTGGTGTGGAGCAGATGAGTCGAGTGATCAACAACCTCGACATCAGTAGTGCGACCGATGAAGTGAAAGAACTGGCGAACGAATTCAACCTGCCGATCTCCAGTGTCACCGAAACTGCCTTCGGGATCGGCAAGGCGTACCACAACCAGGCGCAGGCTCTCCTCGCCACCAAATCGGCACTGTACGCCGTGAAGGTTGGTGAGCTTGACGCAGGGACCGCGACCAAATACCTGATCTCGATCATCAACGGCTTCCATCTCCCGGCGTCGGCGATGGCCGGGTTGTTCGATCAGTTGCTGACCGCCCAGAAGCGTTATGCGATCGACCTCCCCTCCCTGATGGCCGGCGTCGGTCGAGCGGCTGGTTCTTTCCGAGCTGCCGGCGGCGATGTCCACACACTGATCGCGCTGATCACGACCCTTCAGCACGTCTCCGGGCAACAGGGAAATGTCATCGGCACGACGATTCAGCGGTCTCCTCACTTCCTCGCGATGCCGCAGAACCAGTCGGTACTCAAACAGTTCGGCGTCGATCCGAACCAAGACATCGAACAGGTCTACTCAGAGGCGATCAACGCAGCTCAGGGTAAATCCGGCAACGTCCAGAGGGAGATCGCTGAAGCACTGTTCGGTCCACAAAACGCCTCCCGCGTCGGGATCTTCCTACTCCAGAACAAGAAACTCTTCGACGAAGTTCTCAAACAAACCTCACCAAAACATGCCAAAGGCGCCGCGGAAGAACAGTTGGAAATCGTTCTCTCCAAGGCAAGCGAGAAGATTGATCGAATCGGGCATCAGCTCGAACAGATCGGGCTCGGCCTGGCGCGCGGCCACCTGCTCGACTCGCTCGGTCTTGCTCTCCAGACGATCAACGAGCTTCTCTCCGTAGCAAACAGCCTGCTCGGGGCATTCGACTCACTCCCGGACGGGGCTCAAAAGCTCCTCGCCTACCTGATCCAGGCGTCGTTGGTCATCAAGACCCTGCGCAGGCTGAATCTCGGCGAGACGATCGCTGGGCAGCCTCAAGGGCAGGTGGGTGGAGTACGTGGCGGCGCCGCTCGCTTCTTCGGCTACGAAAGCAAAGACTCCTTCGCCAAGGAAGCGCGCGCCGGGTTCATCAACGAGCAGCAGGCGCTCCAGAAAGAACTCTCGAAAATCACGACTCGGCAGTACACGGCCGGCCGCGAGGAGACCGCGGCCTTCAAAAGGGCACGGGAGACCGATGCGGCTGTTGGGCCGGCGGTCAAACAGTACGGCGCGCTTTCACCAGAGGCAGCGGCGGCGAAAGAGAAGGCCGTCGGTGCAGCGCGGACGGCAACGGCAGCGGCTGAAGCCAGCGAAAAACTGGCGATCAAAGAAGAGGCTGCCGTTGCGCGTCTCGCTGCGATCCAAGAGAGCATCGTTGCTACCCGCAAAAAAGTCGTTGGCGGGCTCAACGCGGAGGCGACGATCGCGGAGGCCCAGCGGCTCGGCTACCCGGTGCCCGCGGGCTTCGAAAAGGACCCTCTGGCTGGCACCCGCAAACTGGGCGCCACGCAGAGAGAGGTCGAGGCGATCAACCAGGCGACCAAGGGCGTCGTCCCCGCCGGCGCCGCAGAGGAGGCGGGCAGGACCTCGGCCGTCGTCGGTGGAGCCGCGGGCAAGGTCAAGGACTTCAGCTCGAAAGTCGGGGGCGTCAAAGGTGCGGTGTCGTCTCTGGGCGGCGCCTTCAGCGGGCTCCTCGGGCGAGCGGGCGAGCTTGCCTTCGCTGCCTTCACGATCGGCTTGCTCTCGGAACTACTCACCGACCAAGCCGACAAGGTTGGTGACGAGTTCGAATCCATCAGTGCGGCATCGAAGTCTCCAAAAGCACGTCTCGACAGACTTCATCAGCTCAAAAAGGGATCACAGGCTGGTGAAGGTGGCGAAACCTTCTCCGATCGCCTCGACAACCTGATCACCGAACGGACCAAGGTCCTCGGTGTGGACGTGCCGACTCTTGGCCTCGGTCCGGGGAAGGGGATCGGGGAAGAACGAGAGGAACTCGAAGCTCAGGCTGCCCACACGATTGAAGCCGAACTGAAGGCTCAGCGCAGTGCGAAACGAAAAGGTGAGCCGGTTCCATTCCGGTACATCTCTGACATCAGGAAAGACATTCAGCGTGTGCAGAAGTCGAACCTGGGGCGTAAGCAGACCGAAGAAGCGCTGGAAAAGTACGAAGAAGAGCTGCTGCACTCGTACGCCGGCGGGAAAGATCACAACAATGAACTTGCTGCGGCACAGGCAGAAATCCAGAAGGCTGGTGTCGAAACCGCGAAGGGTAAGGATCTGGTTGAAAAACTCCAGAACCTGAAAGCCTCGCAGATCACCGAACGGTTGTCGTCGAACGCGGCGTTGATCGGGGGGTCTGAAGGGGTCGCGTATGACCCTGCGATTGCACACAAGCTGGCGCTGATCTATGAGGCTCAGGTTCATACGCGACGTGGGGCCACCGACGCTAAATCTCTCTCCGAACTCGCGTCGGCGCGGCAGACGTACTTCTCCGCGATCGAGACCGCGGTGTCGAGTGAACTCCAGTACGGCCTCGACACAGCCAAAACCCAGGGTCAGCGATCCGCTGCCTATCAGCAGGCGCTCTCCAGGTACAAACACTTCGCAGGTTCGTCAGGTGCCGATTACAAAAAGCAGAAAGAGCAGGTCGAACAGCTCGAAAAACGCCGCCAGCAGGTGGCCGCGCAGCAGCAAGAAGAAGAAGGCAACATACACAGTCCGGGGATCGACGCGACAAAACTCCCTGGTAATGAAGAACTGAAAAAACTTGACACTCGGCTCCAGGCTGAAAAAGGCAAACTGAAAGCCCTTGCTGACGAAGAGAACCAGAAGCAGAGGTTCGTTCGTCAGATCATTCAAAAACTGCGCGAGGAACAGTTCCAGGCGAACAGCGCACTTCGTCAGGCCGAAGAGGGTGCGCGCGAGGCGCTGACTGCCGACCCGGTTGTGCAGACCCGAGAGAAAATTGAATTCCTCGGTAAAGAAATTGCCCAGGCGATCAAAGTCTACGGTAAGGATTCCCAGCAGGTCTTCCAGCTCATCACCGAACGGCGCCAGGCGCAGCAGACGTTGATCCAGGATCAGCTCGGGTTGATTCAGGCACACGGTCAGCTCGCGACCGCCGGCATCCTCCAGCAGGTTCCTCGTGAGAAATCGGAGCTGTACGGCCCCGGTGGGCTCCTCGCCCAGCTTCGTTTCGAGCAGGCTCACCGCAACGCCTTCGACCCAAAGCAGATCATCGAAATCGAGGCCCAAGTCAAACAGGCACAGGCCCAGCTCGAATTCGATGTGGTGCAGGAAGCCACCCAGCTTGCCGATGCGCGGTTCGGTATCAGGGAAGCGCAGGCGCAGTACAAAGGTAACGGTGCGCAGGCCGCGAAAATCGCACTGGATAAAGCGAAATACGATCTTGCACATGCACAGACGCCGCAGGAAAAACTCGCTGCGCAGCAGTCGGTGATCCAGGCCGTCGGCGCGAAGCGGGATGCCGTTGCTCAGGCCAAACTCGAATCGATCGAATTCGAAGCCAACATCGCGAAGACCACTACGCAGGACGAGATCGAACAGCTCGAAAATCTCCTCCATACCTACAAGCTCAGCATGGCGATGCGCCGGCAGATCCGTGAGCAGATCCACTCGCTGAAAGGCCAGCTCTCCAGTGAAGGTGACGCCTTCAACCTGAACGTCGGCGACTTCTCGCTGCCGACGGCATATGACATTCGCCGCGCTGTGCTATCCGGTGGTTCGGGGGGGCAGAGCCCGCAGGTCAACCAGTCCAACAGCTTCCACATCGAGAACTACTCCAGCGATCCGAACGTAGTGGGCCGCGCGATCGGCCGGGCACTCGGCGGCGCCGCCCACTCAGCCGCCCTATCAGCGGGAGTCGCGGGATGAGAGACACATTCATCAACCCTCGTAATGGGGAACAGTACGAATGGCAAGTGGGGCATAAGTCCGAGGAACCAACCTCGAAGACCAGGCAGATTTCGGAGTCCGCGAACACGAACAACACCGGGCTCGTGAAGCAGCAGGGCGATGTTCAGCCGCTCGTGTTGAAGTACTCGGGCTCGATCCTGCACAAACATCAGAACCAGGAATTCTGGCGCTGGTACCAGCTCTGTGAGACGCAGACGGTCTTCTTCCGTGATTTCGCGGGCAACGAATACGAGGTCATCATCACTGACTATGCCCCGAAACGTGAACCCACCATTCGGAACCCGAAGGACTTCAAAAACGCGCCTCTCTGGTTCTGGCAGTACACCCTCACGATGGAGGTCGTCCGCGTGATTTCAGGGGAACTCGCCGGCCTCACCCCCTGATGCCAACGCAGGAGCAGATAGCTGAGCAGCGCCACCGGTGGCTGTCGATGAAGCACGTCGGCGAAGCTCGACCGGTGGTGCGCGCGTTCGTCCGCAAGGGGCACTTCCAGCGCCACTACAAACGGGTGCCCGACTCAGAGGTCTACGGCTTCATCCCGGGCCTGCTGACGCCCAACGACGTTTGGTATGGCGAATGGGTACCCGACACCGATTACGTCGAGATCCCGAACGTCAAGGACGCCAAAGGCGACCAGGACTACAGCCAGAACGGCATCGAGCAGGTCACGATGTCGATCGACAACATCGCCATGGTCGCGCAGGAGGGTGCCCTCGGGGCTCTCTTCCACACCATAGAGCGGGGGTACTACAGCCCGGAGCGCGGTCAGAGGTCCAGCCGCGGTGAGGCTGCCGGCACCAAAAACGAGTGGTTCAACACGTGGAAGGACAAGTCCACGCAGATCATCATTGTCGGTGGATACGGCGAGGCCGTCTTCCCCCTGCATCTTGGTCTCATCGACAAGGTGTCGTTGACCTCCAGACCCGACATGATCTCGGTGACGATGCGAAGCATGGGGCAGTACATCACCGACCAGCACATCTTTATGGACGCGAAGAACTTGTGGGCTCGGGACCCGATCACCTTCGCCGATCGCGTTGACGTGCAGGAAGGCCCGAACGTCGCCAACAGCGCGCAGGCGAAGTCACATCGGAGTGGTTATCCGGCGAGCATGGCAGTAGACGGGAACACGAAGAGCCTCTGGCTGTCGGATGGGCACAGCGATAGCCGCGATATCGAGTGGATCGAGTTCCCGCTCTCCGGTGGACACTTCCTGAAGATGGAGCTGTTCCCTGCCTTCGAGAATCTGGAGATGTTCGTCTCGGTCTTCACTACCAACGAAAACGTCCCCGGTGGTGGCAAAGCGCGCTATCAAGGTGGCGAGGTTCTCGGTGAAGGCTGGGTAGATGGCGGGCTCGGTCATGTGCCCGGCACAACGATTCCCTACGTCAACAACGTGCCGATGATCCGCGGCGCCCTCACGACCTACCCGGTTACCAAGAGCGGCAGGAAGATCGTCTCCGGTGACAACACCCGCATCCGTATCTGGTTCCGCAACCTCCACAAAGCGAAGACGGACAACGGGCTTGGCTTCAACTTCCGCGCCGGTGTCAAGGAGTGTCGCATCCACGACTCTTCGATCCCCGAGGCAGCGAAAAAGGGCCACTGGATTCTGATCGACGACGTGTCCGACATGGTGAAGATGGTCCTGCAATGGGCCGGGTTCCATGACTTCGAGGTCGAGACCTGCGGGGTGCGGCTGTCAGACAAGGTGACGTTCGATCGCTCCAAATTCCTGATCGACCCGATCAACTACCTCAAAGAACAGGTCGGCTACGTCTTCTACGTGAAACCGCCTGACGACTTCGATCTCACCGACCTCACCCCGGGTAACAAAAAAAACCTGACGATGGGGACTGCGGTGTTCAGACAGCAGAGCGCCATGAAGCAGGAATCGCCGGACCCGATCGAGTCGGTTAGGGACGACAACCTGCTCACCGGGGTCAACGCCGAATTCGATGCCAACGCTCTCCCGGATTCGATCAGGGTGAGGGGAAAGGCTGTCGCCGATGCAATCGCCAAGCGAGACCCGCACCACATCCATCCTCTCGGCGCCGATCGGACCAAGCGCTTCCAGGCCAGCTACCGGCCCGTGTGGGCTCGGAAAGGAAGCCAGGGCGCTGCGCACCTTCGCCGGCCGGTGGTCCACTATGACTATCTCCTCGACGACCAGTACCTCTGTGAAGTCGCCTGTCTCCTGATCGCTTTCCAGGCAGCCCTCGGGTCAGCGAAAGGCGAGATCGAGATCCCTGCGTGGCCGATGATCCATCTCGACTACCAGACGTTGCTCTTCGACCGCGGCACTGGCATGTCCACCCGACTGTGGAATGTGCAGCGCACCTGGAATTACGTCTCGGGTGCGGAGGTCGAATTCAAGATGAACCTCGGTGGCGCCTTCATTGACATCGACGACGTTGCAGAAACTCGCGAGGAGCTGGAGGAACTGCTTAACGAAGGTGGGCGCATGCCGGCGCCGATCGCCCGCGCGCCCTGGACCAAACCGGTGACGTTCTAATGCCGGAGCCGAGCCTCCAGAGACTGGAGAGGTCCTTCAAGACGATCAGGATCGGGGCCGTTCGCGACTCCCAGAAGATCCGTGAAAAGGCCGCGGAAGACGGTCTGATCGAGCGAGAGGAACAGGTCCACATTGACATCGAGGGGCGGGCCGAGGAGTTCGCTGCCTGGAAAGAAGTGCACATCGACTTCGCGACGATCTTCGTCGATGCCACCGGCCAGCGCGATTCGCCCTTCGACCGTCCGCATGTCACCGTCGGCGCCGAGCTGTATACACCATCGCCGGTGGCTCTTCATGCCGTCGTGATGGCCTGGAAAACGAACGACCGAAACGAAACGCTTGGCGCGACCGTCGCAGTAGGAGTGTCGAGTACCGACAAAACGACGAAGTTCAAAGGCGTCATCCATTGCAGCTTCCAGGGCTTCGGCCAGCCACTGAACACCTTCAACGATGAGGAACTGACGACATGACACGGAAACAGGTGAGCTAAGTGCGCAAGACCCCGTTTGCAGGGCTATTGGTCCCCGAGCCCGGGGAGTCGATCAACGAGGACAACGGGTCCTTCTTCACCGACCGCGATGTCATCGATCACCTGCTCGAAGTCGGCTCCAAGACCCACCGGCACAACGGGCTCGTCGGCCTACCGAATCCGATCGTGGCGCCCGGCGTCTCTGTGGTCGCCTCAGGCGGAACGATCCCGGCCGAAGAGTCGATCACCGTCGGCTACACCCTGGAGGACGCTCAGAACGGCGAGACGATGCTCAGCAACGTCACCGTGGTCTCGACGCCGCCACCGATCCAGGCGCCCGGTGCGGCGCCCAGCGGCGTCTTCGCTAACGACTCCGGCTCGCTGCTGGTCAACACCTACTTCTACGCGCTGACATTCACCGACGGCGAAGGGGGCGAGACTCCCTATGGCGCCTCGCTTCAGGTCGAGCGGCCACCTGGGTTCGCCAGCGGGCGCATCCAGCTCTCCAACCTGACCTTCGGCATGGAAGCG
>Ga0193753_10000125_pt1 | contig 70760 bp, 74 predicted proteins | sample H1c2metaG_FD_144925 | JGI IMG/M metagenome (GOLD analysis project Ga0193753, IMG submission 144925) | Soil microbial communities from a riparian zone of the East river system, Colorado, United States - H1c2 | ecosystem: Environmental > Terrestrial > Soil > Riparian zone | place: USA: East...
TGACGTGCGCCTAAGTGCTTCGCCAAGGACACAAAGGCGGGCAGTTGCCGGAAATTCGCGCGTTGCAGCGTGACGCGCAGCCCCGCGGCAACGCCGCGATCGGCCGCAGCTCGAATGCCGTCGCAGACATTCTCAAAGGCATCCAGTCCCCGAATTGCCTGGTAGGTCTCTCGATCCGTGCCATCCAGGGAGACGGTGATGGCATCGAAAACTTGAGCGGCACGCCGAGCGTGCTTCGCCAGGGACAGACCGGAGGTCAGCAGCCACACCTTGAGGCCGGCATCGCGCAGTACCTGTGCGATCGACGGCCAATCCGGATTCAGCAGCGGCTCCCCGCCCGACAGAAGGGCGACCTGGGTGCCCAGCCGCCGCAGACTGGGCAGCAAACGCTGCACTGCCTCCAGATTCATGTCGACCCGCCCGTGCCGCCAGTAGTCGCAGGTGACGCACCGCGAGTTGCAGCGCTCCGTCAGATAGAGTGTTACCAAGGGCAAACGTTCTAGACGCGAGTTCAGGACCGGATCGCTCAAAAACGCTTGTGCAGCCAATCTATCCTCCAGTCCTATTCACGCAGCCAAAAGATTACATAGTAAGTACCCCCAAAACGGCCGCAGGTTGGTCCCGAGTCGCCAATTTTGTGTGCTGGTGCACGCGGCCAATGGCGACTCTCTTCATCAAAAGTGCCTGAATAGGTAGCTTCAACTCTTTGATTTAGTTAAGCTCACGCGCACATGAATATGTCTACAGGTGGTCTGTCGGTCGACAAGATTCACGTTTGGCGTGGCGACCGTCACGTGCTGCAGGGCGTCAGCACTCAAATCAGCCGCGGCGAGCTTCTGCATGTCTCGGGCCCCAACGGTGCCGGCAAGACCACGTTGCTGCGCGTCATCAGCGGCCTGCTGCGCCCGGAGCAGGGCCTGGTGACCTGGCTTGGCCGGTCCATCATTCAACATCGGGCTGACTATCAAGCGGCCCTGGCCTATGCCGCGCATGAGCCGGCCTTGAAGGGCGACCTCACTGCACTGGAGAATCTGCACTTTTCCGTGGGCTTGAAGCGCCGCTGCAAGCCCCAAGAGCTGCGGGGCGCGCTGGAGCGGACGGGCGTTGCCGCTTGTGCGGACCTGCCGGCGCGGGTGCTCTCCGCCGGCCAGCGGCGGCGGGTCTCCCTGGCGCGGGTTGTCGCCATGCAGGCGTCCGTTTGGCTGTTGGATGAACCTTATGCAAATCTGGATGCCGCCGGCTCGGAATTGGTGTCGGAATTGTTGCAGGCCCACGTGGCAGCGGGCGGCCTGGGGTTGGTCGTCGCGCATCGTGATCTGGCGCTGACCTGCCATGTGCGTCGCCTGGAGCTCAATTCGTGACGGTCGGCGCCTGGGAGGCCTTTTGGCTCATCGTCGAGCGTGAGATGCGTCTCAGTTTCCGACGACCCGAGCAACTATTGCAGCCCTTGGTGTTCTTCCTCATCGTTACCACCCTGTTTCCGCTGGGATTGAGCCTGCAGCTGTCGCAGCTGCGAGACGTGGCGCCGGGTGTGCTTTGGGTGGCGGCGCTGCTATCGTCGCTGCTGTCGCTCGATTCGCTGTTCAAAAGCGATGCGGATGACGGCACATTGGAGCAACTTGTCCTAAGCGGGCAGGGACTAACCATCATCGTGGTGGCCAAAACCGTCGCGCATTGGTTGGTCACAGGGCTGGCGCTGGTATTGGTTTCGCCGATTGTGGGTACTGCGCTTGGCATTCCCACCAGTGCATTTGCGACAATGTTGCTGAGTTTGGCGTTGGGAACTCTGACCTTGAGCTGGCTGGGGGCCATCGGCGCGGGTCTAACCATCGGCCTGCGCCGCGGCAACGTACTGCTCTCATTGATCGTGTTGCCGTTGGCGACGCCGCTGTTGATTTTCGGCGCTGCGGCGACCGAGCGGGCGATCTCCGGGACGAGCACGGCCGGCGCATTGTATTTTTTGGCGGCGTTGTGTGTGCTCACCTGCACCTTGGCGCCGTTTGCGGCAGCGGCGGCGCTGCGCATTACATTGGAATAACGGCTTAAAGCATCATGTGGACCTGGTTTTACAAGCTTGCCTCTCCGCCCTATGTCTACGGGGTCGCGGCGGCGCTCATCCCCTGGCTGCTCGGCACCGCGGCATTGGCGATCGGTTATGGTCTGATCGCGGGGCTAGGCATTGCGCCGCCCGACTATCAGCAAGGCGAAGCGTTTCGCATGATTTACGTGCACGTACCGAGCGCAATCCTGTCCGTGACGGTCTACACCATCATGGCGCTCGCGAGTGCTGTCGCGCTCATTTGGCGCATCAAAGTGGGCCATGCCGTCGCCGCGGCCTCTGCACCCATTGGCGCGTCATTCACCCTGTTGACGCTGGTCACCGGATCCTTGTGGGGTCGGCCGATGTGGGGCACCTATTGGGCGTGGGATCCGCGTCTGACGTCAGAGTTGATCTTGCTGTTTCTCTATGTGGGCGTGATGTCGTTGCGCTCGGCATTCGAGGATCCGTCTCGGGGCGATCGCGCGGCAGCATTGCTTGCGGTGGTCGGCGTGGTAAACGTACCGATCGTGCACTTCTCGGTCGTGTGGTGGAACTCGCTGCACCAAGGCGCCACGATTGTTACACTAGAAGGGCCCAAAATGCCGGGCAGCATGCTGTGGCCACTGCTGTCGATGTGGCTGGGTTTCATGTTGTTTTACGGCGCAGTGCTGTGCATTCGGGTGCAAGGCGAGGTGCTCAATCGCGAGCGCCAATCGGCCTGGGTACAGGAGGCAATCAAGTCATGAGCGACTTTTGGTCCATGGGCGGCTACGCACGCTACGTGTGGCCTTGCTTTGGTTTCGCCGGCATCGTGTTGGCCTGGAACCTGTGGGCGGCGCGCCGTTCGTTGAGCGCCGCACGTCGGCGCGCGGCGCGCGCGCTCGCCATGGCGGCATCGGAGGGCGCGTCATGACGCCGCGGCGCAAACGTTTGTTCGTCGTGCTCGGCATCCTGGGCGGCGTCGCCGCGTCCGTGTCGCTCGCCGTCATGGCCTCGCGCGAGAACATCATGTTCTATTTCGACCCCACGCAAGTCGTCGAGGGCAAGGCGCCGCTCGCCAAGCGCTTCCGCATCGGCGGCATGGTGGTGAAGGGCAGTGTGGACCGCAAGCCGGGGGATTTGAGGGTGCGCTTCGTTCTGAGCGACTACGCTCATGAAGTCCCGGTTGAATACACCGGCGTGTTGCCGGATTTGTTTCGGGAAGGCCAAGGCATCATCGCGCATGGCACGATGGGCTCGAGCGGCGCCTTCGTCGCGGATGAAGTACTGGCAAAGCACGACGAGAAGTACATGCCGCCGGAAGTCGCGGCATCTTTGAAGAACAAACCAGCGGCGGCCGGCCGCGGCCCGGGCAGTTGAGGGCTAAAGAGGTCTCATGGCAGCTGAACTCGGCATATTCGCTCTGATTCTCGCCTTCACCTTGAGCTTATCGCAGGCCTTCTTCGGCCTGACGGGGGCTTGGAGGTCCAAACCCACTTGGATGGCGGTGGCACGGCCCGCGGTGACCGGGCAGTTTGTGTTTGTCGCCATGGCCTTTGCCTGCCTGGTGTACTGCTTCGTACACGATGACTTCTCGGTGCTGTACGTGGCGCGCAATTCGAACTCGCAACTGCCGCTGTTCTACAAGGTCGCGGCGCTGTGGGGTGCGCACGAGGGCTCGTTGCTGCTGTGGATCTTGATTCTGTCGATCTGGAGTGTCGCGGTGGCGGCTTTCAGCCGCGGCTTGCCCTTGACCTTTTCGAGCCGGGTACTCGGAGTCATGGGCCTCATCAGTTCAGGCTTCATGCTGTTTACCTTGTGGACTTCGAGCCCCTTCCTGCGCTTGATTCCCGCGGCGCAGGACGGTGCGGACTTGAACCCGGTGCTGCAGGACTTCGCACTGTCGATTCATCCGCCCATGCTCTATACGGGCTACGTAGGCTTCTCGGTCGCGTTCGCATTTGCCTGCGCCGCCATGCTGGAAGGCCGGCTCGATCAGGCTTGGGCGAAGTGGACGCGGCCTTGGACGATTTTTGCCTGGCTGTTTCAAACCATCGGCATTGCCTTGGGCAGCTGGTGGGCCTACTACGAATTAGGCTGGGGCGGCTGGTGGTTCTGGGATCCGGTCGAGAACGCCTCCTTCATGCCGTGGCTGGTGGGGACGGCATTGATCCACTCCTTGAGCGTTACGGAGAAGCGCGGCATCTTCAAGAGCTGGACGCTGCTGCTCGCGATCTTTGCGTTCTCGCTGAGCCTGGTGGGGACCTTCTTGGTGCGCTCCGGCGTGCTGGTGTCTGTGCATTCCTTTGCCACCGACCCGACGCGCGGTCTCTATATTCTCGCGTTCCTGGTGCTGACCATCGGCGGTTCCCTGACCTTGTATGCGTGGCGCGCGCCGAAACTGTACGCGCCCGGCGGCTTCGAACTGTACTCGCGCGAGTTTTTCCTGCTGGTCAACAATGTCATTCTGGTGAGCGTGGCTGCATTGGTGCTGTGGGGCACCTTGTCGCCGCTGGTCTACGAAGTGCTCGGCGTGGGCAAGATTTCGGTTGGGCCGCCGGTGTTCGCGCTGATGTTCCTGGTGCCGGTGTTCCCGCTCATGATATTTCTCGCCGTCGGCATGCATTCGGCCTGGCGACGCGGCAAGCTCACCGTGACCGCCAAACCCATTTGGTGGCTGGCCGGTGCGGCGGTGCTGCTGGCGGTCGCGATCCAGGGGTTGGTGTTCAGAGAATTTCACCCCGTGGGTCTCGTCGGCTTCAGCTTCGGGTTCTGGATTATTTTCTCCGCGCTGCTCGAACCCGTCAGAAGGCTGCGGCAGAAGCAAACACTGTCCGCGGCGCTGCTCGGCATGTCGATCGCGCACCTCGGCGTCGGCATGTTTGCCATCGGCGCGAGCGGCGTCGAGAGCTACAAGATCGAGAAAGATGTGGCGCTGAAGCCCGGCGGCAGCTACGCGATCGGCGGCTACGTGTTCAAGTTCGTCAGCGCGGCGAAAGTTCGAGGACCGAATTACGACGCGGTGCAGGGCACGGTCGAAGTGACCCGCAACGGCAAGCCGGTGACCACCTTGCTGCCGCAAAAACGTCAATTCTGGGTGCAGCAGACGAGCAACAGCAAGGCGGCGATTTCCGTGAGTTGGGCGCGCGATTTGTTCGTTGCCATGGGCGACCCCCTGGGCGACGACGCCTGGAGCATGCGCATTCAATACAAGCCTCTGGTGCGCTACATCTGGCTCGGCGCGATCGTGATGGCACTCGGCGGCCTGATCGCCGCCACTGATCGCCGATACCGTTCCAAAGTGCCGGTCGGCGCACAAGAGATTGCCTCGCCGCCGAACCCGCGCCCAGAACCGGGCTTAAGCTGATGTGGAAGTTCCTGCTGCCCTTTGCGGCATTCGTCGCGCTCGTCGTGCTGTTTGCGATGGGCTTGAATCCCAAACGGGATATTCACGCGCTGCCTTCGCCTCTGATCGGCAAACCCGCGCCCGAGTTCACGCTGACGGACGTGCTCGATGAATCGCGCTCGGTAACCAATTCGACCCTCAAGGGCCAGGTGTACGTGCTCAATGTCTGGGCCTCCTGGTGTCTGCCGTGCCGACAGGAGCACGAGGCGCTGCTGGCCATCTCGCGTGACAAAGTCGTTCCCATCATCGGGCTCGACTACATGGACGACCGCAACAAGGCCAAGATGCTGCTCGAGCAGCTCGGCAATCCCTATACGGCTGTGCCCTTCGACAAGGACGGCCGCACGGCAATTGATTGGGGCGTGTACGGCGCACCCGAGACCTATCTGGTGAATGCCAAGGGCCGGATCGTCTTCAAGTTCATTTCCCCCATCACGCCGGAGGTTTGGGAAAAGGAATTCCTGCCGCGGATCGCGGCTGCGCGGAGCGGCACATGATTCGCCCGCAGGCGACCCTGTGGGCATTGGCCCTGTCATTCTGCGTGGCCGGCGCTTTCGCGCAGGAACAAGGTCCCGGCCTCGATCCGCATGGTCAGCTGCAAAATCCTGCGCTGCAGGGTCGATTCGAGCGCATCACGAAGGAGCTTCGCTGCCTGGTGTGCCAAAACGAGTCGATCGCCGATTCCAATGTGGAACTCGCGTCGGATTTGCGCCGGCAGGTGCGCGAAATGCTGGTAGCGGGCAAGAGCGATGACGCCATCTTCAAGTTCATGACCGATCGCTACGGCGAGTTCGTGCGCTTCGCGCCGCCGCTGACGGCAAAGACGGCGTTGATCTGGGGCGCGCCGTTCTTCATGGTGCTGGTGGGCGGCTTCATCATCTTCCGCGTCGTACGACAGCGCTCGCGCATGCCGCTCGACGAATGAGTTCCTTCCTTATAATCGCAGCGGTCATGGCTGCGATCGCCGCGGCCGTCGTCGCGGCACCGCTGATACGCGACAAAAAAAACCGCCTGGTTGGCGCGGTGGCCGCGTTAGTCTTGGCCGGCGCGGCGGCAGGTTTGTATCCGCTGTGGTCGAATTGGGATTGGCACGCACCAGCGCAGGCGCAGGCTCAGGAGACGACGCCCGCTCCCGAGGTCATCGCCATGGTGGCGAAGCTCGAAAAGCATCTGCGCGACGATCCCAATGACTTGGCCGGCTGGCTGATGCTCGGCCGCTCGTACTTGGCGCTGCAGCGCATGGACGATGCGGTCGGCGCCTATGATCGCGCGCATCGGCTCGACGCCAAGAGCGTGGAAGCCTCTTTAGGGCTTGGTGAAGCCATCAGTTTGCGCGCCGGCGGTCAGATCTCGCCGCAGGCCATGCAATTGTTCGAAGATGCGCTCAACCTGGCGCCGGAAAACCCGAAGGCGCTGTTGTACGGCGGATTTGCCGCGGCAACGCGCGGCGACAATGCGCTCGCGCGCAGCCGTTGGACGGCGCTCAAAGGTCTGCATCCGCCGCCGCAGATCGAAGAGATGTTGGACGCGCGCATCGCGTCGCTGGGAGCTGCGGCGGAATCGGGGACGAACGCGTCGGCGGCAGGGACGAGCGCGAGTTCCGAGGGGTCGGCAACGCCCCTGGTCACTGTCAATATACACATAGCGCCCGCCTTGAAATCGCGCTTGAAACCGGAGACGCCTTTGTTCGTATTCGCTCGTGAGCCAGAGAGTAGTGGCCCACCGCTCGCAGCAAAGCGCCTCACCAGCGACGCGATCGGTACCCAGGTTCGATTGTCGGCCGCGGATTCCATGATGCCGGGCCGCGTGCTCGTGGCAGGAAAACGAGTCTCGGTGACGGCGCGCGTCTCCTTCAGCGGACGACCCGTTCCCGCAGCGGGCGATTTATATGGCGAACTTTCCTACGACGTGGGTCACGACGGTCCGCTCGATCTCATCATAGATCGCATCGCCGAATAGAAAACCGATGAGCGTCGCCAAAAATCTGATCGCAGGACGCATCCTCGAGGATCAGTTGTTTCCTTATCCTGAGCTGCGCGACAAGGATCAAGAAGTGCTGCGGTTGATGGTCGACGCGATCGATCAGTTCTTGGGACCGAAGCGCGAAGACTTCAAACGCTGGGATCGCGAGGCGGAACAGCCGGCGGAATTCATTCAGGGGCTGCGCGACTTGGGCCTGTTCGGCCTCATCATTCCGGAAGAGCACGGCGGACTCGGGCTGTCCAATGCCGGCTATGCGCGGGTCTTGAGCCAGAGCAGTTCGCATGACAGTTCCGTGTCGCTCACCATCGGTGCGCACAGCTCCATCGGCATGAAGGGCATCCTGCTTTTTGGGACGCCCGAACAGCGCCGGCGCTATCTGCCGAAACTGGCCACCGGCGAGATGATAGCGGCCTTCTGCCTGACCGAGTCCGGAGCGGGATCCGATGCGGCGTCGATTCGCACCCAGGCGGTCAAGAACGCCGATGGATCCTGGACGCTCAACGGCGAAAAAATCTGGATTACCAATGGCGGCATTGCCGACCTGTACACCGTGTTCGCACGGACGTCATCTCCCGCAGGCAAGATAACCGCCTTCGTGGTCGAGGCGGCGTGGCCGGGGGTGAGCCACGGGCATCATGAGGACAAGATGGGAATCCGCGCCTCGTCGACCACCACGGTGAATTTTGCGGACGTCCGGGTGCCTGCTGAGAACGTGCTGGACGTCGAGGGCAAGGGGTTCAAAGTGGCAATGGCGATTTTGAACAATGGGCGTACGGGTCTCGGCGGCGGCGCGGTCGGCGGCATGAAGGCGCTGATTGCCCTGTCGGCGGCCCAGGCGCAGAGCCGCAAGCAGTTCAATCAGCCGATCGCGCAATTCGGGCTCGTCCGCGAGAAAATCTCTCAGATGACGCTCGACTGCTTTGCAGCGGAGAGCGTGGTCTGGATGGTCGCTCACTACATTGATTCCGGTATTGAGGACTATTCGGTGGAAGCGGCGATCAGCAAGGTGTTTGCTAGCGAGGCCTTGCAGCGCAGCGCCTATGAAGCCCTGCAAATCGCCGCCGGCAGCGGCTTTATGCGCGAATACCCGTATGAGCAGATCACTCGGGATTGCCGCATTTTGACGATTTTCGAGGGAACCAACGAGGTCCTGAGACTGTATATAGCATTGTCCGGGCTCAAGAACCTGGGCAAGTCGTTGGGCGAGTTGAAGGCAGCGGTGGATGACATCTTTAACAACCCCATTAAAGGTTTCGGGGTGCTGACCGACTACGCTGAAAGACGCCTGACCCAGGCGACAGGGGTGGGGCGCGACAAAATATTATCCACAATGCCGCAACTTTTGCGCGACGCCGCGGGTATTTACGAAAGGTATACCGTGGAGCTGGCAAGGACATGCGATTTTTTGTTGCGCAAGCATGGCAAATCGATTGCAGATCAGCAGCATGCGCTCAAGAGGGTCGCCGACATTGCCGTTGACCTGTTTGTGGGGCTGTGTGTATTGTCGCGCGCCGCGACGCTGGCGGGCACGCCCGGTGAGAATGGCACGCAGGCCGTGGCCATCGCTCGGGTGTTCGCGCAGCAGGCCAAGCGGCGCATGGCCAATAACATACGGCGTGCGGAACGCAATGAGGACGAAGAGATGAACACCCTGGCTGGATTCATCTTGGACAAAGGAAGTTATCCCTGGGATGTGGTGTCATGAGTACTATTTTGTTTGATCAACAACCCGAAACGGTCGCGACGCCGAAGGTGCTGAACAAGCGCTTGCTGGTTTGGCTGGTGGCGGGCGCCCTAATCCTCGTGGTGGCAGGGATCGTGGCGTGGCGCATTACGCATGCGCTGACGGCGAAGCCCGGCGCTATCCCATCCGCCATACCCACGGTATCGGTCGCAGAGGTGCGTGTCAGCGCGGTGCCGACCACCATCAGCATCATCGGCACCATTGCGGCGCGCTACGACATGCCCATCGGCGTCGAAGGCGACGGCGGACGCGTGACCGCGGTTTACGTCGAGGCCGGCGACCACGTGAAGCGCGGCCAGGCGCTGGCACACCTCAACAATGCGGTGCTCGAGCCTCAGGTTACCAATCTGGAAGCCGCGCTCGATCAGGCGCGCGCCGAGGCCGAATTGGCCGAGGCCGAGTTTCAGCGTGCCCGCGCGGTCGGCGCGTCCGGCGCGCTGTCCGCGGAAGAGACTCAACGGCGCAAGTCGACCTCTGTAACCGCGGGCGCGCACGTCAAAGTTGCGGCGGCGCAGTTGGAAGAAGCCAAGGCGCGTCTCGCACGAGCCGATGTGCGTGCCCCCGCCGACGGCATTATTCTGACCCGCACGGTGGAAGTCGGGCAGACGGCCATGCCGGGCGGCGAGGCCCTGTTTCGTCTGTCCAAGGACGGGGAGACGGAGTTGCGCGGTCAGGTGGCCGAGCAGGACCTGCCGCTGCTCAAAGTAGGGCAGTTGGTCGATGTGAAGCTCACCGGGACTTCGAAGATATATCAAGGCAAGATTCGGCTGTTGGGCGCGGTGATCGACCCGGCGACCCGCTTGGGCACCGTCAAAGTAGCGCTGACGCCCGACACCAACTTGCGGCCCGGCGCCTTTGCACGCGCCGAGGTCACGGTCAGCAATGCCGAGCGCTCGGTGGTGCCGCAAACCGCGGTGCTCAATGATGAGAAGGGCAGCTACGTGCTCGTCGTCAGTGCGCAAGGAAAAGTTGAGCGTCGCGCGATTCGCGTCTCCGGCATGGTGGCCGGCGGTGTGACCATCGCCGAAGGCCTCGGTCCCAAGGATCAAATCGTGACCACCGCCGGCGCGTTTCTGCAGGAGGGAGAGACGGTGAAGCCGGTCCTGATCGCCGCCGGCACGTCATGAAAAATATTTCCGCCTGGGCCATCAAGCACCCGGTAACCCCGATCGTGCTGTTCGTGGTGCTGTTTTTCATGGGCACCGTCGCCTTCATACGGTTGCCGATCAACCTCAATCCCGATGTGGCCTTCCCCGAGGTCTACGTCAACATTTCGCAGCCCGGCGCCGCGCCGACCGAGATGGAGACGCAGATCGCTCAAAAGGTGGAAGGCTCCATTGCCAGCATCGGCAATATTCACCATCAGCAAACCTACATTTCCGAAGGAAATGTATTGATCATCGTCGAATTCAACATCGGTACGCCGGTCGACCGGGCGGTCACCGATATTCGTGACGCCATCGCGAGAGTCCGCGCCGATTTACCTCAAGGCATTCTCGAACCGCAGGTGCGGCGTCAGGACAATGACGGCGGAACCTTCGCAATCTATGCGGTCACGACCACGGGCATGACGCCGGAACAATTGAGCTGGACCATCGACAACACCATTACGAAACGGCTCGTGGGTGTGAAGGGCATCTCGCAGGTCCAGCGCATTGGCGGCTTCGATCGGGAGATTCGTGTCGAGCTGGATCCTGCGCGGCTGCAAGCCTTGGGCCTGACCGCGGTGGAGGTGAACGAGCAGCTGCGACAATTGAATCTGGACGCGCCGGGCGGCCGTGCTCAGGTGGGCGGCGGTGAGCAGGCCATTCGGGTGCTGGGCGGCGCCAAATCTGCCGAAGCGCTCGGCGACACGCAAATAATCGCTCCGGGGAACAAATCGGTGCGTCTGCGCGAGATTGCGGACGTGCACGATGGCGTCGCCGAAACACGCAGTATGGCGCGCCTCAACGGCCGCCCCGCGACCGCCTTCTCCTTGTACAAGGCCAAGGGGGTTTCGGACGTCTCGACAGCCGAAGGCGTGGCCAAGGAATTGGTAAAGATCGAAAAAGACAATCCAACGCTGCAGATTCAGCAGATTTTTACGACCGTCGATCACACCATCAAGACCTACCATTCGGCCCTGGAGGCTTTGATCGAGGGATCGGTTCTGGCCGTCATCGTGGTTTGGTTTTTCTTGCGTAATTGGCGCGCCACCTTGATTTCGGCACTGGCCATTCCGCTTTCTGCGATTCCCACCTTTGCCTTCATGCAACTGATGGGTTTTACGCTCAATGAAATCACGCTGCTGTCCTTGTCTCTGGTTGCCGGTGTGTTGGTCGACGATGCCATCGTCGAGATTGAAAATATCGTGCGTCATATGCGCATGGGCAAGAGCGGATACAAGGCAGCGATGGAGGCGGCCGATGAGATCGGTCTCGCCGTGGTCGCCACCTCGTTCACCATCATCGCCGTATTCCTGCCGGTGAGTTTCATGGGCGGAATCAGCGGCCAGTTCTTCAAGCAATTCGGCTTGACGGTCGCCGCGGCCGTCTTCATCTCCTTGCTCGTTGCCCGCATGATCACGCCGGTGCTCGCGGCCTACGGCCTCAATAGCGATTCGATCCCGCACCGCGACGACGGCCCGATCATGTCAGCCTATATCAGGGTGCTGAAATGGTGCGTCGCCAATCGATGGAAGACCATCGGATTCGGCACTTTGGTCTTCGCGCTGTCGGTCGGCGGCGGAATGATGCTGCCCCAGGCATTCGTGCCGTCTGAGGATTTTTCGACCTCGATTGTCAATATCGAACTGCCGCCGGGCGGCAAACTCGAGGACACCGCGCGCCTGTCGGCCGCGGTCACCGCCATCATGCGCAAGCAGCCTGAAGTTACGGATGTGGTCGAGTTCGTCGGCACGGATTCCGCCGACGTGCGGCAGGGCGAAGTGTTCGTCAGCATGGTGCCTCGCAATCAACGCAAGGCGAGCGCCAAGGAAATTGAACAGCGCGTGATGCCGCTGCTCAACCAGGTTCCGGACGGACGTGTCAGTTTTCAGAATTTCGGCTTCGGCGGCGGCCGGGACGTCACATTGTTCCTGGTCGGCGATGATCCCGCATTGACTGAAATCACCGGACACAAGCTCCTCAATGAGATGCGCGGCCTCCAGGAAATTCGCACGCCGCGCATCAACGGCGACTTGCCGCGGCCCGAAATTGTCGTGCACCCCAGGTTCGATATCGCCGCACAACTGGGCGTCAGCGTGCAAAACATCAGCGAGACCATTCGCATTGCAACGATGGGCGACCTGCCGCAAAACGGCGCCAAATTTGCGTTGACCGATCGCACCATACCGATCCGCGTCAGCCTGCCCGAGCGGTCGCGGGGCGACCTGACCACGCTCGAAAATCTACCCGTGCCCACGAGTTCCGGCGCCAGCGTGCCCTTGAAGTCGGTTGCGGACTTGAGCTTTGGCCAGGGGCCCTCGTCGGTGCGCCGCTACAACCAGAGCCGGCGTCTCTATCTCGATGCGGACCTGGCGCCCGGCGTGCAACTGGGTGAGGCGACCAAAAAGATCTATGCGCTGCCGACCTTGAAGAATTTGCCCACCGGCGTGCGCTTGGTTGAAACCGGCGACACTGAGTTCCAGAAGGAGCTCGTGGCCAACTTCATCATCGCGATCATCGCGGGCGTTCTGATGGTGCTGGCGGTGCTGGTACTGCTCTTCGCCCGCGTGTTTCAGCCCATTACCATTCTGTCAGCTTTGCCGCTGTCCTTGGGCGGTGCCTTCCTCGCGTTGTTTCTCACCAATACGCCGATCTCGCTGCCCGTCATGATCGGTGTGCTGATGCTCATGGGCATCGTCGCGAAGAACTCCATCTTGCTGGTGGACATGGCCATCGAAGAGATGCGCGCCGGCAAGACTCGTTTACAGGCAATCGTGGAGGCGGGACATAAACGCGCGCGCCCAATCGTCATGACCACGGTCGCGATGGTGGCGGGCATGATTCCGGTGGCGACCGGTTTGGGCGAAGCCAGCGATTTCCGGCAGCCCATGGCCATTGCGGTCATCGGCGGCCTCATCACCTCGACGCTCCTGACGCTGGTCATCGTTCCGGCGGTTTTCACGTTCTTTGATGATATCGAACGCTGGGCGGCGCCCAAGGCCGTGAAGATATTGGCAGGGTCGGGATCATCGCCTGCGGCCGGCGACGGAGCGCCCGCGCTGAAGGTTTAAAGGCACAACTCGATCGAACGCCAATCCCGAGCCTGCTCTCTCTCCGCGGCGTTCTGCGCCGCCGCGGCGCTCGCCGCACTGACGGCGCAATCAGCGCCCCTCAATGCCGTGAACCACGACCGCCTGAGGGGCTGCGGTGCGGCCGCCGGCCTCAAGCCCCTGTTCTACAGCCCCCTGCTGTCAAACGCCGCCAAGCGGCTGGCGGAGGGCCTGTCGCTGCAGGCGGCCATGGCTTCGAGCGGCTATCTTGCGGTCGAATCGCGGGAACTGCGATTATCCGGGGTCGCGACCGACGTCGAGATTCAGCGCGTGCTGGCGGAGCACTACTGCCGCACCCTGCAAGATCCCCGCATGCGGGATTTCGGCGTGGAGCGGCGCGGCCGCGAGGTCTGGATGGTGTTGGCCGCACCCGCCTCGGTGCCGAAACCGGGCGATGCGGCCGCGGTGAGCCGGCTGGTGCTCGAACTCGTCAATAAAGCCCGCGCGGCCGGTCGACGCTGCGGCGGCAAATTCTTCGCGCCTGTCGGCCCCTTGGCGCTCGATCCCGTCCTGACACGCGCCGCACTGGAGCACTCGAGCGACATGGCCCGGCATGATGCCTTCGATCATCGGGGACACGATGGCAGCACACCGGCGGCGCGCATCGATCGCGCCGGGTTCGGCGCTCATCGCATTGTGGGTGAGAACATCGCCGCCGGCGCCATGACGCCGGACGAAGTGACGCAGGGCTGGCTCGCGAGCCCGGCACACTGCGAGAACATCATGGACGGACGCTTTACCCTCATTGGGATCGGCTACGCCGAGAATCGGCAAACTCGTTCCGCCGTGTTTTGGACTCAAGATTTCGCGGGCCGCCGCTAGGAACCTGTCTGCCTAGTCCATGATGGCCTGAGCGTCCTCGACCACCGCAGCCCGCTTCGGAGGGCGTATGAGCAGCAGCAGCGGCGTCACCAGCAGAGTCAACAGCAGCATGAACCAAAAGTCGTCAATGTAGGCGATCATGGCGGCCTGCTGTGCCACCGCGCCGTCGAGCAGCGCGGCGCCGGCGGCGCGGTGAACATCATAGGCCGCAGCGATGGCGGGGTTATGCCATGCCGGGCTCGCGCTGGTAACCCGTTCAGCCATGGAGGCATGTGCAATGACGCTGTTGCGGGTCAGCAAGGTCTGCACCAACGAGATGCCGATGCTGCTGCCGATGTTGCGAACCAGGCTATAGAGCGAAGTACCCTGCGCTCTCATTTCGGGGCTCAAGGTGGCGAACGTCGCCGCACTCAAGGGCACGAATACCAGACCGGTGCCAAAGCCCTGAATCACCCCCGGCCAGACGATGTCGCTCTCGGAGAGTTCGAGCGAGTATCCGGTCATTTGCCAGAGGGCAAAGGCGGTGAATAGAAATCCGACCAGCAGCGTCAAGCGCAAGTCGACCTTGCCGATGATGCGCCCGGCAATGAGCATGGCGAGCATGGTGCCGATGCCCGTCGGCGCGGTCACCAGTCCCGTGGTTGCGACCGGATAGCCGAGCAGGTTCTCCAGCATGGTGGGCGTCAAGGCGCGCGTGGCGTAGAGCACCAGGCCGACGATAAAAATGAACAGCAATCCCGTCACGTAGTTCTGATTCTTGAGCAGCCGATAATCGACGAACGATTCCCGCGCCGGCGTCATCGCGGTATGTGCCACGAAGTAGGTTGCCGCCACGAAAGCGACGATGGCTTCAACCCAGGTCTCCGTCGAGGAGAACCAGTCATTCTGCTGACCGCGATCGAAGACCAACTGCAGCGCACCCAGGCCCAAGCTCAACGTGGTGAATCCAAAAACATCGAAGCGCGCGTGTCTGCGCCCCGGGTCCGGCCGGATGTACTTCCACATGCCATAAAAGGCGATGATGCCGATCGGGACGTTGATGAAGAACACCCAGCGCCAGTTATAGCTATCGGTGAGCCAGCCGCCCAAGGTAGGCCCCAAAATCGGCCCGACCATGACGCCCATGCCCCACACGGCCATGGCCTGGCCCTGTTTCTCCCGCGGGTTGATTTCCATGAGCACGACTTGGGCGAGCGGCACCAGCGCCGCGCCAAACACACCCTGCAACAGGCGCGATGCGACGATTTCGGCCAGGGAATTCGACATGCCGCACAGTGCCGAGGCGACGGTGAACCCGGAAATGGAAGCCAAGAAAATATTCTTCTGGCCGAAGCGATCGCACAGCCAACCGGTGACCGGCGTCGCGATGGCGGATGCCACGATGTAGGCCGTCAACACCCATGCAATCTGATCCTGCGAGGCGGACAGGGTGCCTTGCATGTGCGGCAGGGCCACGTTGGCGATGGTGCTGTCGAGAGTCTGCATGATCGTCGCCAACATGATCGACAGCGTGATCATCGGCCGATTGATCGGACGGTTCATGGCTGCTGGTCGATGATTTCCTGCAATCCCTCGAGCAGCTCGGTGGCGACAAACAGTTTTCTTTGATCCGTGCCGGCCAGCAATTCCCTGCGCAGCGCTGCCGCCTCGGCTTTGACTTTTTCGTAGATTTTCAAGCCCGCCGGGGTCAGGACTACGCGCTTCACGCGACGATCGGTCGTGGAGGTTTCGCGATTCGCGAGGCCGGCCTTCACCAAGCGATCGATCATGGCAACCATCGTGGCGCCTTCGACTCCCAGTCTGTCCGCGAGCTCCGACTGCGATAGTGGAGAGCGCGCCCTCGCGGCGATGGCGATGGTCATCCAGCTGGCCTGGCTCACGCCGAGGTATTTCAGCCGGCGATCCACGGCTTGGCGCCAGGATCGAGAGGTGCTATGCAGGGCATCGCTGAAGCGTTCTTCCAGATCGCTCATTGACAGGGCTCTAATGGTTAGCTATCTAACTAATATATCATGACTCACATGTTCACGTCCAAATCACGCTTACGCCGGCTTTACGGCTTCTGTGTTGCCTTGGGTTTGTGCATGTCCGCCGCGAGTGCCGTGGCGGAAGACTTGGGGCCGGTATCGAATAGCGCCGAAACCGTCATCCTGCGCAATCCAGGCACGCCTCCGGCGGGTGCGAAGGACCCCGACGTCATCCTCGTGGAATTCTTTGACTACAACTGTCCCTTCTGCAAGAAGCTTGCGCCCGCGCTGCAGGCGCTCCTTCAATCGGATCCGAAAGTCGCGCTCGTCTACAAGGACTGGCCGATCTTGAGCGACGTTTCCCGTTACGCCGCGCGCTCGGCGTTGGCATCGGGCTGGCAGGGAAAATATCTCATCGCGCACGATGTCTTGATGGGGGCCTCGCGCCTGGCTTCCAACGCTCAGGTTGATGCACTGCTGCGCGTAGCCGGTATCGACATGCAGAAACTCAAACAGGCTTCCGATGCCCACGGCGCCGAGATCGACGCTTTGCTGCGGCGGAATGACACGGAAGTGAGGGCACTGGGCATTCGCGGCACGCCGGGCCTGCTCGTGGGCCGGCACATCATCAACGGCGTCTACGACGTCGCGGGGCTCGAGCAGGCGGTTGCCGTTGCCCGGCGCGAGCACTAGATCCGCTGTCGGGTGACTAACCCTTGAGCCACGTGACCGTGGCGATGCCGGCAAATGTCATCAGCAGAGAGCCCACCAAGTGCGCGCTCACCGCCCCCAACGCAAAGATGGATCGTCCGGACTGCATCAGCATCACGACCTCGGCGGAGAACGTTGAGAACGTGGTCAGGCCTCCGCAAAATCCCGTGGTGATGAACAGCCGCCACTCGGGTGCGAAGGAGGGGTAGGTGGTGAAGAACGCGATGGCCACGCCAATCACGTAGCAACCAATGAGGTTGGCCGCCAAGGTACCCGGTGGAATCGCCGGGAAGTAGCGGTTTAAGAATATCGCCAAATACCAACGAAACAGGCAGCCCAGCGCGCCGCCCACCGCAACCGCGATGAAAGATCTCCACATTGAAATCAGCGTGATCTCCTATACCAGTAATACAACGGCACGCCTGCCACCAGCAGCGCCGCGCCCCACCCAACGGCCTCCGCACCCGCGCCGATGATCGCCCACAAAGAATAAGCGGTCGCCAGAATCCCCACAACACCCAGGGCCGTCGATGCCTTGCCCGCGACGCCTAATTTCCGGGTCCACTGCAGCCGCAGCAACGCGGCGGAGCAGAGGGCGTACAGCACCAGACACGCGGTCGTCGAGAGCAGGATCATGAACGTAAATACGCTCGCCATGGACCTCTGATAGTTGGCCAGGATCAGCAGCGTGGCCAGGCAGCTGCCTACCCCGAGGCCAAAGCCCGGCGTCGCGTGCACGGATTCACGCGCAAAAATTCGCGGGAAGTCGCCGCGAATCGCCATGGCGCGCGGTAATTCGCCTTGCAGCAGAATCCAGCCGTTCAACGCTCCAAACGCACTGATCGCGGCGAACACGGCAACGAGTTTGCCGGCGCCCAAGCCCCAAAACTGATTTGCAAGATCCACGAATGGCGCGTTCGAACCGGCCAGCGTGGCGGGCGGCACCAGCGTCAACACGGTCGTGCATGCGACGGCGCAGATCAGCGCGGTGACAATCGTGCCGAGCAGCGTGGCCAGGGGAATGGTGCGTGCCGGATTGGCCACTTTGTCCGCGGGAATGGTCGCGGATTCCAGTCCCAGCATCGCCCACAGCGTCAACGTTGCGGCCGCGGTTACACCGCTCACCGAGAGCGGAATCTGCAGTGCCGTGGCGGGACCGCTGGGGTGCGCGGCGAGCAGTCCGAGCGCGGCCACGGCGAGCAGCGGCAGAATTTTTAAAACCGTGGTGACGCTCTGCACCCAGCCCGACGCCTTGATTCCGTACCAATTGACAAAGGTCAGAAGCCACAGCAGCAGCACCGTCACCAAGGCGGAGGTGCCGGGCTTCTCGGCGATCCAGGGCATGAGGGGAGTGAGGTAACTGACCCCGGCGGTCGCGAGTGCGACGTTGCCCACCCAGATCGAGATCCAATAACCCCACGCAACGATGAACGCAATCAGAGGGCCGAATGCAACGTGTACATACGCATAGGGTCCGCCCGCTTGCGGATACGCGCGGCTCAAGCGCGCGAAAACGATGGCGAGTGCGATGGCGCCGCTGGCGGTGAAACCCCAGGCGATGACGCTGTTCAGGCCGTAGGGAGCCAGCGAGGCGGGCAGCAGAAAAACGCCCGAGCCGATCGAGTTGCCGACCACCAACGCCACGCACATCCAAAAACCGAGCAACGGGCGTGCGGGCAGCGGGCGTGATGCGGGCATGCGCGACACTATATCTTGATTTAACTTGAACATAAGGATCGCGCATTTGACATTAATGCAAAACTCGGGTGCTTCCCTGCAATCTTGTACGATGGCGTCCTACAGAATTTGCTGCGATAAACCTTGAGAATATGCAGGTCGCCCCGATGGAGGGGTTCTCCGGTACGAACCGGAGTACTTAGAGGGGCAGGGAACGAAGGGGCAAAAAAAATGATCGACGCCGAAGTGTTGCGACTCCGGAGGCTTCGAGATTTAGCGTTACGGACGCGAGCGTTGGGCAGCTTTCTCGATTCCGAATCCGCTGCGGGCTATTCCGTGTTCGCCAGAAGCGCCGTCGCATGCTGGACGGTTGCGCGAATTGCAACGGGACGTCTGCGGGCGCATCCCTATTTGAACTATCAGCAGGACCCAAGCCGGCTGCGAAGCGTGGCGGACCGCCTCTTCGCCTTGTTGCTGGGATTCTCTGCACGGCGCAGCAATCGCCCCTTGAGCGTTTATGGCGAGCAGCTGCAAGCCGTCGCGCGCGAGGTCGATGATGTGCGTGCGCTGACGTGGTCGCCGGATTTGAGCGATGCGCTCGGGCGAATGCAAATTCAGATCCGACGGCTGGCGAATGAGTTGGAGCTGGGCGCGTACGTTGAGGCAGGCGGTCCCGCCTTGCCGAGAGTGATTGCTGCGGCACGACCCGAGGCGAGCAGCTCGCTCGATGAGCTGGCGGTGGAGACGAGCTGGCCCTACTTGGCCATTTAGTTAAAGGGCGCTTGAACCCTGCCGCCGGCTGCCGGGGCATGCTGCAGCCTGCGTCTGACTAATCCTACAGAGATCCTCGCGATATGCTGATCGCTGCGTTTCCGTGACTACACCATCCTCGAATGACCTGCCGTGCAACAGCCCGCGCAGAAATAGGAGGCCGCCATGCGAAGCGAAAATATTCCCGTACCCCAGAGCCCGGAGCAGCCGCCGCTGGCCCCGCATGATCCTCCTGAACCCGCGCCTCAGGCGGCAGCCTGGCGCCGCGCGTTGAAAGTGATCGGCCACATCCCTGCAAAAGAGTATCGAATGGGACGCACTACGGTCGTCAAAACCACTTTGCGCAAAGGATAAAACAGCCGGATAAAAACAATGGAAAAGAGACAGGTCATCGCGATCGAAATTGGGCTGCAAACCGATGTACTGCCCCGCGTGCCTGCCGCCTGCGAGTTTAGGCGCCCTGCGTAATCGCAGTGGCTTCGCGCAGAGTGCGCTCGAGATCCGGTAGGTCGTAAGGCTTCGGCAGCATGAGCACGGTGCGCTGTTTCTCGCCCATGAGAAACTCCACGTTGACCGCACCATAGCCCGAAGCCAGTATCACGGGCAGATTGGGATAGCGCTTCACCAGCGTGCGCGCGAGTTCGATTCCGGACATGCCGGGCAGGCGGATATCGGTCATCACGGCGTCGAATGCGGCGGTCTTGAGCTCATCGATAGCTTTTTCAGCCGCCCCGACGGCCACCACCTGGTGCCCAAGCTCCTGCAGATATTCGATCGTGATACAGCTGACTTCGTCGCTGTCTTCCACCAATAAAATGTTCATGACGGTGGCAGGGTAGCACAGAGCCCGACTTGCCTGATGTCGCGGGTTTCCAAGACGCGCTTGGAATAGCCGTGCTTGGCAAGATTCAGCATGGCCGCTCCGATCTGCGTCGTTGAAAGTACGTGATTGGGAAATGCGGCGCGCAACATCGGCAATAGAAACGCCAAAAGAGAATAGAACAGCTGATAGCTGCGAGTCTTCGACTTGATGCCGTGCAAAGGTTGGATGATCCCCGGGCGCAGCATGTAGGCCGCGCCAAATGGCAGAGACAGCAGGGCATTCTCGGTGCGGCCCTTCACGCGCGCCCACATGCTGCGTCCGGCAACGGAACTGTCGGTTCCGGCGCCGGATACGTAGACGAAGGTCATGCCCGGATTCAGCCGCACCAGCGTGTTCGCCGCAGCCAGCGTGAAATCGTAAGTCACGCGGCTGTAAGCGGCCTCGGTCATTCCAGCGGAAGAGATTCCCAGACAGAAAAAGCAGGCATCAAAACCCTGCAGCGAAGACTCGATGGCGCTGTAGTCCAAAAGATCTGCGTGTGTGATGGCGCTCAGTTTCCCGCTATGTAAAGTCGAGGCGGTTCGGCCGATGGTCGCAACGCGGGCGACCTGCGCATCCGCCAGACACTCGCGCAGCACGGCCGTCCCGACCATACCCGAAGCTCCAAATACTAAGACGTTGATCTGCCGAGGATTCATCTTTTGCCGTTTACCGCGCGCGATTGCGGTGCATTTTCTTTAGGACATAACGCGTTGAAAAGTGCTTATTTTCGACTGGATTTGAGACCTGCGGCATGCATTGTCCCGCCGTGGAATTGTACAGTTGCGCCGCGATAATACGTGGAGAACTCTCATGGTCGAAATGGTATCTCGATGGGGCAACAGCGCCTTGATGATCACATTTCTGCTCATTACTTACGCGGTGCTCATCACCCTGCGCTGACCGCGCGCCGGCTGGTCAGGCGCGTTTTTGCAGTCAACCCGGCGCCGGAGCGACGGGGCTGATCTCGTCTGCGGTGACTCGTTTGGCTTTCCACAGCACGATGCTGTAGTAGCAAACGTAGTAGCCCATCAAGACGTAAAACAAACCGAGGGTCAGCGGGCTGCGTAGCATGCCGGCTGTGCCAAATGCCTGGCTGGCCGGATCAAGTCCGGCGCTGCCGCTGGCATGCGGACTGCCATACGCCTGAATCAAACGATAGACCAGCCGCCCGAGAAACAAGAGTGACACGGCGACTCCCGTATAGGTGTGCGGCACGTAATAGAGCTGATTGTCAGCACGCAAAAATCGTGTGCGTGCCGCGCCCCAAACCGCCAGCGTAATCCCTACGCTCAAGCCCCCGAGCAGCGCGGCCACGAATGCGCTCGAATGCAGAGCGGTCGGCAGAAATAGGCCGCCGATAACCAGCAATAGAACGGCGCGCACGCGCATGCGAACCGGACGCAGAGGCTGCTGACCGAAGTTACGGCGAAAACGGCGGTAGACCAGGAACACCACCAATATCGCAAACAAAAGTGAACCGATTTGCGAAACATCGAAGTTCATTTGTCCGATACTACTACACCCATGAGCGACGCACCTTTAGCGGCGGTGGCGAGACGCGAATTGACGCGCGGTGTGGGCGCGTGGGGCGCCATCGCGGTGAATGTGGCCAACATGATCGGCACCGGTGTCTTTCTCAAGACCCGGGTCATGACCTGCAACGTGGGCGACGCCAAGACCGTGTTGCTGGTGTGGGTGGCGGCAGGATTGTTGTCGCTCGCCGGCACCTTCTCCTATTCGGAAATTGCGGCAATGATGCCGGAAGCGGGCGGCGACTATGTTTATTTGCGGCGCGCCTACGGCAGGGTTGTGGGCTTTTTGTACGGATGGATGACATTCGCAGTTGCCAAGGCCGGTTCGCAGGCCGCGCTCGCCGTGGGCCTCGCGATTTTCATGAACGTCGCCATGGGCGGCGCATTGGAGCACTGGCAGATCGCCGCGAGTCCATTTGGTTTTCATGTGGGCGTGAGCGGCTTGACGCTGGTCGCCCTCGCCACGATTTGGACCGTGGCACTCATCAATTGCGCCTCGGTGACGTCAGGCGGCCGCACCGCGCTGACGTTGACGATCGCCAAGGTCGCGCTGATCCTGGCCGTCGCCATCGGCGCACTCATGTTCGCGCCCGGTGATTGGGCTCATTTGACGGGTTCGGGATTGGCGGGCAGCTGCGAGGGCGTGTCGGCCAGTGCGCGCGGCGGATATGCCGGCTTCGGCGCCGCCATGCTCGGCGCTCTTTGGGCTTACGATGGCTGGAATAACGTAGCGCCGCTTTCCGGCGAGATCCGCAACCCGCAGCGCAACTTACCGCGGGCCTTCGTGGGCGGCATGCTCGTGGTGGCATCGCTGTACTTGGTGGTCAACCTCGCCTACTTCTACGCGATGACGCCGTTCGATGTTGCGAGCGTGCCGGCCAGCTCATCGGTCGCCACGGAAGTGCTGAAGCGGTTCTTGGGGCCGATCGCGGTATCGATGACCGCGGTGGCGCTGATGGTGTCGTCGTTCGGCTCGCTGCATGCCAGCGTGCTGGCGAACTCGCGCGTCCCTTACGCAATGGCGCGCGACGGATTGTTCTTTCGGGCACTTGCCCATCTGTCGCCGCGCAACGTACCCGCCCGGGCGATCGTTGCGCAAGCCGCGTGGGGCAGTGTGCTGGCCCTGTCAGGCTCCTACGATGCGCTGACCGATTCGGTGATCTTTGCCTCGTGGCTTTTCTATGGCCTCAGCACCGGATCGCTATTCATTTTTCGCCGGACCATGCCCGATGCCCCGCGGCCATATCGAGCGCTAGGCTATCCCTTGGTGCCCGTGATCTTCCTGCTGGTCACGGCCGCCCTGCTGGTCAATACATTCGTCGCCGCGCCCAACGAGGCCATCAAAGGCGTGGCCGTGCTCTTTGCCGGGCTGCCGCTCTATTGGTACTGGTCGCGAAAGAACCCGGATCTCAAGGAACCTGTCTGAGTACTCAGACAGGCTCCTCGCAGATTTTCCCTAGGACTTGCGCGCCGCGCCAGGCAGGTCGAACACCAACACCTCGGCGTCGCGCCCCTCTTGCAAGCGAAGTGCGTTCTCCCCGGTGATCCGCAGCGCATCGCCCGCGCTTAAGGCCGCACCATTCACACTAATGGCGCCCCGCGCGACGTGTACATACAAACGTCGGCCCTCGGACACCTGCAGATCCGTGGCTTCCGCTCCGTTGAACTCGCCCGCGTAGATGCGCGCATCCTGGTGGATCAGCAGCGATCCTTGCGCGCGGTCGGGTGACACGATGAGCCGCAGGTGTCCGCGTTTCTCCTCGGGCTCGAAGTGCTTCTCTTCGTAGCTCGGTTCAATGTTCAACTTGTCCGGCTGGATCCAGATCTGCAGAAAATGCGTTCCTTCGGCTGGCGACGGATTGAACTCGCTGTGCCGAACGCCGCTGCCGGCGCTCATGCGCTGCACATCGCCGGGCCTGATCGTGGATCCATTGCCCATGGAATCCTTGTGTGCGAGCTCGCCTGACAGCACATAGCTGACGATCTCCATGTCGCGATGCGCGTGGGTACCAAAACCGGCCCCGGCTTGCACACGATCCTCGTTGATCACCCGCAATGGCCCGAACTCAACATGCTCGGGGTCGAAGTAGTCGGCAAAGGAAAACGTGTGAAAGGACTTGAGCCAACCGTGGTCGGCAAAGCCTCGCTCCTGGCTGCGTCTGATTTGGTGCATGTAAATCTCCTGAAGCCACTATAGGGTCGAACCCGCGAATTTAAAGGCCTAGGAGCCTGTCTGAGTATTCCGCGTGGCCGCGAGCGTGACGGATTTGCCTTCAGTCGAGGCGGAGCCGACGACGTTGGGTTTGATCCCAATTAGGAGGCGACAACGACGAATGAAGGCAAATCCGTCCGCTCCCGAAGGGTTGGCTCTGGAAGGGGCGTCTGCGGTGTTGCGCGGCTTGCCCGTGGAATCAACCACGGGCTGCACCGCGCGCCTTGCATCCGCTCCCTTGCAGAGCCAACGCGGCTCACGTGGAATGCTCAGACAGGCTCCTTGGTAGGACACACCCTACAGGGGGTGACGCGGGCACCCGACTGCCTGGCCAACTGATCGAGACTACAGTCCGTTCACCACGCTTTCGGGAGAAGAATAATGTCCATGGGCACAATACTACTGATCATCCTGGTTCTACTATTGCTCGGCGCGCTTCCTGCGTGGCCATACAGCAGCGGCTGGGGCTACTATCCCAGCGGCGGACTGGGTTTGGTGCTGATCGTGCTGCTCGTTCTGGTGGTGACCGGACGATTGTGAGGCGGGGACGATCGTGATGTGGGACCAGCTGTGGATTGCGCTGCCTTTGTCCATGGCAGGAATGTTGAGCGCTGCATCGAACGAGGTCCCCAATTCGTGCAGCGGCCCCGGCGCGCCCTCGCGCTTCGACTATCTGGTGCTGGCGAGCATGGCTGACTCGCAGCACCCGATCTCAATGGCGAGCTATTGCCCGCAAGACCATCAGAAGAAGCCGTGCAATTCGAATAGCACCAGCTGCTGATTCTGCTGATCGTTCTGCGGGATGCCGAAGTAGTGCCGATAGCCCGCGCGCACCTGCAGGAAGGGCAGCGGTGTGTACTCGTACACGATGCTATAGCGGGTCTGCTGGTCGTTGTGCACCGAGCGGTCGGGGTCGGAATACTCCGCCGTGAGCTTGAGGTTGTGGCCCCGGCGAATTCGTATGTCGGCTTCGAGTAAGGCGGCATCGAGCGTGCGTCCGCCGGGAAAACTGTCGTCGCGCACGATATCTCCCTCGGCCAACCAGGCAATGGGCCCGGTCTTGAGGCCGGCAAACAGACCGCCCATATTCCGGTTGCCGGCATCCGACTGCGTGGACGAGCCGGAAATGCCCACCCGCCAAATCGGCTTCGTATAGACCACTTGCGAGGTGACTTGAAAGCCGGATCCTGAGGTTGCGTTGGCGAGACCGTTGGTGACGTCGAACTGCGCCGACCAGGCGGCGTGTTCGTAGCCAAGCTCGATTCCTTTGTCGGGCGTCGTCATGTTGATGCCGGTCACCTGGCGCACGAACGCGGTTTGATCCTGCAAACGCCATCCGAACGGCAGGTAGAACTGTCCGCCCTTGACATAAAAGCCGTCGGTGGTGCTGCCATAGCGGACGTAGGCTTCTTCGTTCTGCGAGCCGCCCGGCGCGATCTGTTCATCGACGTAGATTCCCAACCGGTCCGGGATGAGGGTGAGATCCGCGTAGACGCGAACCTGGTCGAGGGAAAAGGCCTGCTGACTCGGCGTATTCGGCGCGCTATTCCGAGTCCAGTCCGCGCGCAGATCGCCGCCGACTCGCAGTCGATCGCCAATTTTTCCGGTCCAAGAATCGAGGGCGTTGTCCACGGTCTCGGCCGGCAGCAGCACCTTGGCGTACGTGATTCCAAAGTCGTTGCGCAGCCCGCCGCCGGTCGGGTTGACATGACAGACGTTGCACTTATAGCCCGTCATCACGGCCAGATAGGGCTCCGCGGAGGCGGGGGCGGCGCACAGCACCGCGAGCACCGCGAGCACCAGAGCGGCAAGTGTTAGGCGCTGAATCATGGAACGACCTCGACATCGAAGGTGGACAGGACCGGCTCGCCGAGCTCGTCGGGCGCGCCGATGCTCACCGATTGACCCGCGATGTCGCTGAAGCGCGCGGACGATTCGGCGTCGATGACGACGCGGTAGTGGCCGACGGCAAGCGGGCGAGAGGGCCATATCAACAGGGCTCGAAGGTTGCCTTGCGGCGCCGAGATGCGGGCCGGCACGTTTTCGGTCACCACGGGCGCGGCCCCGGGTGCGAGCTTCTCGATGTGGACTGTGTGGGTCGCGAGCTGGCTTACATCGAGATCGCGGTTGAACGCCACCATGATTTGCGGCGGCGATCCGGTCACCGGTTCGGTGCTGTCCGGAACGATCGCCGTAACAGCGAGGTGCGCGGTGACAGTGGCCGCGGCCGCAGCGGCCGGTGCGCCATCCGTGATCCATTGCCGGATAAAGGCGATCGTCGTGGCCGGCAAACAGGGCAGCGACGTAGGGCATCCGAACGGCATTTGCGCGCCGACGGCCTGGTGATTCTCCAGTTTCTGAATGATGTAGCTGTTGTCCGGATCGCCAGGCTTCACGCGCAGCACCGAAGGCACCTCAGTACTGGGCACGCCGACCAGCAAATTGTAGCTGTTGTCGGCATCGAGCCGCAGGCCTTGGGGGGCGCCGCCGCCGACGTGGCAAACCGAGCAGATGGGCGTAAAAACATTCGCCTGTATGGAAGCGAAGTCAGCCGACAGCGGCGGGGGCGGGCTTCCTCCCGATTCCAGAGGCCGGCCGTCGCCGTCCAGGCCTTCGCCGTTGCCGGCGCAAGCGGCAATCAGCAGGCTGCAGAGCGCAATAGTGATGGAGTAGAGCGGGGCCAAGGCAGATGTTCTTGCTTGCATCAGTAGACTCAAGGAGAAATTAAATCAACGCGGCGGCAAAACGGCATGCTAGCCACCGCAGCTTTGTAGGACGCCGGTGCAAAAAAGCCCGTCAAGCCGAGGATGGCGGCACGATAGTTTTTCATGGTGAATCCTCGAGTCGAGGTATAGCGATCAGTTCGTGAGGTAAGTGCCCAAGCAATCAAGAAAGGTTTAATCTGTGCGGCGTTACATCGATGAGGTTGCGGCATGCTGTGCTCGAGGCACGACCCGGCGGTTGCGAAATAGTGCGCCTGCGCGCAGCGGCTGCATTGCTTGCCGGTATAGCCTTCGTGTCATCGCAAGCTTGCGCGGCGGATGAGTGGGGCGGCTCTGCGGCGTTTTCGAGCGACTACTTCGTGCGCGGAATTTCGCGCACCAGCAATCATCCGGCGCTGCAACTGGACCTGCACTATATGAACCCGAACGGATTCACCGCGGGCGCATTCGCATCCAACGCGCAAATCGACCCGAGCAAACCGCGCGATGTCGAGCTCAGCGGTTTCCTTGGCTACGTCTGGAGCATGGGGGAGGCATGGAGCGGCAGGGTTTTGGCGAGCCACTACGCCTACCCTTGGAATCGGGCGAGCTCGCACTACAATTACGACGAGCTGGACCTGGACATTTCCTACCGGGGCTGGCTGCATTTCAGCGCCGGATATTCGCCAAATTCGCCGCGGTTTGTGATCGCACCCTATCGCGAGCACGTCGAGGTGTCAGAGCAGTCAGCCGAGGTGAGCGCCCAGCGTCAGGTCTTCGGTAAATTGTCGCTGCTTGCCGGTGTAGGCTACAGCCACCTGGGGGGACCGCAACCGGGCGGCTACAGCTACTGGAGCGGGGGTGCGGCCTACGACCTACAGTCGGTCACCCTGGCCGTGGCTTATGTCAATACCAGCTCAGAGGCTAAGGCATTGTTTTATAATGCCGCAGCGACCGGACAATGGACGGGAACCGTCATTTGGCGCTTCTAAAACCCGGTCCCGCGTGCAACCCTTGGGGACGCGCCCGGTACTTACGGGCATACATTGATAATGCTGAGGACCTGCCCTAGATGACCCTGCCCGCCAAGAACTCTCCCAAAGAGCGCGATAACGCGCTGTTGGTGGCCATCGCGGCAGGCGATCGGCGCGCCCTGGAAGAGTTATATCTGAGCTATCACCGGCGGCTGGCGCGCTTCCTGTCGCGATTTACGCCTCGGTATGAAAATGTCGAGGAAATCATCAACGACACCTTCATGGTGGTCTGGCAAAACGCGAAGAATTTTCGCAGTGCATCGCAAGTTTCCACCTGGATCATCGGCATCGCATATCGCACGGCGCTGAAATCCTTCCGGCGCCAGAAAAATCACGCCGGGACCGGAAGTCTCGAGGACTATCCCGAACAAACCGTCGATCCTACGCTCGATGCGGAAATACATGACTGGCTGAAACACGGATTGAGCCGCCTGCCGATGGAGCAGCGGCTGACGTTGGAACTCGCCTATCACATGGGACATTCGTTAGAGGAAATCGCGGCGATCACGGAGTGCCCGGTCGGCACGGTAAAGGCGCGCATGTTTCACGCGCGCGAAAAATTGCGCCAATACCTCCCGACCTTGAGCGGCGGCCCGTCGGAAATGCCCGCGAGAATCGGATGACACACAGCCGCAGCGAACTTTCCGCGGAGCACCAGGAGGTCTCTGCGCTGATCCCCTGGTACGTCAACGAAACTCTGGACGAGCCGGCGCGCAAACGCGTGGACGCGCACGTGGATGCATGCGCGATTTGCCGCGACGACCTGGCGGTGCAGCGGCGCATCTGCGAGGGGATTCATGCCCAGCCGGCTCTCGATTACATGCCGGTGGCTTCGCTCAAACGGTTGCAGGCGCGGCTCGATGCCCTGCAATCGGGCTCGGTACCCGTCCAGGCGCCCTCACCTGCACAGCAAAACCGCGGCGCGGTGCCCTGGCGCGGATGGATGGCTGCATCTGTTGCGGCGGTGGCCGTTGCCGTCGGGCTGGTGATTGTCGATCGTTGGGCGCAGTTCGACGCGCGGCTGACGCAGCCCAAGTACCGCACCGTGACGAGCGCCGCACCCCGGCCCCAAGGCGAGGTCATTCGTGCCGTGTTCGCGCCGACCATCACCTTGGTGGAATTGCAGTCGATCCTGGACGAGGCGCAGCTGCGAATAGTCTCCGGCCCCACCGAGGCAGGCGTGTATTCATTGGCGTCGAATTCCGCACTGACGGTGCGTGCGTCGCTGGCGTTGCTGCGGCAACACCCGACGGTCCGCTTCGCAGAGGGAACGCTGCCGGAGCCTGAATCAGGCAAATCACCGTGATTCGTTGGGCGATCTTGAGCGCCGCTATCGCGTTGGCGAGCGCGTGCAGCAGCGCGCCCGTGCGCATCGATTCGCGCGCGCTCGGCAATCAACCGGCCGACTCTTCGGATCGCTTCATCATTGTCGCCGTGGAAAATGCGCCCACGGCTTATGTGGCGCACGCAGGGGCCACGCCGCGCGGCTACGACACCGTCGCGGACTACGGCGCCACCGCGGAAGCGCGCAAAGCCATGCGCGCGGTGGAGCGCGAGTACGGACTGCGAGAGGTCAACGCCTGGCCGATCGCACCGCTACATATTCACTGCGCCGTTCTGCAGATACCGTCCGGCGCAGATCGCAACACTCTGCTTGCGCGCCTGTCGAAGGATCGTCGCGTCAAGCTCACCCAGCCGTTGCAAACCTTTGCCACGCGCACCGAGGGCTACAACGATCCCTATGTGGGTCTGCAGCGCGGCTTTCAGCAAATGGACGTGGCTGACGCACATCCCTGGTCCCGCGGCGATGGCGTCAAGGTCGCCATCATCGACACCGGGGTCGACATTCTGCATCCTGATTTGCGCGGCAGCATTGCCTCGGCAGTCAACTTCGTGGATGCCGATGACGCGCAATTTCAGCGTGACCGGCATGGCACCGAAATGGCCGGCGTGATTGCCGCCGTCGCCAACAACCGCGAGGGCATCGTGGGAGTGGCGCCGAATGCGCGGCTGCTGATATTCAAGGCGTGTTGGCAGGCGCACGTGGATGCGGACGCCGCGCGCTGCAATTCTTTTACGTTGGCTCGAGCTCTCACGGCCGCATTTGCCGCGCATGCTCAAATCATCAACTTGAGTCTCGCAGGTCCTGATGATCCCTTGCTTGGCGATCTGATCCGCGAGGGGCAGCACCGCGGCGTGCTATTTGTCGGCGCAGCCGCTGCTGATCCCGGCGGCCAACCAGGCCTCATGCACCAGGCGGGCGTCATCGAGGTGGCGAGCGCCGATGGCCATTTTGCAAGCGACACGGTGCTCTATGCACCGGGACGCGAGATCCTCACGTTGCTGCCCGGCGGACACTATGACTTCGCCTCGGGCGCCTCCATTGCGACGGCGCAGGTCAGCGGCGTGATTGCGCTCATGTTGGCGAAGCATCCCACACTGACGGCGGCCTCGGCCTACGGCCTGTTGCGCGACACCAGTTACACATTGAAAGCCGCCGACGGTGGAAGTGCGGGCCAGGGCATCGACGCATGCGCGGCGGTGGTGACGTTGGTCGGCCAGGGCTCCTGCCACAGCAGCGAGGCGGATCGTTCGTTGGCGGACCCGAACGGGAACCGCGTGGCCTTGCACTGACTAGTGCGCTTGCGGCCGCTTCAACAACTCGCCACGATCGACGGAGCGCACGTTCAAGTGTATCTGGGTCGCACCACGCATCGCCGTTAACGGCACGCCGCTGCCTGCGGGGCCAACCGCCCACACACGGCGATAAAAATCCGGCAACGTGCCCACCTCATGGTGCGCCACTTCACTGATCACATCGCCTTCGCGTATGTCGGCGCTCTGAGCCGGACCTCCTTCGACGACGCCGGTCACGTAAACCTTGCCGGCCAGCTCGACCGCATAAACTCCCAGCCACGGCCGCGGCTGCCGATCAGCTCTGCCCGTGACCTTCAGACTGTGCAAGATCGGTTTCAGCAGGTCGATCGGCACGAACATATTGGCATTGATTTCTTCTCCGGCGATGCCCTCGCGGACCAGCAATGAGCCGAGGCCAACCAAAGCGCCATGATTGTCGATCAATGCGGCGCCGGACCAGTGCGGGTGCGCCGGCGCCGTGAATATCGCATCCTCGAGCAAGTACTCCCACGCGCCCGCAAATTCACGGCGAGCCAGGACGTGCGCCGTTTGCGGTGGAGCAAAATCTTTCGCGCTCAAGACATGCGCTTCGCTGCCGACGCGCACCTCGGAGGAGGAACCGAGTGCAAGCGGCACGGCATCCAGTTTCTGCAGCGGCAATACCAGACCGAAACCCGTTACCTGGTCGTATGCCAAGGGATGCGCCGCGATTTCCCGGCCGTCCGAGTTGGTGAGCCATACATCCGTCGCCTCGGTCATCAGGTAGCCGATGGTCAAAACCAGTCCGGTGGAATCGATGACTACGCCGTTGCCGATGCGCTGCGATCCCAAGATCCCGGCGGTGAATGCATCCTCGGGAATCTCGGCGCGCAGCTTGATGACGGCGTGGCTGAGGGTATCTAAATCAAGTTCCATCGTTTATTACTGCAATTTTTTCAATCGGTATCGGCGCAACCTCAATGAGAATTGAGAATCGTTCGCAATAATTGATCAGCAAGAAACCGAGAAATGAGGAAAAATATCTCAACCCTTCACCTGTCATTGAGGCGCCATATGCAACGCAAAATTTCACGTCGATCCATCGTCAAGAGCGGCCTCATCGCCGGTGCCATGCTGCCGGCGGTCGGTCTCCTGTCGCGCAATGCCGCCGCAGCGGCGCTGCCGCCGCTCGATCCCAGCGATCCAACCGCCAAGGCGTTGGGATTCGTCACCGATGCTACCAAAGTCGACACCAAAACCTACCCAACGTTCAAACCGAGTCAAAAGTGCGGTACTTGCTCACAGTTCCAAGGCAAGGCAGGGGATGCGACTGCGGCCTGCACGATTTTCGCCGGTAAGAGCGTGCCGCAAGGCGGCTGGTGCCAAGTCTGGGCTCAAAAGAGCTGAAATAGCCGGCGCTTTCGACCGGTATCACGGAACCCGCGTTCATAGCGGGGCAGACTCTGAGGATGTGGCGCCATCCCATCCTCAATGTGTTGTTGTTGACCTACATTCTCTGGGGCGCGGTGAATTGGTACGCCAATCGCCCCCTGCGCCAGGCGGACGGCGTGCTCGCTGCAAGCGAGCCGCAGCAGGTCAACACCGAGAGCGGCGAGACTGTTCAAATGGGTCGCTGGACCCTGACGATTCGGGCGAGCTATCAATTGACGGCGCGAGTGCTCAGCCGCGAGCGATATCATTTCGATCCGATGGCGGATCTGGCGCCCGAGGATCTCGCCCTGGGATGGGGCCCCATGTCCGATAGCCAGATTCTGCGCACGCTCGAAATTTCGCAGGCGAATCGTTTCTACTATTGGCGCGCCACCGCGGCAACTTTGATTCCCAGGGAGTCGATCATCACCCACAGCGCGAACACGCATGTCATTCCGCAGAACCCGGCGATCGCCGCGGCACTCAAGCGGCTGCGGCCCGGCGCGGTCGTGACGCTGCGCGGAGAGTTGGTGGATGCCGTGCGCAAGGACGGCAGATGGGTCAAGACATCGTTGGTGCGCGAAGATACGGGCGCCGGTGCATGCGAAGTCATGCTGGTGACGGATGTCTCACCTTGAGCAGCCATTCCCGCAGGGCGATCGCGACCGAATCCGGGCGCTCGAGCGGCGCCATGTGTCCGGCACCAAGAACCTCGAACAGCGTCGCGTGAGGAATTCTGCGGCGAATGCTTTGTTGCTGGGAAACCGGCGACCACGCGTCGTCGCTGCCGCTCAACAATAGCGTGGGCACCGAAATGCTCCGCAGCACCGACAAGGCCTCCGGGCGATGCAGCATCGCGCTGACCTGGGCGGCGTAGGCGTCGGCGGTCCAGCGTTGAATCATGGCGGTCATGTGCGCCATGACGTGCGCGGCACGCGCCGCATCGCTGCCCAGCATGGGCGGTACCCATTCGGCCGCCAGCGCGGACATGCCGTGCTCGTAAGCGACCCGCAGCATGTGGGCGCGGCTCTGCGGTTCGCCGTCGCGTACGGGCTGCACTCCGGTGTTGAGCAGCGCAAGGCCCGTGACGCGCTCAGGGTGGGCGCGAATGACCTCGAGCGCCACCCGTCCGCCCATGGAGTGGCCCGCCAGCGCAAAGTGATCCGGCCCGATGCGAAGGACATGTTCAGCCATGGCCGGTATCGAGGAAAAGTCGCGAAACGACACCACTGAGACCTGCGCCACCGCGGAGAGCCGCTGTGGGATGTCGGTCCAAAAGGTCTCGTCGCACAAAAGCCCGGATAAAAGCAGCAGCGTTTGCTTCATAATCGGCCTCATTATGGCACGTGATATTTATCAGGCCGTGCGCGACGCGTGCCTGTGGCTTCCCGAAGCCGAGGAATTCGTCTCGCACGGTTCCCCGAACTTCAGAGTTCGCGGCAAGACCTTTGCGACCTATGTTGTGAACCACCATGGCGACGGCCGCGTTGCACTGTGGCTCACCGCCATGCCCGGCTCGCAGGAGACGCACGTGCGAGCGGAGCCGAAGCATTTCTTCGTTCCGCCCTATGTTGGGCCGCGCGGCTGGCTCGGCGTGATCCTGGATCGCGGCATCGATTGGCACAGAATTCCCGGACTCGTGCGCGAAGGCTATGAAAAAGTGGCGCCGGCCGACTTGCGGGCGCGTGCCGGCAAGACACCGAAGGTCAAACCTCCCGCCAAGGCGCTGTCGCCTGCCCAAATTGATCCGTTCAAATCGGCGCGGGCATTGGCGGTGTTGTCGAAACTGCGCAAGATCTGCTTGAAGTATCCGGAATCGAGCGAAGGCAGCCAGTTCGGACATCCCACCTGGTTGGCGGGGAAGAAAACCTTCGCCATTGCCCGGTATGCCGGCCCAAAGTTAACCCTGTGCTTTTGGGTCGGGGTGGATCATCAGAGCCTGCTGACCGCTGATCCGCGTTATGAGATTCCGCCGTATTTCGGCCACAACGGCTGGATCGCACTGGATGTCACGCGTGAGAGCGATTGGCAGGAAATCGAGGGACTGGCACTGAACAGCTACCGGCATTTCGCCCTTAAACGCATGCTGCAGGCGCTCAGCGACGACTAGGCGCCTCGAGCGGCGCTGACGGCTAGCTTGAGGGCGCCCAGCACGCCGGACTGCGCGCCAAGCGCCGGGGGCACCAGGTAGCGATCGGCACCGAGGATTTCGGGGCGGTCGACGTAGCCGGCGAGCCAGTGTTGCATGCGCTGCCGGACGAGCGGGAACAGGCGATCCTGGCTCATGACGCCCCCTCCGATGATGATTCGCTGCGGCGAGACCGTCAGCACCAACTGCGCGCAGAGTTGACCGAGATAGTCCGCCTGCAATTCCCATTGCACGTGAGCCGGATCCAGATGCGCAAGGTCGCTGCCCGCGCGTGCGACGATTGCGGGACCTGAAGCCAAGCCTTCCAGACAATCGCCATGGAAAGGGCATATGCCGGCGAAATTCACATCGAGCGGATGACGCCGCGGGTAAACGTGGCCGATCTCCGGATGCATCAGGCCGTGCACGGGCAATCCCCCGACGATGACACCGCCGCCGATCCCCGTGCCCACCGTCAGGTACACCAGATTGTCGATATCGCGGCCCGCCCCCCAACCTTGCTCTGCCAGTGCTGCTGCGTTTACATCGGTGTCAAAACCGATGGGACAGGAGAATTCCCGCGAAAGCAGGCCCGCGATGTCGACGTTGTTCCAACCGATCTTCGGCGTTTTGCCGATGAAACCGTAGTGAGGCGACCGCCTGTCGAGTATCACGGGACCGAAACAGGCGGCGCCGATGGCCCGCAAAGGATCGCCGCCGCGATCCTTCAGAAATGCGCAGGCCTGCGCGAGCGTGGAGGCCGGATCAGCGGTCGGAAAGCGTAGTTCCTCGTGGATGGTGCCGCTCTCATCGCCGATCGCGCACACGAATTTTGTTCCTCCGGCCTCGATGGCGCCGAACAAGCGAGACTCGCTGCTCATCGAATCCTCAAACTCTGTGGGTTCCTGCAGCATAGCGTACTCGAGCGGCTATAATGATGCCCCAATACACCGACGGAAGAGCTGCATATGAACGTTCCGAGCGCTGCATCGCGCGCGATGATCGAGCGCCTGATCGCATTCAACACGGTGTCGCGTGATTCCAATCTGGGATTGATCGAATGGGTGCGCGACTATCTGCAGGGATTCGGCGCCAAAACCCGCCTTACGCACGACGCCGCCGGCAAGAAAGCCAATCTATTCGCCACCCTGGGCGATTCAAACAAGCCGGGACTCATTCTCTCCGGACACACCGACGTGGTGCCCATCGATGGCCAGAACTGGGACACCGACCCCTTCGTCGCGACCGAGCGGGACGGCAGGCTGTACGCGCGCGGCTCCGCGGATATGAAGGGTTTTATCGGCATCATTCTGGCGCAGGCACCCAAGTTTACAGCGGCGTTGAACGAGAATCGGCTTGATGCCCCGCTGCATTATGCGTTGAGCTACGACGAGGAAGTGGGTTGCCTCGGCGTTCGCGGCTTGATTCGCGATCTGGAGGAGCAGGGCATCCGGCCGGCCGGGTGCGTCGTGGGGGAGCCGACCTCCATGCAGCCCATCATCGCCCACAAAGGCACGCATCGATTTCGTTGCGCGGTGCACGGCAGAGAAGCGCATTCCAGTTATGTGACTCACGGCGTGAACGCAATCGAATACGCCGCGCGTTTGGTGGTCTTCATACGCCAGCTCGCGGACCGGTTGGCGCAGATCGAGCAGCGCGACTATGGCTTTACCGTGCCGTATTCGACGCTGTCGACCGGCTTGATTCAAGGCGGGATCGCCGCCAATGTCGTGCCCAAGGATTGTGTATTTCAATTCGACATGCGCACCTTGCCGCAGGCTTCGCCCGACGCGCTATACCAAGAGATTCGCCGCTACGCCGAGGCGCTGGCGGCCGAAATGCGCGGCATCGACGCCAATTCCGGCATCGATTTGCAGTGGGTCAGTCAGACCGTGGGCCTTGCTGCATCGGAGACCGATGCCATCGTGCAATGGGCGATGCAGTTGTCCGGGAATGGCAGCGTTGGGAAAGTGTCTTACGGTACTGAAGCAGGATTGTTCCAAAAGATGGGCGTGCCGACGGTGATTTGCGGACCTGGAGACATCGCCGAGGCGCATCGGCCCAATGAGTTTGTAGCGCTCGAGCAGCTGGCCCAATGCGAGAGCTTCATGGACCGCATTCTCGCAACCGGCTATGCCAAGGCGGGCTGAGAAAAGCCTTCGCAGAAGCTCGAGGCGGCGACATAGCGGTCGTGCATCGCGCAAATGCCATCATCGCAGCGAACCGCGGCGTAGGCGGAACTGAGCGTCGACAACCCCGGCAGCGACGCCTCCACCCGCGAGGGCGCGTTCTCAAAATACCGGCAGGATTGGCAGGAAGGCGGGCGCGGCGTCATTGACCTAAGCGAGTCCAGAAATCGCTGAAGACTTGCGTCGACAGCACGAAACCCAGGATCACATTCACCACGACGCCGATCGTGAACGCATAAAAGGGCCGCGCCCCGATGGCGGCGAACTCACGTATGCGTGTCGTCAGCCCGATGCTCAAGAATGCGAACGTGAATGCCCAGGTGCGAAATGCCTGCAAGGGCGCCACCAGACCGGGCAGCACCTCCTTTTTGTACGCAGCGTAGTCATACCCACGGGTCACCAGGGTGACGATCGCGGATGCCACCAAGAACCCGAGCACAAATTTGGGGAAGCGGTTCCAAATCTCCACGGCGCTGGATTTGCTGTGCACGCCGGTACGTTCCCAGCGGGTCGTCGCGATCAGCGAGAGCACGAAGGCCCACACGCCGATCCAGACATCGCGACCGATGACTTTCATGAGCGTGAAAGCGCTGACCGCGGCTTCCGGGCTCCCTGAAATTCCCGGCACATTGCCGGCGTAGCCGCCGTAGGTCTGCGCAGCGGCCAAGCCCGCGGCGTCCGCGAATTCAGACGTGCCAATCCAGGCGCCGGCAACACCGGTCGGCAGGCTCAGCGAGCGGGCGACGAGCGGCAGCACGAAAATCATCACAATGGCCCAGAACACGACCAGAGAGATGGCGACCGATACATCCTGTTTCTTCGCCCCCACCGCGCCGCCAACCGCAATGGCGCCCGACACGCCGCAGACCGCGCCGCCGGTGCCCAATGTCGCCGCCAATCTTTTGTCCAACCCTAAGCGAACGGCGGCCACATAGATCACACCAAAGGTCGCCAGCGACACGATCGCGGCCTGCACGATCGCCACAGGCCCTGCCCACGCAATCAGCGTCAGCGGCAGACCGGCCCCGAGCAGCACGATCCCGGTCTTGATGTAGAACTCCACCCGCAATCCCGGATCGAGCCAGCGCGGTACGCCAAGGGTATTCGACACCAACAGGCCCAAGCCTAAGGCCACGAGCGGCGGCTCCAGGTTGTAATGCGCAGCCTGATCCCACAATCCTAAGAAATAAATGCTGCCCGCAGCGACATAGACCAACAGAAAGGCGGGAAGAAATTTGCTGATTTTGATACCGAGCGCAGCGGCGCCAATACCGAAGGCCACGGCCCAGAGCACAAAGAGCGCCGCGTACTGCACACCATGCAGCTTAAGCTGCTGCGTCAGGTCGGAGAGGTGCGACCATTTTTGCGGCGCGACCGCAATCCATTTGATGCTGCTGCCGCCCGCAAAGAGCGCCAACGCGACCGCGATCAAACCGAGTCCAATCCAGATCGCCCACCAGTCTTCCTTGCGAAACAGCTCGCCCCAGGGCGAGCGACGTACGTGCACCGGAGTGCCGGCAGTGTGGACGATTTCCGCCATGAAAGAACTCCGCTACGAAACGACCCGTAACGCTAGTCCTTCTGCCCTCCGCCAGTCGAATAGTTAGATCGCATATCCAGGTGACGCGCGGTTATGAGGGAAGGGGCCGCTGGCTGCCCCCTTCCCTCAGTGAAAGCCTCAATGACCGATATCGGTGCCCTTGTGGAAATCAGGGTAGGCGGGCAGCGGCGAAACGGGAACCGGATGTTCCTTGAGCTGCTGCATCACAACGGCCACGGCGCTTTCCAACTGCGCGTCATGTCCGGCCGCCACGTCCTTGGGCAATTCTTCCACCGCCACATCGGGCGGAATGCCATGGCCTTCAACTTCCCACTCGCCGCCGAGACCATAGATCGCATAACGCGGTGCGGTCACGAAGCCTCCATCGATCAGTGTCGGATAGCCTCCGATGCCGACCAGGCCGCCCCAGGTGCGCGTGCCCACCAACGTCCCCAGGCCTGCCTTGCGAAAGTACCAGGGCATGGCGTCGCCGCCCGAGCCGGCAGACTGATTGATGATCATTGCCTTGGGACCAAATATGGCGCCCTGCGGATCGTGAACGGGCTTGCCGTCGCGCTCGATCGCATTGCTCAAATGCTTCTGACTCAAGACGGTGACGACGTAGTCGGCAAGGAAGCCGCCCTGATTGTAGCGTTCGTCCAGAATCAGGCCCTGGCGGTTCAACTGGGCATAAAAATAGCGGTTGAAATTGCTATACCCGGCGCCTGCCGTATTCGGCATGTAGACATACGCGATCGTGCCGCCCGAGAGCTTCTCTACCTTTTGCCGATTGCCATTGATCCAGTCGAGGTTGCGCAATCCATATTCGGAGGCGGTCGGAACGACGGTGACATCGCGTGCACCCGCACCGTCGGGATTCTTGCCGACGCGCAGCACGGTCTGCTTGCCGGCGGTCCCGTCGAAGAAACTATCCACGTTGTCCGTGGCATGCAATTCGCGCCCATTGACGGCCAAGAGATAATCGCCCACGACCACATCGATGCCGGGCATCGTCAAGGGAGCGACCAGCGATGGGGTCCAATTCTCGCCGTTGTAAATTTTCGCGAAGCGGTAGCGACTGTGTTCAATCGTGTAGTCGGCGCCGAGCAGACCGGGTTTCGGCGCGTTCGACGGGTTGCGGGGACCATTCACGAACATATGTCCCACTTGCACTTCACCCAGCATTTCTTCGCTCAGGTAAGTGAATTCGTCGCGCGAGGCCAAGCTCTGCACGTACGGCTCGTACTTGGCTTCAACCTTGGCGATATTCAGTCCGTGAGTGTGCGGGTCATACAGGAAATCTCGCTGCAATCGCCAGGTCTCGTGGTACATCTGCTTCCAGGCGCTGCGTGGATCGATGACGGCCGTCATTGCATGATTGTTGATCGGCTTGCCGGGATTTGCATCGGGCGAGCCCGGCTTCAATTCGGCGACCGGCGCGAGAAACCAACTGTCCTGCCGCGCATAGAATAATTTTTCGCCGTCAAACGAGACTTTGAAACTCGTCAGTCCGCTCAAGATTTCTTCGGTCTGGCGCTTCTCCGTGGTGAAACGCCACAGCGCCCGAATGGGCGGACCACCACCCTGATCATCGGATGAACGGCCAACCCCCAACCCTTCAGCGAGGAACAGCACCCCGGTCTTGCCCACGGCCAAATCAACATAGTTCCTCGATGGAATCGGCAGCGACAGGATTCGATTGCCGATATCGGCGAGGTCTACGACCGTTGGCTTAGGTTTAGCGTCGGGTTTTTTCTTGTCGTCCTTTTTGGCGTCCGCCTTCTTCTTGTCGCCGCTTTGGTCCGCCTCGTCGTCCGGCTTATCCGCCTTCTTGGCGTCGTCGTCCTTCTTTTTATTTTCATCGTCGCTTTCGGGCGGAACCGGCGAGGCGGTTGAGCGTGCCAGAACGGCCACGTAGACCCCGGCGCTGGTTGCGCGCTCGAGCGAGGACAGGTCAATACCTGCGTCCGAGGGACCGTTGTTGGTGGACGCGGTGAAATACAGATACTTTCCGCTTGGGTCAAACGCCGGATTGGCCGCGTTGCTCATGCCATCGGTAAGTTGGGTCGCCGTATGGGACGCGAGCGAGTAGAGGAACACCGCGTGCAATTCGCTCTCCAGATCGCGGGTATAGGCGATCCATTGAGAGTCCGGCGACCAGGCCAGCTGCGTTGCGGCGCCAAAGCCGCCCCGTACGCCGGTGTCGATCTTCACCGGCTTGCCGCCGGCAACGTCGACATACCAAATCCGCAAATGCTTGTCCGTGAATGCGATGCGTTTGGAGTCCGGGGACCAGCGCGGAGCATAGAAGAACGAGGCATTCGGTCCCAGGTCGATCACTTTGGCGGCCGCCAATCCATCCTGGTCGCGGATATAGAGTTGATACTCTCCCGAAGCGTCGCTGAAATAGGCGATGGATTTGCCATCCGGCGACCACGAGGGATCTCGCTCGGCGCTGCCGGGGGTTCTGGTCAGATTGCGGGTGTCGCCTTTTTCGGCGGGCAGGGTGAAAATGTCGCCGCGCGCTTCCGCGACAATTCGCGCACCGGTCGGCGATACGCTGATATTTTCAACCGCGCTCTCCGGCACGCCGGCCAGATGCGGCTGGAGACCGGGCAGATCACCGTGAATCGTCACAGCGACCGCATGATCCTGGCGCGCAGCCGGATCATAAAAGTGCAACGATCCGAACTGTTCATAGACCAGCCCGCCCGGGCCGGCGCTGACGGTTTTGAGGTCGAGCCCGTGATTCTCGATGACCGGCTGAACTTGTTTGGTCTTGGTGTCGTAATCGAACAGCGAAACCGCGCCATTGCGGTCTGACAGGAAATACACGGTGCTTCCCACCCACACCGGGCTCGAGTCGTTGGAGTTGTCGCGCGGGATTTTTTCCAAATCCAGCGTCTTCATGTTGACCAGCCAAACTTGCGAGGTCTGGCCCCCGCGGTAGTGCTTCCAGGCCGCCTGCCATTGGCGTACCGGCACATAAGCCAGTGTGCTGCCGTCGGCGGAAAAGCTGCCCCAATCGACGCTGGGCAGAGGCAGCACTTCAGCCGGCCCCACGCCGTCGGCGCGAACTTGGAACAGCCGCGGATAAACCGACTTGCTCGCGTGCCCGGAGGTAAAGAGCACATTCTTGCCGTCCGGCGTCCATCCGGTAACGATGTTTCCTGTGGGCTCCCAGGTGAGGCGTCGCGGTACGCCGCCCTCGCTATTCGTCACATAGACATCGGTGAGTCCATTCTCGCGGGTGGAATAGGCGATTTGCGCACTGTCGGGGGAGAAGTAGGGCCCCGCACTCACTGAACCGCTGGAGGTCAGGCGCCTGGCGTCGCCGCCTTGGCGGGCAACCGTCCAAACGTCGCCGGCGTAGAGAAATGCAATTCGATCCTGGCCGAGGCTGGGATTGCGCAACAGCAGCGGTGCGGCACTCCACGCGGATGCGCACAGGAACAGGCCGGCAATGAAACTCACACTTACGCTGGCAATGACTCGGGGACTCATGCGTACCTCTTGCTTTAGAACGGGAAAAATAGGCGGAAACTATACACGATAGCGATCCTCAGCCGTTTACCAAGCGCATGCCGGTTTCGTCATAGCGTTCGCCGGCCGCAACACCGCTGGGCGCTGCCTCGTCAATGCGCGCCAGATCGGCCGCGTTGAGCACGATGTCCGCGGCCGCGATGTTTTCCTCGAGACGCCGGGTGTTGGTGGTTCCGGGTATGGGGACGATGCTCGGGCCCTGCGCCAGCAACCAAGCGAGGGCGAGCTGAGCGGGCGTGCAGTCTTTCTCCTTTGAGATTTCCTTGACCTTGTCGACCAGGCTCAAGTTCTTCGCGAAGTTGGCGCCTTGAAATCGCGGCGAGTTGCGCCGGAAATCCTTGACGTCCAAGTCGTCGATGCTGCGATAACGGCCGGTCAGGAAACCGCGCCCCAGGGGACTGTAGGGGACAAAGCCGATCCCAAGCTCGCTGCAGACTTGGAGCACGCCGTCTTCGGGATCGCGGCTCCACAGCGAATATTCCGTTTGCACGGCGGTGATTGGATGAATCTTATGGGCCTTAACAATGGTCGCAGCGCTGGGTTCAGATAGGCCGATGCCGGCAATCTTGCCGGCTTTGACCAATTCGGCCATGGCGCCCATCGTCTCCTCGATCGGCGTGCTGCGATCCACGCGATGCTGATAATACAAGTCGATGCGTTCCACATTGAGGCGCCGCAACGACTCTTCGCAGGCTGAGCGCACGTAATCAGGTTTGCCGTTGATGTTGCGCGCTTTGGGGTTGGCCGGATCGCGCTGGAAACCGAACTTGGTGGCGAGAAAAACCTGACTGCGCTTTCCGGCAATCGCCTTGCCGACGAGAACTTCGTTGGTAAAAGGGCCGTACATGTCAGCCGTGTCGAGAAATGTGACACCGAGCGACAGCGCACGCTGAATCACGCCGATGGCGTCGGCATCCGTGGCGGCGTCGGAAGCATAAAATTCCGAAAAGCCCATGCAGCCTAAACCGATCGCCGAGACTTGCGGGCCGTCGCGACCCAATTTGCGCATTTTCATCGCGTTCCCCTTAGTCATCCGAGCTGTTGCAGGCGGCCATGATAGCTTGACGACATTGTGGCCGGCGCGGCATTCTGGCCACCGGCCAAAGCGCCACGCGTCGCACCACATTAAGGAATACACATGCGCCTCCAGAAAGTTGCCGTTGTCGCCTTGATGCTCGCCGGCATGTGGGCTGCGCTCCAATTTGGCGTGGCCGCGGCAGCCGAGGGCGATCAATACGTCGGCACGTGGAAGGGAACCTGGGAAGGCGCGGGGGCAGGCGGGCGCTTCGACCTGACCTTCGCACGCGGCGGCGACGGCAAGCTGGCCGCCAGCGTCTCGGTGGGGACCGATATGGGCGACTACAAGGCGCAGTTCAGCAAGATGACCCTCACCGGCGATAAGCTTGCCGGCGCCTACGACTATCCTCCGGACCCGCAAGGAGAGGTCATCATCACAGGATCATTCGATCCGAAGAATGCCACGGGTACCTGGTCGTTGGGCGCGAAGGGACAGCCCGGCGGGCAGGCGATTGCCGGCACGTGGAAGGTCAGCAAACAGTAGTCTGCCTGCGGCGTTCGAGGCGCGAGTCGATCAACTCGATAGCGCAGCGCTGAGTTCGACGGAGTCGGTCGGGTTCAAGAAGCGCATCACGCCGTCATCCAGTGATCCGAACTTCAGGCTCAAGACGTCCTTGACGTAGTTCTGATGCAGCTTCCAGGGTGTCTTTGAACCCTGCTTGGGCAACTTGTCCGCGACGCGCAGGATGTAGCCGGACGAGAGATTCAGCCACGGCTCCGGCTGAACCGTCGGATCATCGTTCTGCGGCACGCAAACCTGGTAGCCGGCCGCCTGCATATGATTGAGCACCCGGCATATGTAGTCGCACGTCAGCTCGCTCTTCAGCGTCCACGATGCGTTGGTGTAGCCGAACGTCGAGGCAAGGTTCGGAATCCCGCCGTACATCGTGCCCTTATAATTGAGAGTCTTGGCAGGATCGATATGCCGGCCGTCGACGCTGATTTGAATGTTGCCGAGTGCGACCAGGCTCAAGCCCGTGGCGGTGACGATGATGTCGCCTTCGAGTTGTCTGCCGCTGCGCAATTGGATGCCGCTTTCGGTAAAGGTCTCGATTTCGTCGGTCACGACGGCGGCTTTGCCCTGCTTGAGGGCTTCGAACAAGTCTCCATCCGGCACCAGGCACATGCGTTGATCCCAGGGATTGTAGCGGGGTGAAAAGTGCGCGCCGACATCGTAGTCGGGTCCGAGCGCGCCCTTCACCCGGCCGAGAATCCACTTCTTCACGCGCTCCGGACTGCGCTTGCACAGACCGAAGAAATAAATGCCGAATAAAATGTTCCGCCATCGCACCAGATTGTAGGCAAGCATGGAGGGCAAGTGGCGCCGCAGAAAATTTGCAAGTGCATCCTGCTCGGGACGCGCAACCACATACGTGGGCGAGCGCTGCAGCATCGTCACCTGCGCCGCAGTTCTCGCCATGGCCGGTACCAGCGTGACCGCGGTGGCACCGCTGCCGATCACGATGACGCGTTTGCCCTCGTAGGCCAGATCCTCAGGCCACTTTTGCGGATGCACAATTTGCCCGGCGAAGCGCGAGCGGCCCGGGAACTCCGGGGTATAGCCCTCGACATAGCTGTAGTAGCCGCTGCAGACGAAAAGAAAGCGGCAGGTAAATCGCGCGACTTGGCCGTCAGGCCCGCACTCGGCTTCGACGCTCCACAGAGCATCCTTCGACGACCAGGAGGCGCGCTTCACGAGATGATGAAAGCGAATGTTCTTGTCGACCCCGTAGTCCCGCGCGGTGTCATTGATGTACTTGAGGATGGAGTGCCCATCGGCGATGGCCTTGCCTTCCACCCACGGCCGGAACGAATAACCCAGCGTAAACATGTCCGAATCCGAGCGGATCCCGGGGTAGCGGAACAGGTCCCAGGTGCCGCCGATGGCCGCACGGCCTTCCAAGATCGCGTAGGTTTTTTGGGGACAATTCTTCGTCAGGCTGCAGGCGGCGCCAATGCCCGAAAGGCCGCCGCCGACGATCAGCACATCGAAATGATTGATCGACACCTTAAGGTCTCCCATTCACAGCGCCGATGTCACGCGCAAACGCGGTCACGGTAGCGAACGCCTCGCGAGCTTCGGGCAGCAGCGTGACGAACACCGGCCATACATGCGGCAGCCGATCCCGCACGATCAATTGAACTCTGACGCCGGCGGCCGAGGCCCGCTCCGCCAAGCGCAGCGTGTCGTCCCGCAAGATCTCGTGACGGCTGGCGAACAATAGCATGGGCGGCAAGCCGGCAAAATCGGCGTACAGGGGCGATGCACGCGGATCGCGTGCATCGGCGCCGGAAAGATACATCGCCGCGGCTTCGCGAATCCCGCGCGGCGTGAACATGGCGCAGCTCTTGGCGTTGGCCTCGACAGAGGCTCCGGTGACCGCCAGATCCGAATAGGGCGAGAAACCGACGATGGCTTTGGGCGGCTTCAAGCCGCTGTCCCGCACGCCCACGGCGGTGGCAATGGCAAGGCCGGCTCCCGCCGAATCGCCCGCCAGCACAATCTGTGCCTGTGGGTGTCGGGCGAGCAGCCATTGATAGGCTTGAGCGGCATCCTCAACGGCTGCGGGAAACGGATGCTCCGGTGCCAATCGATAGTCGAGCCCATAGGCAGGGCCTTGGAACGCCTTCGCCATGGCGATCACGACCTGGCGATGGGTCTGCGGGGAACCGAACAAGTAGCCGCCGCCATGCAGGTATAAAACGATGACCGAAGGCGATAGGGCAGGGGCAGGCGAGAGGTTCGCCACGTCGAAAACAAGGCCCGCATCATTGCGGAGATTCTCGACGGCGTAACCTGGAGGTATGGCCAGCACGCTTCGCGGCGGATTCTTGCCCATGGCTCTCAGGCGCTGCAAATTGAGAGGCTTCTTGCCGTGCCGCTTCATGGTGAGGCGAAAGAATCCATTCAAAATCATAGCCTGCCAGCTCAGCATGCAAGAATTATGGCACGCCTGCACCCGGGACGGGCACCCCGTTCGTATTCCTATCAAGGCCGACGGAATAGTCCCGCAGGCCACCAATAGGAGATCCGTCCATGAAGATGCGAATGGTGAAGATTGCCCTGGCCTGCCTGCTTCTCCCCGCGCTAGGGTCAGCGCAGGATGCCAAACTCAAACTGCCGGAATTTAGGTCGCTGGCGGGTAAGGCGACGGAATCCGTCAATATCAGTTTGAGTCCCTGGCTATTGCACATGGCCGGATCATTCATCGACGATAAAGATGCCGACAGCGCTGCCACCAAGCGCATGCTTGCGGGAATCAAGTCGCTTGAAGTGCGCAGCTATCAGTTCGCCTCCGATAACGCTTACTCTACGTCGGATATCGACGCCGTAAGAAGCCAATTGGCGGGTCCCGGGTGGAGCCAGATCATGCAGGTCCACCACCGCGAGAAGAGCGAGGATGTGGACATGTACGTCTTGATCGAGAACAACGTGACCAAGGGTTTTGCACTCATCGCGAGCGAACCGCGGGAATTTACCATCATCAATATTGTCGGCTCCTTCAGGGTTGAAGACCTGCCGAAGTTGCAGAGTCACCTGCACTTTCACGGCGTGACCGATTCCACCGTCAAGTTGTTGATGTAACACGCTTGAATGACGCAGCGGCGGATCCTCTGGACGATGAGCTCGCGAAGGCGCGCTCCGGGGATCGCGCCGCGCTGGGCGTACTTGTGCAGGCGCATCAGCGCTCCGTCTACAGTCTGGCGCTGCGTATGCTCGGCACGCGTGATCTTGCGGAAGACTTGACGCAAGAAGTGTTCATGCAGTTGAACGGCAATTTGCGGTCCATTGACTCGAACAAGCACCTGCGCTTTTGGTTGCGCCAGGTCGCGAGCAATCGCGCAATCGATCAATTGCGGCGGCGTGCGCGGCTGCAATGGACGTCGCTGGAGGAGGAAACGCAGCTTTTCAGCGACGAGGAAGATTCCGATCCGCTGCTGCAGCGGCATATGCGGGCGCTGCTCGCGGAATTAAGCCCCCCGGCGCGCGCCGTGCTGCTGCTGCGATATCAAGAGGACCTGGATCCTCAGGACATCGCCCGGACGCTGGATATGCCGCTCAACACTGTGAAGAGTCATTTGAAACGATCGCTGGAGAGCATGCGCGAGAAAACCGCCGGCCCGCTGCCGGTGCGCTGCGAGGACAACTCAACATGAGCAACGATATTGAATCCCGAATGCGCGCCGCTTTGCGGCCCGTGGCCCCGCGCGAAGAATTCTCGCAAACATTGCTCGCGCGAACCCTTATCGAGACCGCGGCGCGACCAAAGCCCCGTGGCTTCACCGCGGCGAGGCTGCGTCCCATGGCGTGGTGGCTGACCGCAAGTCTCGCCGCATCCTTGGTTTTGGCAGTGGGCGTGCATCAGCATCTCGAGCAGCAACGATTGCAGCAAAGCGGACTCGAGGCCCGGCGCGAAGTATTGAAGGCGCTGCGCGTCACCAGCCAAAAGCTGAACCTGGCGTACGAAGCGGTCAAGAGTCAATCCACGTCGTTGGACGACGAAAAGTCCGGCGTTTAAGGCCCGGCATAGGAATTACGCCATGTCAAAGTACACGTTAACACTGCTCATCGCGCTGCTGGCGCCCGGGCTGTCCTGGGCGGCAACGAGTCCCAAGCTCACCATTCCCAGCTTCGCGGGATTGGCGCAGAAAGCGAGCGAATCGGTGACCATCACTTTGGATCCTGCGATGCTGGGTATGGCCGCCCGGTTCCTGGATTCCAATGATCCGCAGGACGCCGCGACCAAGGACGTTCTCAAAGGCCTGCAGGGGATTTACGTTCGCAGCTACACCTTCGACCGCGATTCCGCCTACAGCCAGGCGGATATTGATGCCGTTAGGAATCAGCTCAGCGCGCCGGGATGGAATCGGCTGGTCGAGACGCGCAGCCGCAAGTCGCATGCGGACGTGGATATTTACATCATGGTCGATCACGACCAGGCGGTCGGCCTGGCGATCATCGCCAGCGAACCGCGCCAGTTCACGATCGTGAATATCGTCGGCGCCATTGATCTGGACAAGCTGCACAAGCTCGAAGGCCAGTTCGGCGTGCCCAAGCTCGACATCGATTCCTCGAAGGCCGCGAAACCCGGGCAAAAATAGCTAGTGAGATTTTGTGCCGCTGTCCGCCGGGCCGATGGAGGCCAGCGTATCCTTGGGCGGGGGCTGCAAGCGCTCCTTGCAGACGCGCAATGCATCGTTATAAGAAACGGTTTTGTTCGCGGACATGCGTTTCGTCATGCACTCGCTCAGCTGGCGTTTGGCGATTGCGGCGGCGTTCTGCGGCTGAGCTGATGCGGCCTGAGATCCCAGCAATATCAAGCTGCCCGCCACTGCTGTTATGAATCGCCTCATCGCGAGCCTCCACCCATGAGCGCCGAAGCTTGGGCGCGGTACAGCCCTGCGGCAAGGGCGCAGAATCGCCATCGAATGTCGGGGTTGCGCTGACAGCTGTCAGAGGGGCCTCGGCCGAGGAGACTGCATCGGCCGTAGGCATAGCCGTCAAGGCCGCCGCGAGTTAGCCGGCCACATTCGAGCCAGCAATCCGTCCTTCAAAACGAACTGATGCCATAGCGCCGCAGCGGCGTGAATGCCTGCGAGCGCGAACAGCGCATACGCGAGATACCCGTGCAGGTCCTCTGTGGGATGAAACACCGCGCGATTGGATTTGATGCCGAAATCCAGCTTGAACAGCCCGAAATCGAAAATGCGCCCGTGGTAGACGAAGGTGATGATGCCGACGATTGGGGTGACGAACAGCAGTGCATACAAGCCGAAGTGAGCGACGCCGGCTGCGCGCCGCACAAGCGCGCCGCCGGTTTCGACGGGCGGCGGCGGCCTGTGCCCGCGCCGCCACCATAGCCGTGCAAATAGCGTGAACCACAGCGCCAGGCCGAGAACGGCATGGATGTTGATCCAGAATTTCTGGGTTTCCTTCGGCCAGGAATCATGCAGCAGGCCGAGAATCCCCACGCACACGACCAGCGAAGACATCAGCCAATGAAACGCGATTGCGGTCAAACCATAACGCTCGATATTTTCAGTGGTCATCAGTCCTGCTCGCGGTTAAACGGCTGACACTTATACTATCAACCGCCGGCAGCAGTCACTAATCATCCAGGGGATTCACATGAGCAGCGGACTCGACACCATCGATCAAATCAAGGCCACCTTCATTGATCTCGCGATTCGTTTCGGGCCGAAACTGGCAACCGCCATTCTCATTTTCACCGCCGGAATATTCATTGCCAATTGGTGCACGCGCGCGACGGCACGCGGTCTGCATCGCTTTGAACTCGAGCCTCCCGTCAGGATGCTGATGACGCGGTTGGTGCGAATTCTCGTGCTGGGAATATTCCTGATCGCCGCGCTGCAGAATCTCGGCGTCGAGCTATTGCCATTGATCGCCGGCTTGGGTGTCGCGGGTGCTGGTATCGCGCTCGCAACGCAGGGCGTTTTGAGCAATGTTGTTGCGGGCCTGACCATTATTTTTACGAAGCCCTATCGTGTCGGCGAATACGTCGGGGTCGTGGGCGTGGAGGGCGAGGTGACGGCCATCAGCCTGTTCAGCACCGTTCTCACGCATCCGGATCGTTCCCGGATTGTCGTGCCCAATCGCAAGGTCGTGGGTGAAATTCTGCAAAACTATGGCAATGTCCGCCAATCCGAAATTCTCGTGGGCGTCTCGTATGAGTCGGACCTGGCGGCCGCACTTAGCGCAATCCGCGAGGTCGTAAAAGCCAATCCGCGCGTGCTCGCCGATCCGACTCCGGTCGTGCAGGTCAATGTGTTGGCGGATTCCGCGGTGCAGATAGCCATTCGACCATGGGTCGCGGTGTCGGACTTCGGTGTGGTTTCAGGCGAGCTGAACCTGTCGGTCGCCGAGAACCTTCGCCAACGCGGTATCGCGATACCTTACCCGCAGCGGGAAGTGCGATTGATCCCCGATGCAGCGTAGCGAGTGTGTAGATTTAACAGTAATAAATATCCCTATCTATTGGATATATAACAGTAATAACAGGAGCGAGACATGAAGGTTGCGGGAAAGGTTGCGGTCGTAACCGGCGGTGCCTCTGGAATCGGTCAAGCCGTTGTCAATGCATTCATCGAGCGCGGCGGCCGGGTGGCGATTTTTGATCTGAACGAAGCCGCGGGGCAGGCAATGACAAAGAGCCTCGGGTCCAATGCGATATTCGAGAAGGTCAACGTTGCGGATGAGCCTTCCGTCGTCGCGGCGATAGCAAAGGCGATGGCCTCACTCGGTGCGATTCATGTTTGCGTAAATTGCGCCGGCATCGGCAGCGCGCACAAAACCTTCGGCAAAGACGGTCCGTTTCCCCTGGCCGCGTGGGATAAGACAATTGCGGTCAATCTCACGGGCACGTTCAACGTGGCGCGCCTTTGCGCGCAACAGATGGCGAAGAACGAGCCGTTGGATTCGAACGGGAGCCGCGGCGCCATTGTCAATATTGCCTCGGTCGCGGCGTACGACGGGCAGATCGGGCAAGTCGCCTATAGCGCCAGCAAGGCAGGTATCGTCGGTATGACCCTGCCGATGGCTCGTGATCTGTCGGGCATCGGCATTCGCGTCAACACCATTGCGCCGGGCTTGATCGAAACCCCGCTTCTGGGGTCGCTGCCGGCGGAAGTTTTGGACGCGCTCGCAAAATCGGTTTTATATCCGAAGCGACTGGGTCGGCCCGGAGAAATTGCGCATTTGGCGCTCGCCATCATCGAGAACGACTACATCAACGGCGAGTGTGTCCGAGTTGACGGCGGCATCCGCATGCAGCCGCGCTGAAGGATTGAGGGGAAACGGCGTTCGTCATTCAGCCCACTTCGCCGGCGGTGTGAGCGTCCGGCGAAGTGGATATTACGCACATTGCGCTTTCAACTCAGCGGCAATGCTCATCGCGTTCGCGGCAATCGTTCCAGCGGTTCTCGTGATAGTAGCGATGATGATCACGATCATAGTAGCCCTCGTGATAGCCGGGGCCCGGAACGACGCAGCCTGACGCGAGTGCAATAAGCCCCAATAAAATTCCGCCTCGAATAATGCTTTGAATATTTGTCATGAATGCTCCAGCGGTTAGTGTCTGCATGGTACCGAAGGCTCAGCAAGCCCACCGTCGGTGCGTTCCAACCCTTGCTGTCAGCCATGGTCTACAGCGGAAAAGCATATTTTCAAGCATTCCAGCGCCTTAAGCTGGAATCAACTCAAGCATCGCCGAGTTTTGCCGATATGCAGGCATTGTGGCCTACGGGACTTAACCATCATGCCGGCATTCACAAAGGGCGCACTGGCGAGCGGGATTTGCATGCTGCAACTTCTGAGTTTTGCACCGCGCGCTCACTCGGTGGACACACGCAATCTCACCGGCTTGCCTGCGTATCCCAATCTCACCGCAGCCGTCATGGACGAGGTGTTCCGCACCGATAAGCTTGGCCACTGGTGCATGCGATTTTGGGCCGATACCTCGGATTCGCTCGCAGCCGTCGAGGCCTGGTATCGAAAAAGGCTGCTCGGCTCCAGCGAAGTCGACCTCACTCGCGACAAGACCTACAGCAGCTTCGCGGGCCTGGCTGGGGTCAAGATTGTGCTCGGGATTGACTACGTGGTCGTCTACAAGACCAATAGTCAGGCGCCCACGTCCATCGATTTGTACCGGTGCAGTCCCGTCAAAAACTAAGGCTGTGTGGGCGGGGCACAGCAGAATTGAGGCGTCCAAAAGCAAGAGGCCGCCTCAAAACTTGAGGCGGCCTCTTGAGCATCGCTTTGCTCGTCTAATTAGCGGAACTGGAAACCGACGCGGCCATAGATGAACCGGCCCCGCGGATCGCCGTACGACAGGTCATAACCACCGACGAAGTTGTTCGCCGATGAGGCGTAGTTGGCATACGGCGGAGCCGTGTCGCCAATGTTGATGACGCCCGCAGTGAAGGTCCACGCCGGGGTAAATTTAAACGACACCTGGCCGTCGACGGTGTCGTAAACGCCTACCTTGCGCATAGCGTTCACCCCCAAGATGCTCCCGTTGGAATCGTGATACCCCTTCTGGTAATGCTGGGTCAGAGAGGCGTCCCAGTTACCGATGTCGTAGACCAACGAGAAACTATGGCGCCAACGGGAAATCACGCCGCTCACCGTGGTCAGGCCCTTGTCGATTTGCCCGGTCCAACTACCGTCCGGATTTTGCGTGGCAAATTTATAGTAGTAGGTGCCGTTGCCCAAAAGACTGATTCGCCCGTAATCGCCGATGTCGAAGGCGTATCTCAAATTCACGTCCGTACCGCTGACATTCTCTTTGAAGAGGTTGGCATTGGTCTGGCTGATGAACACGATATTGCCGTTCGCATCGCGAGTGATCAGGTTGGCAAACTGGGTCGCGGAAGCGGCATTTTGCAAAATCGTTGCGACCGGAAGACCGCCGACGACAATCGCATTCTTCAAATAGATCCAGAAGGTATCAAAGCCCAGACTGAGGTTCGCCACCGGTTCGAACACCGTGCCGAAGGTCAGGGTGGTCGACTTTTCCGGTTTCAGGTTCGGGTTGCCGCCCGTCACGGTGCTGAATTGGAAGCTGCAGGCCTGGTTATTGGGATCGAACTGCGGGCACTTGATCGGATCGCGGGTGCCGTTCGATGTGACGCTGGTGGCCTGCGCCGCGTACAAGTCAGTCAACGAAGGAGCGCGAAAACCGGAACCCGCCGAGGCGCGCAGCAACCACCACTGGAAGGGCTGAAACTTCAGCGAGCCCTTGGGATTCACCGTGCCGCCAACGCCCTGATAGTGGTCGTAGCGAACCGCCGCATCGGCGTCCAACATGTGCACAATCGGCATGTTCACTTCGACAAATGCCGACTCCACACTGCGCGCCGCATCTTCCGGCAGCTGGTTGCCGCCCTGTCCGGTGATGTCGCCGGTTTGAATCGCGGCGGACGGATTGTAGACAAAGGTCTCGCGGCGCACTTCTACGCCCACGGCAGCCTTCATCTCGCCCCCCGGCAGGTCAAACAGACCACGACTGGCCGTGCCCGATAGACTGGTGAGGGACGTCTTGGAGCTGAAGTCCTGACCGACGAATTCCGCGGCCTTGGCCGCTGCCAGTGCCGCAGGGTCGGTGGTCGCGCCAAATGGATTGATGGTGCCGGTGTCCAAGAGGGGCATGATCTTGGAATACAACGGGAAACCGGATTTCAAATCCTCTTTCACCTTGACTTCGCTGTAGAGGATCGCGGTGTCAAAGTCCCAACCCGCGAGGTTACCCTTCCAGCCGCCGACGGCTCGCGTGGTGTCGGAGGTGTCTTCTTCCAAACGAACGCCGTTGGCAAAGTCGCGATAGATCAGATTCAACGGCAGCCCCGCCATGCCATTGGCCGCGGCCAAGGCGGTCGGGTAGTACGGGCTGGTGGGCGGCAGGAGGAACGCCGCGGCAGTCGGCGTGATGGCCGGGTTGTGGTAGTTCGGATATTGCGTCGCCAGCAAATTGGCTTGATAGGCAAGAAACGGATTACTGGGCAGCAAGGGGTTCTGAAAAGAGAGCGGTACCGGCTGCACCTGCGTCAGGGTTTCGACATGCGCGAAGGCCGCTTCCGCGTACAGCTGAGTGGTATCGCTGATCTGGTAATGCGCGTTCAAAAAGCCGTTGCCCTTCTTGGTATCGGGCTGCAGGGAATCGTAGGGCGAATTGTCGAAGCGGCATTGGGCCGGAAAGTTGATGTCAGAGGGCACCGAAAATGGTGCGCAGTGTCCTGCGGACGGGTTGATCGTGGTCGGGGCGCCCTTGGGGGGTGCGGGGAATACCGCGATGTTGGCCGGAAAGGCAAACGACGAGGTGACATCGTTGCCGAATTGCGGGCTGTAGCGAGTCGCGAACGGGCGCGTGGAGCCGAGGATGGATTGTGTGTGGTCGAAGCTCAGGCCCAGGCTGACATTGTAGCGATCGGTCTTGAGATCGCCGAGGCCGCCGAAGAAGTTGCCCTGTTGCTCGGTGCCGCCGCCGGACCGAGTCGGAGCGCCGCCATAGACGCTGGCATCGATGCCCTGGAAATCCTCTTTCAAAATGAAGTTCACCACGCCGGCGATGGCATCGCTGCCGTAGATCGCCGACGCACCGTCTTGCAGGATTTCCACCCGATCGATCGCCGAAACGGGAATCGAACTGACGTCGACCGAGTTGCCGGCGGTGCCGGTCGATCCACCGCCGTAGGGAGCGGATCGGCGGCCGTTGATCAAAATAAGAGTTCGCGAGGAGCCCAAGCCGCGCAGAGAAATAGTGGAAATCGAGCCGGTCTGAAAGCCGGTGGCCTGAGCCTGGACCGTGCTGCCCGAGCTGCTGGCAGAACTGATGTAGCGGAAGAGATCTTGCGCGGAGGTCGCACCGGTTCTCGAGATGTCCTCCGCCTTGAGAACCGTCACGGGCAGCGCGCCAACGGCGTCGAGACCCTTAATAGAAGTGCCGGTGACCACGACCTCGGTGATATCGGAGGGCGCGGCGGAACTTGCCGCGGCCGAGGTCTGAGCTACGGTTGACTGCGCGGATGTAGCAGGTGCCTGCGCGAGCCTGATTTCCTGGCCGGAAGGCGCGGGCGCGGGCTCCGCGGCAAGCACCGGATTGCTGATTTTCTGGAAATCATTTCGCGAAACTCTGCGATCGGAGGATCCCGTGATGACAACGGTGCTGCCGTCGACCACGTCGTAATGCAACGCGGTGTCCTTGAGCAAGATCGCAAGCGCGCTGCCCGCATTGAGCCGGCCGACGACGCCTGGGGATTTCTTGCCCTCGGCAAGCTGGCCCGGAACCGTGACTTGGATGTCCGATTGCGCCGAGAACTTGAGCAGTGCAGATGAGAGCTGCTGTGGCGCAATGTCAAACTGCCGTTGCTGTGTCAGGTCGATCGCCGCCAGACTCGGTTTAATACCGATGGCAACGGATAGTCCCAGCACCATGAGCAGCGTGGTCGCGCCGCGAACCAACAGATCGACGAGTCTCGTTACGTACATTGACTTCCCCATACGCGGCTAAAGGTCCGCTTGTTGCGTATTAGACGAATGAGAAATTGAATACGGGAATGGATTTCGGCGATTCCATTAAATAATTTACGGCCTTTGGGAGAGAGCGGCAAGGCGGGGACCAATCCGTGGTTTGCACGCGACAAGGACTGCTTAAAGCCAGTCAAATCATCCACGTAGTGGTCGACCGATCACGGAGTAAAACGTTGACGGAATGATCGGCGATGGCTGGCGCGGCGGAACGCGCCTGAGCCGAAGGCCACCTGTGCATTCCCGTTTTCGGACTCTCGTTCGTCTAAGCTAGACTGAAGGTCTTGAATACTCATCATGGTGATTGCATTGAGCACGCCGCCGCCTGCTGATCAGGTGGCCGAAGCCGAGAGCGGCGAATCACGGGCGACCGTGGTGGAACGGCTCTTTCGCGAACACAATGAGGCGCTCATTCGTTTCCTGCGCGGCCGTGTCGGCTCGCACAATGAAGCGCTCGAGGTTGCCCAAGAGGCGTATGTGCGCCTGCTGAGTCTGGATCAGCCCGGTGCCGTGAGCTATCTGCGGGCCTTCCTATTCAAAACGGCCGCCAATATCGCCATCGATCGGCGCAGGCGGCATCAAAATTTTGACAAAGTGACCGGCGGCCAGCTCTTCATGGAGTTGGCGGAAAACCGCACACCGGAGCGCCAACTCTCCGGTGAGCAAGCGCTAGGCCGCCTGGGGGCTCTCATTGAGGCCATGCCGCCAAAGTGCCGTCAATCGTTTGTACTGAACCAAATCCACGGCCTCGATGCCGCCACCATCGCAACGCAGCTCGGCATCACCGACAGCATGGTACGCAAGTACGTCGTCAGGGCGTTGCTCCACTGCCGTGCGCACATGGACGTTGAACGCAATGACTAAGCAGCCCATTCCATTCCCGGACGACATCGAGCACGACCCGATTCACCTCGCGGCCGCCGATTGGTTTGTCCGGCTACAAAGCACAGAAGTATCTCTCGAAGAAACGCTCGCCTGGCAGGCGTGGCTTCATGAGAACCCGCTGAACGCACAGGCCTTTGCGCGCATCGAGGAGGTATCGGATGTCATGCGCCATGTCGCTGCGCCCCCGGCGGCGTCCCTGCGCGAGCTTGCCCGCGATCGTTACGATGCCTCGGTTCCCTTAAGGAACTGGAAACGACCGCGTGCGCGCCGTCGTTTGTGGCTGACGTTGGGCGCGGCAGCGTCGATTGCCGCCGTCGCGGTTACGTTGGCATTCCTCAAAACGCCCGCCGAATCGACTACGTTTGCGACAGCGATCGGCGAGACCAGCAATGTCAGGTTGAGCGACGGCTCAATCATTGCGCTCGGGGGCGACACGCAAATCAGGGTGGCGCTATCGGAAAATCTGCGCGCCATCGAACTCACCCGAGGCGAGGCACTTTTCAAGGTGGCCAAGGATGCCGCAAGGCCGTTCAAGGTTCGCGCGGGGAATGCAACCATCATTGCCGTGGGCACCGAGTTCAACGTGGAGCGGGACAGCGACCGCGCCGTTGTCTCGGTAACCGAAGGTCGTGTCGAGGTTAAACCGGACGTGGGTCTTCTGCCCGTATCCCTGCTGCAAGGATTTAAACCGAAGCTGCGCAGCGTGCACGTCAATGCCGGACAACAGACGACCGCCGGCAGCGCGGGAATCGAAGAACCGACGAAGATGGAAGACCCCGCAACCGGATGGCAGATCGGCCATCTGGCCTTTAGGCTGCAACCGCTGCGCTACGTGCTCGAGGATGTGAATCGCTATGCGCACAAACCCATCGTTTTAGAAAACGAAAGCATGGGGGCCCTCGTCATCACGGGCACCGTGGAGCGCGAAAATATCAGCGGATGGGTGAAGAGCCTGGAGCATGCATTTGATCTCGAGGCTACCGAGGAAGCCGATCAAATCGTCTTGCGCGCGCGCTAGCACTCAATGACGATTCGTATGGCCGAGGCGGCGGATGCGGACCTGATCGCGCAGCTGCATGCACGCAGCTGGCACACGGCCTACCGCGGGATACTGAGCGACGAATTCTTGGACGGACCGCTGCATGCGGATCGCCGAGGGCTGTGGCGCGCCCGATTTGCCGAGGCCGATCGGACTGACCAGATGGTCTTGGTGGATGAGGAAGCCGGGAAAATCCAAGGCTTTGCCTGCGTTTTTCTGGACGCGGACCCCGATTGGGGAAGCTTGCTGGATAATCTGCATGTAGTACCCGAAAGCAAAGGCCGGGGCTTGGGCCGTCAGCTGATGGCTGAAGTGGCGAATCGGCTCCTCAAGCTCGACCGAACACGCCTGCATCTCTGGGCCTTCGAGCAAAACCATGCGGCACGCAGATTTTATGAGCGATTAGGGGGCGTGGTGACCACGAGCCAGGCGGAATCGGCGCCCGACGGCAGAGAAGTGAACGCGGTTCGCTATTGCTGGTCAGACTTGGCTCATGTCCAATGGGTGCGCGAGAAATCACTTTAAAAAGAGCAGGGGTGTTATGAAGTTGCGCGGATGCGGTTTTCGAATCCTGGGATTGTTTCTTCTGCTGAATGTCGCGGCCCTCGCGGCCGATGAACCGGATACGCGCTTGCTGCGCCAGCCGTCCGTTTCAAAGGATCATTTGGCCTTCGTTTACGGGGGAGATATTTGGGTCAGCGATCGCGACGGAGGCCATCCGGTCAGAATAACCGCGCATCCGGCCACCGAGTTTGCGCCGCACTTCTCGCCTGATGGCCGTTGGATCGCGTTTTCGGCCAACTATGACAACAACACCGATGTCTATGTCGTGCCCACCGAGGGAGGGCAGCCGCGGCGCCTGACCTGGCACCCGTCCCAGGACGTGGTCACGGGCTGGAGCCCGGACAGCAAACGCGTGCTGTTCATTTCCGGGCGTGAGGTCGCCAACAGCCGCAGCGGTCAGGCCTATGAGGTCGCTCTCACCGGCGGCTACGAAAAGAAAATCATGAAAGCGGTTGCGGTCGAGGCTGCCTGGTCGGCCGACGGCAAGCGCTTGGCGTATCGGCCCTACATCATGGCCTATGCTTTTGTCAGCGGCTGGCGCCAGCATCGCGGCGGGGATACGCCGCCAATTTGGATCATTGATCCCGCGAGCGGAAAGCTCGAGAAAATCCCGCACGTCAATGCATCAGACAGCGATCCGATGTGGATTGGCGATGACGTCGCGTTTATTTCCGACCGCAACGACGGCGCTGCCAACTTATATCTCTATGACACTCATGCGCATTCGCTGCGGCAGCTCACGCATGAGACGCAATGGGATGTGCGCAACGCCGGCGCTTTCGATCACACCATCGTTTACGAGGCCGGCGGTCAGCTCAAATCTCTCGATGTGAGCAGCGGGCAAATTCAGCCGCTGGCGGTCCATATTGACGTCCAATCGCAGCAAGCCCGCCCGCAGTGGAAAGATGCATCCAAGAACATCACTGCGGCACGATTGTCTCCCAGCGGTAAACGTGTGCTGGTTACCGCGCGCGGCGACGTGTTCAGTGTTCCCGTCAAGGACGGTTCGGTACGCAATTTGACGGCGACCTCGGGAGTACGCGAGTCCGATGCCCTTTGGAGCAACGATGGCCAGCGCGTCGCGTACCTAAGCGACGAAGGTGGGGCCCAGGCGCTGTTGGTGCGCGATGCCGTGGGACTCGAGAAGCCCATCCGGCATGCATTGGGGAAGATGGGCTATTTCACGTTGCTGGGCTGGTCGCCCGATGGCCGGCGTATCGTGTTCGAGGACAATCACCTGCATCTCTACGCAATCGATCTCACCACCGATGCGGTTGTCCAGATCGACTCAACGGCCCGGCGGCGCAGCTTCCAGGTGGATTTTTCGCCCGACGGCCAGTGGCTGGCCTACACGGTCGTGGGCGAAAACTATTTCACTCAGGTGCGCTTGCACAGTTTCGTCAGCGCAAAGAGTGTCGATCTGACAGATGCTTTCGTGCAGACCGACGCGCCTGTGTTCGGCAGCAATGAGCTGCTGTATTTCACGGCCTCGATCGATGCGGGTCCCACCCGGGTGACGCTCGATATGTCGACGCAGGAACGGCCTTTGCGCACGGCCATTTACGTGGCAGTGTTATCCGCCGACGGTCACTCCCCCTTGCCGCCGAAAAGCGGCGATGAAGACTCGAAACCCGGCAAGGACGCCGGAAAAGACAAGGACAAGGAAAAAGACAAGGACGACACCGACAAAACGGACAAAGCGGCCAAACCTAAGAAGGCAGGCGCGGACGAAAAATCGGAGAAGTCCGAGAAGCCCGTGAAGCCAACCCGAGTTGATATGGCGGGGTTGACGCAGCGTTTCGTGCCGATTCCCGTCGCGGAACGCAACTACGATCGTCTCGTGGTGGGCTCTGACGGCGCCCTCTTTTACATCGCGCATCGGCAGGCGGGCTCCGTCACGGAGCCGCCCGGTCCCAACGGCAATGCGGATGCCGATCTGTATCGATTCAATTTCGAGGAGCGCGAGGAAAAACTTCTCAAATCCCACCTCATGGATCTCTCCGCGAGCACGGACAGAAAAAAGCTCCTGCTCACGGTCGGCGAAGGAAAGTTGGAGGTCGCCGACGCGAACGAGAAGCTCGATTCGAAGCCTGTCGATCTGGCCAACGTCAGGATGCTGGTCGATCCACGCCAGGAATGGCATCAGATTTTCGACGAGACCTGGCGCATGGAGCAGCAATATTTCTACGATCCCAACATGCATGGCTTGCCATGGGCCGCAATTCGGACGCGCTACGAACCGCTCCTCCGGTTCGTGCAGCGGCGCGAGGACTTGAGCGAATTGCTGGTGGAAATGATCGGTGAAATGCAGGTGGGACACAATCGTACCGGCGGCGGCGACGTTTACTCGGGAACATCCGAAGGGATCGGTTTGCTCGGCGCCGATTACAGCATCGAGAACAATCAGTATCGGATTCAGAAGATCTACCGGGGCGATCGCTGGAACCCCTTCCTGGTTGCGCCGCTCGCGACGGCCGGTGTCGATGCGGCCGAAGGCGATGCCATTGTTGCGATCAATGGACATCCGCTCGATGCGTCGGTGAATATCTTCTCGCTGCTCGAGGGCACGGCTGGCAAGCAGGTTTCGTTGACCCTCAGCCGCGGCGGCGCGCAAAAGTCCCACACCACCGTGGTCATCCCGATTCCTAACGAGGCGTCCTTGCGGCAATGGAATTGGGTGGAAGCCAATCGCGAATACGTCAGCCGCAAAAGCGGCGGCAAGGTGGCCTATGTGTACCTGCCGGACACCGCCGGGGACGGCTACACCTTTTTCAACCGGATGTTCTTTGCCCAGGTCGACAAGCCCGCTTTGATTGTCGATGATCGGCGCAATAGCGGCGGTCAGGCTGCCAACTACGTGCTGGAAGTGTTGAACCGCAAGTATCTCTCAGGGTGGAAGGACCGCGACGCGCTGGTTTTCAATACGCCGGCGGGAGCCATTTACGGACCGAAGGCCATGCTGATCGATCAGGATGCCGGATCAGGCGGCGACTTTCTGCCGTATGGATTCAAGCGCCTTGGGCTTGGCAAACTTATCGGCACCCGCACCTGGGGCGGTTTGATCGGGATTGCCGCAAATCCGTCGTTGATTGACGGCGGCTTCCTCACGGTACCGTTCTTCCGCGTCTACACGCCGGAAGGTGAGTGGCACGTCGAGAATGAAGGCGTCGCGCCCGATATCGAGGTTCCCTTGGATCCGGTGGCGGTCAATGGCGGCGACGATGTGCAACTGGACGCGGCGATCGCGGATGTCTTGCAGCAACTGAAGAATGCACCGGAAATTCCGCGCAAGTCCGCTCCGCCAATGCCAACCCAGGTGGGCAAATAAGTGTTGCGCTGCGGATGGCGCGGGGTCTTGACGCTTTGCGCCTCAAGCGCCTTGCCCGCCGCAGGATTTTGCCAAGGCGAGCACGAGGCGAGTCTCGCGGAGTCATTGAGCCGCACGGCCATTCGCGCGCCCGCGATTGCCCCGGATGGACGCACGGTCGCCTATCTGCGGCGCGAGACCAATTGGAAGGAGAATGAATTCGTCGCGCAGCTATGGCTTGCCGATGTTGCCACTGGGAGGTCGGTTCAGTTGACGCGCGGCAAGAAATCGGTTGGGCCTGCGGAGTGGTCGTCCGACGGCCGTTGGCTGGCCTTCGTTACCGAGCGCGAGGCCAACGGCATCGAACCGCTGCCGGCGGTGCAAAAGGAGGCGGACGCCAAAGAGTCCGGCAAGACCGATTCGCCTGATGCGCCCAAGCCCGCCGCGAAGCAGATTTGGCTGATCGCCCCGGACGGCGGCGAAGCGTGGTCACTCACCAAGTCAGAAACCAACGTCGAGGACTTTCATTGGGCGAAGGATGGCAAGACGATCCTGTTCACCGCGGCGGAGCCGCCCAGCAAGGCAGGCAAGGCTCGTAAGGAGCGCTACAGTGCCTACGATGTGGTCGAAAAAGACTACGAGCAGCATCAACTGTGGAGCGTCGATGCTGCGGCTGGCATCGCCGCGGCGCGCTCGCAACCGGCAAAGCAGCTGACTGTCGATCCGACGTTGAATGTGAATTCATTCGCCATCTCACCGGATTCCGCCCGCGTCGCCTTCAGTGCGGGTCACAGCCCGTTGTTGGCATTCATGAAGGACGAAGACATCTATCTGATGGACTTGCCGCACGTGGCCGGCGGCGCCGGGACAGTCACTAAGATTATCGCGCTCCCAGGTCCCGACAGATCACCCATGTTCTCCGCGGACGGCAAGCAGCTTGCCTTCGTCACCAGTCTCGGCCAGCCAAGATTCTTCTATGCCAACTCGCACATTGCCCTGGTCGATGTTGATGCCGCCCTCAAGAAACCCGCGGCGACGGCGGCTGACGTGCGCGATCTGACGCGAAGTTTCGACGAAGATCCCGACGCGATTGCGTGGGTGCAGGGCGGTTTGTATTTTGGCGCCGCGCAAAAAATGACCGCCAAACTGTTCCGCTTGGACGCGGCCGCGGCGCAGGTGCAGCCGGTGTCTACGGAAGATGGCCTGATCGTCCTCGAGGCGTCCGTGACGTCGGATGGCGAGTCGATCGCATTCACGGCAGACGATGCCACGCACTTGACCGAACTCTACGTCTGCAGCGCCAAAACTTGCGCGCCGAAAAAGCTTACTGATATGACGGCGCAGGTGAGCGGCTGGAAGCTCGGGAGCGTGGAAGCGGTCTCGTGGAAGAGCAAGGACGGCACCCTGATCGAAGGTGTGCTGCACAAGCCCGCCGACTATGATCCGAAACGCAAGTATCCGCTGCTGGTCAAAATTCACGGCGGACCCACGGGCGTCTCACAGCCCCGATTTTGGCCGAACGACTATGCTTACCCGGTGCAGACCTTTCTCGCCAAGGGCGCCTTGGTTCTCGAACCGAACTACCGCGGCAGCGCGGGGTATGGCGCCAAATTTCGAGCGCTCAATGTGCGCAACTTGGGGGTGGGCGACATGTGGGATGTGATGAGCGGGGTGGACTCGCTCATCGCCAAAGGCATCGTCGACCCGAATAAATTAGCGGCCATGGGCTGGTCGCAGGGCGGCTACATTTCTGCCTTTCTCACCACGCATACCGATCGCTTCAAGGCCATCTCGGTCGGTGCCGGCATTAGCGACTGGACTACCTACTACGTGAGCACCGATATCACGCCGTTCACGCCCCAATACCTGGGCGCGACACCGTGGGACGATCCGCAGATTTATGCCAAGACCTCGCCGATCACCACCATTCGCCAGGCCAAAACACCGACGCTCATTCAACACGGCAGCGCCGATCATCGCGTGCCCGTGCCTGATGCGTTCGAGCTTTACCGGGGTCTGTTGGATCAGCATGTCGATGCGCGGCTGATTCTGTATACCGGATTTGGCCATGGGATCGACAAGCCGAAATCAGCGCTGGCGCTGCTGCAAGCCAATCTGGATTGGTTCAACCACTTCATATGGAATGAGCCGATTCCCAAAGACTCCGCGCTTTACGGCAGCAGCGAACTGGAGACGACGCACTGAACTGAACGGACTCTTTAGGTCAGGCGCGATATCCAGTTCAGGACGCGCTCGATCGATGGGCGATAAGGCGGCCGAATGATGCCGCCGCCCGAAAAACGCGACTGAATGAAGACCGGCTTTTCCTTGGAGAATTGCCGAAATCCAAACTCGCCATGATAGTGCCCCTGTCCGGAGGCGCCCACACCGCCGAACGGCAGCTTCTCCTGGGCGATGTGCAGCAACGTATCGTTGATGGACACACCGCCCGCGATGGTTCCGGCGAGGACCTGATCTCTCACGGCTCGATTTTCGCCAAACCAATAAAGCGCAAGGGGGCGTGCGTGCGAATTGACGTACGCCATTGCCTGCTCGACCGTGTCATACGGCAGTATGGGCAGGATTGGACCGAAGATTTCTTCGCTCATCACCCGCATGTCATCATTGACATCGAGCAGCAGGGTAGGCGCCAACTGCCGTCCGGCGATCGCAGCCAAATCCGAATCAGGCTCGATCTCGATAACCGTTGCGCCGCGGCTGCGCGCATCCTCGATGAGCGCTCGCAGGCGTTGCAAATGGCGTTCGCTGATAATCCCGGAATAATCCGGATTGGCACGAAACGTCGGGTACAGACGCTTCATGCTCTTGCGCACCGTCTGAACAAAGCGATCAATCTCGCCGCGCGGCACCAACATGTAGTCGGGCGCGATGCAGGTTTGTCCCGCGTTGATCAATTTTCCCCACGCAATACGGTCGATGACGCTGTCGAGATTGCACGACGCGTCGATGATCGCGGGAGATTTGCCGCCGAGTTCGAGGGTCACCGGCGTCAAATTCTTGGCCGCTGCCTGCGCAACCTCACGCCCCACTGCGGTGGAACCGGTGAATACCAAGTGATCAAAAGGCAGGGCGGCGAATTGCCTTCCGACCGAGGCATCGCCGGTGACCACGGAAACTTCCTCGGCCGCGAAGGTCGCGGCGATTGCCGCGGCCAACGCTTGGGAGAAGACCGGCGTGAATTCCGACGGTTTGATCATCGCGCGATTTCCGGCCGCCAATACACCGATGAGCGGCGCCAACGCCAGCTGCAGCGGGTAATTCCACGGACTGATGATGCCGACCACACCCAAGGGTTGACGCATGACCAGCGATTTGCCGGGCTGGTAGGCGAGTGCTGTTGAAACGCGCTGCGGCCTCATCCAGCGTCCAAGATGACGAATGGCGTGGCGCAGCCCGCTCTGAAGAACCAGCGTCTCGGTGATGCGAATCTCGACCGCCGAGCGATTGCCGAAGTCGCCGGCGATCGCGGCGGCAAACTCAGGCGAATGGGATTCGATGAGCCCTCCCAGACGATTCAGACGGTCCAGGCGCACGGCCCTAGAAGGCGACATGTCCGACTGAAATGCCTTTTGCAGACGACCCAACAGCGCCCGCAATTGATCCTCGGACGAATCCTGCAGAGGTGTCACGCTCGAAGGCAAAGAATTCATAAGTTATTCCAGCTTCTTTATACCGAGATTGCCTTGAAACCCCAATTATAGGTATTTTCGACACAGCAACTAACAATTCCGGCGAGCCGCCGTGGGGGCCTGTCTGCAATGATGAAGCCTGTGATGCCGATGCGATTTGCCGTGCTGATGTTCACCTTCGCGGTCGCCCCGGCGGCGCCCTCCGCAACGTCGCCCATCGATGTGGCGCAGGCAAAGGCTGCGTTCGCGGAGGCGGAAGCGATGTCCGACAGGGAGGGCGGGCGCCTGTGGGGTAAAAAGCTCTACGGCGGCCTGTTCTTTGTCGATCCCGAGACACGGGCCGTCGTTGCGAATGAACCGGACTCGGAGGGCGTCCTGCACGCTGCGAATGGCGTCTACCTCGGCACGCTGCCGCAAGAGATCATCGTCTCGAACGCGCCTACGGAATGGCAAGGCAAGCGCTGGACCATGCTCATGTGGCCGACCGTTCCCACCGACACGATCGACCGACGGATTGCTTTCGCGCACGAATTATTCCACCGCATCCAGCCGGGCCTTGGTCTCATGGCGCCGGATTCTCCCAATCTTCAGCTCGACACGCCGGAAGGCCGCCTATGGCTTCAGCTCGAGTGGCGGGCGCTCGCCGCAGCGCTGGTCGGGCAGGGGCCCGCGCAAATCCAGGCCATCCGCGACGCACTCGCGTTCCGCAGCCATCGCCATGAACTATTTCCCGGATCCGCGCAGACAGAAGCGAGCCTCGAAATCGCGGAAGGCGTTCCGGAATATACCGGGGTGATTGCAGGCGAGCCGGACGGCGATTCCGCGCGGTGGCGCGCAATCGGGAAGCTAAGCGATCCTGACCAAAGCATTACTTTCGTGCGGTCGTTTGCCTATACGTCGGGGCCGCCTTACGGGCTGCTGCTCGATCAGCGCCTATCGGGATGGCGCACGAAGCTCTCCTCGCAATCCGATTTAAGCGCACTGCTTGCTTCGACGCTGCCGTCTCACGCGGCGGTGTCAGCCGAAGCGCGCGCGTCCCGTTACGGTGCGGCCGCCATCCGCGTCGCCGAAGCGCAGCGCGCTGAAAAAGCGGCGGCCGCAAAGGCGCGTTACCGTGCACGCCTCATCGAGGGACCCACGCTGCTCTTGCCTGGCGGGCACAAATTTGCCTTCAGCTTCAACCCGAGCACGCTCGTGTCCTTGGGTGACGCCAATACGGTCTATCCCACGTTCCACGCGACCGCCGAATGGGGCACGCTCGACGTGACAGACGGCGTGCTGGTACCCACCGATTTCAGCCGCGCGGCGGTGGCGGCACCCAAAGACACTACGGGTCCGCATCTTCAAGGTCCTGGCTGGACGCTCGAACTCGCGGCCGGGTGGAGCGTGGTGCCGGGGGCGAGAGCGGGAGATTACACGGTCGCCAAGAAATAAGCGCACCCATATACATCAATAAGTTAGAGGCGATTCATCCGATAGCGGATTAAATACCGCACGCCTGACTCCACTCGACATCGCTTCGCGAAGGCCGGTGTGGTACTTTTTACAAAGAATACATATTGCTGTGATGAACACTGCGGAGATGGTGATTCAGGATTCAGCATCACTTGGGAGACTCAAATGAGAAAATCGTGCTCGCACGTTAGCTACATCGCGTTCTTGTTGGCCGCAGGTGGCGCCCTGACGACGGCCGTCGCTCATGCCGAGGACGCCGCGCCTCAGATCCCTACCTGCGATAAAAAAATCGGCACCCTCGCGGTCGCCGAACCACAAAATCAATGGTGGACGGCATTGAATCTGGAATCGCCGGCCGCGCTGATCAAAGTGTTCGTTTCGCAATCCAAGTGCTTTACGCTCGTCGACCGCGGCAAGGGTTTGCAGGCCGCCCAAGCGGAAAGGGCGCTCTCGGCCAGCGGCGAGGAGCGTGCCGGATCAAATATCGGCAAAGGTCAGATGAAGGCTGCGGACTATGTGCTGGTGCCCGACATCGCCAATCAGAATCGCAACTCGGGCGGCACGAAAATCGGCGGCGTCCTCGGCGGCTTGTTACCGCACGGTATCGGCGCCGTGGTTGGCGGCATCAGCCTCAAGAGCAAGACGGCGGACGTGGTATTGACGCTGACCGATGTGCGCTCAACGGAGCAGGTGGCGCTCGAGCAGGGCCACTCCAAAAAGACCGACTTGGGCTGGGGAGCCGGCGGCGGCGGCGCGTTCTTCGGCGGCTTTGCGGCGGGTGGGGCCAGCAGTTACGCCAACACGGAAATTGGACAGGTGGTAAGCATGGCCTACCTGGACGCTTATATCAAAATGGTCGGCGACCTGAAGAACGCGGCGCCCGACGCCAAGGCTGACAATGTGCAGCAGGCAGTCAAGATGGCCAAGCCCGGCAAAATGTATACGGAATCAAATTTGAAATCCAAACTGGTACGCGACTTGGATCCGGGAATGATGCTTTATCCGACCGGCGACAAGATGGGCGTATGGTGGAAAGTCACCGACGAACTCGGCAACGAGGGCTGGGTGGTCTCGACTAATTTTTCGCTGGCCCATTGAGAATTACGGGGCGGACGACGCGGGAGATCGGCCCCGCGGCGTCCCAGTGCGTCCCGTCGTCCAGCATCATGCGGCGATTTCGATCTCGTGCTGGAACACCGAAATGGCGCGGTCGGAAAGGATCTCTTGAAGATCCTTCCTGCTTCGGCTCTCCGGCGTAAGCCACAAATCGACGTGCTCTGGCTTTAAATTGATGATGCAGCGATCGTGACCGGCCGCGGCCACGTCCGCCGGCGGATCATCCGTGATCGCAGCAAATCCTCGCAAGTCAGGTTCATTTGGGTCTGTCCAGTGCGACCACAGACACGCGACGTACATGATTTGCGCCGGCTCTGGCTTGAACTGCAGCACAACATTCTCTTCGGCTTCGCCGACGACAAGTTCCCGATGTTCCATCGTGTGGCGTTTGACGTTCTCGTAAAAGCTTTCCACGACCAGTATGGCGTGACGGGTTCCGAACTGTTCTCCCCAGAATTTCTCTAGGTTGTCGCGCCTGGCGTTGTAGAGACCTGGAAACTTCCGATCATAAGACGCGGGCTTCCCCGCCGGCCGGCAGTGGTATCGCATGGGTGTAAGCAGGTTTTGGCCGTCTTTCCTAACGATGACTGCGGCATATACAAAAGGAAAAATTCGGTTGTCCTCTTCGTTTGGCTCTGAGCTCCGTAAGCGGCTCAATTTGGTTGAGAGGGCATCGATCTTGCCGGTCGAAATCCGCACATCTTCGCGAGCCTTCTTGGTTTCCTTCTCTTTGAGCTGACGCTCGGCATTGACCAGGCGTGTCTTTTGAGTGAAAAGGTCCTTCTCCATTTTTGAAGTCAGCTTTGCGCGATGTTCGTCGATCGCGCCTTTGATGCGGCGTTCTCGATCCGTCGCCGGATCGTCGAAATTGGCTTCGAAACCGCGGGAGATGTTGATGCTCGAATCATCGAGCCGGCGAAAGAAGAGCTTTTCGATGTCGTCGTAGTCAAGCCGAATCCCAAGCTGACGATTCAACTTGCGGGCCATTTGGATGATTTGGGCGGAGTAGCACATCTGCCGATCCTACAGACCGAGCGCCTGACGAAGCTGCGGTGCGGTCATAAGGCGTGTGTACACCGACGTGCCGACGTCAAAGTCGTGCGCGCGCGACAGGGAACCCACCACCACGGGCTCAAAGCCGGCGTCCCTCACCAGCCGCTGCGCCACGGCGGCGAGACCCATTGCCAAGAATTTTTGCAACATTTCGAGGACTCCGGCGCCGCGGCGAACACCCGGACGGTGGGGGATATGCCTCACCGCCCGAGCTAACGCCCGCTCATTTTCTCAATTGGCCTTTGCAAGCTGTACGAGGGCAGCTTTGTCGCCCTTGCTGCGCAACTCATTGTATCGCGTCAGCAGGGGCGCATCGACGCCAGCCACCGCCTCATCGATGGCCTTGCGCACACACGCCTCGCCCTCTTTCCTGCCCCAAGTGGCGGCGCTCTGGCAAAGCGTCTCCGCGGCATAACGAATACGCAAATAGAGTGTCTTTGCGCCTTTCATGGTGGAAACATCAAGGTCTGAAAATCCCACTGGGTAGGTTACCGAGGAATTTGTGCTTGATGCGGCTGTCGGTTCCTGTGCAAGCGCGTTCCCGCCGATCGCAGTGCAGCCAAGAGCAAAGAAGCTGGCAGCCACCATGAATTTCGTTAAATCCGATTGGGTTTTGATGACGTTTTTCATGACTATCTCCTTGGAGTAGAGGGGTAAGTACGTGCGTTTGTTCATCCAGCACCCGTCTTTTCACGTTCGGATGTTAACGCTGTTAACACACTCTAGCACAAATATTAACAGTGTCAATATGGCTGGCCTTTCCCGTCCACACCCGCTATGTTGCAGGCATGTCAACCAAGGCGAAAAACACCCGGAAAGAGACCCGCGAAAAAGGCGCCGCGAAAAAGGCCAGCAGTTACCATCACGGGGCTCTTCAGGAAGCGCTCATTCGCTCTGCCCGCGAAATCCTCGAATCGGAGGGTTACGAGGCGCTGACATTGCGTGCCGCGGCGCGACGAGCCGGTGTCTCGCAGGCCGCGCCGTACAATCATTTTGCCGACAAGGCAGCCTTGCTTGCCGCGATTGCCGCCCAAGGGTTTAAGGAATTCGCCGCAGCGATGCGACATGAAGTGGATGCAGCCGTGGATCCGGAGGCGCGGCTCAATGCGGCCGGCATCGCCTACGTCGCATTTGCAACATCCAACCCCGGCCTATTCAAGCTGATGTTCGGCTCAAACGTCCACCAGTCATCCGGTGACCCGGACCTGGATGCCGCACGAAATTCCGCCTATGAGGTGCTGCGTGGGGCCGTGCATGCTGTTCAGGTGTCGGGACCTCGCCATCCGGCGCCCGAGGAGATCGAGAGCCTTAGATCTTGGGCGTTGGTTCATGGCCTTGCGACGATGATCAACGAGGGCACCATCGCGCCCGGCATTTATGGCGCGAGTTCGGCGCGAGAGCTCACCGCCGCTCTACTAGGTTCGCCGCAAATGGAAAAGACAGGCAGCGCGTCGATCGTGGCAAAAAAGCGTGGGAAATGTTCCTAGTTCGGCGACTGCTCACAAGGGTATGGAATGACCGGTAGACAGAAGGAAGGCGAAACAGGCACAGCGGAGCGCATTCACGCATTGCGGCTCAAGTCGGGGCGAACGGAACAGGATTTGGCGAGCGAGCTGGGCCTGACCATTCATTCCTATTGCGATCTGGAGCAGCACGACGAGGAACTTGAATCCGCCGTGAGTATTGCTCAGGCGTTGAAGTTGGCTGATTTGCTTCATACAGATCTTCTCACGCTCCTTGGTGAAACCGAGATTCCCGTGAAAATGCCGATCGCTCGCGTGCGTTCTGCGCTGAACGCGCAACTGGGGAAATCCGCTGAGGCGAAGGAATTGATGGAAGACACCCTGAACTGGGATCTCGGGCCATTTCTCGAGGGCTCGGAGGAATGGACCACCGTGTATACGATCGAATTCGTGCGGCAATTGGCGATTGCAATTGAGGTTGACTGGCAGGTGCTGCTCGCCGGGATTTCGGCGGCGAGAATGCAAACGTGAGCTCGCATGCGTGGAGTAGGTTATGAGAACCGCACGCTGCTGGCATTCCGGCGCAGATTCACGAGAATGGGTAGGGTGAAAAGATACAGTGCTGCGCCGGCCAGCCACACTAACCCTGGAAAAGTGGGGCGTGTCGCGAAGTAGACGTCACTAATCACCACCGGGCCAACGATCGAGGTCAGACTGAGAAGACTCGCCAATACGCCCTGCAGCTTGCCCTGGTTTTGAGCATCGACCTGCTTGGCGAGCAGAGATTGCAGTGCGGGCAACCCGACGGCGCCGAGACAAAATAGCGGCATCAGCGCGAACGGCATCCACCCCTGGCTTGCAAAGGCTATGAGCACGGAGGCTGCGGCGTCCGTGATCACGCCGGTTAGGATCGCAGTCCGTTCGCCCCATCGCTTGGTCAATGGACCGGCAATGAACGCCTGCGCAAACGCATGAAGGAGGCCGAAGCAAGCCAGCGATACGCCCAACATAAAGGGCGACCACCCATAGCGGTCGGTGCCGTAAAGTATCCAAATCGTACCGCCCACCTGTCCAATCAGCGAAATGACAATGAAAATAAGCAGCAGCGAGAGCAGGCCGGGCAATGAAAACGCCCATCGAAATGCCGCGAATGGATTGAGTGGCACGGTAAAGGGCTGGGCGGTTGGCTCTCGGCGAGGTTCGCGCAGTACCCACAGGGTGACCAAGAACGTGATCCCGTTCAGCAGCGCCGCCGCGATGAACGGCGCGCGCACCCAATATTCCCCCAACATGCCCCCGAGCAGCGGCCCGGCTATGAAGCCGAGCCCCTGGCAAGCATTGAGCAGCCCGAAGCGGTGTGCGCGTTCATCCTCCGCTGTCACATCCGTGATGTAGGCGGAGGCCACAGCTTGACTGGCGCCGGTAATTCCGGCAATCGCGCGGCCGAGAAACAACAGCGCCAGCCAGGGCGCCGCCGCCATGAGCAAATAATCTACGGTCGCTCCGGCCAGAGAGAACAGCAACACCGGCCGCCGTCCAATACGGTCGCTCCAACTGCCGAGGATCGGCGAGAAGATGAATTGCATGAGCGCGTAAAGACTCAGAAAGGCGCCGAAGCGCCAGCCAAGGTCGCCGGTGTGTGCAACTTCCACCAACAGTCGCGGAATGATTGGCAGCGTGAGGCCAATGCCGGCAACATCCAATCCGACGATGGTGAGCAAGACGCCCACCGTTGGCCTTGCCGAATTGTTTGCCATCGTCGCTATTTCGGCGCCGGCGTTGGCGGCGCGAAGGGCTGCTGCTCACGTGCTGGCTTCGGAAAGATCACGAAGTCGCGGTGGGCCTGTTGCACCAGGTTATCGCCCATGGCATCGAGCGCAGTCTGCAGCTCGGGCAGGTTTGAGTAGGGAATCTCGAGCACGTGCTCATCGGCGTGGCTGGGCGCCTCGTCGGGAATGAG
>Ga0193753_10000126_pt1 | contig 70603 bp, 73 predicted proteins | sample H1c2metaG_FD_144925 | JGI IMG/M metagenome (GOLD analysis project Ga0193753, IMG submission 144925) | Soil microbial communities from a riparian zone of the East river system, Colorado, United States - H1c2 | ecosystem: Environmental > Terrestrial > Soil > Riparian zone | place: USA: East...
CCTTTCCGCTGTTCGAGTCGTTCCCGCCCTTCGAGCCGTTCCCGCCCTTCGAGCCCTTCCCGCCGTTCCCGCCGTTCCCGCTGTTCCCGCTGTTCGAGCCCGCGTCGAATGCAACGCCGGGTCCCGTTGCATGCCCGGCGCCCGAAAATACGTAGGAGAGAATACTCCAACTGCGGAGCGCTTAACCTCGGTGCATGCGTGGCTCAAAGACGCTCCGAATATAGCGCCGACTTTCATCTCATGCGCGCGCACCTCGGACGGCCCAGGCGCGCGCGATGAGTTGAATCGAACCGTCCGGCGCAGTCGGGAGTTGCGCGCGCAGTCGATCCCGAAGCTGCGCCCGGTGTTCTTCATCGAGCGACATTGCGTATCCGGGAGCGGGACCCTGGCCACCCAGGAACGGCTGCCAATAGTCTGAGAAATCGCGAAAGTGTGTGGGCACATCGATCGCTCGGCTCTGCACCCGTTGCAGCCCCACGGCGCGCAAAAGATTTTCCAAGGCCGGTGGGTGACAGACCGGAAATCGGCGAGCCTCATCCAACCCGATCGCGTTCGCATCGAGCGCCGCGGCGGCGTTCCAGAAATGGCGGATCAGCTGCATCTCGCCGGCGTAGTCCCAAACGTAGAGCGCCAGAGTACCCCCGGGGCGAACCACCCGCGCCATCTCGGCCGCTGCGACCTCGGGATCCGGAATGAAATTGAGCACGAGACCGGAGACGATCACGTCCACGCTCGCCGACGCCAGCGGGAGCCATCGCGCATCGGCAGCGGCGAACATGACACGCGCTTCGGAAACACTGCGGCGGGTGAAAGCCGCATAGGCGACCGACCGGTCGATGCTGTAGATCTGCGCCGGCGCGGCGGTGTCGAGAATGGTGGCCGTGAGCGCTCCCGTCCCGCAGCCGACGTCGAGCCATCGCGCATTGGCCGGCGCACCGAGCCACTCGAGGAACTCTCGGGCGACTAACCGACTCCATCGACCAATGTAGGGTTCGTACGCGTTCCCGACCGCCCACACGTCATTCGGAATTGTCATCGTGCGTGGTCCTGATCCGACGAGAAATGCCGTGGCTGGCGAACGCCGAAAGGTGTGAGCGAATCCAACAAAATGCGAGAGCAGCGAGCGTCAACAGATCGCTGTCGGATATTCAGCCTAGTGGCGAAATATCGATTGACAACATTTCGCCTGGCGGCTAAATATTTCACCATGGTAAAACGAGATGCTCAGGCGAGGGCCGATGCGTACGAGGCGGTGTTCAGTGCCCTCGCACACGCCGCCAGGCGACGTGTGCTAGTCACGCTGTACTTCAACGGAGGGTCCATGACGGCCGGCGAGATCGCGGCCGTCTTCGATCATGCCTGGCAAACAACGACGCGCCACCTGCGCGTGCTGGAACGCGCCGGGTTGCTCACGCATGAAAGGCTTGGGCGAACGTGGGTCTACCGACTGGAGCGCAAGCGACTCAAGCTCGTGAACGACTGGCTTGCTCATTTTTCGAACTAACCTTGGATATTGGGAGGTAGCGATGCCATCGAAGCAGGCAACCCGCGACAATCGGAACGTGCCGGTGCGGCGAACGCCGGATTTGCCGGAACTATTTCGGCTCAACATCGAGGTCGGCGACCTCGAGGCAGCGATCTCGTTCTACACGGCACTCCTCGGTATCCAGGGGCGAAAGCAGGCGGGATCCCGATGCTACTTTGATTGCGGCCCCGTGACACTCCAGGTCATCGACGTCTCCGCTGTTCGGAAACCGCACCCGGCGGCCAAGGCGCTCTACTTCCGCGTCCGTGACTTGGAAGCCGTATACGAACGGGCAGGCGCGCTCGGTTGCGTTTCGAGCGAGACGATCCATGACGCGCCTGGCGGCGGCATTGTTGTTCGCCCTTGGGGCGAACGATCGTTCTACGCCAGCGACGCATGGGGCAATCCATTGTGCTTCGTGGAGGACGGCACTGTCTACGCAGGCTGAAAGCGGAACGACCGCCTTCCACTGAGCATACTACTTCTATAACGACCGGCGCATCACGTGCCGGCGTGTTCCGGCCCGGCCAGTCCCCTCAAACTCCGCCGCCTCGAATGTGGGCACATAGCCCATGAACCGATAACTCGGCGAGCCAGGATCGACCGGATAGGCCTCGAGGACCGTCGCCCCATTGCGCTTCGCGTACTCAGCGGCGGCCTCGATGAGTTGCTCAGTCAGGCCTTGTCCGCGAAACTCTCGGCGAATGAAGAAACAGACCAGCGACCATACTTCATCCGCGTTCTCACTCGGGTCATCCTCGCCGCCAAGCGGGCGATAGGTCGAACGCGGGGCGATCGAGCACCAGGCGATCGGGTCGCCGTCGATGTACCCGAGCAACCCAATCGGAACCCCGTCGTCAACGCGTGCTTTGATCGCGAGCTTCCGCGCCGAGCCTTTCGTGTTTTTGGTTTCCGCGCCGCGCGCGCGCCACACCATGCACCAGCAGGCTTTGGGCCCGCCCCGGCTCTCGAACAGCCGCTCGAAATCCGGCCAGCGGCTCGCATCGACCTCGTGAACGGTCAGCTTCAGCACTGTGAGAATCCTTTGGCCATATACGGCCACAGCCAACTTGCGAGCGAGGACAATAGAATACGACCCCAGTGATCTTCCCTAGATCCTTTGTCTGCGGCAACGCACGCTAGCCGGACGGTGCGCGAGAAGTGCAACCCGGCCGTCGTGAACGTGCCGCGCGCGCGTGCGAGCGCCACGATGGCTGACGCGCACGCAAGTAGGACAATGCCCTGGACAACTAGTGTTGCTGCGACGGACGCGATATGGGATGTCATAACTCCGTTTGTCGGCGTGCTCGAACCAGGGAGAATATGTTTGCGCTACCGGCTCACCAGCGATTCGATTCGTCTCCATTGGCTTGATTCGTGTTCGACCCGTTGGAGCATGATTCGGCGCCGTCCCTCGTCGACGTCTATTGCACGACGATCGTATCGACGACGATTCGCGCATCTTGCTGCGGCGAGAACGTGACGACCGCCGTGCCGCGCGACGCAGCCCGAAAGCGGAACCGTTGCGTCGGACCGCCTGGGTTCGGCGGACCATCGATGGAGACATCCATGAATTCGACCGCGGTCCCCGAGATCGTTGGCGGACTCACATAGACGCCCAATGCGCCTCCCCAAAGCCGAATATCCACGAGGTCGCCGACACCGACAGTTATCCCATGACTACCGGTCCCTGCGTCGACCGAGACAATGTGGTCCGCACACGCGACTCCGAGGAGCGCACCGACGAACGCGAGAGCTGCCAGGGCTGTCCGCGCGACGCGGATGGGAAGCGGCCGACTAGACATCGTGAACACCTCAAGGGCGTGTTGCGTATGACACTCACGCTCAACTCCACGGAAGTCTGCCGCTCGCGATGGACGCCCACTCTATGTTAGCGTCTCTCCAGGAACCCTCGGCCTTCGAAGATCGCGGGCATCGCCTTTTCGATTCGCGCCGTCCGCGTCGCCGATTGCTTTGCCGTCGCAAAGTGGTACAGGTAACTCCGCTGCCGCCCCGGCGTCAGCGCCTCGAAGGCGCGCTTGAAACGCGCATCCCTTCGGAACCGCTCGCTCAGCTCCTCGGGAACCGGAAAATCTGAGGTCGTCTTCGGCGTCATCCGCAGCCCGGCCTTCTCGACTGCGATGGCCTCGCGCACGTAGGCTTTGATCGTCGCCGCCTTCGCCGTGATGTCCTTCGCGCTGGTGAACTTCATCACGCGCCCGGCGTGCGTCTGGCCGAGCTGTATCAGCACCGTCTTGGGATCCTTCAACAGGGCGCCGTGAAAGAAGCCCAGCGCAAAGTACTCTTTGAAGCCCTGCATGATGACGATGTTCTTTCCGTCGACAGTGTACGTGGGCTTACCCCACTTGCACTCCTCCTTCATCGCAAAGCCGGCGAGTACCCGCCGCATCGCCGCGATCTCTGCCTTCCATTGCTCTCGATACGCCATTTCCATGCGAGCACGAGCCTCCACACAGTTAACACAATCGGTCAATATCGGCAGGATTCACCGTCGATGCTGCCTCGCGCCCACGTCGTGGCATGACCACGGTGTGATGCACATTCCCCAATTCACCATTTCGCAATATCGATAATGGCCTGCGAGAACCCAACCGGATCCTCCTGTGGCAAATTATGCCCAACATTCTCGAGGACACGTCGTTCAAATCGACCGATGAACTTTCCATCATGACGCGAATAACTCCCCACGGGTGTGACTCCATCACGGCCGCCCTCAAGTGCGATTGATGGAACCAAAATGGAAGGGAGCAGTTCGAGACGCCGAGAAAGCTCAGCGTATCTAGGGTCCCCAGCTACTAAGCCGAATCGACGCCGGTACGAGTGCACAACCACATCAACAAAGTCGGGATTTTCAAAAGCCTTGGCCGTGTTGCTATATGTCTGTTCATCGAACGACCATGTGGGAGACCAGTCCTTCCAGAGCAGCTTGCAGAATTCCTTGCGATTGTTTTCTAGTCCTCGTCTTCCACGCTCGCTGTGAAAGTAATACTGGTACCAATACCGTTTTTCGACCTCGGGACTGAGCGGATCCAAAGCACCTTCAATCTCTTGAATATTGTACCCGCCCCCCGAAACCAGCCCGAGTACACGTTCTGGTTGTGTTGCTGCCAGAATACACGCGGCACGGCCACCCCAGTCGTAGCCGGCGAGAATTGCCCTATCAATACCGAGCGTGTCCAGGAAGGCAGCTAGGTCGGCGGCAATTGCCGACTGCTCACCGGAGCGCATGGAACCCGAATTCAAAAAGCGCGTTGAACCGTAACCGCGAAGAAAAGGGACCAGGACGCGAAAGTCCAACGACAGCAGCCTGGGCCACACTTCCGAGTAAGCTTCGACGCCGTACGGGAAGCCGTGCAGCAAAACAACAACTCTCTTATTCGTGGCCCCCAATTCACAATAGCCAATATCAAGCATGTCGGTCGAAATAGACTTGATGGGGTTCACCGTCTTCTCGCCGTTGAGGGCACATCGTCCCGGTTCGCTTCCTAGGATTCTTCACCATAACGTCTCGCGAGCACGACATGGGTTGCGGCGGCAGTCGGCACACCGCCGCCGATCTGCACATCCTTCCCTTCCGCTCCCGCCGTTGCTCGTTCCAGCGCCTCGCGGACGCCGCCGGTGACAAAGTGAAACACAGTGCCGCCTTCCATCTCGATCAGCGGGCGGGCGTGTTGCGTCAACACGAACACCGGGCCGTGCTACGGCGGGTTCTTCCCCCACCAGCCGCGCCAGGCGTCATCGGGCCACGGACCACGAATGGGCCGAACATGTTGCGTCCCATGATCCACGCGCCGATGTCATCCCCAAAACGCGCTGCGATATCAGCGGGCCAGCGCCGTAGCCGTCGAGCGAGATCGTAAAGGTGTGCACGCGTACACGAGCCATCGTCTATTCCCCTATGATGCGCCGCCAGATTTTAGGAAATACTCAACATCGGCCAGGCATTCAACGTTGTTGTTTTGCGTCCACACCACGCTGCCGACGCGCTGGGCCGTTGCGTAAACAATGCTGTCGGCGACCGGGAGTTTGTGCTCGACCCGGCAAGTGCTATGCCCGGTTAGTGCCGACCTCGGCGAGCGCGAGTACATGATTCGTGGAACCAAAAGTGTTACCCCTCATGCTGGACACTTGTGGTACGAATCGTCCCCGCTGCTCAGTCGAGCACTCGATTGTTGTTGGCTACAAGCCGCCACGCGCCGGTGTCGTCTCGGCGGAACTCGAGGCTGGCCTCCGGCGAGTCTTGCCTCGCGGCCTGAGCAAGCGTCGTGCAGATCTCGGCATACGCGACCATGGTGTGTTCTGCCGAGGCCCCGCCAAGGAAATATGCGATGACTTCTCCGGCTTCCGCCGCGCGTTCTGCGGGTTGATCGGCACCCAGAGCAGTGCCGTACTGAACTCGAAAGCTCGGTTCGATCCGGAGAAATGATGATGGATCGTCGCTCTGGGTGAGGGAGAGGAGGTTGTATATGCGAACGATACGACCCGAGGGCAGAACGAGCGGTTGATCTTGGAGAGGAAACGTGGCCATGCTCAGTGTGGTTGCAGAAACAGCGTGCGATCCGCCTAGAAAATATGACTGGGCCGAGCGCTGGCCGCCTTTCTTTCCGTCACGTGCTTCAGCGTAGTCTCAAGAAGCTCCAAGTCAGCCGCAGTGCCAACGTCTCCATTGGTACCAAACCACGCCAGAATCGCAACGCGAACCCGCGCGACCGGTGGATTGGGCGTCTGCACGCCGTAAAAATCCGTCAGCTCCACGCCCATGCCGGCGAGATCGACCAAAGTTGCTGCGCTGGTGGGCGACAGCTTTGCTCCCGGACGCGAGCACAAGTCCGGCAACGCGGACGTCTTGCGTCCGTGCAGTGTAGATCTGGACCGCCGTGGCACGGCGCTGTGTCCGACGAGAACAACGCGATCGAAGCCGCGGTCCTTCGTCAGCTGAACCCATGCCGCCAAGTCGCGCACCTGATCCGTGGTGGTTCCCCAGTAGCTGCCGCTTCGCATCGATCCTGACTCGCGGAACGCTTCGATGTTCCCGAGGTCGTGCATGCGAGTGTTGCCGACGATGGTCGTCCGCGCCTTGGCAGCTCGCGGGCAACGTTGACGTACGAGGGATAGTAGAAGTTGACGCCGCTGCTGTGGATCCAGATCACGGCGATCCGCAGGCTCTCAGTACTCTGCGGACGGAAAAGTGCGCCCCGGTTGACGATCCCGTCGTCCGCGCGCGCGTAAACCAATTCTTCCGTGGCGGTTCTTGCCGCGGACGCGCCGGGCGTCTCGCCGCCTTGGCAGAACGGTGCAAACGGAGTCGTGACGGCAAGCATGGCTACGACGGCGGCACTTTGCCAATGTGGGCGGTCGAGCCGGCTGCGACACCGCCTGTAGTAGAATTGGCGCCGGAGCTGCACGAGCCGAGGATCAAAAGCGCGAGACAACCAACGAGTGCGCGCATGCGATACTCCACGTGTGCAGAGAAGAAATCTCGCGCCGATCGCACGCACAGTTGGCCAACGACCCGGCGTTAGCCTGCGAGCAGCGGACCGAGCGGAGTGAGGGAGGTGTTCGTCAGCTTAAACGTCATGTTAGCCAGCCCCCAAGTCTACTCTGCCTCACCGGTGGTTTCGCTGATCAACGCAGCGAGGGCATCGGCCGAGGTTTCATTTTCCCGAAGCAAGCCCTCGACCATTCCGGCTCGATCTGCATCCTGCCGATTCTGTCCCAGTTTCCATTTCCCCGAGAAACGAACGATGGGGATCTCGACTCCAACGATTCCACCGATCTGCTTCGCAAGAAAGTCTTCCGGGGCATCAGAAACCTTCCAAGCTGGGTTCCGCGCGCCTTCATGATGCTGAGTGAGGCGATCGACGTGCCCTCTCAACCATTGCTCATCGTCTATGAACCTAGGTCGACCGTACGCGTGCACGACAGCGTAGTTCCACGTGGGAACCACTTTTCCGGTCTCCTGCTTCGTCGCGTACCAGGAGGGACTGATGTAATGGTCCGGTCCCTGGAATATCGCGACAGCATCAGCATCCGCCGGCGTCGCCCGCAAGATGGGATTCGCCCGGGAAACATGCCCCGTCAAGACTCCAAGCGAACCAGCTCTTTCGCCGATAAGGAACGGGATATGGTCGACGCTCAGACCATCGCTGGTCATCACAACGAGTGTGCCGAAGGGTCGCTCACGCACGAGGCGATGAAGGACCTCGGGTCTCGTCTCCTCGAACCGCTTCGGCAGATACATTCGTCCTTCGCTCCACTGATGGTTGTGTCTCGCGAACGCGAACAGCTAACGGGCACGCGAGTTCAATAAAAGCGCGCGACGCGAGCAGCCTTTAAATCGCAGCGAGCCATGGGCATCCGGAGCGATGGACGGCGGGCATAGATGACGATTCTCTAAACCCGACCAGCACATTCAGGGTTCCCGCTCCCTGCCTTTTTCTACAGCCTCATTAGCCCGCCCGCTTCGCGCGTCCAGATCGGCCCAACAGAATCTACTCCCCACCTCGGTGCTGTATTCCGGCAGCGCAATGGTGCTTGCGCGCGTACTGGGCACACGTCCTAGTTTTCGTTCGACGCTGGCTCTTTCCCGACCATGACGCCAAACGCATCATGCGCCCACGCGATCTGTTCCTGAATGCCGCTCTCGCGGCCATTGCCTGGACCCCGTCCCTCTCGCAGTCGAACCCACCGTCGACGCCGCGCTTCGGCGTCATCGGCGGCGCCAATCTGGCGACGCTCACCAGCACCTTCTTCCAGAACGCGACAAATCGCACCGGCTTCGCGGCCGGCCTCATGGCCGTGCTTCCCGTATCACCGAGCTTCGCAATCCAACCGGAGCTCATGTTCACGATGAAAGGCGCTAACTCGAAACCGGGCGAGACCTCGGCGACGGCCAAAATCGACTATATCGAGCTTCCCGTGCTCGCGCGCTTCGAGATCCCCGCGTCCGGCCGTGTGAAACCGTTCGTCTACGCCGGTCCCGGGTTCGCGTACAGGACGAACTGCACGATCGAGGGACGCGACGCGGCGTTCGATGCCTCCTCGGTATCGGCGCAGGGAACGATCAGGATGGATTGCGACTCGCTGGCGAGGCAGGCCGCCCGGGCCGTGCCGGGGGCCAAGTTCAGCCGCACGGACGTCGACGGAATCATCGGCGGCGGCATCGCCTTCGACGTCCGCGGCAGAACGATGACCGTCGGCGTGCGCTACGATGTGGGATTGGTGAAGTTGATCACGTACAGCGATTCCAAGAACCGCGTATTGTCGTTCATGGGCACTCTCGAGTGGCCGTTTCACAAATGAACGCCTTGCTCGGCGCCGAGCCGCGAGCGGGCCTCGCCGGTTACGCGCAGATCAGCAAAGGGAAGTTGATTGACCTTCACGGAAGGTGTCGCTTACCCGTTTCGCGGGACGGTCTCGGTCGTCCTAACGCGATGACTGGTGCGGACGAGGTCGTCGCACCGTCCGATGTTGATGCATCGGGGACAAAGCATTCCGGGCACGGTAGGCATGACCGACACGAAAGCGTTGTTTACCCAATGGTTTGATGCAGCGCGCACCGCACGGGCCCAAGGCGACGAGCCCGCCGCCGCCGAGTCTCTTCACTCGGCAATAAGCGCGGCGCGCAGCGATCCCACTCTCCGGCGGGAGCTCGCCTCGGCCCTCTTCAGTCTTGGCAAGCTCTCGCGGAAATTCGGCCAGGCAGGGGAAGCCGATGCAGGGCTACTCCTCACCGAAGCGCTCGCCATCAGCGAAGAACTCTTCGGAAGCGAACACGCCGCACTCGCCCCGGTGCTGCACGAGTTGAGCCGGCTGCACCTCCAGCAGTCGCGGCATACGCGCGCTGAGGACGCCCTCAAACGTTTACTCGCGATCGTGCGAGTCAAGGGCGACGAGCATCCCGATGTCGCCGCCGCGCTCTCTGACCTCGCCTTCGTGAAACACAAACTCGGCGATGAGGCCTCGGCGGAAGCGCTGTACAGAGATGCGTTGCGCATTCGAGAGAAAGTGCTCGAGCCGAATCACATGCTCACCGTCGGAACGTTGGAGCGGCTCTCGGAAACGTGCGCGGCCCGCGGCAACTTCGCCGAAGCGCTGGCACTGCTTCACCGCGCCCTGCCAACGCGCGAAGCGGCATTGGGGGCCGGCCATGAGCGGGTGCGCGCCGGGCGGTCACGCGTTGCGGAGCTCGAATCACACATGGCCGCGGCCAACACGGCGGCGGCTGCGGCAGCGAGGGCTACGATCGATTCCAAGAAGCTGGAATTCCTCGGTACGTCGGAGCCACGGGTGCTTCTTCCCACCCCCAGTCCGCGCGAATGGGCGAAGACGCCGACGGTCGCTGCCGCGATCGCGGCCGCTTCGTTGATGGCATCTTCGATACAGGCGCCTTCTGCTTCCCAGATTGTCATCTCCCCACCCGAGAGCGCTCGTCCATCGGCGAGCGTCACCGGTCGCGAATCGGGCGCAGCGCATCGCGATGTCGTCCTCGCAGACGTCATTCTCGCGGACGTCGTGCGCGCGGAAGTCGCGAGCGGCGATGCCGCGCCTGCTAGTGCTGCGCTTGACGACTGGCAATCTCCTGTCGCACCGGTCCACGCCGATTCGCCCGAGCCGGCGCAGTATAAGAAACGAACGGTGCTGTATGCGTCCGCTGGAGTGGCCGCGGTCGTCATCGCGATGGCCGGGCTGCTGGTGTTGCGCCCGCGTGCGGCCAGCGGCGGGGACCCCGTCCCCACCGAGGCGAGAGCCTCACAGCCCACCAGCGCCGCCGGCGCTCCTGTCGTCACGGCGCCGCCGACAAGGATCGTATCTGCCGCAATTGGCGCGGCGGCCATGGTCGCCGCAACGCGCGCCGACTCCCTCCGCGGCGCGAGCGCGACGCCCGCGTCGACCGGTTCGGTGATCCAGCGAGAGCAGCGTGCGTCGGAAAGCGCTCGGCCGGAGCTTCGCTTGCCCACCGTCGAGGTTCACCTGGATTCCGCAAGTATCGCGACCACGCCCGTGCTGCCGAGCGTTGACGCGATCATACGTCCGGCGATGGAGCGGCAGCGCGCGTCCGACACCGTTCGGACTGAACCGAGGGCACCGGTCTCACTTCCTACCCCGGCAGACGTCGTTTACGCGCACACTTCTCCCAGGATCATTGGACGTGTGCCGGACCCGGGCTTCCCCAACGCGCTGCTCCGCTCGGGACAACGCGAAGGACAGGTCCTCGTGCGCTTCATCGTGGACGAGCTCGGGCGGGTCGACGTCGCGAGCACGATCGTGGAGCGATCGGATCACGAGCTGTTCACGGATGCCGTGCGCGAGGTCCTGCCCCTCTTCCGCTTCGAGCCCGCCCGCACTCTCGGACCGGAATCGAAGCCGGTTGCCGCGTGGGTGAGCGTGCCCTTTCGGTTCATGACGAAGAAGAGATAGATCACGAATCCTTGCATCTCGAGGACTGTGGGTCGAACCCGAAGACGCGCAGTTCGCGTGTGCGCGGCCTAACGCCCCAGCCAACTTGCGAGCGAGTTCAATAAAATGCGAGCGCAGCGAGCTTCCATAGATCGCTCGACAAGTTCAGCGTTCGTTAGATCTCAGGCTTCGCGATCTCTAAATCCTTGCAGATTTTGCGGGCGAGATATTCCTTGATCTCGCGGTGCCGTGGCACCGTGGAGACCTTGCGCGTCTCTGTTTGTACAAAAACGGAATGGCGGATGAGGTCGGCCCGCTTCACCCTGGCTCAGGCGCTCAAGCGTTCGCGGATTACCGTCTGGCCGACGAGATCCTGTTCGGACAACGTTCGATTGGCATCGAGCACAAGCTCAACCGCTTCGCGCGGATTGATGCGTGCTTCTTCGAGGGTCTCGCCCTGTGTATTGGCGCCGGGCAGTTCTTCGACGAACGCGATGTACTCGCCGAGGAAAGCTACAAACGAGCCGGAACGCTCGTCCTCGTATGTGCATATTGGTATCATCGTAGCAATAGTTGCACAAATCAATAAACCCTTCGTCGGCTTCAGCGTTCGTTAGCCGGCCTCGGCATCGGATTCGAGCGGCCGCGCGTTGTACGCCGCCACGAACGCGTCCATCCCGGCGCCGGTTGGCAGCCGCCGGAGTGTGTCGATGATCCCGGAGACATCAACGGTGAGCGTGACCTCGTACTCATCGTCGGAGATCTGGCGCTCCACCGGCGGTGCGATCTCTCGCAGCTGTGGCCGCGCCGTCCGCATGTCGACACCAACGCGTTCCAGCTGTCGCGCGAACTCTGCGCCAAGCGCCTCGCCCGCGACCTCTTGCTGTGGGTTGAGTGGCTGCTCCTCCATGACTATCCCTCCGAATGTGTTTGTAGCCAGCTACGCCTGAGCTGCGGGCTGATCAAATAAAGCGCATGCGGAGCATGCGCAATCCTTAAACAGCCCGACTGCTGCAGCTCCTTATCGGCTGCAACGATCGTCAGGCCGGCTGGTCGCGATGCTCGACCTATTCGCGGCCAGAGCTGTGCGGTCCCCAGCAGCGAGGCGGCCGATCGAAGCCCGCCCGCCAAGCGAACCGACAACGGAGGCCAGCGCGCACATCGTCATGCCGATCGGTCGTTGAAGCATAGCTGATCACCTCTTCAGCTTCTTCCGCAACTCGTCGAAGAAGCTCTGCACGACCACGAGCGTGGGCGTCCCTGCCATGTCCCTCCAACTATTGTCTCGCACCATGAGAAACCGCTCATCATCAGGCGTGATCGCAAACGTGCCCCGAACCAGCGATCCGGCGCGGACTCCGGCGGGTATCGCGAATAAGACGCGGGGCGGTTCTGCCGAAAAGGGCGGACCCGGATTGATCCTCACTTCGTTCATCTTCCCGCCGGCGACGTAGAACAGCTCGCGCCCGTTGTGCGCCCAGAGCGGAGCACTGCCACCGCCCCTCGAGACTTGCCACTTGCCGCCGCTCACATCCGGAAACGGGCGGACGAACACCTCATTCGCGCCCTGCTCGTTCGACACGTACGCTAGCCAATGGGAATCCGGCGACAGCGCCGCGCCCCTCTCGTCGTATCCCGTCGCCACGATCGCGCGCGCCAGGCTGTCCACTCCCGGGTGCGCCGCGAGAATGTCCCACTGTGCCGAAGCCCCTGTTGACTTGGTCGCGCCGAGCACGATCCACCGGCCGTCAGGACTCCAGAACGCGTCAGTCGGACCTTCTTTTCCCCAGAGGAGCTTGGGCTCGCCGGTGCCGTCAGCGGCCTGCTCCCAGACATTGAACGGGTTCGCCGGCCGAGTGGCACCGGTCGAAGTGGGCCGGTCCGAGAGAAACGTGATGGTTCGTCCGTCGGGCGTCCACGCGGGCGATCGGTCCTCACCGGGGTGCAGCGTGAGCCTCGACACCGGCCCTGCGGGTAGCTGCTTTATCCAGATATCAGTGCCAAGATCGGTGAGCAGCGTGAGTGCGATGCGCCGTCCGTCCGGCGACAATGCGAGTCCCCAATCGACCTCCATGGACCCGTTGTACCTGCCCCCGGTATTCACCCGCCACGAGGAATCCACGGGCTCGACCTGTCCCGTTCGATTCACCCATACGAGGACGGCATTTGGCACTGGGCCAGGCGCGAATTCCTGGCGGCCCAGCAGGTAGTACGCGGTCCCGTCGCCCGAGACTAAGAACCCCGGAGCCTGAACCCCGTCGAGCACAGCCACCGCCCGACCGGTCGGCGCAAGTGCCGCGTTGTCCCAAGGCGCGGCCATGAGAGTTCCGGAACTGGTCAAGTACAACACGTGGCCGGTGGGAACGTACCAGGCACCAATCGCATCGTCGAAGAGCGCGCGAACGGTATCTCGGCGCGCGTCGTACACGTACACCTGGCTCGGCCGACAGGCGGCGGCTCCGACGCAGGTCGTCCGGTGGGCCGTGAACAGAAAGCCGCGCGACGAAGGCAGCGGCGAGGGCAACCACGGATAGCGCCCGTCGAGCATCGTGGACGAGACGATGACCTTCGATGTCGCGTCTCCGGAACGGACGCGGCGGAGCGTGAGGGCCGCGATGTCGTAGTATATGATCGAACCGTCGTCGAGCCACGCCGCGCGGTTGTAGGTCGCGTTGACGGAGTCGGCGAGTTTGAGGGACGTTCCGCCCGTACTCGGGATCCGCCGCAGTTGGCCGTTCGCGACGAATCCGATCCACGCGCCGTCGGGGGAGAAGAAGGGTCCTGAGCCACCTTCCGTGCCGGCCAGCGGCCGCGCGACTACTTCGTCGCGGCGCTTGATGTAGAGTTGGCCCGGTCCGGTCAGCGGATCACGGAAGACCAACGACGATCCGTCGGGTGACAGAGCTGCCTCGACCGCGAACGTGAGTCCATCGAGGGCACCGGTCGCGCCCAGTGTGGTCGGATAACGGGCGACGGACGTCGTTCGACTCGGGCGAAGCCAACCCCAGATAGCCAGCGCGCCGGTCAGCAGGGTGACGGCCATCAAGGCGGGCAGGGCGAACCGCCGGGAAGCCAGACGCGCGGCGCCGAAGTTCGTGGCACTCGCGACAGGCGAGGTGAAGGTGGGATTGTGAAGCGCTTCGGCAAACGCTTTCGCGCTGTCGAAACGGTCCGCCGGTAGCTTCTCCAGGGCCATCGCCACCGCTGCCGCGACGTGCGGCGGCACGGCCTTGCGCAGCTCTCTGACCGGCCGGGCCACGTCCGTCACGATCTTCATAATGATCATCTGCGCCGACGAACCGGTGTGCGGGGGCTCACCCGTCAGCGCTTCGTACAGGACGGAGCCGAGCGCGTAGATGTCCGAGCGGTTGGTGATGTGCTTGTCCGCCGTCGCCTGCTCGGGCGACATGTAGTGCGGTGTGCCCAACGACAACCCCGTCTCCGTCATCCGACCGCCGGCCGCCGCGCTCACCGCCAGCGCAATTCCGAAGTCCGCGACGATCGCGCGACCGTCGCGCAAGAGAATGTTTTCGGGCTTGATGTCCCGGTGAATTACACCTTGCTCATGCGCGTACTGCAATGCGGCCGCCACCTCGGTCGCAATGTTCACCGCCTCGTCGATGCCGAGCTGCTGCTCGCGACTGAGCTTCTCTCTGAGCGTTTCCCCCTGTATGTACGGCATGACGTAGTACAGCAACCCCGTACTGCCGCCGTGTGCCGCTCCGGTGGTGCCGCTGTCGTATAACGGCAGAATGTGCGGGTGCTGGAGTTGCGCCGTGGTCTTGATCTCCTGCACGAACCGGTCGGCGCCGAGGACGGCGGCGAGCTCGGGCCGCAGCACCTTCAGCGCAACCTTACGGTCGTGCTTCAGATCCTCAGCGAGATAGACGGTAGCCGTGCCGCCTTCGCCGAGTCGGCGCTCGATGCGGTAGCGGTCGGCGAGAGCAATTGAGAGGATCTCGGTGATTTCAGCCATGCGCTTCGTTCAGCGTGCAGCCTGACACTGCCTTGTGGGCCAGGCCTACTCGTTGGACCAGAACTTCGATTCGGAGAGGCATACCGGTCCAGCGTGCCAGAGTACGCCTCGCGAAACTTGCGAGCGAGTCAAGTAAAATGCGAGCGAAGTGGGCTTCCATGGGCCGCTCGACAAGGTCAGCGTTCGTGAGCCCGCAGCGACGCACGACGGTCAATGCGGGGTTACCGTCCGCGCGTCTGTGGCTTGGGAAGGGAGAGATGCGATCTGGCGCTGGTCCCGTTCAGCCGCGAGGCGCGCCGCGAAACGTTGTGCCTCAGAGATTCGCTCGACCTCGATGGCAATTGTATCCACGGCGGCCTCGATACGCGCTAGGCGTTGCTCCACCGGCCCCGAGCCCGCCAGTGGTTCGTGGTCACGGTTGTGCGCACGGTTTTGGGCATCAAGACGCTTGCCCCAAACTTGGGCGACGCTCCTGATCGCGACGGCGACCGATCCGAAAAAACTGACCGCCATCACTGCTTGGGCTGCGTCGTTCATGCTCCCCCTCGTTCTGTTCGTGAATCAGATCGCACCTTGTTCCGTCGGCGAGCGACACTGAGTGGCGCGTCACCCTGGTATTCTATACGCGCGCACGAGGAATTGGTTGCGGGCTAACGCTCAACGGCAACGCCCGTTGGGCAGTAGGTCGAGATATCAGAACGCTAATGTGTGGCGAGAAGCCCTTCGACGGAGATGTCTTCATCGAGGTCCGGCCAGTGAATGCCAATGCCGCATACCGCCCTTGTTCTGGTCGCTCAGCAACGGTTAGCTATGTTTCGAGTTCCTTCGATACATATTCCATTAGTTCTTTAATATTTTTGGAGAACTCCGCCTCTAGATCAATGTCACATTTATTAGCAAGAATGATAACTGACCACAGACAGTCTGATAATTCATGGCCTAATTTTGATTTGACATCATCAATGTTGCGAATACCTGCATTCGCCTGAATCAGTTTTGCTAAATCACCTATGTCTCCGACGAATCCAAGTGCAAGTTCTTCCGTGGTCCAGACTCGACCATACAACTTAATTTCGAGCTCCTCATACCGCTCGTTTAGTTTTAGCGCAGATTCTTCTAATTCTCTATATTTCATATTTGGCCCCAGTGCTGCCAGCCATCGTTACCGTACGATGGCGGCGTGAACAAGCCCCCTGCAAATATGGAGCGCAAGATCGCGATGCGTCCGCGGTCAGTGTCCAACATGTCGACAACTCAGCATCGGCGTGCCCGCCGTACACGACCGTTCTTGGGCGAACGGCTTCACCGAGGGAGTACGGTGCCAGCCGCTTCTCTGCCGCGTCAACGACGGGATCTGGCTTGCCCTGGATTCCCATTTCGCGAATGACGAAGTCCGCGGCCCACGCGCGGCACCAGCTCGCGAGTTCCCAGGTGCGCTCGGGAGAGAAATCAGTGTCTGGGACATAATAGCGCATCCGCACCGGTCGGAAGTGAAAGGATGCCGAATCGCGTTCAAACGCCCAAGTTCAGCTGCGGGCGAGTCAAATAAGAGCGCATGCGCAGCATGCGCAATCCTTAAATCGTTCGTCGGCGGCAACGATCGTTGCCCGCAGGCGCGATTAGGCGGGCTGCCGCGCGACCAGCAGCAGGTGGCCGCTGAGACCTAGTAGTGAAGGCTCCGTCTCAACGAGCGACGCGATTCGCAGCATCTCGGCCCGCTGCCGTCCATTCGCCCAGCGCGCGTCGAAATCCGCGAACATGCGTGCCGGGCCTTCGACGCCATACAGCGCAATTATATCGAACCCGGCGGCCACAATCTCGTCTCGCAGTTCATCCGGCTTGTGAAAATAGGCTGTGGTGAACAGGCCATCGCGCGCGGTGGGATTGCGATGTTGTCCATCGTGTGCGGCGCGATCGGCGGCCGCAGCGAAGTCCGGCGCAGCGAGGGTGTCATGCACCAAACCGTCAAGCACCGAAGCCCATCGCGAAATGGCGGCGGCGAAGAGAATTCCGCCGGGCCGCAAGACTCGTCGGGCCTCCGCCAATGCCTGATTTCGATCGACGGCGGTGGTGAGGTGATAGAGTGGTCCAAGGAGCAGTACGCTATCGGCGATGCCAGTCGACTGAGTGAGCGCACGTGCATCGGCGACGGTGATGGAGTGAAGCGGCCGATGCGCCCCAGCATTTCGGACTCTCGCTTCGTCGATGAGGCGGGGGACCGGATCGACCAGGTGGACGATGTAGCCAGCGTCGGCGAGCCAGAATGCGTACGCGCCGGCTGCCCCGCCCACGTCGAGGAACGTCGCAGGCGTGGCCGGTGCATGACGCGCGATGAGCTCTTGGGTGCGAATGCGCTCGAGTTGTGAGAGTCCGCGGTCGAGCCGCGACTCTTCAGCGCGCCTTGTGTAGTAACTCAGCACGTCGGCGTCCAAGCTTGGTTGGCGTGCGTTCGTCACGGCAGAAGTCCTGTTGCGGGCTAACGCCTTGAGCTCAAAAGCTGCGGGCGAGTCAAACAAAAAGCGAATGCGAAGCATTCGCAAATCCTTAGATCGCTTGTCGGCTGCTACGATCGTTAGGCTGGCCGCGTCGAGAAGCGAGTGGCCGGCGGCTCTTGACTGCGAAAGACCCGACGCGTCACGAACTCAATGAGCATTAATTGGGCGCCGTAGCCGACGATCTGCCATCCGTGAGGAAGTGCGGCTGGACCGGCGAGGAGATAGCCGAGGAGTGGGCTGAGGAGCGCGACGGCGCCGACGTGCAGGCTGGGCTTTGTCGGAGCGAGGCGGCCGAGTGCGAACCCTGCCGCAATCGCCGTGAGAACTGTGCCCAAGCAGTATACCGTGATCAGTACTACGGTTAGAGGCCGCCCCGTCACCCCGTCGAAGGTAGGCGCGGCGAGTTTGAGGGCTGCGCTGAGCATTTGCTGTACAGCCAAAGCGGCGCCGAGCGCGCTGCAGACGGCGAGGATGCTGCGAAGTAGCTTCATGTGGTAACCTCGATCAGATACTGGATGGCGGCCTAACACCTGAGCTCAGCTGCAACCGAGCGAAATAAGAGTGGCGGCGCAGCCGACGCAATTCAATAAATCGGCTGTCAGTTGCAGCGTTCGTTTAGGCCGCGACGGTGAAACAAGTCCGTTGCAAAGTAGAGCGCGACGACCGGGCTATCGAGCAGCCTCGAGTCAGGGCGAATGCCGCCACTGCAAAGGAACGGAGTCGCGTAACAGGCGAAGAGTTCGTAGAGGTTCAGTGCGCTCAGGAGGATACTTCGCCGAATGCCGGCAAAAGTCGGAACGCGGCGAAATGAATAAACCACTGGCCGGCAGCCTTTGATCCGTGCGTGCGATCGAAGTGATCTTGGTTGTTGCTTCCTGTCGCTGTTCAGCCAGATTCGTCCTCGACCATTACTTACGGGAAGGAACGATGCGGAATCTTCTTGCGAGCATATCGCTGAGAACCCTGCTGTTGGCGCTGATCCTGCTTCGCCCGAGCATCGCTCGGAGCCAAGCCGCCGCCGCGAACGATCAGCAGGCATTCCGCGACTTCCTCACCCAGGCGAAAAACAACGGCAGCGCCGATCAGGAAAAGGTCACCGCGTTCTACAGGACGACCGGAGCGTTCTGGCACGCCCACTGGCTGGACTACTCGCACCATCCCGAGAACTACGCCGATGCGATGGCGCTCTATCGTGCGGCTGAGGCGCTCTACCCGCGCCCGCAAGTGGCGCGCGATCCTGAGCGCTACCGGAAAGACATTGAGGCCTTCAAGGAGTTCGACTCCAAGTACGCGCCTCCTCAAAACGCAGCGCTGTTCGTCGGCAGTTCGACGATCATGAAGTGGAAGACCGCTGATGCATTTCCCACCCTCAGCGTGATCAATCGCGGATTCGGCGGGAGCGTGCTCGGCGACGTGCTGTATTTCTACAACGACGTGATCGGAAAATATCATCCGTCCGCAATCCTGCTCTACTGCGACAATGACGTCGCGAGTGGCGGCAATCCCGATCAGGCCTTCGAGAAGGTCATGCAGATCTACACCAAAGTGCGATCGGACTTTCCCAAGGTGCCGTTCGCATTCCTGAGCATGAAGCATGCACCCAACTCCGCCTTCGCCGCGCCGGGGGAGCCGGCCGCGATTGACCGGTTCAACGAACTTGCACAGGCGCAGGCAAAGAGAGATCCGAGCTTCAAATACTTCGATATGGACGCGCCAGTCCTCGACGCAAACGGCAAGGTGCAGGGCGATTTGTTCCAGGATGGTGAGCACTTCAACGACAAAGGCTATGCGTTGATCAACCCGGCCATGCAGAAATTCTTGCTCTCGCTCGGCGTGGGTTCGGCGCGTTAGCGTTTGCGAAATACACCGGCGACATCGAAGACGCACGCAGCGTTCCGGATGCAAGCTGCGCGGCCCAGCCGTGCGGGCAGTTGGCGACCCACTAGGCTGGTCCGCGTCAGACTCTAATGCGATGGGTGGGACCGGTCGGCGTCTAGACGGCAGCCCTTGCTTATCGCGGTCGCCATCCGCTCCGCGTCTGTTCGATTGAGCCCGCTGATTCGATATCCATTGCCGACGATCGCGGAGGCGATTCGAGGCGTGCCGCGAACTCTCCCGTCGACAACAAGGGCCAGGTTTCTGCCGACGTGCTGTTGAGTGAAGTCATGAACGCGCTTCGCCGCATCATCGGTCACGGCGAAGTTGAGAACCCATTGGTCGTCGGCCTCGGACGCAGTGGCGCCGGTGATATCGCCGGTGGCCACCAGAGGAGTCCGAGATATGAGGATGGTCGTGGTGTCGTTCAGAGTGACGGTCTTGCTGGAATCCGTTTGCGTATCCGCCACCCCGCTCATTTCGATGGCGGGGCATGGCGCGCCTGCCTCATGGCGCGTGGCGCAAGCGAGACATAGGCACATCATCAGCGACAACAAAGTGTGAACGATTGCAAAGCGTGGCTTGCGGTCCATGCGGGGGCTCACGCAAGACCGCGTGTGAAATGACTCGTACATTGGGCGCTCCAGTCTGAGAGATCGGACGCGAGAGATTCACTGCCGCGACGTGTTCGCGGACAGTGCGATGCGCGGCACGCGAGTGCCTGCGATCGTTTCGTCTGACTTCAGGCCTGGAACGGAGGCGGTCGGGCGGCTTGGCACGTCGTGCGCTCGTACGAGCACACCGACACGGAATCGCGAGTCGGCGCCGGCGCGGACTGAACTCGCCGGTCGTGCACACTCGCTTCGGATGCCAACAGCTGCGGTCGCGCGGTGTCGACGTCCTTCCGCTCGGGCGTCGTCTCGGGCGTCGCCGCCAGCAGCGCGCCGTGGCTCGCCGCCCCGATACCCGGGTGCGAGCTGTGATGCCGGTGCACCGGGATACCCGCGCGTCCGATCGTGTCGCTCCTCAGAAGCAATAGGAGCGCTACGGTAAGCAGGCGCATCAGGATACGAGAAGATGCCGTCGACATGTCTGCGGTTGCGCGTTGACCAACTGCTCGAACGTACGTGCGTCAGCTCCACCGATCAAGCGCCAGCTAGAATTCACCCGCAAGCGAATATATAAAATGCGGCGGCGAAGCCGCCGCTTCCATAGCTCGATTGGTCGAAGAGCAGTTTCACGAGTGAGACAGTTCGGCGAAACCGTCAGAGACCTGGTACGGTCGCCAGGCGTCGCTCGCGGTCGGCCGCGAAGGCGAGACAGGCCACGATGTCATCGTGGCTCAGCTGCGAAAATCGGCCAGAATCTCGGGTTCAGTCATGCCACCGGCGAGATAGCCGAGCACGTCGCCAACAGAAATGCGGGTTCCGCGCACGACCGGTTTGCCGAACCGAGCGTGCGGATCGCTGACGATACGGGCGTGATAGTCGGGAGCCACCATGATTTGGAGACTACGGTGGTAGCTGGCAGGGGTCAAGCGACGAGCGCGGAGCGGCCGACGTCATCGCTAATCCCCGGATGGTCGAGGAGTTTGCATTGTCCGCCCAGTTTGCGTTGTCCGCCCAACGCCAAAAGCTTGCGAACGAGTTCAATAAAATGCGAGCGAAGCGAGCTTCCGACGATCGTTCGACAAGCTCAGCGTCCGTTATGCGGCGAGGTCGCGGTCTCAACCGCGAGGACCTTCGGGCTCGATAGCGTTCCAGGCTTCGCGGAGCGCAGGATCAGCTGGGGGAAGCACAGTGACGAGTGGCTGCCAACTCGGTATGAATTGGAATGCGCGCGCGCTGGTCGGGCTGTCCGCGGCCGGCGCGCGAACAAGAGTAGCGTCGAGGTCATCGACCGATGTTGCGAGGGCCGCGAGCTCCTCGTCGGTCGCTCCTGCCTCTCGGCGGACGCGAGCACGTCCTCCTCTGTGACTTCGGTGGCAAAATGCACAACGACGGCGCGCCGAAGTTCTCCGCGGGAAACGGCGAGCCACTGTTCGAGAGCAGCAACATGAACGGAAGGCCGTAAGCGCTGGCGTTCGAGATCGGTTAGTGGCTCGTCGCCGGTTCCGTATTCGGATTGCGTCATATTCCTTCACTCCACGGGCGGCCGGCGCTTCGCTGCGGCGCGCACTTCGCCGGCGCACGACCGCCTGCCCTTCCAGCGAAACTCAACAGCGCACTACCCAACACCTTGGCTGGCGCCGCGCCGATGGCCGAGCGCGTCGGTCTGGCGACGATGGGTCGCCGCACTGATCTGATCGCGCGCCGGCGGCCTGCGGTGTACGACTCTCGCCCCGATGAGCATTTCATAACAGTATTCGTCGTCCGATCAGCCTATGCAGGCTAACGCCCCAGCTAACTTGCGAGCGAGTTCAATAAAATGCGAGCGCAGCGAGCTTCCTTAGATCGCTCGACAAGTTCAGCGTTCGTTAGGATGCAAGCGGATCGGAGTTTGCCGGCGCAGCCGCGTGCTACTCCGCAGCCTCCTTGTCAGCTGCAGCGTTCGTTAGGCCGCCGGCTTAGAGGGGCGTCCCGAACCAGCTGATCGCACTGGCCACACGATGAAAGGTCCGTTGCCCTCTCGCGCGCGGTCAGCGCGCGTGATTGAGCGCGCTCTGCGGCTGATATCGAAATGGTCCGATCTTTGCCTGCTAGCGGTCGCTGCCTCATCCGCAGGGAAACGATGAAGAGCTTTCGCGCGATCGTGCTACGGACCGGAATAGTGGGCGGGATCGCCTTCGTGATCGCGACCTACTCGAACGCCGGCACCGTAAATAGCCTGGCCGTGATGTGCCCACTAATCACGGGCGCTGTTGCGCTCTGGCTCGCAACGCGGTTGCCCACCGAGCATCGCTTATTGAACGGCTTGCGTGCGACCCTTGTCGCTGGCCTTATTGCCGGAGCCACCGCGTTCGTCGGTATTTCGATTGTCGCGAGTTTGAGGGTGCACTTCATGCACCTGCATTGGGACGAGACAGGACAAACGGGTGTGATCACTGCCGCGTCCCTGTTCGCGTTCGCGACGATTGGCGTTGTCGATCTTCTTTGCGCGCTGGTTGGCGGGCTGCTGGTGCTGCCTGTGCGATACTTTCAGTTGCGCCGCGCGCACGCCTAAGTCTGCAACACGATGGTCGAACGTGAGTAGCCGCCAGCGCCAGCCGGCCGGTGCATCCACCGGCGCTGCGCCGACCGATAGGCACAAGTCTTTCAGAGTTAGTGATCGTGGAGCGGCCTAACGCCAAAAGCTAAGTTGCAAGCGAGTCCAATAAAAGCGAGCGCAGCGAGCATGCTCTAAATCGCTTGACAACTTCAGCGATCGTTATACCGCTGGCGCCAGGAGTTCTACGCACCAGATTCAGACGCAAGACTAGCGAGATCGACTCGCCAGGCGCCGACCAGCTTGTCGATCTTCAACGCCATGTCGCCGATTCGGCTATTGACGAGGCCAGGTTCAGCAAGGTGCGTCACATCAAAGGCCCAGAGCGCAATGTGCGCTGACCGAATCGCCAAAAGCAAACCAAGCCGAGCTTCCGAGGCACGCCGTGACGTAAAGGGCGGCGTCAGGAGCAGGTTCGGCTTGCCGTCGACGACGTAGACGTACCGATCGCGCTCCGCGATTGGATTTGCGTGCTTCGCCATGCAAAGATGCCGGTACAAGGCGAATCCTTCCTCCACCACGGCCGTTCGCTTGGCGGCGTCAGATTCAATGCCGAGATAGATGATAGTATTGGTAAGGGCATTGAATGCCGGAATGAACGGCTTCGATTGCGAGGAATGATTCAGCCAATCGTTGGCTCTGTCCACGCGATCACCGACGAAGCCAATGGTGTGCGCCGCCTCGAAGGCAGAAGTAGCCACGGTCCAAGCCTGCATCGGGTATCCGGTCTCCGTGCAGACGAAACAGGCGCGCAAGTCCTGTAGGACGCGCACCAAGAGGGTGGCATGTACCTGAAAGAGGTTTGAATCGCGCTTGCCTTGTGCGCGCGCCAGCAGATCGCTCGCGATATGCACGCATTCGATCGTGATATCGAGATGCTGTTGAATCAGCGGCCGTATCTTGACGGCAAAATCGTTCTCCGCGGCGCTCCACGGGTGAACGCCTGGCGGGACGTCCGGCATGATGAAGGTCATAGGTCGTAGCGGTATAACGCAAAAGTTCAGCTGCGAGCGCACAGACTCACCAAGGGCACCGCGCTCGCTGGGTCGTGATGATTCTCGCGCTCAGAAGAATGTATGTCGCGCTCGTCTGCTGCAACGAATGTTAGGCGGACGGTGTCGGTGGCCAAGGCGGCACAAACGCTTCTGAGCGCGACCAGTGATTAGTTCCGGTGTCGCGGAAGCACCCTGATCAGACGAAGAAGCATTGGCGTTGGTGCCAGCGGCGTCGAGGTTCTTGAAGGTGAGAATGCTTGCGATGATCCGCCCTTAGCAAAGAGCCACAAAGGACTGGAATCAGCAACGATGAGACCACTGTTGATGAAAGCGTTCTTTACAACGCCCTGCTCCATTGCGTATGGAGTAAACTCTGACGGGGTTGTCATCGTTCGGCTATCTGAAGCACTTCCCGGTCGATTTCCTGAGGATCGACGGCAGCCGTGTGCGGGAGATTCTGCGCGATCCGATCGATCCGGAGATGGTGCGGTCGATCAACGAGATCGGGCATCTCACGGGCAAGCAGACCATCGCGGAGTTTGCCGAGAACGCTGAAATCATTCAGATGCTCACCAGCCTCGGGGTGGATTACGCCCAGGGGTACGGGGTGGCGCAGCCTCAGCGGGTGTTGAAGTCGGCTGTTGCCTAAGAGGCGAATGCCAACCGCATTGACAGTTCCACAGCGCGGACGTGTTTGGTAATGCCACCGATTGAGATGTAGTCAACGCCGGTTTCTGCGACGCTGCGGACGTTCTCGAGCGTTACGCTGCCCGATGCTTCGACTGCGACCCGATGGCCGTTAGAGTTGTTCAGCGCTACCGCGGCTCTCATGTCGGCCAGGCTGAATTCGTCGAGCATGATGATGTCCGGGCCTGCGCGCAACGCCTCCTCAAACTCCTCCATCGTTTCCACTTCCACGTCCACTTTGCGTGAACCGGCTACGCGGCGGGCTGCTGCCACTGCGGCCGTCAGGGAGCCGGCCGCGGCGATGTGGTTCTCCTTGATCAGCACGTGGTCGAAGAGCCCGATGCGGTAGTTCTGGCCGCCGCCACACACAACCGCGTATTTCTGCGCCGTCCGTAGTCCTGGGATCGTCTTTCGCGTATCCCAAATTGCGCAGCGGGTTCCCGCGATCGCATCGACATAGCGGCGAGTGGCGGTCGCCGTTGCGGAAAGGAGCTGGAGGAAGTTGAGCGCATTGCGCTCACCCGTGAGAACGGGCCGGGCCAGGCCTGCGATCTCAAACAGAGTTTGATTCGCAGTAACGCGGTCGCCGTCGTCGGCATGCCAGGTCAATTGGACAGCTGGATCCAGCTGACGGAATACCTCAGTCACCCAAGGGCGGCCGCATAAGGTCGCCTCCTCGCGGGTGATGACTTTACCTGTGACCCGCTGTGCGGCGGGGACCAGTTGAGCGGTGATATCACCGCCGCCGATGTCCTCAACCAGGGCAGTTGTGACCTGCTGAGCGAGGTCGGATGGAAGCTGAAACATTTGCGAAATCTATCATGCGGCCGCGCCCCGCAGGAGCGGACGTTGAAACGGCAGGCCGTGTGTGGCCGAGCCCATGCACAGAAGCAATAGGTAGTGCTCCGAGCTGTATCTTGCAAGTTTACCAGGCAACTCTCTGTACGAGAATGCTCGTGGACACATAACGCAAAAGTTCAGCTGCGAGCGCACAGGCCCGCCACGGGCGACTGCGGTCGCTGATCGTGGCTACCGAGCGCGCACGAGAAGGATGCATGGCGCGCTCGTCTGCTGCAACGATTGTTACGCCGGGCCGCGGAGAGGGTGTCCGCCCCGTCGGCTCGTGCTTTTGAGCCGATCGTCCCGACCTCCTCGCGTTCCCAAGCATGACTGCCTTCTCCAAACCAAAACGCCCGACGTCGACATGAGCATTCGCGCCGCTAACATGCTGCTGGGCGATGTGCGTCTCCGCATCGCCGCTTCTCGCACGTGGGGATTGGTGTTGCACAAGGGAGCAAGGGATCATGGAATCCCCCTCCGCCCAGGGAGATGGTACTGGCGGTCGGCGGCCAGGGACTCGTCGGATTCCCGTGGGTCGGCATCGGCGTATCAGCCTTCGGATCGTTCGGCAACAATCTGCAATATGGTGGCGTCGGTCTGGCGTTCGCTCTGGGTAACATCCGATGAGAGCCGTGCGGGCATTGCTCGCGTTGCTGTTCGCCGCCGCGACGCGAGCCGCCGCACAGGCTGAGGCGAAGCGAGTTGCCGTCTGGGTGGCCGCCGCAGTTGCGGGGCCGGCGCCGACGACCACAATCTCGAATCGATGGTGACGGTGTGACCGATCCCGCTCACTTCCGCGCCTTCGAATTGGGGTCGAGCACTCTCTGGAGCCGGAGCACCGAAGCACGAAGCTCGATGAGGCGTTGGACGTACGAGCGAGTCCAAACGACCCCGGTGACATATGCGGCTCGCAGTGTTGGATCCGACCGCATACGCTTGACGTCGAGAGTATAGGCGCCGGCCATGGGACCTGTCCGCGAGCCTGTATACCGCCGGTAGATCTCCTCTCGCTCTCGAGTGAGGTGACTGGCGGCGGCGATGTCCACGATCGCATGGTCAATATGCTGTTCCACGAATTGGAGCTCCGTGGCGTATGAGGTCAGCGATCGCCTGACATCACGGGTCATCAACCGGAGGTCACCGGTTTCGAAGAGAGCGCGCATCGTCCCAGTCACAGGAACAAACGTGTTCACGGGGAGGCCGCGCCAACTGCGAACCGAGTCCTCCGGAACGTCATCGACTGACTGCAGATATTTCAACATTGTTTCGGCGCGCCCGAGGTTCTTGCCGATGACCTCGATCCCCTGATCGATCGACTTCAGCGTGGAATCCATGTCGGTGCGCAGATCGACGACGTATGCGGCTTCACGCTGACGCTCGTTCTGCCGCTGCCGGAGCGCATCGACGAACAGCGCCACCAGCACTCCGACCACGATCAGCGTGAAATGACCGGCCGCGTCCTTCCAGCGAAGCGTCTTGAGCTGCGCCAACCTCCAGCGGAGCTCGACGTCGCTCCGTTTTTCCAGTGGCGTTTGCGGGTCCGCCGTTTCCTCAGGCGTTTCGGCGGGCATCATGTCGCTACCATACCGATCGCCCACCGTTTTGGCCAGACCGACTCCAGCCCCCAGGCTCAATGCGAGTGCGCGGCTGCAGCTTGGGGTTGTCGATCATGAAATACGAGCATGTTGATCCGCCGAACGCCCGAGTTACGCCGCGAACGAATCTATAAGATGCGGCGACGAACGAGCTATGGAAGCGGCGGCTGCGCCGCACAGTTCCCGCACGGCCCGCCGAGTGCCAAGTTATTGCCCGTGACTGACCAACTCTTCATCGTTCCGTCTCGTGGCAATTGTGCGCGGCGCTACTGCTCGGTGTCGGCCATCTAATGAAGAAGAAGATCGCGCTGCTGGATGCGCACGAAGCGCCTCTCGGCGTGTTGGAGCCCCGACACCCGACGCTTTGGGCAGCCCTCACGTTGGCGGTGGCGACGCTGACGCTCGCTTGGCCGGGGCTGACGGGTCAGATCCTGTTCAATCCGCTCAGCGATCAATACACGAACGGATACGGCTTTCGACACTTCGCTGAGGTGTGGCTTCGCGACGGAAAAGGGTTCCCACAGTGGAATCCGTTCTTGCAGGGCGGCGTGCCGTATGTCGCCGGCATGCACGGCGACGTGTTCTATCCGACGTTCCTGTTGCGGATGATGATCGGGACGGCGGAAGCGATCACGTGGGAGTTTCCGATTCACATCTTCCTGGCCGGCCTGTGCACTTACTTTTTCCTTCGCGCGTGGCGATTGCCGTTCGTCGCAGCACTGATCGGCGGGGTGGCGTACATGATGCCGGGGTCGATCGCGGGCTTGGCGCTGCCCGGCCATGACGGAAAACTCTTCGTCGCCACGCTCTTTCCACTCTGCCTTCACCTGCTGACGCGAGGCATTCGCGACGGCAAGGCCTGGGCGTGGGGCGCGTTCGCGCTGGCGATTGGCCTCGCACTCCTTTCGCCGCATCCGCAACTCTTTCAATACTTGTTGCTCGCCGCGGGATCCTACTCGCTGTTTCTCGCGCTCGCGACGCACGAAGGCACGGGAAAGCTTCCAACGGCAGTCGCGGCGCGCCGACTCGGCTATGCCGCAGGCGGTGTCGCGCTCGGCCTATTGATCGGCGCGATCCAATTCCTCCCCCTGTTCGCCTACAAGGCGTACTCGCCGCGGGCGGCCGGGCACGACTGGGCCACGGCCACGAGTTACTCGCTCCCCATTGAGGAAACGCTAAATGCGTACCTCCCGCAGTTCTCGGGCATCTTGACGAAATACTGGGGACAGAACGGCATCCACTTTCACAGCGATTACTTTGGCGTCGTCGCTCTCGTGCTGATGGGTGCGGCCTTCGGAGCAAGTCGCCTGAAGTCGTTCAAGCGCTTCTGGGCCATTTGTGGTCTCGTGACGCTCGTCTGGGCGTACGGTGGTCATACACCGTTCTATCATCTGATAATCCTCGTACCCGGCACGAAGTACTTCCGCGCGCCGAGTACCATCATCTACATCACGGCGTTCAGCGTCGCGGTGCTCGCGGCGATTGGCACGGAGCGCCTGCTGCGCGGACAGATCGCTCGGCGGTATGCGACGACGTGGGCAATCGCGACTGGCGTGTTCGCGGTGTTCATGTCAATTGGCGGCTATCGCATGCTCGTCGCGATCGCCGGCGCGGTGATTGGCGCCGACTATCCGGCGCAGGTGCGCGATCAGATCAGCAGCGTCATCGCAAGGCGCGCCGAACCCAATCTCGGGGCTGCGGTGATGGGCGCATGGCGTTCGTTTCTCTTCGCCGCTCTTGCGGCCGGAGTGATCTGGGCGACGATCGCGCGCCGACTCTCGCTGAAGACGGCATCCATCGCGCTCGCCGCGCTCATTGTCGTCGACTTCTGGAGTATCGAGCGACTGTACTGGCTGTATATGCCGCCCGCGTTACAGACCTTCGCGAGCGATCCGGCGATCGACGCGATCAAGGCTGACGTCTCGAAGATGGGTCCGGGACGGACCATCGTGCTCGGAGCGGGCTCGGGAGTCGACCCTCTCGATCCGTTCTTCCGCAAGAAGGGGCTGATGGCGCACTTCGTCCGCACGGTCGAGGGAGAACAGGGCAATGAGCTCGGCACCTACAAGGCGATGGTTTCACTCGATTCCGGCAACGTTACCCTGCGGCCGAGCTTCTGGCGCCACGAGAATGTCGACTACGTCTACACAGGATTAGACCCGCAGCAGATGTCGCGGGCAAGCGCTCAGATGAGCATTCCTGCATTCGCCACGCTCGCGGGTCCGGTTCGCAACGCGAATGGCTCGATCGTGTATTCGTACCGAATCGGGCTTTCAAGTCCATTCGCATGGGTAGCCAGTGGCGTCGTGAAGGCCTCGCCGGAACAGGCGCTCCCGACCGTGCTCGACCCGCGCTACGACCCGACGAGCTACGCGGTGGTCGATACTGGCACGGCATTCCAGACCACCTCCGCGGCGAGCTTCGCTCCGTCGTCCAACCGCGCGACGGTCCGGTCATATCACGCCGGCAAAGTCTCGATCGACCTACTCACGCCTGCCACGGCAGGATCGGTGCTGATCCTCTCCGAGAACTACTACCCTGGCTGGACGGCGACCTGGGGTTCGTCGCCGCTTCGCGTCTCGCGCGTAAGCTACAATCTGATCGGCGTCCAGTTGCCGGCCGGTGCGCAACACATCGAAGCCTCGTTTTACGATCCCACCTATGAAACTGGAAGGACAGTCACTCTGGCTGCGCTGGCCCTAACACTCGTTCTGCTTGTCGCCGGGGTCGCGGCTGATCCTCGCCAGAGTGAGCCGGCCGCGGTCGGCGTCTAACGCCCCAGCTAACTTGCGAGCGAGTTCAATAAAATGCGAGCGCAGCGAGCATTCTCTAAATCGCTCGTCAAGCTCAGCGTTCGTTAGACCTCAGGCTTTGCGATCTCTAAATCCTTGCAGATCTTTCGGGTGAGATATTCTTTGATCTCGCGGTGCCGCGGCACGGTGGACAGCTTCCGGGTTTCCGTCTGCACGTAAACGGAATGGCTGCCGCCTTCACGAAGAAGACGACAGCCATGCGCCTCAAGATGCCGAATCAGATCGACCCGTTTCACGCAAGCTCAGGCGCTTAGGCGCTCGCGAATTACCGTCTGGCCGACGAGATCCTCTTCCGACAAAGCCCGGTTGGCCTCGAGCACCAGCTCGACGGCTTCGCGCAGATTGATGCGGGCTTCGTCGAGCGTCTCGCCCTGCGTGTTAGCACCGGGCAATTCTTCGACGAACGCAATGTACCCGCCTTCCGGCGCCTCACGAAAAACGGCAGTCAATTCAAGGGACATGGGCACTTCCTCCATCCCAGAATGTAGCGTCGCGCGTCGAAACTGTCCAAAGGCGTTGAGGGTCGGCGGGCGTTGCCCTCGAGGGAACACGGGGCAGGCCGTGGGTGGTGAGCGTGAGACACTCGAACGCGCAGCGACGTTGCGTTCCTCGGGTGCCCGTTGAGGTCTCCCCCGGCTAACTTGCGAGCGAATCAAATAGAAGCGAGCGAAGCGAGCACTCCGAAAATCGCTCGTCAAGTTCAGCGACGGTTAGGCAACTCAGCGAATCAAACAAAATGCGAGCGAAGCGAGCTACCTGCGATCGCTTGACAGGTTCAGCGTTCGTTAGGCAGCGACGGTTACCCATCATCCCGGCTGTTCAAGGGCGACTAGATCTTTACCACACCCTCAAAACTCCGCTCATCGACAACGCGTGACGTGCCACAAACCCCACAGGTGAGGAGAACTTGAGCGGATTGAGCGCCGAGTTGAGGAGCTCGGGTTTCAACATGATGGATTGTCGACAGAAATTCCGAGTAGGTCACGCCGAAAACCACACAGCACGATGGGTTGCTACAGAACAGATTCCCTGCACGGAGACCCGATTGACCGGCCTTCGAGGCAAAAAAGCAGCCGATGGCATTGCTCTTCGCACCGAGGTTGACGTCAAGTGGAACTTCGTCGCCGTGCCGGACAACTGAGGTTGCTACATCAAACTCCCCCCACTTTCCAAAACGAACGACCTCTCCGGGAGAAAGGGATTGAGCCATGGCAGGACGGACGAGGATCTCACCAAGCCCCGGAGCAGCGCCGACTTGGCGGCGCCGCCGAACCAGAGTTCGTTCTCCCAGGAAGGCGTGGTCTGCCATTGCATCGTCCGTGTTCAACTCGACCAGGAGCAGAACGATTGCTTCGTCGGCACGAAGTGGCTTTGGCCTTTGCTCAGACGGGATCATTGCGACGATGGCATCTAGCGTGTACCGGGATTCTCGGCCGCAATCGCCGCAGACGAACTTGAACTGAGATGCCGGGTTGTCTCGCAAAGAATACTCGATCTGCGCACGAGCAAGGCTTGGCGAGATACGCAGCGGCGTTGCGCCGCATGCGGGGGTGAGGCATGGAACAAATGGGATCCCGGGGTTCGCAGTATGATCCACGATCTGGGTTGTCATCCGAAGGGAGGTCGCCGCTGGCTAACGCCAAGGTTAAGCTGCGGGCGAATTCATCAGAGCGAGCGAAGAGAGCATTCCTTAAATCGCCCGACCGCTTCAACGTCCGTTCCCAGGATATGGAATCAGTCGGTGCATACGTCAGTCGTCAATTTTCGGTGGCCTAGAGGCCATTCCCTATAGAACGATCGTCCATTGTGACGCCTCTGGCGCGGTCGATTTTTCAACAATCTGATCGCGAAAATGCTCAAGGGTCTTATTCTACATCCTCGTTGTTAGGCAGATCGGCCGAGACGCACAAGCACGCGTGCCTTTCGCGCGAGGAGCGTGCGCTGGACTGGCGGATCTGAGATTCGCTGCAATGCCCTGCTCACGACATCTAGACACTCCTGCCATTCGCGGTTGCGCTCAAGTGCTTGCGACAGCCGCTTGGCGATGATGCGATTCGAACTGCCTTCGCCGAAGGCGCGCCGCCATATGTGTAGAGCCTTTCGAGGCCGAGACGCCATTTGATAGACCCGCCCGAGTTGTCCCTCGGCGCGCCAGCGGTTGGGATCGTCCTTGACTCTCGCAGCCTCGGTTGCAACGCGTTGCGCGATGGCTGCCGCCACGCGGTATCGACCGCTGCGCGCCAGCATCTGACTTGATCGGAGTAAGTCCCACCAATCCAGTCGACGCTCCGGAGCAATGTCACGTAGCATTCTCAGTGCCTCGACCGACGGCACCGATCGCACGATCAGATGGAAAATCTGCCAGGCAGCGACTGATGCATCACGATCAAGCGATCGAAGCATCCAGGTTGCCGCCGTCGACGTGCGGCCTGATGCCAGGAGAATGCGGACATATGCAACAACCGCTCTATCCCACGCCGACCAGTCATCGCCGGACAGACGAATGACGCGCAACAAGATGCGCTCAGCCTCATTGACATCGCCGGACGCCGTCGCGACTTGCGCGTCGGCGAGTAGTTCGGTTATAGAGAGATTTGTCACGCTGAGTGAGCTAGATCAACAATGATGCGTGTCATCTGCCTAGAAAGTATGACTGGGCTGGCCTCCGACTTTCGCGTGGGTTAGTTCCTCGCGTGTTGAGACGGAGTCACCAGAGCCACCTGCGACAATCCAACACGTCGCATTTCGCGGAGACCAACCCATGTCATCACAGTCGGCTCCTGCTCGCCCAATCATCTACCTCGGGATGGATGTGCACAAGGACTCCATCACGATCGCAGTCCTCCCGGCCGGGGCGAAGACGCCGACGCGACTTGAGCGACTGCCGAACGACCTGGCGAAGCTGAAGAAGTGGCTCGACCGCGTGGCGCGCGACGGCGAGATCCGCGCCTGTTACGAAGCAAGCGGTGCGGGGTACGTGCTGCACCGCGCCCTGCGCGAATGGGGCTATGCCTGCGACGTTATCGCGCCGTCGCTCATTCCGAAACGGCCCGGCGTGCAGCGCAAGACCTTCCAGCGCGAGATCCTCAAGTCGCGCCATTACATCCTGACGTTCCTCGCGCGCCGCGGCTTTGTGTTTCGCGAGGGGACCAACTGGTGCACGCCGCATCTGCAGTGGCTGCAGCATCTGACGATCGAAGGCTCGGCCCTCGCTCCGCACGATCGGCTCGTGTTTCGCGAGTACCACGCGCTGCTGATGTACAAGCTCCAGCGCCGCGACGAACTGGATCGCCAGATCGAGACGCTCGCGTTACTGCCGGCCCTCGCGCCGATGGTCAAGCGCCTGCAATGCTTCCGCGGGATCTCGCTGCATTCCGCCATGGTGCTGGTCACAGAGATCGTCGCTTGGCGGCGCTTCGAGCGGCCCGCGCAACTCGCGTGCTATCTGGGGCTCGTCTCGCGCGAAGACTCGAGCGGGGACCGCGTGCGACTCGGCTCGATCACGAAAGCCAGGAACACGCACTGCCGGCATGTGCTCGTCCAAGCCGCGTGGAGCTACCGACACCGCCCGCAGACAAGCGTCGATCTCAAGCGTCGCCAACAGGGACAGCCGCCCGCCGTGATCACGCATGCGTGGAAAGCACAACAGCGCTTGCACCGGAGATTCACGTACTTGAGCGATCGCAAGCGACCGCAGATCGCGGTCGTCGCCGTCGCGCGTGAGCTGGTCGGCTTTTTGTGGTCTGTGATGCGGGATCTGGAATCCGCGCAGGCCGCATGATTGTCGTGGCCGTGGTCCGGCGTGTGGCGTCGAGGCTCGATGTGCGAGCACTCTCAACGGCGTTATGCGGTCCGTGTCGTCAGCAGTCGCGGAATCCCCGAGCCTAGACTGAGCCAGCTCCCGACGAATCCAATTCTTGCCGCACTGCCGACGCGAGTCGGTAATCGGCGTATATCAGCAGGATTCACCGTCGCTGCTGCCTCGCGCTCACGCCGTACCACGACCATCCTTGCTTGTTCATGAAATAAACTCTTGACATCAGCCCAGTCATATCAACGCCAGAGTTCAGCTGCAAGCGAGTCAAAAAGAAAAGCGCGGGCGAAGCCCGCGCAAATCCCCAGATCGCTTGTCAGCTGCAACGATTCGTTAGGTCGCCGAAGCGCGCCTCTTGCTACGCGTTCGCTTCGGAAGCGATCTGGACGCCGTTGTGTTTGCGCGTGAGACAGTTACGTCATATGACGTGTTGATGGCTTCATCAGCACCCGGGTTTGGCCGCCAGCCACCCGCAAAGCTGTTGCCATCTGGGGAAAATGTGCCACGAAAGGTAGCGTTCATTGGGCCGTAGTTGATGGATATGGTGAGGTTGTCGCCTTGGACATCCCATTCGTAGGGCCACGGGTCGGGAGCCATGTTTGAAAACACGTACGAAGCGAAAGCCTTCGTCTTCGCATCGTAGCCGATGATCTCATGGCTTTTGATCGGCTTTCCGGCGTAGTCCATCTCCATGTCCTGTTGCAAGAAGAAGCTCGCGTCATCAGGCCCGTGGAGCCACTTGAACGTTGTCGTACCCGTGATGCTGTCCTCGTCCGACCTGATCGGCCGACCCTTCATCGTCCAGCGACCAACCAGGCGGCTCAATCGCTGAAGCGCGGGATCCGGCCGAGGCTGTTGATTTTTTTCGTCATCGTTCTTGCGCGGCATGATGGGCTCCTGCAGGGTTCGGGTGATAAGCACCCGCAGGATTTGGACCCACATGGACAACGGAGCACGGCTGACACGACAGCCTGGGAACTCGATCGGCGGCTGTAGTCGCGTCGGCTTGCCGTTGCCTGTCGTCGGGAATTCGCTTGGCGCGTCGGAAGCTCAGCGCGATTGCAATTCGTTGCCCAAGATGTCGAGCGTGGCAGTGGTCGACCTAACGCCCCAGAAACTTGCGAGCGAGTCAATAAAATGCGAGCGCAGCGAGCGTCCATAAATCGCTCGTCAAGTTCAGCGTTCGTTGAGGCTGTAGAAAAAGCTGGTGTAAATCTTGGGGCGACGTAACGCGCGGGGCAATTGCCGAGTTGAAGGGGTGACGCACTCGTAGTCGCGCATGCTGGTCGACCGCCGCCCGGATGGCCCCATGGCCCGCTACAAGTACATCGATACGAACCCGAAGTTCTTGGCCGTCGATCTCGCGCGCCAGTTGATGCCGGGCACGTTCGAGCATGCGGTGAATCATTTGCTCGATCATGGGATCGATCTCTCCAGCTTCGATACGCGCTTTCACAACGACGAGACCGGCGCGCCGGCGTACCCGCCGGCGCTATTGCTCAAAGTGGTGCTCGTCGCCTATGCCCGCGGGATCGTGAGCAGTCGCGGGATTGAGCAGGCGTGTCGCGAGCACGTGACGTTCATTGCGTTGTGCGGCGATACGGCGCCGCACTTCACCACCATCGCGCATTTCGTCAGCACGCTGGGCGATCAGATCGCTCGCGTGTTCGCGGCCGTGGTGGCGATCTGTGATGCGGAGGGTCTCGTCGGGCGTGAGATGTTTGCCATCGACGGCGTGAAACTCCCGAGCAACGCGTCGAAGCGCCGGAGTGGGACGCGGTCGGACTTCGAGCGGCAGGCCACGAAGCTCGAAACGGCGGCGCACGCGATGCTCGCGCGCCATCGCGCGACCGATCAAGGCCCGGTTGAAGCGTCGCTCCTCGCGAAGGAGCAGCAGCGTGTCGAGCGTTTGGACAAGGACGCGGCGCAGATTCGCGACTGGCTCAAGCGCAATCCTGACGAGCGCCGTGGCGTGAAGGGGGCCGTTCGAAAGAGCATTCGCACCGATAACGAGAGCGCCAAGATGGCGACGGGCAAAGGCGTAATCCAAGGCTACACCGGTGTGGCGGCTGTGGATGCGGCGCATCAAATCATCGTTGAAGCGCAGTCGCACGGGACCGGCTCGGAGCAGGAGCTCTTGCTCCCCGTCGTCACGGCGACGCAAGCAATGCTCATGGCAGACTCGTTGATCACAGCCGATGCGGGCTACCACAGCGACGCCAACTTGCAGCAGCTCGCCGCAATGTCGGTCGACGCGTTGATCGCCGACAACGACATGCGCCGTCGTGATGAGCGCTTCGCTACGCAGGAGCATCACAAGGCTGCCCCCGATCCACTGCACGACAAGACGGATCCGGCGCCGGTGCAGACGGCCGCCGTGTTTCCAGCGAGTGCGTTCACGTACGACCCCGAGGCGCGGATGTGCATCTGCCCGGCGGGCAAGGTGCTCAACCGGAGTGGCGACCAGTGGGTAAATCGCGACAACACCTGGACGCGGTTTCAGGGGAAGCGGCGCGAGTGTGCCTCGTGCATGCTGCGCGCACAGTGTCTCGAGACGCCGGCGACAACGCCGGTGCGATCCGTGATGTTCTTTCGGGGCAAGACCGCGCCGCTTCCCGAGACGCGCACCGCACGGATGAAGCGTCAAATCGATCTGCCCGAGGGTCGCGCACGGTACGCCCGACGATTTGGCACCGTCGAACCGGTATTCGGCATTCTGTGCTACAACAAAGGGCTCGATCGCTTCACGCTGCGCAGTCGGGCGAAAGTGAACGGCCAGTGGCTGCTGTTCTGCCTCGTGCACAACATCGAGAAGCTCGCGCACCACGGTTACGCGCCGAAGCGATCGTCGGCGCGGGGGAGAGGATACTCTAATGCGCCTCTGGATGAGCGAGGCGACGCATTTCGAGAGCTCTCACGAACGCATCGGCTCAATCCAGCCGCTGCCGATCCGCGAGCCGATCCGAACGTCAGAAATGAGGTTTTCCTACAGCCTCGTTAGGCAGCGACGCATACCCGCCCGCCCACTTCGAGCGTCGACCAGAGTTGGCATCGCGCCTATGGGTGTCGATATGCGCGGCTCGAAATGGCTATGGAGTTCTTGTCCGGATCCTTGGCATTTGCGAAGGCATAGCCATCGGCTTGGTGGGTACTTCCAAACACCAGGCCAAGTTCCGCCGAACGGGCCTTAAATGCCTCAATGTCTGCCACGTCGAATACGAGCTTGACCGCGACTTGGCCAAGCTTCACCGACTTTGCGGCAGGGTGAAGCACGATGCGCGCGCCGACCGACGGGGATTCCAATGTGATCAACCCCGACACCTGATCGGCAGACACGGCGAAGCCAAAATAGTTCCGATAGAAAGTTGCGCTACGCTCGACATCGCGCGCATAGATGAGGATCGTGCCCAACGCAGGATGTGATTCGGCGGACGGAGGCAAGTGCACGAGACGTTGGTGGGTGTTCGTTCAGGACGAAGGTGTAGCTGCCTCACGCCCAAGTTCAGTTGCGAACGAGTCAAATAGAAGCGCATGCGCAGCATGCGCAATCCTTAAATCGTTCGTCGGCTGCAACGATCGTTAGCTGGCAGGCAAGCGGAGCGCGACTAGGGCAGTCGGATCGTAACGTGCAGGGTGTCATGATACGACGTATCGCGCAATACCAAGTTGGGGTATGAGAGTACTTGGGCTGGAAAATCTCCCGGGGTCGCGGAAGCGACTCGCACTTCAAGACAGCCGACGAAATGTGGAAATCCGGCGATTAGAAGTGTGCGAAACAATCCGGGCGCGCTCACGGCGATGGTGGTATCGCCAAGCAAACTGCCGATGCATCCAGCCAGCGTGTCCTGTCCGCCGCCGAGCACCGGGTCGATCATGCGGAGGCGGACCGTTGTAGGAGGAAGTTGCCGCGTAGTTGGCACCACATCGCCTGCGATGCCAATCGCCGTCACCGGGAGGCAGCGCCCACAGCCGGGACTTACGGCGTCCCTGCACCCGAGCGCCGAAAGAGCGATGACGAAAAGCGTGCTGCGCAGTGATGATGTGGGACTCATGCGATCGTCACTGCTGCAAACCTTGGTCCGGCACGCGGTTCAGTGGGAGTTGGGGGCCGCCGGCCACGCGCAGCGTGCGCGATGCGATGATAGTTTCTAAAGCTCCTCGACCGGTTGCGTTCATACATCGCCGTTGCCAGCTAACGCCAAAAGTGGGCTGCGGGGCGAGTATATAAAAGAGCGAGCGAAGCGAGCAATCTTTAATCGCCCGGCTGCTCCAACGATCGGTAGGCCCACCGTGCGATATAGCCGAAGCGCAGGCGGCTGTGCTGAGCGGAATGTCGGCGGCGGGTGATTCGAGGATAGTAGAACGGTCGCAGCAATGCACTGCAGCGGTCGGCAGGCTGTCTGTCTCGCAGGTCCGTTGGCAATGGTTATCCACGAACGGGCGTCGGCCGCGGCAGGTGCAATACGTGTTTGCGAAAGTTCAGAACAGTGCCGGTGAAGACGTTTGTGACGACAAAAGCGATCGGCAATTCAGGTTCGGCGTCCAGGACAACCTGGGCGTCAAAACCACGTTCCTGAAGAAACGCAGCAGCCGCGTTCGCGCTGGCGACTGGATCACGAGCGACGAGACCGATGCTAGCGGCCGGATGTCTGAGTTTGTGGAGGACCGTGGCATCGGGCGTGTTGATGATCGTCCCGTCCCAAAGGATGGAGCGCAGAACGCCAGGCGAATCGAATTGAAAGCGTTCGCGCAGCCCGTGCTGCCGCAGGAGTGCGATGACGGTGGCCTTGGCTTCGGGCGAAGGCGTTGTGAAGATGCGAGAGCCGCCATCTGGAAACGGGAGGGGATTGCGTCCGCGCAGGAACGCGAAAACCCATCCGGCGAGGCCAACGAGGAACGCAGCAAAGAGTGCGAGGAGCCAGAACGGGATGAACATTGTGACTGTGTGTGAGGCCTAACGCCAAAAGCTAAGTTGCGAGCGAGTTCAATAGAAGCGAGCGAAGCGAGCATTCTTTAAATCGCTCGACAACTTCAGCGTTCGTTAGCTGGCGCGGGGCGACGGACCAGCCCCACTTACTCCATTGCATCGGCACCGAAACTCCGATCGCCAAAGCGCGCGAGGTAGTGCCACACCTTTTTCAGATCCTGAGGTTCGTACTCACCCGTTCGAGCGGCGTCGCCAAGGACTTTCGGCGTGAGATAACCATTGCGGGCGATGGTCACCCCGAGCTCGACGTATTCCGGCCCGCGGAACGACGGATGGCGCCGAAGCATGCCGACGCTGAGAACGAAGCCGGGATGCCACTCGACGGCGCACGGCAGCTGACGCGCCGAGACCTCGACGTCTGTGTCGTGGTAGCTGGGGATCGAGCACGACTGCCTCGACGTCCCTCGCAAGGCGCAGCGGCCCGTGAACCTGCGCCTCAATGTGATCATCGATTGGATCGTATCCGGCGTTCAAAGCGTCGGCGATTAGCGACATCCGTGTAGCGACGCCAAAACGGGTCGGCGTCGTGCTGCTATCCGGAAAGCAGAACGTGCATCGCGCGAGGACGTGCGCATACAGGCGCAGGTGCGCAAAGCCGAATCGTGTCGAGCCACCGGTCGGACGTCGACGGTAGTTGAGCGAACCGTACTTCGGGCGTTCGCTTAGTGGCGCATCGTCGTACGCCCCTGCGAAAATGTGGCTTTCCCACCGCCAGCGACTTCCTCCGGGCGAGGGATCCAACCATCCGTTGCTGACGCCGGTCTCGAACTGCGAACGATAGACTCCGTCCGCCGCGAGCGCCGCGAGGATGTGCCGGCCGCCCCGGAGACGATCCGGGTGGAAATGCAGCGTGACGCGGAGCGATGCATCGAGCGGCGGCCCGGCGCTGAGCTGAGCGACGTGCGCCAGCGCGCGCGCTTGGGGCGATCCTGGCGGCGGCATCCACACGTCGGTGGTGGTCGGTTCGCTAGTCGAAGGCATCAAAAGCGTGTGCGGCCAGCTAACGCCTCAAGCTCACCTGCGGGCGAATCAAATAAAGCGAGCGAAGCGACCAGTCAGTCGATCGCCCGTCTGGTGCAGCGCACGTTATGCGGTGCGCGAGACGGACTTGCCCTTCAAATAGGCGCGCAGGGCTTTGTTCACGGCGCTCGCCGACGGAAACTCCGCCACGAGATCCGGCTCAAGGACCACGATGTTGCTGCCCCGAGCAAATGCCTTGGCATACTTGCCGCGAACGCCACCACGGAAGTCGTACTCAGCGCGCATACCTGGGCGTGCCCGGGTCGGTGAGGCGGTATTCGTACTAGCGCGAACAGATTTTCTAGCCTTCTTCATATAGAGTGCGCTCGCGGCGCGTGGCGATTCGAGCACTGATCAGCTGATACTCGTCCTCGGCGCGCTCGACATGCACGACGACGAGACTTCGACGGATGACGGACAGCCCGATGAGGATGAACCGCTCTTCACCTTCCGAGTGATCCGGATCGGGAATCGTGACCAACAACGGGTCTCCGAACGCGGTGGCGGCCTCCTCGATGGAAACGCCATGCTTGCGACGGTTGCCGGCGGCCTCCTGGGGCGACCAAGTGAATCGGAGTCCCATTTACTCAATCTACATGGAAGCTTGGGCAGCCGCATAACGCCGCAGCTCAGTTGGTATGAAGCGGCTGGACCTCCACGGCAACGTGGTGGCAGTGTGTGCCCCACAAGCATACACGCGGTCAACGCCGCAAAACCAACCGGGAGGCCAGCCATGGATAGCATAGGAATTGATCTCCACAAACGCGAGAGCCAACTCTGCATCATCACGGAGGACGGGGAGCTGATCGAGCGCCGGATTGTTACGAGCCGCGAGCGGTTCACCGCCGTCCTCGGCGAACGGCCCCGCGCGCGCATTCTGCTCGAGGCGTCGACAGAAAGTGAGTGGGTTGCCCGGCATCTGGAGTCGTTGGGCCACACGGTGGTCGTCGCCGATCCCGGCTTCGCCGCGATGTACGCCACGCGCTCAAAGCGGGTGAAGACGGACAAGCGGGACGCGCGTACGCTCTGTGAGGCGCTGCAGCTCGGTGCCTATCGCGAGATCCATCGCGCGTCCGATGCGCAGCGGCACCTGCGAGCGCAACTCGTCGTGCGCGACGCGCTCGTCAGGACCCGCACGCGGTACGTCGCGATCTTCAAGGCGTTCGTCCGCCGCGAAGGGCTTCGTATTCTCAGTGGCGATGCAGAGCACACGGTCGCGAAGGTCCTCGCGCTGCCCATGCCGCCGCACGTGTTCGAGGAGTTGGCGCCACTCGTCGCGATGTGGGCGCCCCTCGATGCCGAGATCGCGGCCGCGGATGCGCGCCTGCTCGCCGTGGCCAAAGACCATCCTGTGGTCACTCGACTACGGACCATGCCGAGTATTGGTCCGGTGACCGCCATTGCCTTCGTCGCGTCGCTCGACGATGTCACGCGCTTTCACAGCGCGCATCAGGTGCAAGCGTATCTTGGGCTCGTACCGAGCGAGTACAGTTCCGGCGACCGTCGCCTCCAGGGTCGGATTACGAAACACGGTGATGCCCGCATGCGCTGGCTCTTAGTCGAGACCGCGTGGCGCATTTTGCGCTCACCCAACCCCGAACTCGCCGGCCTGAAAGGTTGGGCCGAGCAAATCGCCCAACGGCGAGGCAAGCGCATCGCGGTCGTTGCACTGGCGCGCAGAGTGGCCGGCATCCTGTACGCGATGTGGCGGGACGACGCGAACTACGCAGCGACAACCGGGCGCGCGGTCGCTGCCTAGCGACTGAGTCCCAAGAAAAACACCAGACCGTCAACCGATCATCGGGGTGACTGACCTGGGGCGTGGTGAGCGCGACGCAGCTGATGGCCGCACGTGAGACCGAAGCTCAGTTTTGGCGCCGCCCGTCCCTTTCCGCATCCCAACCTGCGCCGGCGAGTCATCCTCGCCATGCCATGAGCGCGAACAGAAGCCTGAGCAGCATCTCGAGATCGCGACACTATTGACATCATTCTCATGGCCAGGGCGCGCCCCTGGTCCTTGACACCGGACGCCGCTTCACAGAAGCTGCGGGCGAGTCAAATAAAAGCAAGCGAAGCGAGCATTCTTTAAATCGCCCGACTGCTGCAGCGTTCGTTAGGCATCGGGGGAATGGGCTTGAACGTCCAAATGCCGGTCAATCCACTGCAGGCTCGAACTTCCCAATAACACCGTGACGCTGCATCTCGACCAGCGCCTCATAAGGCATACCGTCGATGAATGTGCAATCAGGATGAAAGTTGTCGTACGCGCCGAAGACCAGTCGTGGCCCGACGGCGATCTGAACATGCACAATCGGGCTGTCCTCACCAAGCTTCGGCGGCCGCGAAGTCGCCCGCAAGACAACCGCTACATTTTGCGGCGAGAGCGGAATAACCACGAATCCGAGCAAGGGGTCTTGCGTGGTGCGGACAAGAGGGGCGATCGGCTGATCGCTGGCATCTACCAGCGCCCACAATGCGTAGGATGAGAGGTCGCCTTCGAGCGACAGACATGCCCCCGGCCCCTCGACCGCTCGGATCGCTGCGGCGAGGAGGCCTGACGCATCATGTGACTCAAGCCAGTATCGCATAGTAGGTCGTTCGATGCCTAACGCCCCAGCTAACTTGCGAGCGAGTTCAATAAAATGCGAGCGCAGCGAGCTTCCTTATATCGCTCGTCAAGTTCAGCGTTCGTATACCTCAGCGACGCTGCTGCCAGACCCGCGGATCCCGATGCCCATGGAGAACCGCGAGGATCGAAATCCCACGTTGGCGGACGACAAAATAGATCAGATAGGGAAAGCGATGCACGACCGCCATCCGAATGTCATCGAGCATCACGGGAAACCGGAGTGGCTTCTCTTCGATCGCGGCATAGGTCACAGCGATTTCATTTGCGAACTCGTGCCCGAGACCAACGCGTCGAGCCTCGTACCAGGAGAATGCTTCCGCGACGTCGGCTTTGGCCGCTTTCCGGACGAACTAGCGCGGCACTATGCGCCGCGCGTTTTGAGCTCCTGAATCGTCTGGCGCCATGGCTCGCCGAGATCGCCATCTCGCTCAAGCTCGGCGCGGCGCGCCCGCAACAACTCGGCATCGGCGACCGAGGGCCCGACTAGGCTTGGGTCGAGGCTATCCCACAGTTGCTCGGCCAGTTCGATACGCTGGTCCGGAGTCAGGTGGCTGAAGTCAATGAGCGGCGCGGCCATACTGAATTGTGGTGGAGAGAACTCCGCCAATCAAGTGGCGCAGGAAGACGTGAACCCCTACATCGTGAACGCCTGCCCGACCGAGATCCGTGTTGAGGTATAACGTTTCAAGTTCTGCTGCGGGCGCCGACTCAATATGCGCGACATCGGCCGCTCGCGCGATCCGCTCGCCAGGCGCTTCGCCACCAGGCTTGGCGGCGCCCGTCTGCAGCAACGCTTGTTAGCGTGCGCCACGTCACGGCGCCGCCCCGTGGAACAACTCTTCGCTCGGACTGCGCCCGGGCCGGCGCATCGCTCCGCCGCGCCCTTCGCCGGCGCACGACCGCCTGCCCTTCCAGCGAAACTCAACGGGCGCACTACCCAACACCTTGGCTGGCCTCGCGCCGATGGCCGAGCGCGTCGGCGCGGCGACGATGGGCCGCCGCACTGATCTGATCGCGCGCCCGCGGCTTGCGGTACGACTCTCGCCCCGATGAGCATTTCATAACAGTATTCATCGTCCGATCGGCCTATGCAGGCTAACGTTTCAAGTTCTGCTGCGGGCGCGGACTCAATATGCGCGACGCCGGCCGCCCGCGCGATCCGCTCACCAAGCGCTTCGCCACGATGCTTGGCGGTGCCCGTCTGCAGCAACGCTTGTTAGCGTGCGCCACCACGTCACGGCGCCGCCTCGCGAAGCAACTCTTCGCTCGGACTGCGACGGGGCCGGCGCTTCGCTCCGGCGCGCCCTTCGCCGGCGCACGACCGCCTGCCCTTCCAGCGGAACTCAACCGGCGCACTACCCAACAACTTGGGGGGGCCCCGCGCCGATGGCCGAGCGGGCCGGCCCGGCGATGATGGGCCGCCGCACTGAGCGGATCACGCGCCCGCGGCTTGCGGTGCACGACTCTCGCCACGATGAGCATTTCATAACAGTGTTCATCTTCCGATCAGCTTGTGCAGGCTAACTCTCTATTCACCTGCACCGTATCCTACCCCGCCCGCCGCAAATCCGCCAAGACACGCCGCAATATCCGCTATCCGCCTTCCAGCCTGTCCGCCGGACTCCGCACCCCCAACCCACCCCGATTCAGCACGTGCGTGTAAATCATCGTCGTGCTCACATCAGTGTGCCCCAACAGTTCCGGAAGCGTTCTGATGTCGTACCCATCCTCCAAAAGATGCGTCGCGAATGAATGCCGGCGCGTATGGCACGTCGCTCGCCTCGCAATCCCCGTCTCCCGAACCGCGCGCTGCACCGCCCGCTGCACCGCCGTCTCGTGCAGGCGATGCCGGCGCTCCTCCCCCGTAGCCGTATCCCGGTACCGCCGCGTCGCCGGGAACAGCCACTGCCACGTCGGCTCCGACGCCCAGCCCGGCGCCTTCCGATCCAATGCCGTTGGCAACACCACCCGCCCGGCGCCATCGCTGAGATCGCGCGCATGCAAGGCGCGCACGCGCTCCATCTGTAATTCGAGCAACCCGCCACGCCCGGAAGCATCGTGACACGGTCCTTCCCGCCCTTGCCGCGCCGCACCGTGATCTCTCCGCGCGCGAAATCAGTGTCCTTGAGTCGGAGCGTGAGACACTCCATCAGCCGCAAGCCCGCTCCGTACAGCAGCAGCGCCACGAGGCGCGTCGGACCCGACAGCGCGGCCAAGACCGCACGCACCTCCGCGCGACTCAGAACGACCGGTAGCCGGGTCGGTGACGTCGACCGCAAGACCGCCCGCAGATCACCGACCGGCCGATCCAGCACGTCCCGGTACAACAATAGAAGTCCACTCAGCGCTTGCATCTGCGTCGAACGCGACACTCTCCGGTCCGCGGCGAGGTACGTGAGGAACGCCACAATCTCCGCTTCGCCCAGCTCAGCGGGATGACGCGTGCCGTGATATCGGATATAGCGGATGATCCATCCTACATATGCCCGCTCGGTACGCGGGCTCATATGTCGCGCGCGCATGCGGCCTCTCACCCGATCGAGCAGCTTCGGTTTGGCGATGATCACCGCAAAGAGTCTGGGCCACCAGCCGACGTCGCGCGTCATCTTCTTCTTCCGCCACGCAACATTCTCTCGCGCACCAACGATCCAGAGAGACTCACGGAGCGCGGCCACCGCCACGCCCCGAACGCAGACCTACCGATCGCTCTCCAACGCGCCCATTTGTCGATGACTGAGGCGACGATTGCTCACCTTAAGGAAGACCGAATTGTGCCATAGAAGTAGCTTATTGATGGCTGCGGCTGCCGATCCAGCGCCGCGGCGGCAGAGTACTTCGCCTCACTCGCAATGCATACGTCCGCCTGCTAGGTCGCCGGACTCCGGACGAGGGGTTTGCTCAATTGCTCGGCGAGCGTTCTTCTTTCCGTTTGGACACGTCCCTGGCTGGTCTGTCAGGTACGAGCACGCGCGATGACTATATGCTCAACCATCCATCGTGCCGACGTTTAAGCTTCCAGCATCGAACGTCAGGGCGGATGTGTTCTTACAATACGGCGCGACGAAATGAGGTTCGGCGGGCAACACTACAAGGAAAACACGCTGCCCGGACACGAGGTTAAATATCGATTTATTAGGGCAGCTGCTGCGGGGTCGTAGATGAGGATCTCTTCTATCGGCCCGGAAGGCGGACCGCGCAGCCTCACACAGCGGTGATCCGGTTGTGCTCAGCTCAAGACCCGACCGCGTCAAGCATAAAAATTGGAAAACGCGACCGACGTCTTAGGAGCCGCTGTTGCGTCGCCAGATTGAGACCGCCTGAGCAATTGGGCCAATTCCGCGGAGTTCTGCCACGTTCCCGCTTAAGAATCCGCGTATTCATCGCGGCCGAGATAAATCAAGGCCAGGACCGACGCTCGAGTCGCACCGAGTGCTCGTCCACGCGAGTCGTGACATACATTCGTCCTCGCCCAAACCCGATGAGCGCTTCACCTTGTTTCAGGCGAATGGATGACTTATCACCGGCACGCGAGAACAAGTCGTACTCAGGGCGATCGTCCACCGCCGCAGCGAGTCGCCGAATCACTACCCGATGGTCCGGAGTCGCGAGAAGCGCGTCGTTCAGAAACGGCGGAAGCAGAGCCGGCCATCCAGGCACCTCTTCAGACGCGAGGCGTGACCGGAAAGGACCAAACCAAATGCGATTCAACGCCGCGCGCTTGATCCTTTCGTCGACGACAACTTCGGGGCGCGGGATGGGTGGTCCGACAGTGATTTTTCCGGACGGAGAGATCCAATCGATTCGATAAGGAGCCACACGGGCAACAACGATCCATCCGTCCGGCATCATAAGACATTGGTCTTCGACGCCGAGAGGATTCCAAATGAGGTAATTCATGGTTTGACCATCCACCGTTTTTCGGACATCCGCAGCACCGATGAATGGGCCTCGAAGCTGGGCGACGGTGTCCGTCCAGGCACCTCGAACGTCTCGGACAACGGCTATCAAGGAAGTGGCGAACGGTCTAATTCTAGCCGTCGTGACCCCCACTGAACCTCCAAATGCCGTGGCACGAACTTCAAGCACCTGTCCATTTTGCGCTACGCCGCGAAGAGAGGCGTGTGCCTCGCGACCGATACTGCCGGGCACTGGCCCTGCGAGTACGTCCCCAACCAGCACGAGCCATCGGTGACCCGCCGGATCGTCCATAACCGTGGTGTCCGCTTCCGCGGCGAACATGGAACCAACTTCACGGTATTCGTCGACGGATTGTCCTCGACGGCCCACATTCGCCAGCCGTCCGGTGCGCCAATCCGCAACAAGTAACCGCCCCGCTCCGACGTCAGTAACCAATGTACGACCGTCGCTCAGTTCTCGGACGGAAAGGATTCTGCTGAACCGAATCGAATCAGGCAGACTATCCACAACGGACTGCTGAAGGAGGCCAGCGTGTGCGCGCGCGGCGCTGACTTGAGCAACGATCGCAAACACGGCCAACAGAAGACATGGCCACTTTTCCATGGAGTGTCTCATCACCGGCAGGTACGCGAATGCGTCGCGCAGCATTAGCAGCGGACGATCGATCTATTTTGCGGCCGCCTTCACCCCAGTCGGTTCCTTTCCAGCCAAGAGCGCACGAATGTCGCTCTCGAGCACAGCGCGGGTAGGGGGCACGTCGTATTGCCAGCCGTTGATAATGACCGTTGGTGTGGAACGAACGCCGAATTTCTCCCCCACCGTCAAACCAGCCTCGACGCGCGGCTGTGTTGCCGTACCGGAGACGCAGGCGGCAAATCCCGCGGAATCACGTACGCCCGCCTCGGCCGCGAAAGATTGCCAACTCTTCAGTCCGAGCGAATCCTGTTTTCTGAACAGGAGAGATGCCATCGTTCCGAATTGGCCGGCCTCGCGTGCGCATTCTGAGCTGCGTGCCGCGGGTCGTGCGAACCGGTGCATCGGTAGGGGAAAATGGACGAACGATAGAGCTACTTGTGGCCCGATTTTTTCTTTTACGGCCTCGAACGACTCGTGAAACCGCTTGCAGAAGGGACACTCGAAGTCTGCAAACTCGACAACCTGAATGGGGGCACTCGCTTCTCCAATGAGGGTACCCGCGACCAACGCCTCTCGCCACTCCAGTTTCTTGACGGGCGGCTGGGCAGCCGAAGGAGTCGCACGCACTCGCGTCGTTTGGAATTCTCTGTGGACAAGAGCTGACGCTATTGCGATCGCGCACACTGTAAGCGCTGCAGATACCAGTCGTTCCAGATTCATGAAATCTCCGTTCAACTGTTTGATTGGACGCGTCCGCCAACGTGTGCCGGGCTCCAGCGATTCAAACAGCTTTTGAGCCCGAGTAACCGCCGGCCAACGACTTGAGCACCCGTTTCGCGCGTGAGAGATTTCATACGGGAGTTCAGCATTCGTCATGGGCTCCAACGCATCGCCAGTGCGCACGGTGGATGAACTCTACGTCATTACGGCTAGGTAGGGTTGCGGTCAGGATAACCTGCTCGCATCAGCATTTGTCGCGCGATTCCTTCGCGAGCATCGCCGCCGCGCTGTGCGCTCGCCCAAGAAGCGACACAGCGCACGATAGCATTCCTTTCCTCCCGTACCATCGCATTCCGGGAGCACCACTAGCCCGGTGCCCCCGGGTACCTCAACATCGAACCCTGCATTTCACTCGTCGGCACCGCCATTGCATGTGATCAAATTCTTGCCGTTGGCCGGCGTGCAATTCCCGAATGCTCCACAGACTGCTTGGCCGACTGTACCACAGCCCCAAGCCTGGCACAGTGCTTCTTCTAGGCCGCAGCCAGAAGAGTCCACACAATGGACGCAAAAGTCACCAGGGACAGGGGACGCTTCGGCGGGCGCCGGTCGAAGCATGCCCACAGCACCCAACGCAACGACAGCAAACGCCTTAAACATCAATCTCCTTCCGCGCATTTGACCTCCATTTCTAAGTTTGACTGTGAGTATTGGCATTCATAATCTCAAGCGTCAGCATCGTAACGCTCATTAACAATCCGTGTCAAGTATTTTTTGGTATTTATTACTAGGCATGACGACTCCGTGACGGCGAGTCCGAGGACGCGCACAAGCCGCGCCAACACGCAGAGTAGCTTATGCACTGCCTGGGGCCCGCGAGCCTTTGCTCATTTGAATTGCGTTGTTCGCTGGGATCGCGACGACTGGCGATTTATGGTTTGCTGATGATAGAATTGGCGACAGGTCATTTTGGATAGAAACCGCACAATACAAGAGTTCGCCACCGTGACTTGGTTGGGATTTCCGTGGAGACTCGTACGCTGTGTTGGATGAGGTCCTTGAAATCGATCCCTTTCTTCTGGCGGTTCGGAATGCATGCGCTGCTACGTTCGGGAATCGTCTTTTGCCTGGCAGCACTTGTCTCTGGCCCCGCTTTCCCAACGAAACTGCCCGCTCAAGGCGGCAACGTTGTAGTCTCGGGTCGCGTGATTGCGAGAGACGGCTCCTCCGTCGCGAACGCGAGCATCGAGATCAGGCCTGCAAACACGAAAGAGGCTCAGACTGTACCACTGGTCCGCGATGGCACCTTTCGCTTTTCAATTAGCCCGACCGCGCGCGCTGTGACAATCACCGTCACCACGACGCGCTTCGAGAATTTCTCCATCACGATCCCGGTGCAGTCCGGAAGCGACGAACTGCGAATACCGGATGTCGTGCTGATCCCGAAGGCGCAAGTTCTGCCGCAGGTCCGGGCCGTCGCCCAGCGCCCTCGGCCGTCTCGCGAGGAGGGGCCCCCCGCCCCTGGCCCCGGCGAACGCTCGCTGAGTCTCGACCCGGCACTCGTGTTGGCGGGTGACCTCTCGGGAGATCCCGCATATGCGATGAGCGGGCTTGCGGGCATACAAGTAGTTGAAAGTACAAATGGCGGACCGCCACAGATCTCCATCGCTGGGCTGAGTTCTGGGTTGAATCGAACCACGCTCAACGGATCAGTCGCCCCCGGAAAACCGCCCAGGGACGGCGCAATTCTTCAGGTCCTCTTGAACTCGTATGACGCCACGCGAGCGTCAGGATCGCTTGTAACAAATTGGAGTTTGCTCAGCGGTAGCTTCACACCCGTCCGTCGCCTCCACGCGACCCTTAGTGTTCCCGAAACGCAGTGGACCACCGCTGAGGGTAAGGATGTGGGCGCCAGAATCCTATCGCCCACCTTGAGCGGTAACATTGCGGGGCAGGGTAAGTCCCCGGTGAGGTTCGTCAACACATCGTTTCAGCTTGCCATGCAGAGCGCAACCGTGCCGTCACTCCTGTCGGCGTCATCTCGGTCGGTCATTGCACTCGGCTTCGCGCCGGAGTCCATCGATCGACTCAGGCGTGGCCTATCGTCGCTCGGCATCCCGGTCGACGGCAATGCGCGCCTCACGCGGCGAAGCTCGCAGGCCAGCGTCTATTCGCGAATCGATTTGACCGGCAACGCCGTTGCGACCGCCTTGTCGAATCTTGACGGCTCCATCTCCGCGGCCGGACCTGGTCGGACCGGCGACGTCGGGTACGTTGTCGTGGGAGGGTCCGTCGCCAATACGCAGACTCCAGGAATCGCCGCTACGGTTCTCCCGAACTACCGAACGGCGACCTCCGCCGCATCAGGGACCGTTCAGGGCGTATGGTCTCATTTTGGGAACTCCGGTTTTCTCACAGAGTCCCGAATCGCCGTCTCCACAAACAGAGCGAGGGTCGAACCCGGTAATACTTTACCCGGAGCGTCGGTACTGTTTGGATCAATCGGCTTCGATCAACTCGCGACCGCCGGCATCGCACAACTTGGTGGAACGGGCGGTAGTGCGGGAACCAGCCGAGGGCTTGTGATCCACGGCATGAACGAGACGCGTTGGAACACACAGAACGCGCGCCACGAATACAAGGTGGCGGTCGAATCAAGCAAAGAGCGATTGAACACCGCACGGGACCCTGGCTCGGGCGCCTTCGACTTTCAGTCGCTCGCTGACTACCTCGCGAACACGCCTTCAACGTTTACGCGTCGCTTGGATGCCGTCCAAAGCGAATACACGGCTGTGCGCGCGGCCGTGGGTTTGGGAGACACGTATCGACGGAGTCGATACGTCAGCGTCCAATATGGAGTGAGAATTGAAAGGGAGGAAATCTCGAGCGACGCTCCGCGTTCAGTCCTCGTCGACTCGCTGTTTGCTCGCGATGCACGATCGCTTCCAGCCTGGACGGCGTTCTCACCGATGCTCGGGTTCACTTGGATTCTCGATCGCGATGCGTACGGATTTCCCAACTACTCCCATAGGCTGAGCGGTGGTATTCGAGACTATCGAGGCTCGCTCCCGCTCGCGTCATTAGCCACTCGGCCCGACCGGCTTGGCCAGCTAGGCGAACCCCTCGTCCTACGCTGCATCGGAGCCACGACGCCTCGGCCCGATTGGTCAGGATACGCGAGCGGTGCCGTCGCCGCGCCTCGGCAATGTAGTGCCGGCAACTCGGGCTCGGCCTTGGCGCAGTCAGTATCGGACGCAGACCTCTTCTCGCCAGACTTCACCATCGGTCACTCATGGCGGGCAGATCTTGCATTCGACTATTCGTTTCCCGGCGACGTGTTCACGACGTTACACGGCATGCTGGCGGCGAACTCCGCCCAGAGCCTGCCATTCGATCTCAATTTTTCGGCAGTCGAGCGCGGCCGATTGGCCTCGGAGGCAATGCGTCCTCTATTTGTCGAGCCCAACAACATCGTGCCCGCAACCGGCTCGCTCAATTCGAGCGACTCTCGGCGGTTCACGCAGTTCGGCATGGTGGCCGAGCATCGCTCAACGGGTGCCGGGCGAGCCCAGACGATTGGAATCACGCTCGCTCGGCGGCCCTCGTTCTCGTTCTATTCGAACGGAATTCAGACGCCCATAAGCTTCGACTATACCTACGCCGATATTCGCACTCAGTCGAATGGATTCGCCGGCACGACGTCCCGCGACCCGCGCAGCATCGAATGGGACAGAAACGCGTTCAGCCGCCACACCATACTTTTGTCCGGCGCAGTTCGAGTTCCCGATGTCGTCACCGCCGCCTTTGGTCTGCAACTTCGGTCGGGCGTCGGATTTACACCGATCGTCGCAAGCGACATCAACGGCGACGGTTTGACCAACGATCGTGCGTTTGTTTTCGATGCGAACGCCTCGTCGAGCTCGTACGTAAGCGGCTTGAACGAATTGCTAAACACATTGTCCCGTGGCGTGCGTGGATGCTTGGCGGCCCAAGTCGGAACAGTGGCCCAGGCCAACAGTTGCGGCGGGCCGTGGTCCGCCACGGCGAATGCGTCGCTCACGGTCGACTCGTACCGAATCGGACTACAAAATCGAGGATCAGTGCGTTTCGTTCTGTCTAACCTCGCCGCCGGCGCTGACTTGCTTCTGCATGGCGCGACGAATACCCGCGGATGGGGGCAGCCCACCTATCCGGATCCGATTCTCTTTTACGTCCGCGGGTTCGATGCATCGACGAACCGTTTTCGGTACGCGACCAACCCGCGTTTTGGCTCCGCTAGCGCCTTTCGAGCGGCGTTCGCGACTCCTTTCCGCCTCTCAGTCGACGTCTCCGTGGATGTGGGCCGCAGTCAAGAACGACGCATGATGGAACAGCGATTGAACCCGCGGAATCCGGAGACCCCGTTGACCCGCGAGGAGATTGTCGATCGACTGGCGTGGCGCGGGCCGGAGCTCTTTGCTCGCGTCGTGGCGTTGGCCGATTCGCTCCGCCTGTCAAGCGCACAGGTTGATTCGCTGACTGCGTGGTCGAAGCGACATTCCGCCTTTCGCGACTCGGTTTATCAAGCCCTTGCTGTCTTTCTCTGGGCACAGCGCGGGGTCTATTCAAGTGCGGACGTTCAACGGCGGTGGCGCGACGCCATCTCGGCGGTCCGCTGGGACGAGTGGAACTTCCGAGAGCCGCTCATGCGTTTGCTCGAACGCGCCCAAGCTGACGCGGTGCTATCGGAGCGCGGGCCGGCGGTATCGCGGCTCCTACTCATGGACCGGAAGGAAGCGGCCCGCTTTCTCGCGCGTTGGTATCTCGGGCCCGGATGACCAGTTGCTCGTTCGGTCGGAATTTGTTGTGCTCCAGACGGGCAGCTGACTGCAAGATGCAGTGCAGCATTCTCGGAGCATCGTTAGAGCGGCGAGGCAAAGTCACCAACAACCAAGAGGACGACGATGACCCCACAAAACATGATGCCAGTGGGTGGAATGCACTCCGCTCTTTACATATTCCTCATATGCACGGCAATCGCAGACTGCGGTGCACAGGCGCCAGCAACGCAGCCCGTCGTTCGCGTTGTCATAACGAGCCTTCGGACGGCCGACACGTTGAGCAACGCCGCCGCAGTGCAGACGTCCACAAGACTACAAGCGTTGATGGGATCGCGACTCCGACTCGTCCCGCCCGCTCAGATCAATGCAATTGTGAGTGCAGCATATGGGCAAGCATCCCCCTCGCAACCCGTATCCGCGGCGGATCTGCGACAGATTGGTACCCTAGTACGAGCAGGTTACATCGTCGACGTGACGGTGCACGCGGTGGGCTCTGTTCTCGAGTTGTCAGCTCTGCGCATCGGTCTGCGCGATACAATGCCTGCGCTCGAACTTCCGCTAATTCATGGCCGAGACATCGGCGCCGTTGCCCAAAGCCTCGCCGCGCAGCTAGCAGCTGATACCGTGCAGAAACGACCCTAGGGTTCCATCTTTCGGCTCAGCGACCGAATGGCGGGATTGTCTCAGGGAGAGTGCCGTCACAGTGGGAGTTGCAATTGAGCCTTTGCAATCCGCGTACCCCAACACGTCCCGCCAACCCAGTGGACGTGTTGGTCGCAAACGCTAACGCGCGAGGTCGGCCGGAAATGGATCTTCCGCACGTCGCCTTCCTCGCAGGATCACGTAGCGTCTAGGCAGTAGACGTGTTCGCAGTAACCGGCTGCACACACATGTGCGACAACTAGACGCGTTGTACGCGCATGGTCATTCATCGAAGCCTAGCTATCTCTAAAGCCTACTCATCAAATAACGTCCCCGTCGCAAGCCACAGCGATGTTTCCTTGCCCACAAAGCAATGGTGAGTCGAAACACCCCGTCGCCTGGTGCCCATCGCATTGATTGTTACACGCCGACTGAACGTCACCTTGGCAGCTTGCGTTACCGACGCACGCAGTGCACGCGAACGGCTGGGCGGCAGGCGCCGCTTCTGGCGTGGCCAACGCAATTGCGCCAAACGTTACCACGACTCCCGCCAACCTCATCACTTTCTTCGTTAGCACAGTATCATTCTCCGAAATGGGTAATGTGCGGACTCGGGCGTTAGAGTAAACGACGTAGCACAAGTTCGAACCATGATTCTCGAATTTGATTTGCGCTCTCGACGCCAGTCGCGCGGCATCATCTTGCGACCCTTCTAGAGGCCTTGCAAGTCGCTTTTGGATGGACGACAGTTGATGTCCGCTCGCTGCCCCTCATCGAGGACTTGCTCCGATTGATGAGTCGTCACCGCGCCCCGCGCAGGGGTGGCGATTTCGAGGGCACGTTGAAATCGATGGGTTAAAGGTGATGGCCAGTCCATTAAACCGGCCGGCTTACGGCCTCTCTGGGCTTGCCCCGATTTAACGGACGCGTGAGTGATAGGAACTACGCTGCGTCCTCCAACTGCTGTTCGTACTCTGCTGGACTGATGTAGCCGAACGTGGAATGGCGTCGCTTCCGATTGTACCACGTCTCGATGTAGCGGAAGATGGCGCGACGTGCCTCCGCCCGTGTGTGCCAATCGTTCTTCATCAGCAGCTCGAACTCGAGCGTCGAGAAAAAGCTCTCGGCCACCGCATTGTCGTAACAGTCGCCCTTGCCGCTCATGCTGGCAATTATGCCGTGGGCCGCCAGCTCCGCGCGATAGTCCCGCGATGTGACTCCCGCGATCCGAATGGTAAATGAGCCCGGGCTCAGGCGTGCGCGCCGCCCGCGCCATGCGCAACGCGCTCAACGTCAATTCGTCTTCGATGGTGTCCCGCATCGCCCACCCCACACCGCGACGCGATCCCAGATCGAGCACGGTCGCCAAGTACAACGTACCTTCGCGCGTCGGGACGTACGTAATGTCGGCGACCCAGACGCGGTTGAGGCCGACCCCATTCACGTCGAACTCACGGTCCAGCAAGTTTGGCGCGATCGGATTGGTGTGATTCGAATCCGTCGTGGACACGCGAGCCCGTTTGGGTGGGCGCGCCGCGAGCCCGTCCTCCCGCATGAGCCGCGCAACACGCTTGGGACTGGCCGGCAGCCCCTCCGCCTGCAGCGCTTGATGCACGCGCGGCGCACCGTAGGTCTCACCACTCTCATCGTAATGATCCGTACGCGGGCCATGAGTATTTCATCAATGAGCGCGTGCCAACTCGGCGAGCGCTTCCGCGACGCGTAGTACCCGACGGCGAGACCTCGAGCACCCGACACATGAGTCGCACTTCGAACTCGTCGCGATGGCGAGCGATCACGGCGTACCTCAACGCGACTCCCTCGCGAAGTACACCGCCACTTTTTTTGCGAAGGCTTGCTCCTGACGCAGCACGGCGATCTCGCGACGCAAGCGACGGACTTCTTGCTCGGTCGTCTCGCCAGGCACGGCGGACCCACTGTCGTCATCGCGCCGCAACTGCCGCGTCCACGCGCGCAGTTGGTCCGGCCGCACATCCAGCTCTCGGCCCACTTGGGACAGAGGGACGCCGACGGCTCGTCGCTCCGCGACCAACCGAACTGCTTCGGCTTTGAACTCCGCACTGAATGAGCGTCGTTCACGCCGTCCTGCAGGTCCCGCCTTCTTGTTGGATTTCATGCGCCACCTCCGCCCCGAACTTAGAGCGAGTAAGGCGTCCACGAAATCGGGTCAATCTCACTCCAACGGGTCCACGACCCGTCGAGTATCAGCCTGCCTTGAAATCGCGAGTTGGAGGTGGACGGAGAACGCGAGCGCGAGCAATTGAGCGCACGTACCAATCCCTAGCTTGCGATAGAGACGATCTCGGTAAGTGCGAACGGTGTGTTTCGACAGACCGAGCGTGCGCGCGATGGAATCAACCCGCTCGTCGTAAAACATGCCGCGCAACATATCATCTTCGCGTGGAGAGAGCCGAAGCGCTGCTACCAGGCGACCCCACTCAACATCTGATAGCATGTCTGGCACACGACTACCCATCGCCGTCGGCCGCCATCGGGGACCTATCCTCTTGCCGCCTACGTCGCAATCATCTTGCCCCGCTCCCATGGGCGGAGTAGTCAGGTCGGAAGTTCGCACGTTTTACCGCCGCGCCGTGAGTCCGCGTCGCGAATCAATGCGCAGGACTGCCGTGGCGTCCTGCGGCAACGAAGCGTGGCATCGTCGCACAGCTTCGGCTCGGAAGACGACGTGTCTGCATCCGATCCGGCGTAAGATGTATGCATATCCTCGCAAGCACAAGGGTAATTGAATATTTGTTTGATAACGAGCATCTACTAGATTCACGTCGTTCCGATCACGCGATGGACAAACAACGCTGCCCGCTGGATCGCGTTTGTCGCAACATCGCTGACAAACGATATGCGAGCCCTACTGACGCCCTCCGCGTAGCCGGCGCCATCGGGTAGATCCAGACCGCGATCGCGCGGGAGGATGCATGAAGAAGAGCCGGCTTACCGATGAGCAGAAAGTGAGCATTCTGTAACAGGCCGCAGCAGGCACGACGGTCTGTGAGCTGTGTCGGAAGCATGGCATCACCGAGCAAACGTTCTATCGCTGGCGCGGCAAACTCGACGGCGTGCAGGTGTCGGACGTGAAGCGGTTGCGCGGCCTCGAGAGGCGAATCGTCGCCTGAAGCAGCTCGTCGCCGGTCTCTCGCTCGATAACGCGATGCTGAAAGCCGTGGTGGTGACTACGAACCAGGCGGGCGCAGGTGGTCACCCATCTCGTGGTCGCCTTTCACATTGGCGAGCGCCGGACGTGCCGGCTCGCGCGCTTGAGTCGATCGCGCTGGCAGTATCGGTCGGTCCGCGGCGATGATGCCGCTCTCCGCGGTTGGCTGCGCGAGCTCGCGGCGCTCAAGTCGCGGTGGGGCTATCAGCAATTGCACATCCTGCTGCAACGCGACGGCCATCGCGTGAATCACAAGAAGGTGCTGCGCCTCTATCGCGAGGAAGGGCTGGCCGTGAGTCGACGTCGAAAGAAGAAGCCCGTCGCGGTCGCCCGCGTCCCGTTGCCGTCGCCGACGGCTCGCACCGAGCGGTGGACTATGGACTTTGTGAGTGATGCGCCGGCCGACGGCCGCGCGTTTCGTTGCTTCATCCTCGTCGACGATTTCACGCGGGAGTGCCCGGCGATCGAAGTCGCGCAGTTGCTCCCGGCGTGGCGCGTCATCCACGTTCTCGGTCGTGTGGCTCGTGAGTGTGGGTTGCCGCTCAGCACCGTGTGCGACAGCGGACCGGAGTTCGCCGGCAAGGTGATGGACCAGTGGGGCGTGACCACGGAGTGACGCTCCACTTCATTCGTCCCGGGAAGCCGATCGAGAACGCCTTCTCCGAAGGCTTCAACGGCAAGCTGCGTGACGAATGCTTAGACGTGCACTGGTTCACGGGTCTCCCCGATGGGTAGCGCGCCATTAAAGTTTGGCGCGTCGAGTACAACACCGTGCGACCGCACTCGACTCTCGGCCGTCGAGCTCGCGCTCGTCAGCACCAAGGCCCTGTCCTCGGGCGTGCTTATCAACACGTATCGACACGTTGGCTCGCTGCGCACCGAATGAACTTGATTCCGCCGAACCAGGCGCTGCAGCAGACCGCGGGGCATGTCGGCTTCCCCATGTCACTCCAACTCCTTAGCAACGCGACTTCATGTTCCCGCACCATTAAGAATGATACGAGCAGGCTCGCAACGGGGAAAGCCGCCGCTGTCGTGAAGGCGAACGGGATCGAGCCACACTTGGCGCGATTGGCAGCACGTTCGACGTGAACGTGTGGCGGTTCCTTGCGGTCGCCGGCAAAGAAGAGACAGCGATACGGGCCGACGCGAAGGACGGCGGGCATCGCGAATTATACTACCCCATCAGACTCGGCCGAAACGCGGGATCACGTTGCCATATAACGCCCCAGCTCTGCTGCAAGGAATCAAACAAAATGCGCGCGCAGCGCGCTACCGCAACTCCTTGTCAGCAGCAGCGCACGTTATGCAACTCTGCGTGAGCGCTTCGTGCGGAGCGTCACCGTGATGCCCAGATGATCGAGCATTTCGACGAGGGCATCGATGCTAAAGAGCTCAATGCGTCCCCGCACCAAATCGCTGACGCGCGGCTGGGAAATCCCCAGGACTTTGGCGGCTTTGACCTGGGTCAGCCCCAACTCCTTCAGAGTGCGTTCGATCTGCAGCATGAGGTCCGCGCGAATCTGCAGATGCGTGGCTTCCGCCGCTGGACAGCCCGCATCCTTGAAAACGTTCCCCGAGCCCTTCCGAATCCGAATCGCCATGGTGCTACTCCTCCCGCCGTGCGCGTCGCACAGCCGCTAGCCGACTTCGTGTGAGCTCGAGATCGAGCTCGGATGTCTTCTGGGTTTTCTTCTGGAAGACGTGGAGTACGTAAATCCCCTCCGCGAACTTCGCGACGTACACTCTCTACTATGCGGCGGGTCGAGATGCCAAACGACGAGGCGTTCACGGGGAAAGGCCATCGACGAAGGTTCGCATCGCTGCCAGAACCTGCTCCGGGTTGGACCGAAATACGAAGTGGTTGGCATTCGGCAGCAGGACGACCGTGGCGTGCGGGAACCCGCGAGCAAGCCGACCAGGGAACTCAGGCGTTTCTTGCAACCACCGTCGCGTAATCACCGAGTCGACGCCAACACCAACCGGACTTCTCGGCGCTTGGAAGATCGCTAGCATCGGACCGTGAATGTTCCTGTAACGCTGACGGCCATCATCGATCGCACCGGCGACACCAGTCGTCGGCGGCGGCATCAGAGGGTAGTTGAGCGTCGCCGGGAGGAATCGCAACGTGTCCTGCATTTTCGCCAAGGCTGATTCGAGCGCCGGAAGATCCATCTGACGGAGCACGGTCAGGAGACTATCCATCACGGCAGCCTTGCCTTTGGACCCCGCTGCGCGCAACGCGTCCAGGTGATTCTTGACCTCAGCGACATCGACAATGAAGTCGCCGTGCGTCCCGTCGTCGTACGCGCCTGTGCTCGTATCGAGATAGATCAGCCCGGCGACACGATCAGGGTACCTCGACCCGATCGAACTCAATTCTTCACCGGCAAGGGAGTGCCCCGCGAGAACAGGATGTTTGAGCCCGAGCGAATCGAGAACGGCGAGGACGTCATCGGCGCGTCGATCGGTGCGATAGCCAGTGGCCGGCTTGCTCGACGCTCCGAAGCCGCGCCGGGTGATCCCGTAGACGTGGTAGAACTGCGCGAGTCGTGGCGCAAAATCATCAAAGGAATGCGCCGTTTGACCGTTTCCGGCGAGGAGTACAACGGGACGCCCAGCCCCGCCCCAATCAATGACCTCCAGCTTGACGCCTGTATCGACGGCAATAAATGATACGCGCGGCACTTGCCCGCGAGCGGGTGCCTTGATCGCACCGAGGAGTGCGACCGCGACGGCGAGCGGGAGCAAGAACGTTCGCATTGTGTTCCGGGGCATTGAAAGAGCGTCCGTGCGTGTTGGCGGTCTGACTCCGGCCGAATCAATTAGGGGCAAGTTGCCGCATAACGCCCGAGCTAAGCTGCAAAGGAATCAAATAAGAGTTTGCGGCGCAGCCGCAAACAATTCAATAGATCCTTTGTCAGCTTCAGCGTTCGTTAGGCGCCAGGTGAGCGGCTCTCGAGGCTGAGAATTCCCAGTGCGCCCAAGTGATCCAGAAGGGTCGGCACACTCGTCGCTTGGTATGCTCGCATCCCGGCTCCCAGCGCACCCTGAACACAGTCGGCGCTGTCATCGAAGAACACGACTTGCTCCGGTGCCGTCAGAAAGCCGAGGGTCTCAAGAACATGCGAATAGCACGCAGGAGCTGGCTTTCTTAGACGGATCTCATTGGAAAAGAAGCAGTGATCGAAGCGGTGATGAAGGGCGAACTCACTCCGGAAGCGGGAGACATCAAGACTGTTCGTGTTGCTGAGGCACGCCACCACCGCTCGCTTACGAACGGCCGCGACGAGTTCGAAGGCGCCGTCATACGGGCCGCGAAGCCACGTGCGGAACTCTTGGAGAAACGCACTCGGATCGATCGTGAGCCCAAACGCCTCGACGGCGCCCTCGGCAAACTCGTCGGCCGAACACGTCCCCTTGTAGAACGCATCGGATAGAGGTGTGGTCCAGAACCGGCTGAAGTCGGTCGCAGAGACTCTGCCGTTAGAAAGGCGCGCGACGGACTCGGCGCCCTGAAAGTCGAGGAGCACGCCCGCGAGATCAAAGACTACTGCGCCGACTGGAACGGTCACACGAGTGTGATTGTGCGCCTAACTCTCTATTCACCTGCACCCCATCCTACCCCACAGACCGCAAATCCTGCAAGACACGCCGCAATATTCGCTATCCGCCTTCCAGCCTGTCCGCCGGACTCCGCACCCCCACCCACCCCGATTCAGCACGTGTGTATAAATCATCGTCGTGCTCACATCGGTATGCCGCAGCAGTTCCTGGAGCGTCCGAATGTCGTACCCATCCTCCAAAAGATGCGTCGCGAATGAATGCCGGCGCGTATGGCACGTCGCTCGCCTCGCAATCCCCGTCTCCCGAACCGCGCGCTGCACCGCCCGCTGCACCGCCCGCTGCACCGCCGTCTCGTGCAGATGATGCCGGCGCTCCTCCCCCGTCGCCGGATCACGGTACCGCCGCGTCGCTGGGAACAGCCACTGCCACGCCGGCTCCGACGCCCAACTCGGCCGTTCCGATCCAATGCCGTTGGCAATACCACCCGCCCGGCGCCATCGCTGAGATCGCGCGCATGCAAGGCGCGCACGCGCTCCATCTGTTGTTCGAGCAACCCCCTCGCCACGCCCGGAAGCATCGTCACACGATCCTTCCCCGCCCTTGCCGCGCCGCACGGTGATCTCTCCGCGCGCGAAATCAATGTCCTTGAGTCGGAGCATGAGACACTCCATGAGGCGCAAGCCCGCTCCATACAACAGCAACCCAACGAGACGCGTCTGACCCGACAGCGCGGCCAAGACCGCACGCACCTCCGCGCGACTCAGAACGACCGGGAGCCAGGTCGGTAACGTCGACCGCAAGACCGCCCGCAGATCACCGACCAGCCGATCCAGCACGTCCCGGAACAACAATAGAAGTCCACTCAACGCCTGCATCCGCGCCCCGAACGCAGACCTATCGATCGCTCTCCAACGCGCCAATCCACTGCGGACAACTCACCCTCACCCGACACCGATCACACTGATATCGCGACACCTCGGCGCCGAACTCTCCGTGCGCGAACGCCGCCCGCCGCGCCTCGAGTGCCGCCACCAACGTCGGTAGCGACGTCTTGCTCTTGCTCCACAAATACTCATAGATCCGCCCATCGCGCCCCGAGAACACATACGGCCTCGCCCCCGGCCGCACATGCTCGAGCAGCGCAAGCGCCCCACGTTCACCCTCGGCTAGCTTCGACCAGTTGAGACGCCCGACAACATCATCGCCGTTCGAACCTGCACGACCCAACGACTCCGGCCGAAACGCAATCACCACCGCCGTTCCATCAGCCTGCCGGTACTGCGCGATCAGATCGAGCCGAACATCCAGGCCGTCGCTCGACGGCAACACGAGCTCCGAATCCAAGTCGCTCACCCCGCATGACGCCATCGGCCGAAACGCCCGCGCAAAGCCCACGACCATCCGCTCCGCCGCCGCTCGATACAGCTCGGCGTGCTGATGATCCGCGCGCTTGGTCGCCGGCCATTCCGCACTGAGCATCGCGTGCGCGTCGTCGTCGCTCGCCGCGGTTTGCGTCTCCTCAACCCAACGCACTACAGCCTTGAGCGAACGTCGCACCGCACTGAAGAACGATGGGTAGAGATCGCGCGACGCCGACGGAAACCGCGCCTGCGCGTACGTCTCGAGATACGTCATGAGCGGACACACGGATTCGCCGAGCGCGCCTGCCTTGACCTCGCTCTGGATCGGCACCTTCCATATGTTACGGACCTCATCCGCGCGCATTTGAGAACTTGAAACACCGTCGGCCGTCCACTGCGCGGTTGGGACATCGAACGCCGCGCGCCACCGCTCGAGCAACGGAACGACCGCTTTGTCCTTCGCTCGCGGTCCGGCCGATGCGCGCCGCGGGAACGACACCATCACCGCTCGCTTCGCACGCGTGACGCCGACGAACAGCAGCGCGTTCGCCTGCGCCTCCTCGCGCGACCGCTCCGGCCGAAGCGCCGGCGGCAGCCACTCGAGCCGAGTGTCGATGTCGGGAAGCGTCTGGCCGACGACCACCACACACGGAAACTCCAGCCCCTTCGACGCATGACAGGTCATCACGTGCACCGCGTCGACGCGCGGGCGCGGCGACAGCGGCACCGGCAGCGTCTTCGTCAACCGCATCCGCAGCCCCTCGGCGAATCCGATCCGCGCGACGCGCGGAGGCGTGCCGCGATGCGTCATGCGATACGCCGTCGCCAACGACAACACGCTCACGATCTCCACGAGCGACATCTGCCGCTCGGCACACTCCGGCATGGCCAAGATCCGCCGCAGGTAGGCGGCGTGATCGAAGAGCACCGTCGCCAACGCCGTGAAGCCGTCCGCCCGATCGCGCGCGTGATTGAGCATTTCATAAACTTGGTACGCCTCTTCCGCGACATCTCCGCGTCTCTCAGTTTCTCCGCGCCTCTGCGTCAAACCGTCTTCATCGTCGCCTCGCAGTTCCCGGAGCAGCCTGCCAATCGTCGCGTTTATCTCCGTCGTCGACCACCTGCCACGCCCAAGCGCGAACGCCACGCGCGGTATCGATGCCGCGGGCGCGTCGGCGAGCGTCAACATCGCCGCGAGATCGCCGGCCGCTCCCTCCGCCGTCAACACGCCGCTCGCCTGCGCCTTGATGCCGCGCCGAGAGAGCTCGAGGATGACGTTCCGCACGTCGACGTGGCGGCGGCAGAGCACCGCGATGTCGCCCGGAGAAACGCTGTCGCCCTCGATCCACTCGCTCACGCGGCCCGCGACGCCCTCCGCCTCCGCGGCATCCGTCGCCGCCTCGGCGATCGCGACCGGAACGCGTCCGAGCGGTGCCGCCCTAGTCCCAGCCGTCCAACGCTCCCGATGCGCTTCGCCCGATGGTCCTCCTGCGCTCGGCTCCTCGAGCAGCGCCGCGAGTTGATTCGCCGCCGAGACGACCGGCTCGGACGAGCGATAGTTGACGTCGAGCGCGAAGACATGCGCGTTCTCGAAATCCCTGGCGAACGCGGTCACGTTCTCCGGAGCGGCGCCCAGGAACTGATAGATCGACTGGCGCGCGTCGCCGACGACCCACGGCGGATTGCGCTCGCCGCACAGCGCGCGAAGCAGGCGGGACGTCGCGCGCGTCACGTCCTGAAATTCGTCGACGATGACCCATGGAAACCGCATCGCATACTGAGCGCGCACGTCGGCGTCGCTTTCGAGAATGCGAATGGGAAGCGCGATCAGGTCGGCCATGTCGATCTGATCGGACTGCCGGAGCCGGTCCTCATACGCGCGAAACAGCTCCGCGAACTGCGACGCGTCGTCGTTCACACCAAGTACGTCCAGTGCACCCAGCGCACTCACGTCGTGCAGCCGCTGCTTGCAGTAGTTGATGTGTTCGACCACGCGCGCGGCCGTCTCGAGCGGCGCGCGCAAGTTGACGATGCGGTCGCACGGCACGGTGCCCAACAGTGAATTGACCAGCTCCGCCTGCCGGCCGTCGTCGAGCAGCTCGAACCGTTCGCTCAGGCCCAGGCGATGGCCGTGCAGATGCAGGAACTCGACGCCGAAGCCGTGAAAGGTGCGCACGTTGAGCTTGTCGGCGACGTCGTCGTCGAACGCGACCGCGACGCGCTCGGAGAGCTCCTGTGCGGCTTCGTTGCTGAACGTGAGCGCGAGAATGTCGCTCGGCGACGCACCATGCTCGTCGAGTAAACATCGAATGCGTTGAACGACCGTCGCCGTTTTCCCCGTGCCCGGTCCCGCGTCGACGATGGCCGGTGCTCCAGTGAAGCGAGCGGCCGCCAATTGCGCCGGCGTGAACGGCACGTCCTTTCGACTCGCGCTCGGCAACGCGCCGCCGAGTGCGGTGGCGTGCAGCGCGTGGGCGAGTTGGGCGCGGATGACGGCCGCGTCGCAGCCGAAATGCGCGGCGAGCGCGCTCGTGGTGATTCCATCGTTGCCCTGCCACATCGTCCACACGTCGTCGCTCGGCGCCACGAATTCGAGTGCGAACGCGGCGGCTTGCGTTTCCTCGTAGGTGCGCGGGCTGTAGCGCGCGATGGCGGCCGGTCCGGCGGCGCCGTACGCCGAAGCGGTGAGAGGATCGGGGGGCGAGTCGGCGTCGCGGAGCCGTTGGTGGAGCACGAGATGCCCAAGCTCGTGGGCGAAGAGCATGACGAGATCCTCATCCGGCAGCGAGCCGTCGTACTTGAGGGTCATCGTGTCGGCGTTGATCTCGGCACGGCCGCCGGTCATTTGGGCGGCGCGCATCGGGATGACGTTCACGCCATGTGTGTTCTCTAAATGCGATTGGAGGCGCGGCAGGAGGTCGGTGGGTGAGTTGCCGAGCGCCTGGCGAGCTTCTTTGCCCTTTGACCGCGCGTAGTCGATCGATCGCATGAGGTCAGATGACTGGGTTCGCCTGAATAGGGTTGGCGAGGGGAACGCGACCGGCACACCAACCTACAATAGGACTACAACCTGCCAATAGCTCCATCGCTAGGTGAAAGTGTCTACAAATTCGAGGCAAGTACCCTCTCCAGCCGCGACGATCGTTAGGTGTGGCTCGGTTGCGTGTGAACAGTCAATCGTTCAGCTCATTGAGCAGCGTATCTAGCGCTCGATCGACGCCCATCGCCAGTCGCCGAGCATCGTCATACAGCTCACTCATCAATCGGTAGGGATGCCGCTCTGCGTTCTCAGCCAACGAACTGAGATCGTTATTTGTGAATTGTTCAACCAGTCGGCCTTCATCGTTTAGAATCCGGACGATGTAGTCCGGCTCCTCAGGGTATTGAGGGTCTGGGCGCAATTGCAGCGTAACGATGATGCCGCCAAATTCAGCCTGAAAAACTCCGTCCTTGGGGGTTTCGCCCCACTGAACCTTTCTCTCCTGAGTCCGGCGGTGTAAGCGCTCGACGAGCGTCAATAGCTTTCGGTCTGCCATACTAGTTCCTAGTTCCTGGTTTCTTGTTTCAACGAGACGAGCACCTCATGCAGAGAATCCAGTTCGGCAGATACGATGTCGTTAAACTTGCCGATGTTTGGCGGATCAGTGCCATCCGACAATGACTTTTCAACCCGCCGTTCGAGATCCGCGAACTTCTCTTCGGCTTTTCGAATGGTGATCATTCTAGATTCGTCCATTTGCGGATTGCTGCTCCGGATGCCAATCAACTTCTCGCGCAACATCGCATAGCGATCCGGTAATACGGGCCACGCCTTAGCTCGATGCAACCGTTTTATTTCTTGCATGATTACGACGGCGGCGGAGAAGTCGGCTATCGTTGCGGAGTGCACCAATAGGTCTTTGGTCCGATTCGCTGCATCCGCGGCGCTTGTTGCTGCTGACCGTGACTTTAAGACAGCTACGATCGTGAGCACGAAGCCCAATACTGAGACGCCAAGACCAATAACGCTGGCTGAGTCTCCCCAAGCGGTCGCCCATGTGCGAAAAGCTTCCATTTATCCAGGGCTAGACAATTCCGTGGAGGTCCCAAAAGGCTTACCCAGCAAACGAACCCTTAAGATGCTACGGTGCAACTGTCGCTTCCATAGCTTGTTCGTCAACGAACGATTGTTTTGGCTAGCAGGTGCATCGGGCCTGAGCTTAAGAACGTTGGACCGTCCCCACGGGTGACAGATACCACGTGCACGTAACCTCGCCGTGAGTAGGTTCGAATTCGAAAGGACTCATCTGCCCGAACGAGGACTGGCGGCTCTGTCGATTGTACAACAAGGCGATGTACTTGGACAGGCCCGCCCGAGCCACTTCGCTGGCCGCCAAATCCGCGTTCATCGCCAGCTTTGGCGTCAGCGTCGCGTAAGACGGCTCGGCGGCCCAATTGCCCAATCAGCGGTCGCGACGCCTCATGTTGCCCGCGATCGCGTGGTCGGCACGGTTCGATGGCATCGCGCACGTGTTGACTCCGCCGATCGGAATGATGAATCAACCCCGCGCCGGAGCGGGATTCTTCCCCAAACTTGCTATTCACCGCGTGCAAACGCAGCCGTTCGCGAATTTCTGCAAATCGAAACACGAATCCATATCTGCGTCAACTCTTTCGACCACTCACACGCCCCGTAGTGTTCGAGGAGGTAGAGAGCAGGATTCAATCGGCGGCGCTGCCATCCGAGCTGCTTGGCGAGCACCTCGGATCGGACGTGTCCCGAGTGGTTTAAGAGCGCGTGAGCGAGGGTACGCGCGTCGTCCCGCGGGGTCCAGTCCTTGAAGTGCCCATCGAGTTCGCTGAACAGGAGCGGCTTCGGCCAAAGCTCGCCGACGAATCCTGGTAGAAACGTTCCGTCTCCCACTTGTTCGACAAACTTTCGCGCTTCCAGTTCTTCGATTGCTTCCCGAAGGCGGCCATCAGAGGTCCTGACAAGTTTCTGCACATCATCAAGCGCGGGGCGCGGACGGTGCGCGCCGTCATCCGACTCGAGAACGAAGTGCGTGGCGATATGACTCGCCGTGACTGAAAGGCCTGCCACTCCGAGGCGAAGAACTTCAACGAAGCTATTGTCTTCGACCGGCGGATCGGCATTCGCTCCAACCAGTGCTTCGACGAGCCGGTCGACGAGCCCGGACGCATCGGTCCTCATTTCCCTCTCAACTGCCGTCGCTGTGCCAAGGAAGCGGTCGACCGTTCGGGGACTCCAGCGCCGCTGTTTGGTTTCTGGCATGATGGTGCCAAGTATCCAAGCGCCGGTACAATCTTCCGGCGTACCGGCGAGAGAGAAGGCGATCGTTCCGCCCCTTGCCGCCGCTCCGTCTCCAGGCGCCAGGTCCACGGCGCGCAGCCCGGACGCGGGCGACTGATCGTCGGCGCCGAAGAACGTCCGCATTACCCCAGCATTGTCGATACGGCTGGATTCGACCCAGTCGAAAGCGCCGATTTTCGATACGTCATGGTTGGCAATCGCCGCCTCGATCGACTGTTGCACGCGATAGGCCGCCTCCTCCAGGATCGTCACATTCGCTTGTCGGGATAGCCTCTGCGCGCGAAACATCGCGGCCTCTTCAACGCTCGAGCCGAGCAACTCCTTGAGCGTTGCGACAGTAGGCCTGGACGCGCTCGTAGGAGCGTCTGCATCGACTAGGGCGGCAGATGCCTCGTCGATCGTCGGGCGTATATCGGGCTTCTTCCAGATCATGCTCTGCAACACGGTTTGGGTTCGCCGTGGAAACCCAATCGGCTTGAAGGAGATGTGCCGTGTTCTGACGGCATCGACCAACTGCGCCCAGTTCTTCACATCGCCGAACGGTTCACCTCCGGTCAGCATGTAGTAGAACGTGAGACCCACACCATAGACGTCGATCATTGGGCTGGAAGCTGCTTCAGGCGGATCCCGAAACAACCACTCCGGCGCCGACCATTGGGTCGTCCCGAGAAAGGTCTGTGAGTCGGTGAGTCGGTCGGCTTCCGCATTCTCAAGGTTTCCCACGACTCCGAAGTCCACGAGGACGTACCGACCAGTCGTCGCCTCGACGCGCACGTTGTCGGGTTTGATGTCTCGATGAGTAACTCCCGTGGCGTGCATAGCGCGCACGGCGTCAAGCAATTCGAGCGCGCGCGGCCGAAAGGTTTCAGGCGAGAGGGCTCCGGTGCGCTTGATAGCTTCGGTGAGCGATTCTCCCTCAATGAACTCCATCACGAGCACGTGTCTGTCCTTCGCGTCGACAATGACGATGTCCGACGCTTCGTATCTGCACACGTGCGGATGATCCAGCGCGCGTAACGCGCTTATTTCGCGCGCACGACGGTGTCCAACCGGATCCCCATCGGTCACCCAAGCTCGATATAGCTTGAGCGCAAAGACTCGCCCGTCGCGCTCGGCGCGGTACACGTCCGCGCTCGCGCCACTGTCGATGTACTTCGTCAGGTCGTAGCCGAGGATGGCCCGACCCTCGAGGTTCGTCGCTTCTTCGTTACGCGGCATGCTTCTCGGCTATGGTCGGCGCAGCGACGGCCGATTGGGCGTCGTTTGAAGGGAAAGTCTGGGTTAACATCGACATCGTGGAACGCGACGTGTCGGGCCTGGACACGATCGCGGCGATCACGCGACGCCGAACCGCGCGCAACGCAGCCCGTTCCGGCTGGCGGGACCCATCCCGCGTTTGTATCACGTGCGATCCCGATCATTCGAGTATCGATGCGGCCGCAGCAGAGTCGCCAAGAGGCATTCCCAGGTTGTCGTCGACAACGGGAACGTTGCCTCCGACCGAAAGTGATTTGGAGCGAGGGAGTACCGAGACCTTAGTGGAGAAGCCGGTCGTTGCGCCGCAGTCGCATGTGAGACGACAGCGTGCGCCTGACCATTCCGCGCCGGGATGCCCTTCAGAATCGTATTGCCGCGGCCAGTGACGAAGAGCAGTGCGACGAAGGGTAGAGCGCTGTACTTCAAAAGAATGCGTGATGACGCCAAACGTTGTAAGTTCTGCTAAGGTCGTCGACTCAATATGCGCGACATCGGCCGTGTGCGCGATGAACGCCGGGCGCTCACCCGCGGCGCGTGGCCGGTGCCCCAGCAACGCCGTTAGCGTGCGGCGAGGACTCGACTAACCGACGCGGACGAAGAGGTGATGGAGAAACGCAAGGTTGTGAGTGTCGAGCAGGCCAAGCACGTCGTGGCAATCATCGATAGCACGGGCCCACGCAGCAATCTCTTGTGGCCCCCGCACGTCGGTGTCGCCGAGGAAATAGACGCCAACCAAGTGCGCATCGACGTCGTGCTGGCGCAGAAACTGAACATGTGCGAGACGATTGGCGTATTGGTAATACCCGCTTAGCCAATCGTGCGGGCTTGGTGCGCCGAAAGCTTGCTTCGCCTTGTCGAGCGATAGGCTAATGCGTTCGCGCGACGCACGTCCCGCCGCACAGTCCGAGTGCATTTCGCCAATGTGGGCCTTTGCTTCGACAAGGAACACGCGCACTTGGCTGGCGACCGCGAGCGCATCCCACTGCGGCCCGCGCGGTGGCCAGAAATCGCGGAGCTGATCTGCAAGGTGACTGAGCCCGAGTAAATCGAGAAACGAAACATCGCGATACTCGGCGAAGTCATCCGCCTGGCGTGGAGATCGCCAATCAATCGAAACATCGCGATCGATCTTGAGCTGAGCGCGTAGCGCGAGAGTCACGGGATGATCAGTGTTCTCGCCGACCCCTTGAATCCAACGAAGGCTACCCTTCACGCCGCGCTCCTGCGGAACTCTCATCTCGTTCTCGATGATGGACGTTGTTGTCGTCTTGTCTCTACATCCTCACGAGAGTTTGCACAGATTCTGATCGAGGCGCCAGCTCGTATCTCGCCGATCCAGGCGACGTTTGACGAACGCAATCACATCATCATAGGCTGACGAAGTGTTACCCATGTCTCCGGCCACTTCTGTTACTTATGTTCCCGGCTGCTCAGCAGAAATCACAGGTCGAGGGTGTGATCAACGAACTGATAGTTCACCTTCTTCTGAGACAGGAATGCCTGACGCCATTCAGTTGCGTATTTCCGTGCGAAATTCTCGACCTCGTTGGGACGACGCTTGACAGCTGTCGTCTGCAACGACCGCTATGCCGCAGGTCGGCCGGGATGGCGCCCCTATTCAGCGGTGAGTACGGCCCCAGCCATCGAATTCGTCGCCGCGAAGCGCGCCGCAAGTGATTCGAAGCCGACACGGGCCAAGTATGGTCTGGAGCATCAGGATTGTCCCGCAGCACGGGAGGTCCGCCTTGCTAGCAATTGAAGAACTGTTTGAAGAACGGCGTGTGGCCTCCGGCTCGAGGTACGAGCACTCGCCAGGGACTTCTGCAGATCGCGTTTTCCGGTAATCGGTCCATATCAGCAAGATTGACCGTCGATCCTACCGGAAGAGCATGGTATTCCAGTTTCCTCTTCAGCGAGCGGTGGTCGCGTTACTCCAAGCCGACGCGCCGATCATCGAGACCGCGGAGTCAACTCAAGGCGTCACGGACGCGGTCGGGGGACCAGCGCCGCGCGCAAGGGGTATGTGTGGTCACAGTGGTCGTTGTCGGTGTACCCGGGGCCCCACGTTGCATCGATCGCCTGGATCTGGACGCGGGCGGGCCCACCGATGGACGCCAAGTTGCCAACCGTCGTTGCCGCTCGACCGTCAAGAGGCGTGACCCTGAGCATGAGTCCGTCGCCGTTGCTGAGACATGGCAAGTTAGCGCCCTTTATCCATCCCCCGACGACATTGAGCACGGCAGTGTCGCCCGTTGCTACATCGCCGATGTCTTGCATCGCCATGGACTTCGGGTTCACTGTGACCCAATTCGCGACTATCAACGAAATCTTCGGCAGCGCCGGCGTGCTCGGTGGAACGCACGGCTCGGCCGGTTCGCCGCAAGTCAACGCCATGTCGGAAATCGCTTCGATTCTCTCATGCGTTGTCTGAAGAGCCGCTTTGACTACCGCAGGTGATGCACCCCAATAGTTCCCGGAGAATTCCAATGCATCTTGCAACGTGTCGCGTAGCGCAAGTGCTCTAGCCTGATCCGCATTCAGCCGGGCGAACAGTTTCTCACTGGTAGAAACGTTCGCCAAGAAATCGCTCAGGTTCTGCTCGCACTGTTCCTGCGCCTTCGCGTCACCGCAGTTCGTTACTCCGATTCCCCGGTAGCTCGCCGCGGCGACGCGGAGAGCGGCCGGCTTAGGATTTCGGTCCACGACATCTCGGAAGGTATCGGCATATGCTTGCAGGTCGTTTGGTCCTTGAGACTTCGGATCCTCGATGCCGCCGAGCGACTCCCAGTGCACGTTGACCGTCGCGAACTGCGATAGCGCTTCAAGGGTCTGCTTCAGCTTCGCCGTGCCGCTGCCGCTCGGTACGCTGGCTGCCACCTTCGCCGCGAAATCCGTTTTCAGGCCCTGTTCATTCGCCGTTGCGGAGTACATCGCAACGAAGGTCCCGCCAAAGACCTGCCTCTTGATGAACGCGGTGCCGCATCGTTGCCGGAACGCGCCCGGGCTTCTCAACAGCGCAGCGGCTGCGGCTGTTGTGAGTTGCAACGACGTCTCGTCGATCGCGGTCGTGGTCTTGTCGTACTTGACGCTGAGCACCAGCGTCTGTGCGTAGCGAGACATCCGACTCTCGCGGTATGAAGAAATTTTGGCGTTTCCTTTGTACATGCCGACGCCCAGACTCGCTGCGACATCCTGAAGGTCCCCCGATTTCGTAGACACCCAATTAACCCTGTTACGTTCAGGGTCGAGGTGTCGAATGCAGGCAAGACGAAGCAAGCAGCAGCAACAGAGTGCCGGGAGTCAAAC